>Ga0076057_105_pt1 | contig 40989 bp, 46 predicted proteins | sample RifGroB1_FD_68088 | JGI IMG/M metagenome (GOLD analysis project Ga0076057, IMG submission 68088) | Parcubacteria (Kaiserbacteria) bacterium GW2011_GWB1_52_6
CGAAAACTGATCGATGAAATCCTGCATCGTCTCAGGATACTCTATTGCCACGCCTTAGTGTGGGGCGAGGCCGTGCTGGCGTCAAGCCGATATGCCAGTTTATTTATATAGGTATGCTGAAAACTCTTTGCGTATTGACGAGTAATTGCCTCGAAACGATCTCAAAATCCTCTCCACGAATTTTGGCGATGGCGCGGACAACTTCGATCACGTATGCCGGTTCGTTGCGCTTGCCGCGATGTGGCACGGGCGTGACGTATGGCGCGTCGGTTTCGCAGAGGATGCTGTCGAGCGGCGCGTTTTTTATGACGTCGTCGTAATCATGGGTGAACGTAATGACACCGGTGAATGAGAGTGTGAATCCGAGGTCGAGAAATTTCTTCGCCATTGCCCAATCGCCGGCAAAGAAGTGCACGTCGCCCTGCACTTTTGCATGCGTTCTGATGATTTCGAGTGCATCATCATATGCACTTGCCTCGCTGGAGCTTTGCGGCAGCGGGTTCCGAATATGCAGCATGAGCGGCTTCTGCAATGTATTGGCCAACTCTATCTGCTGCACGAAAGCCTCAACTTGTAGGCTCTTGGTGCTTTCGTCCGCTCGGTAATAATCGAGTCCGCACTCGCCTATTGCGATCACCCGCTCCGACACACCAATGGGGCGATATATCGCCTTATTGAACACCTCGCCGCGTGATGTGAATTCTTTTCCCCCAACACCAAGCTCGCTCACATCATGATACGACTTCGATGTATGTATCGGGTGCAGACCGATAGTCGCGTAGACATTGTCATACTTCTCTGCAAGCGCCACTGCTTCTTTCGATGTATCAAGTTGCGTCCCCACCACGTTCATACCGACTCCCGCCTCTTTTGCGCGCAAAATCGTCGCCTCACGGTCGCCCTCGTACGCCGCAAAATTCACGTGCGTATGTGCGTCGAAATATTTCATGAGAAAACTGTAGCATATAAAACAAAGTCGGGCCCAAAATGAGCCCGACCGATCACCAACTCCTGCAATTCACTCTATAGTGGACGTGGTTACCGGCCCGATCTTCGAAGGTGTATTTGTCGACGCGACCCCTCCGTGAAAGACGCTGCAGCGCACACCATACATCGTTTTCGTCGGGAAGAAATTGAAAGAGTGCAACGACCCTTTCTTTCCATAACCTCCGGCATACTTCCTTATGCACGCCTCGCACGTCGGTACCCGTAAAGCGTCGAAGCGAACGAAAAACGGAGCGATCAAGCTGGGTATTACCGAGCCAATATTCCGCCATGGTGTCCTCCTTGAAACTGCCGCAGGCGACAATATCACAATAATCTACTCCTTACGAGGAAATAAATTTTCCGGTTTTTTGTTCTGTTTTATGGCCGTAGCGAGTATCTCACTTGTGCGAGGCATGATGGACTCTATCAGTTGTTTAATACGACTTAACTCTTGCATATAGAATTGAATCATGGCCTTCCCGGTTACTGGATTCTCTTTCACTGTTTTAAATGATTTTTCTTCGTTTATTTTTTGATCCAAACGTCGAACGCAGCTCTGAATATAGTCGCACGCTTCGTTGAAATCGAATTGCTCCAACGAATCTGTGAATGGCTTCGGGAGCTTTTCAGAGAAAAAAACCGTTTGCACATTATTGGACTCCGAAAGTTGCATAACGCGGGCAACTAAATTCCCCAGACCATTCGCGAGGTCGGCGTTGTATGCCTCTTTGAACCGTTCCATGGTGAAATCGGAATCTTCGAAGGGGTGTACGTGGCGCGCGAGGAAGTAACGCGCTGCATCGGTACCATACTCTTCGACGAGTGCGTACGGGTCGATGACATTGCCGACGGATTTGCTCATCTTTTGTCCGCCGGAGATAATAAATCCGTGGTAGACGATTTTTTTCGTGGTCGGCAATCCGGCCGACATGAGCATTGCCTGCCACATGATGGATTGAAAGCGCACCTGATCTTTCCCTGCCATCTGCAATGTTTCGCCGTTTTCCCAAAACTTTTTGAAATTACCATCGGCGTCCTCAGGCCAGCCGAGGGTCGAAATATAATTCGTGAGCGCGTCGAACCACACGTACATGACCTGCGAGTCATCGTCGGGCACGGCGACTCCCCATGGCATTTTTTCTTTGATGCGCGAAATGCTGAAATCTTCGAGTCCATTATTGACGAATATTATCGCCTCTTGCCTGCGCCATTCCGGCAGAATGACATCTTTATTGTCGAGATACTTGAGCAGGGCATCCTGGTACGCGCTCAATTTGAAAAAATAATTTTCTTCTTCTATTTCAACAGGCTCCATCGCCTTGTGGTTGGGACATTTTCCATTCACGAGGTCTGATTCTTTGAGAAATGCCTCGTCGCCCACGCAGTACAATCCTTTGTATTTCTTCTTGTATATATCCCCCTTCGTTGCACAGCGGCGCCACAGCTCCTGTGCTGCTGCAGCATGAGACGGGTCGGTCGTACGGATGAAGTGCAGGTCGAAAGAAAGGTCGAGCTTATCTTTTAGCATTCTGAATTTCGCCGCGTATTCATCCACGTACGCTTGCGGGTCTTTCCCCTCTTCCTGTGCTTTGCGATAAATCTTGAGGCCATGCTCGTCGGTGCCGGTATTGAAAAAAACTTCGTCACCACAGAGTGCGCGGTAACGAGCATAGATGTCTGCTTGCACGATCTCAAGCGCAAAACCGATGTGTGGCTCGGCGTTCACGTACGGCAAGGTCGTCGTCAGGTACAATGTTTTTTTCATGGGCTACGCTTCGCGCCGCAAGCGGCCGCTCTCTCTGTCGCGCACCAACTCTTGAATGATCGCTGCGGCAGGTACGGACAGAATGATGCCCAAAAATCCTGCCAGCTCCCACCCGATGATAAGCGCGAGGATGACGAGGAGCGGCGGCACGCCGACGACACGAGTCACGACCAACGGGTAGATGAGATGGTTCTCGAATTGCTGCGCGATGACGTAGAGCGCGATCGTGAGAAGGCCGAGCGAAACACCGCCATCGCCAAAAGCGATGGCCACGGCGGGGACAGCAGAGAGCGTGGGACCGAAGACCGGAATGATCTCAAAGCATGCCGCAATGACCGCGAGAAGGAGCGCATGCTTAACGCCGAGTATGGTGAGTCCCAGAAAGACGAGTACCCCCATGATGAGCCCGAGGAGAAGTTGGCCCTGCATCCACAGACCGATTTTGTGCTGCGAGCGCTTCCAGAGGTCCATGACATACGCCTGGTGTTTGCCTGGGGCGACGACGCGGAGAAATACATCGACGCCCGTCTCAGCGACAGCAAAATAGAATGAGAATACGATAATGAGAAGGAACGAGAACGCCCCGCCGAATACGGCCGAGACCGCGCTGAACGCGTTGTTGATCGCCCCGAGATTGAGCGCATCGCGAATACCGCCGGTAATGTCGGAAACGGACATCGAACTCGGCGCGGGAATGTTCAGAATGGTTGCAAATTGATCAAACGCGCCCGCTCGGTTGATAGATTCAAGGTACGCGGGCAAACTGGTGATGAACGCCGCCAGGTCTTCCAGAACGGACGGTAAGAACATGAAGAACAGGGTGAAGAGCAGCCCGAAGAGCAGTAGATAAATGAAAATGACCGCGAGAATACGCGGCACGTGACGACGCATGAAGCCCTTAATGCCCGGTTCGATGGCCGAGGAAATAACAACTGCGGTCAAAACATCAAGGACGATACCGCGCACGATAAACAAGAGCCATAGGCCGAGTAATATCAAAACGGCTCGTACGATAGTACCTGTCGTGATCTGAATGGCGGCCGGATGATCGTCCATGATGTGCATCGTAACATATCGGGCCTCAATAGAATCCACACCACATACTTCAGCATGTGCGCCTCCTCCTTCGGCTTTTTTGCTATTTCAGAGTGTATACCAACTCGTCTATTTTCACACGCACCTGTCCCCCGGTGTCACGATCACGAAGAGTGACTGTGTCATCTTCGAGTGTTTGAAAATCGATCGTGATACATGCAGGGGTGCCAATCTCATCCTGACGGCGGTACCGTTTGCCGATGTTGCCGTTGTCATCCCACATAACCTTTCCAACGATTTGTTTTTTGAGCACCTGATATACTTCCCGCGCCTTCGCCACCAATTCCGGCTTATTTTTGAGGAGCGGAAAGACCGCTGCTTTGACGGGCGCGACCGCGCGGTTGAATTTCAGATACGTGCGCATCTCCTTCGTCTCGCCGGAGTCTTGTGCGGAGGCGGGACCTCCGAGTTCGTCCTCCGTATATGCGGAAACAAAAAGAGCAAGAATGGTGCGGTCAATACCAAACGATGGTTCGATTACGTGCGGCACAATACTTTGTCCATCCTCATCCTGCATCGCGAGACTCTGCCCCGATACCTTATCGTGCGCAGAGAGATCGAAGTCGGTGCGATACGCGAGACCGCAGAGCTCTTTTCGGCCAAATGGAAAATCAAACTCAAAATCTATCGTACGCTTCGAGTAGTGTGCACGATCTCCATCGCCCACTTCAAGTTCATGCATCGAGTCAGCGGAAATACCGACGGCCTCGTTGAACGCGTGCACATTGGTGCGCCACTCTTCAAATGCGGCCTTCCATTCGCCAGGCCGTACAAAATATTCTATTTCCATCTGCTCAAATTCGCGGGAACGAAATACGAAATCACGCGGTGCTATCTCGTTACGGAATGCTTTTCCGATCTGTGCGATACCGAACGGCAACTTCGGGTGCAGCGAATCAACAACATTCTTGAAATTCAAAAAAATACCGCCGGCCGTCTCGGGACGCAGGTACGCAATAGTCGCCTCTTCTCCCGCACCGACCGACGTTGCGAACATCGTATTGAACATTGTGTCACCGAGCGGATCGGCAAACCCCGACACATGGCCACTCGCTTCCCATGCACGCGGATTAAGTATGATCGCCGAGTCGATCCCACACATATCATCCCGATCCTGCACGAACATCCGCCACCACAGCTGTTTGATGTTGTTCTTGAGCTCGATGCCGTCCGGGCCGTAATCCCAAAAACCGGAAAAGCCGCCGTAAATTTCACTACCCGGATATATAAATCCGCGGCGTTTGCACAGCGACACTATTTTTTCCATCGTTACCTCGGTCATGAATCTTGAGTGTAGCGCGAAATGCGGATTATTTCACCACCGTCGAGTTCGCCGAGGAAAATCCCTGATCAGTCCCGATGACGATGTCGCCGGATGATTTCGCGGGCGATGCGAGATTGGTCGTCACATTCGGAAGAGTGCGGGTGATCGAGCCTCCGGTTGCACTGTCGATGCCTTGGAATTTAATGCTTTGCAAAAGCGGCGGCTCTTGACCTATCTGGCTCGTCGATGGCGTGAACGCGATGGCTATCGCCGCCTGACGCGGCGGCACGCCGTTCAACCCGACTCCCGGCTCGATATCACCCACGTTCCACGTCAGGGACCCGTCTTCCTGATTGAAGGTGATCTTCTCCGATGGCGGAGAATATTTCCCGACCCACCGCACATTAGGCGGTAATGTCGCTTTTACGGTCGCGCCGGTTATCTTGTTGGTGGTGTTGTTGATGGTGAAGACGAGTGCGTACGTGGTCTCGACGTTGGCTTTCGGCGGCACCGGGCCCGTTGAGCCGAACGGATTCTGATAGTAGAGACCCTGCGCGACAAGCTGCAGATCGCTTGCGAGCGCGATCTTCGCCCGTATGGTCGACTGCAAATTTTCCGGCACCCCCGCTTCGGAGACACGATCGCCCGCCGCATTGATCGCTATGTCGATGTACGGACTGGTCAGTCCCTGCAATTCATCACTGGTCGGCATGTTGAAATTGAAACCGACAACGCCATGATCGCCTGGCGCGAGAGTCGCAAGAGCGCCATTGGTCGTTGTTTTATCCCAATACATGGAGTTGTCGTTCGAGCGGTAAAAACCGTCTATCGAATGGACGGCCGAGCCGTCGATCTGCACGCCGCCGAGCCGCGCGACAATGACGGCATTGGTGATCGCGGATGTAAGGTTGTTCTCATAATTGATAGCCACCGTGACGATCTCGCCCGGTGACACGACGACCGTCGAATTGGTCGCTTTGTTTATCGTTGCGGCAAGCGTGAGGAACGGCTTGTTGATGCTCATGTGAAATGCGTAATCGGAAAGAGTCGTGTCGATCTTCTTCATCCGATTGTTCGCCCTTGAGTGTCCCTTGTATCGTGATCGTGCGTTTGCTCCCCGGAGGAAAATCGCCGAGCGCCCAGAGATTACTGCTCACGACTGGCGGATCCGCTGAAGTGACTTTGAATCCGAACGGATATTCCGCACTCAACAGAATGTCTTTGACGGGAACGCTCGCATTGGAAGCGACGGTAACGGTGAGGAGTATCGGCTGTCCGGAGGTCGTCTCTGTCTTTCCGTCGACGGAAATGGACAACGGCGACGACGAAAACGTGATGGCGTAATCATTGGACGCGGCGAAAATCGCACTCGAACCGCTCAAGTGATATTCGAGTTCCACCTTGATGACCGCCTTGTCACCTTCATTGCCGGCGAACACCGCTTGCACAGTGCCTTGCCGACGGCCACCGGATTCGATCGTGCCGAGCGTGATGCGCTGCGTCGTGAGGTCGGACACGAAATCAGCCGGTGAGCGCGTTCCTTTCGGGTACGTAATGACGAGGTCCGCGAGTTCAAGCGGGACCTTGTTGCGATTGGTCACCACGAGTTGCAGCTGTGCGGGCTGGCCTCCCGAGACCTGCGATGGCCCCGCGACGGCGATATCGATGTTGTTGGGAGAAGTAGGAATGCTGCCGATGCCAAAGGTGAAATAGTAGATGAAAAAGAACACGGCGCCGAGAAAGAACAGGCCCGAGCCGGCGAGTATCCACCAGAAAATATTCCGCAAGAAATTCATAGAACGCGGGGCGACGATCTCTTTCTTCACCTCCTGTTCCGGTCTTTTCCAATCGTCGTTCACGAGCGGTTTCTCCTCCGTAAGCTCGCGGCGCTCGCGATTCCGCAACGTGTCCGCTATCGAGCGCGAATACATCGCCCGTCGCAGGCGCTCGATGCGCTCATCCTCATGGTGGGGAGGTTGCGGGTCCATCGCATAAATAATATCACGCCCTCTCGCTAAAGATGCGTTTCGGCGATGGCTTTATTGATAGATGAAAGCAATTTGTCGCGCAGGCCTTCGGCTTCTTGCAGGTGGGCATTGCCATACGCGGTGTGGGTGAATAGTGCGGTCTGTAGCGCTTCGGCAGAAAGGTAGCCGAGCGCAAAGAGGACGCGCGCTACACATACTATTTCAATGGTTGCCCACGCGCTCACCGAGTTTTGCATCAATGTGTCATGCGCTTCCGCGAGTGTGGCAAATAGAAAGTCGTTTTTTTCTTCGCCATGCACGAGCCGCAACGTAAGCTCGGCGATGCGCGCATAGGCGCGAGCCCCCTCACCGCCCGCAATCCTAGAGGTGTCGCCTCTAGGATATTGAGCGGCGGCACCGGCGACCCGCCAGCCTGTCCTGCCGCGCACCAGCGATACGTCGGCGCGCGCATAGCTCTGGAGCGCATAGCGCATCTTGGACCGCTCGGTGCGAACGGCGCTCGCCCGTGCGCGCACGAGCCCGAAATCTTTTGTGTAGAGCGAAAAGACGCGGTCATTCTCCCCGCTCGGACGAGAGCCGAGGACGAGCGCCTCTGTTTGATATTTCTGATACATGCTTACTCAAACTCTATAGTGGTATTCGTCGCCTTTTGGACCTGATCGATATTTTTTTCTATCACGGCGCGATTCTGCGTTCGCATGCGATGGGTCACGTGCTGGCCCGGCCGTAGATTCGATTCTTTTCTGAACGCCTGAATTTCGCGTATCGCATCACGCACTATTCCCTCTTCGCGAAGCTCATCGGTAAGGGTCGTATCGAGCGAAAGCTTGTCCGCCTTGGCAACGAACTTTACGTTCACCTCATCGGCAATGAGATTGGCGAATTCTACCGGAAGGTGCACGGGAATCTCCAGTATCTGCAGTGGCTGGCGCACTTTGATGCCCGCCTTCTCGCGCGCTTCGAGCGCCTGCGAGACGATGCCGCGCGCAGCACGCATCATGTCGAGCAGTGCTTTATTTTTGTTGCCGCCAAAGAGCCGAGCCAGAAAACCGGTCGGCGTAGATACATCCGGCCAACTCGCCAAATGTGCACTCTCTTCGTCTTCCTCTTCCCGAACAGCTTGGAAAAGATACTCCGCGAAGAACGGCATGGACGGGGCGATGACGAGCGAGAGACGGTGAAGCACGAAGCGCAGCGTCGCGAGTGCCGCTTGTTTACTTGCCCCGAGCTCTGTCGAGGGGTCAGCATCCGTTTTGAATCGGTCGCGTGAGCGGCGCAAGTACCACACCGATAGGTCGTCGATGAAATCGGCGATAGGGCGCATCGCAGTGTCCAGTGTGTACTCTTCGAATCCTTCCGTCGCTTCCAGTATGAGTTCGTCGAGACGGGCAATGATCCAGCGGTCGAGCACGTTCGTGCTCTTCCAATCACGCACCGTACCGCCTGCCCCGAGCGTGGTCGAGGGGTCGTCGTACAGTTTCCAAAATGCGAGCACGTTGTTGAGACGCCCGAGATTTTTCTTCACTATCTCATCCACCATGCGTTCATCGAAATTCTTCGAGTCCCCCGGCGCGTTCACGGTGAACATGAAATAGCGCAGTGCGTCCACCCCGTATTTCGATATCATCGCATTTGGATTGACGACATTGCCGACGGATTTCGACATTTTCTTTCCCTTGGCATCAAGTACGTGGCCGAGGCAAATGACATTCTTGTACGCTTTCCCCTTCCCCATGATGCCGCCCACGGCATGCAGCGTGTAAAACCACCCGCGCGTCTGGTCGATAGCCTCACAAATATAGTCGGCGGGATACGGAAGTTCTTTGCCTTCAAAGAGCCCGCCAGCGGCAAAATCGAAGGGATAGTGATCCTGCGCAAATGGCATCGCGCCCGAATCGAACCACACGTCCAATACTTCGGGCACGCGACGCATCACGCCATCACATTTCTCGCACTGGAAGATTAGTCCGTCGAGGTGCGGGCGGTGCAAGTCATTGGGCGCGCTTCCGGCCTTCTCCTTGAGCTCGGCAACGCTTCCGATGACATCGAAATGTTTGCATGTATCGCACTCCCAGATAGGGAGCGGTGTACCCCAGAAACGGCTGCGGCTGATGGCCCAATCTTTAAGCTCGCGGAGCCATTCGCCGAATCGTCCGTCCTGAATGTGCCCGGGCTCCCAGTGGATGGTCTTGTTCTCGCGTATCAAATCGTCTTTTATCTCTGACATTTTTATATACCACGAATCATCGGCGTAATAGATGAGCGGCGTTGTACAGCGCCAACAGAACGGGTACGTGTGCGTTATCGTTTCTTTTCTGAAAAGAAGAGCGCGGTCCGCCAAGTCCTGCATCACCCATTCATCGGCTTTTTTGAAAAACATGCCTTGCAGCGGCCCCGCATCAGTAGTGAATTTTCCGTCCTCGCCGACGAGGTGATGTTTTGGTAGTCCGACCTTCGTCCCGAGTTCGAAGTCGTCGGCACCGTACATGACGGCCGTGTGCACGATACCGGTGCCGTCGGTCGTGGAAACAAAGTCCGCCGCATACACTTTGTACGCGTTTACCAACTTTCCTTTTTCTTTTTCCGGCACCGTGTTGTTCAGGTATGGAAAGAGTGGCTCGTATTCTCTGCCGACCAATTCGCCCCCCTTCACCTCCGCAAGCAACTGTGCATCCGGCAACACAGCTTCAAGCCGGTCTTTTGCCAGCCACACTATACCGGAGTCCGTTTGTACCTTTGCATAGACGACATCCTCGCCGACGGCGAGCGCGACATTGCCCGGCAGTGTCCACGGCGTCGTTGTCCACGCCATCAGATATTCCTCAGCGCCAATCAACTTAAATTTCACGTACACCGACGGGTCTGGTGTGTCTTCTTGGTATCCTTGCGCAACTTCGTGCGAAGAAAGCGCCGTGCCGCAGCGCGGACACCATGGAACAACTTTGTAATCTTTGTAAAGCAATTTTCGTCCGTACGCCGTTTTCAGAATATTCCACACCGACTCAATGTATGCGTTGTCAAACGTGAAATAGGTATCGTCATGATCCACCCAAAACGCGATGCGTTCGGTAAATGCTTTCCACTCGTCGATGTATCGCAGAACGCTCTCCTTGCACTTCGCATTGAATTTCGCAACGCCGTATGCTTCGATGTCTTGCTTGCTCTTGGAACCTATCTCCTTTTCCACTTCAAGCTCCACGGGCAATCCGTGCGTGTCCCACCCCGCTTTGCGGCGCACATGGTATCCGCGCATGGTGCGATAGCGCAAAACAGCGTCCTTAAACGCGCGGCTTTCGAGGTGATGAATGCCGGGATGACCGTTGGCCGTTGGCGGACCTTCGTAGAATATGAATTCCCCTCGCGGCGCGCCTTTTTCGAGGGATTTCTTGAAAATATCGCGCTCGTTCCAAAAATCGAGTATCCGCTCCTCGCGCTCGGCCACCTCACTCTTCTGTGGTTCGTCTGACATTTTCCTATCGTACCAAAAGAGAGCGACCGCCGCGAATCTTCGCGGCGGCCGCAACGTATGAATACTGTCCGTCTCGTTTATTTGATCCGGGTTGGATCGAGTCGCACTGCAAGCCTGTAAGTCTGCATATACAGAACTCCGAAGACGAGCGCTGTACCGGCGATGAACAGGTCTTTCAGCGCGAGTCCGTAGAATATCCAAAATACGCACACAATCCCCCACATGAGCGCGAACCTTGGATTAAATCCCGCGGATGTTCCTTTTTCTTTCATCGTCTTGATCTGCTTCAGGGGTCCCGAAAAGGCGATCACAGACGCTGCCATGTAGAAATACGCTTTCCACGGAAACATCACATCAATCACAACCGCCAGCATCCACAGACAAAGAACGAGCCCCTCATTTGCCGTGAAGCCTTTGATCCGCCAGAGGCGCCACAGAATGATGAAAAACCAGGGCCCGAGCATAAGAGAGTTGAACAGCAATCCGCCACTACCCACGTCGGCACCATAGATGAGAAATATACCGAAGTAGCCCGTCATCGTGACGATAAGCGTGGTGTCGACTCCGTCGGCACTCGTGGCCGACCACAGCGTTTTCAATTGCGCGAGTTCGCTGGGCAACTGAAGAGCGAGCGTCAGAACGACGGTACATAGGAATCCGAACGTGAGAGCATTGTACCCCCACTGTTGATACTCTTGCACCCCAGAAAGCACATCGATGAGCGACGCCGACATTCGCGCCTCCTGCGTTAACAACACACTATGAAAAACTATAACACTTCTATGAAGGAAAGTAAATGCGCGCTACATTCTCTCCGGTGCTGAAATGCCGAGAATGTGGAGGCCGTTTTTGAGCGTGCAACACACGGCACTTGTGATGGCTACTTTATGCGCTTGCGTATTCGAGCCGTCGAGAATCTGTTCGGTGGCATACCACCGGTTAAAGAGCGAGGAGACCTCAACGAGGTATGTAGTGACGTGGTGCGGCTCCCGCTCCAGAGATGCGCGCAAAACAACTTCAGGGAAGCGGTGCAGAAGTCGTGCAAGATCAGAGATTTCCGCGCGTTCATCGAATCGGGGGGCGATGTTTTGTTCAGCCGCTTTTTCAACGACCGCGCGCGTTCGCGCATGTGCATACTGCAAATACGGGCCCGAATCACCTTCGACGGAGAGCGCTCGTTCACGGTCGAAAATAATATCTTTGCTCGTGCCACCTTTCAGTATTTGGAATTTAATCGCCCCGACGGCAATATCCTGCGCAAGTTTCTCGTGATCTGCGGCACGACTTTCCTTGGCGCGCCCCCGCGCTACATCCGTAAGATCACCAATGAGGGATTCCCCGGTCACCACGTTGCCGGTGCGTGACGACATCTTTCCTTCTGCGAATCTCATCATCCCGTGCGTAACGTGCCGGATCTTCCTCGCGATATCGGGCATTACTTCGTTCATCGCCGCAAGTACAACCTGAAAGTAATCAGCCTGCTCGTGTGCCGTGACTGTAATCGACTCATCAAAACTCCAAGTCTTCGCCTTCAACTCAGCTAACCCGAGCTCTTTGGTCTCGTATGTCGGCAAGCCCTTTGATGTAATGAAGACACGCGTATGGAGCCCAACTTTCTCGCCTTTGTAGACGACAGCCCCGTCGCTCGATTCAAACACTTCCGGATGCGCCTTCACGATGGCCATTCCCTTCCTGGCAGTCTCACTCTCAAAGAAGTAGTGGTCGAATTTGGTGCCGAGAATTTCGTAGATTTTTTCGAAATGCTTTAGAGATGCCTCACGGCCCTCATCATAAATTGCGTTCACAGCACTATCGGCCCGCGAATAGACCAGCGCATTTATCTCGTCTATTTCCTTTTTTGCCATCTCATCGGTTTCATAGGCCTTGTTTCCAACAATATATGCATCGCCCCAACTGCCTCCGGGAACTTTGCTATTTTTTACAGCCCATATCGTTTTTGCCACATGCGGACCTACATCACCCTGATAATTGGCGCGCTTCACTTCGGCACCGGAGAATTGCAACAGTCGCGATATGGATTCACCGATCGCATTACTCATCAAGTGGCCAATATGGAATTCCTTGAACGGGTTCGGGTCGGTGTATTCGACCATTATTTTTTTGCCATCAAGAGATTTGTTGGAACCCCACTTCTCATCTTCTGTGGCTGCGTTGATCGAACTCGTAAGTGCATTTGATGCGAGATAAAAATTGATGAATCCGGGCCCCGCGATCTCGATCTTTGAGATGCCGTCGACCGCGCCAAGCGTCTCACCCGTAGGGCTACGACCGAGGGCAGCGACAACCTCTTCCGCCAGCGCGCGTGACGATCTTCCCGCCTGTTTTGCATATGCAAGCGCGACGCCCGTCGCATAATCGCCGTTCTTCAGATCATTCGTGTGTTCGATGATTATTTGTTCCCCCGCGACAGAAATGCCCGCCTTTTGAAGGGCTCCTGCTAGGGCCTTTTTCAATTGCTCCCGCATGAAAGCCATTGTATCCCAAAAGTTTGTGGTATTCTCGGAGCAGCTCCGGAACTTTGAAAGGATGGGTAATGGTACCGAAAATCGTGCTCACCGGTGGCCCGTGCGCCGACGATGATTAAGAATAGAGTTCCGAATGCGTTCCGATGGTCATGAATACAATCCTGTCCCCGTATTCCTCAAAGAGCGCCCGATAATCCCCGGTAACATTAATGCTCCGCCAGCCGGGATACGTTTCGTGGACAGAATGATTGTTCAAGAGTGGATGGAAGGGAGCGTGGAAAAAGAGTTCTTTACGCTCAAGAAATTTCAACCGAATTGTATACGAAAGTTTGCAAAACCTCTTGAGAAATTTACGATGGAGTCCAATCTCCATAATATTCCCTACCGCGACAGAAGATAATCGTCCATTTCCTTGGCACTTTTGAATGTTATGAGATTCTTACCGCGGATGATATCGCGATGGATAGCCCGCAATTCCTTTTCAGTCTTCGCATTGAATCTCTCTTCTTTCACAAGCTTTACGCTATATTCCCCCTTCGCAAATGCTTCGGTCATCATTTTTAATACCGACGCGAACGGCACGCCCTCGCGCTTCGCGCGGCGCATCGCCTGCGACTTCACAGCAGGATCAACCCTGAATACGACTTGGGTGGTCATGCACATAGCTTATACATATCTAATAGATATGTCAATCAAAGGATATGTTTCGGATTACAAATCGCTATCAATCCCCATGGACCGAGCGGTACCAGCAATGATTTTCTTTGCGTGCTCGAGGTCGTTGGCGTTGAGGTCTTCCATTTTTTCCGTCGCAATTTCCTCGAGCTGCTTCCCGGTGAGCTTACCCACCTTGTCTTGCGCCTTATGCGAACCCTTCTCCATGTTCATGGATTTCAAGATGAGGCGCGAGGCAGGTGGCTTCTTCACGATGAAAGTAAACGAGCGGTCTTTGTAGACCGTCATGAGCACGGGGACGATCGAGCCCATCATCGAGCGGGTCTGCGTATTGAATTGATTGACAAATTCGCCAATATTGACGCCCGCAGGGCCGAGCGCGGTACCCACCGGCGGCGCCGGTGTAGCCTTCCCGGCCTCAATCTGCAATTTGATTATTTTTGTGACTTCTTTAGCCATGTTGCGGCACTATATACTTATTTATTCTTTTGTTCAAGCTCGCCGATTTTCTTTTGAAGCGGGCCAGCGAGTCTTCGTGTATTGCCGTGGCCCAGTAAGCCAAGATACGATTCAAGTGATGCTAGCGAATCGTTACCTTCCGTCTTCGCCAACATCCTCCGTTTAGTATTCGTCCGTAACACTCGATGATCAGAAAAGTGGATCCAGCCAAGGAAATCAATGCCGGATGCATATGTCTTAATGGACACTTTGTCGGGGTGCAGTTCGAGATGCAGCCGTTCCCACAAGAATAGGGCGATATATCGCCCTACTTGCCGTAGCAACTGTTTGTCGTGTGAAAGAATCACAAAATCATCGGCATAGCGGATATAGTATTTTGCTTTCAGCGTATGCTTCACGAATGTATCGAACTCGTTCATGTAGATATTTACAAGAAGCTGCGATGTGAGATTGCCCAGTGGAAGCCCTTTTGAAGCGTACTTATAATAACCGACCGGATAAGATAGGTACGGTGCATGGAAGCTGCCGACGACTTCGGCAATGAGAGCAGCGACGCGCTTGTCGAGAATGTGTCGCGCGATGATATAAAGTAAAATTTTCTGATCAATTGATGCGAAGAATTTTCTGATATCGCACTTCAAGACCCAGACGGTGCGGGTGTGATTGCGAGAAACTTTGTATGCAAAGCTACGGAATCGGTTCATCGCGCGGTGCGTTCCCTTCCGCCGCCGACATGAGTATGAGTCCGCGATGAATGTGTGGTCGAAGAATGGGTACAACTTCCGATACAGCGCGTGGTGGAGCAGGCGATCGCGCACAGTCGCCTTGTGGATGTCGCGAGGTTTGGGATCGCTGATTTTGAAGTGATCATAGCCGCTGTGTTTGTATGTGCCCGCCGTAAGATCACGGTGGAGCGTGAGTATGTTGTCCATCAATTTATACTGGAACTCCTGCACATCTTTCTTCTTCCATTTACCTCTCACGAATTCTTTCCACGCCGCAAGCAGATTTTCTACCGAAATGATATCCTCGTAGGTATGAGCGAACTGAATCCTCTTGGAAGAACCCCCCCCCCAACGAAATTTGTTGCCAGTTATTGAACATGCAAAGAAAGTGTACACCGATTGGATACCAATACGCCGAAACATTGCCCGTACCGAGCGGTTTGGGATAGGCAACCGAATCGATACGCTGCTTCTTGAACTTCTCGACTTGTTGCGCAAAGCTGCATTTGTTTCTGGTCCCACAAAAATTCTTCTGTTAGAAAAAGCTTTGCAAACAATAGATTCTCTGCGTTTCTTCCTCCAGATTGCGTGGGAGTCATCGGTGATAAAGCAGAATCAGTATCTCCAACTCGCACCAGGTGTCGAAGAAATAGGAAAAATGGTAGGTGGCTGGCGCAAGGGTTTGCTTGCAAAAAACCCGCCCAACAGAGAAAGTTGAGCGGGGAAGAAGAGAGTAGCGGGAAACGAACTCGTTGCCGGCATTCCAGCTGTTCGGATTGCTAATCGAGTTGGCCTCGACATCCCAGCCGTCACCGTTCCAGTTCGCGTTCACAGCCCAGAGCCATTTGTACGCTGCGTCATCCGCTCCACTGCCCTTTGAATACTCTCCGGGCTGTATCTCATGTGGGACCTTAAAGTCCGCCAGCGTAGCGCACCGATTCTTTTCTTTTTTAAACATTCGCATGCACACTCAAGCAATTCGCAAACGGCTCGATTCTGGCAAGGCCAATGTTTGAGGTGCTGCATGCAATCCGCAGACGACACGCCCAGAGCGTTCCTCACTGGTGATTATACAAAAGAAAAGACCCTCTGAATTTTTTAGGTTCAAAGGGTCAAAGTTTCTAAGACACAAAGCAAAAGCAAAGTATCTTAGTGTAAAAGAATCAGCGGGAAACGAACTCGCGGCCGGCACGCCAGCCGAACGGAAGCCTAAGCGAGTAGGCCTCGACACCCCAGCCGCCACCGTACCAGTGCGCGCTCACAGCCCAGAGCACATTGTTGTCGTCACGTACGTAACCGATCAGCCATGTGAAGTCTTGAGTCGCCTGCTTATGCGCGAGCGTCTCGAAGAACTCGTAGAGGCTGGTTTCCGCCTTTTCGAGACCGCCGAGACCCGCGATGGTGCCGGGCTCTTCCGCATTCTTGGGCAGGTCGATAGACGACCTGCGAAGCGTTTGGAGTTTCAGATCGCTCGCAGCGATGTTGTGCTCGATCTTGGGCAGCAAGTACGTCTTGAAATTACCACCAAGCCACGAGATGCGTACACGCGCCCTCTCGGAGGTGTCGATGACATAGTTCTTCGCTGCGACGAACTCCTCCGTACCAACGGTCTTGAACGATCCCGCAAAGGTGAAGAGGCTGTCGACGACTGCTTTCCCCTTTTTCGACGCAGGGTTGACGAGGACCAACTTGCCGGCGAGAAGAAGATCTACGCCGCCTTCTCCTCCAAGCTTATTGATGAGGGCCTCGAGACGACCCAACATGTTTGGGTATTTCGACATGGCATAGTCCTTTCTTGGCTCGTAGCCAAAAAACTTCTCGCTGCCCGCGAGTTCAGGGACATATGGCGATTTGCCACAGCGGAAAAGGGCCTGATTTCAAGCCGCTTTTCGCTATGGCAAAACCACCTTTTCTCAAAGAACAGAAAGTGGGATTGTACTACTTTGTAGAAAAAGGTCAAATGCGTTGGACTTGGTCGGCTTCGAGCTCCACGGGAGTTTCGCGGCCGAACATCGGCACGAACACTTTAACCTTTCCCCGATCTTCGTCAATCTCACCCACTTTGCCTTCGAGGTCTTTGAAGGGGCCGTCGATGATAACGACGGCATCATCGAGCGCGAGATCGATCGCGTGACGCACGGTATCGCCCGAGGTACGCTTGAGGATCTTCTCCACTTCATCAGGTTCGAGCGGCACGGCCTGATTGGCGGTACCGACAAATCCGGTGACCTGCGGCGTATTGCGCACGACGCTCCACGCCTCATCGGTCGCGATCATGTCGACGAGCACGTAGCCGGGGAAAATTTTCTCGCGCGATTCGAAGCGGCGGCCGTTCTTTATCTTTATCTTCTTTTCGGTCGGCACGACGACGTTGAAAATCTTGTCGGCGACGCTGAATGAATCGATGCGTTGCTTCAAATTGCGCGCAACGGCGTCTTCGTAGCCCGAGTACGTGTGGATTGCGTACCACTGACGTTCTGTTCCGTAGGTTTGTTTTGCCATACTTTATTTTTTAGCCGGTGTTTTGCTAGGACTCGGAATACCCGGAACCAACTGAAGCACGTTGTCTTGGGTCGTCGGCGCGACAGGTGCTGGCGTGGTTTGAACCGATTGCTGCTGCACCTGAACTGCCGGAGCGCCATAGCTGGACGGGAAAATATTGATGGCGCGCGTAAGGCCGGTCGTAAAGAGGAAATCAAAAAGGCCCAAGTAGAGCGAGACGCCCACCGAAAGGAGTGCCACAAGAATGGTATACACGATGGTCTGCGTCTGTGTCGGCCATGCGACGTGCCGCAATTCACCCCGCGTATCTTTCAAATATTGTAAAAATCCTTCCATACAAATGTTGTTTTTGCTGCTAACTTCTAGGCATTTTAAAAACGCCTCTCGGCGTTTGACTGCATACTATTCCTTTCTATAAAAAAGTCAAATTTATTTCACCCCCCAGTTTATGAGCCCGAGAACAATGAGAATGACCGAAAGAGCCCAGAATACATACGCAGACGTTCCCGAAAAAACACCAAGATAAAGCAGGGCCGCCGTCATGACGCCGCCGATCGCAACGAGGATCTTACCCGGGACATCGCCGCCCATGTTATTGGATCTCGTACGTTACCGATACGTTCGAGGTGATCTTATTCTGACCCGTCGCGATTTCCGGTGCCGAAGCTCCACCCATTCCTACTCCTGAATCGGCCAACATCGTTTTTGCGTAGTAGATGGGTCCGCCGCCCTCTTGAAACCCGACGACACGCACGAGCGAGACGCCGAGCTGCTTCGCGAGCGCCCCCGCTTTCGTGTGCGCGTCATCGATAGCTTTGCCGCGCGCTTCTGCTTCCAGCCCCTTCTGGTCGTCGATGGTGAAATTGAGCCCACTTACTTGCGATGCGCCGAGCGAACCAACACCGGAGAGGAGATCGCCCGCCTTATTCGTGTCGCGCACCTTCACCGTCAGCGTCTCGGAGACTTGATATCCTCTCAAGGTTTGTTTGCCGGGACAGTATCCGCCCGAGCAGGTGTTCGTATAGTCGTACTGCGGATTCACGCTGTAATCGGTCGTCTGGATATCTTTTTCATCGATGCCCCGCTTCTTGAGGTATGCAATGATGTCGTTGCCTTTCTTGGTGGCAACGCTTTGCGCGCCTTTCACGTCTTTTGCCTCTTCTTGGACCGTCACGGAAAATGTCGCCGTGTCGGGTACCGCGAAGACTTCGCCTTGGCCGTCCACCGAGATCGTATTGGTCGCCGCTACGCCGCTGCCGACATATCGGTAGCTTTTAAATGCGACGAGTGTGGATACGAGAAGAAAGATCGCGAGAACGCCGAGCGCCACCGCCGCCATCATACGCGGCCAGTGCGTCGCCTTGATTATTTTATCTGCAGTTGGTTGATCCATGTTTTAAATAGTACGTAGAAAATAGTACATAGTACATAGAATTACAAGGACAAGTTGCCTATCTCACTGTACGTGGAGATGAACGCCGGTATCGCAAACAGAAGTCCGATCATGGGGAGCACTACGAGCGCGATCGAGACGATGCCCGCCCACATCAAGTACTTCCGTGTCTTTTCGGCAGCGGTGTATGCGGCGTCGATTTTTTGCTCGAGCGTATCGAGCTTCTGCCGTAATTCTGGATCCATGTGAGAATTGTATCCTGCTCTTTCCAAAAAGAAAGGGCGGGATCGTATCAGGCACTTCGACTGGGTGTGTCCGAATTGAAAAACGCCCGGTCTTTCGGGAAAAGCCATTCGGCGATCTTGTAAACCCCGAAAGTGATGAAAAAAGCGGATGCAACATCAATCGAGTAATGCAAATGTCCGAGAAGAACGATAATGCCAAAGTATGCCGACCAGAGGAGAAAGATGACGCGAGCCCGCTTCTCCTTCCAGAATATCAGCGCCAGAAGGAATGGCAGACCGGTATGGCCGGAAAAAAACAAATCTTTTCCGACGAAAAATCTATTCACCGTCGCCCCCAGATCGAACGCGTTTGGATTCGCGAGCGGAAATGGTCCGAGGTGCGTGAGTGAAATGAATCCCGCCCGGGTGAAGTAGAAAAGCGCGACGCTGTGGAGTGCGAACGGAATACACCGAGGGTTCACAAGAAGGAGCGGTACAACAAATGCAAGAAAAAACGCCGTACCATATACGAACAAACCGTCCACATCGAATACCGGCGTATTTGAGAGCACAATATCCGTGACCGGATTACTCGCGCGATCGGTCGCATACCCGATGGCATAAAAAACGACGATGAGGCTCGCCGTAAAGGTGAGCGCGGAGAGCACGAGTGATACCCGAAATTCCCGGTCGGACCAACACTGTCGATACCGCCCTGCAAGTACGCGACAGAGATGCAAAAAACGAGAGGACTTTGTAGCTGTGCCCACAATACTCATAGAGGAAAAGTGTAAGGATCATAGTACCATGTATGCACATCTCCTATGAAGCGAATATCTCCCTCACAAAAGTCGCTCATCGCCTGTCTGCTTTTTATTGTTTTCGGGCTCGTTGGCTGGTTTTTGAGTACATCAAACACAATGCATTCACTTCCCCTCCTTCTCTACTATGCCGTCTTGGTATTCAATACGTTTTTCTCAATACGGGCATTTTCCGCGATAACACCGCGAAACTCCGCACAAACGGCGTTTGACATGGTGCTCGTGGGCATCTATTGCGCACTTGCGTTCTCGTTTGCCTCAACGGTGTACTTCGCTCTTTTTTCCGCACTGCTCTTTTTAGTTGCGGTCGCAAAGTACGTGCATCTTAGAAAGCTCATCGCCTCATCGACGCTCCTAGAACGAAAAATAAGGATCGATGTTCTTGGCGCGCTGCTTTCTGTTGCCACACTCTGTATCGCCGTTGCTGGTTGGCCGCTCGGCGCCGCGTGGATCCTCTGCATCGTGTTCGCACTTGCGAGTGTGTACTTGCTCCTCATCAATCCGATGTATCGCGTCGATTAATGGAATCATGGATGGACAGGAACGTCGCCGCGGACGTACTCCACTTGAATTGTTGCACCGAGGTGCGGCAATCGTCGGGTGAGAGGGTGAGGCATTGCTTCGCAGCACGTGAAAGATCTTCGTCGAGATAGCCATTTACTCCGCTCCTGACTATTTCACGCGGCCCTGTTACGTCGTGTGCCGCCACGGGAATGCCGAGCACGAGCGCTTCAACCATCACGAGCCCGAATGTCTCGGTACGCGATGGCATGACGAGCACATCGGCGCAGGAGCACCACGCGACAAGCACATCGCCTTTTTGATATCCGACAAATCTTACCTTCGGAAACCGTGTCTCGATCTTTTTCCGATCAGGACCATCGCCCACTACGAGCTTGGTGCCCGGCAGATCAAGCGAAAGGAATTCCTCAATATTTTTTTCCGATGAAATCCTTCCTAGAAACATAAAAACGGGTTTTACGAGCTCGGCAGGACATGTGCCGCGCTCGAAAAAAATATCACTGACACCGAGAGGCCAAATTGCCACCCGCCGGAGGCCGAATTCGCACATCTCATCATGCATCGCTTTCGTTGTGACGAGCGTCACGATAGCTGCATTATGAAAACGGACCATGAGATTGCGCACGAGCCGTCCGAAAAAACGTCCGAGCCACGCTTCCGCATAGAGGTGGAGCTGTCCGTGTACGGCGGTTGTAAATGGTACGCCGAGGCGACGACATACGCTGCGCGCATACCAACCCAAAGGGCCTTCGGTCACAATGTGGACAATGTCGTAGTTCCCCTCTTTGATGACCTCCCGTACGCCGCCGCGCGCAAAAATAGCAAGGCGGACACCTTCGTAGAGCGGAAAGGGTACCGTAAAAAATCGACTCGGTTCAAGCACGTCGACGACGCATCCCTGCCTCTCGAGTTCCTTTTTTAAATTAACGATGACCGTAAAAATACCGTATGGCTGCAAAGACCACAAATCGGTGACGAGGAGAATGCGGTTGATGGGGCGATGATTCATATCAACTTCGAGTAATTACTACTATAGTATACACATTCTGGTATTCTTAATCGATATGCCCATGAGCTTCTTTGGCGACCTTGTGCTCCAGTACTCTTACGCGGCCCTCATTCCTGCCTCTTTTGTACTGCAACCAGCAACCGCGCTTCTCGCCGGCGTGTTTGTGAGACTTGGATACTTTGTATTTCCGGTTGCGTATGCCTTTATCGTAGCGGGCGCACTGATCGGTGATGTCATCTGGTACTGGATCGGCTATCACTATGGAGAGCGATTCGTACATCGTTTTGGAAAACATTTCGGGATCACCGACGAGCAGATCGTACAAACAAAAAAGATATTCCATAAACACCAGGGCAGGATCCTTTTTATTTCGAAAATAACGAACGGGCTCGGGTTTGCGATCGTCACGCTCTTTACTGCCGGCCTCTCGCGCGTGCCATTCTCCCGCTATATCGTATTCAATATCTTAGGTGAGGCCGCGTGGACAGGATCTCTCATGCTCATCGGCCTTTTCTTCAGCCACCTCTACATAGAGGTCGGGAGTGTCATTGAAAAAATTTCTATCGTCGCAATGTTCGTGCTTGGTGTACTCATTTTCATTGGCCTGGTGCGCCTGATACGGTCTCGTTTTATTGGTGAAAATGTATAGTATGAAAATCTCCTTTACCATTCCCGCGCACAATGAAGAGGCGCATATCGGCATGTGTATTCAGTCGATCAAAAATGAACTCGCGCGACATCCTGTCGATGCGGAGATCATTGTCGCCAACAATGCTTCTACCGACCGCACGGGAGCCGTCGCGTCGTCGTTTCCCGGCGTCCGCGTCATCGACGAACCACAAAAGGGTGTCCGGTACGCCAGGCAAGCCGGATATCTAGCGGCAAAAGGAGAGCTCGTCGCCTGTATTGACGCCGACAACATGCTCACCGCCCACTGGCTCGACGTCGTCCTCGAAGAATTTTCTCGAAATCCGCATGTCATTGCACTCTCCGGCCCCTATCGTTTCTACGACCTTCCCCTTTCGGGGCGCGTCCTCACACGCTCACTCGAATATCTTCTGTATGTGTTTTACTTCTACACTCACTTTATTCGCGGCAGAGACGGCATGGAGTGTGGCGGTAATTTCATCATCAAACGATGGGCCCTCGAGAAGATCGGTGGATTCGACACATCGGTCGAATTTGCCGCAGACGACGTGTATACGCTCCGCGAACTCGAGCGTGTGGGTGTTGTGAAGTGGAGCTGGCGATTACCTGTGTATGCCTCCGGTAGGCGCTTTGCAAAAATCGGCATTATCCGCACCTGCATCCGCTGGGTCCGGAATTATTTTTCGGTACTCCGCTCCGGAAAGGCCGTCGCAAAAGAATACTCGGACATCCGCACGCCTGCATATCAATTACAGCCCATCCCCCTCGAAGATGGGGGCGATGGCGCTACAAAGAGTGAGTCTACGCAGTAGCAAACCTATAGTAAGTATTTCTCAAAGACGAGAACTCCCCGCTTGATAGCAATAAAGATGTAGGCCCAGAGGAGCGGGAGCCACACGGGCATGACGCCAAGGAGGGTACGCCGCTCAAACACTTCGACGCCGGTCATGAGAAAAAAATATTCTGCGATGAGGAGCATGATGAATCCGAAAATAAGAAAAATAAATTCCTTGCGCGTATAGCGGATCGCAGAGACGGCAATGATAAGCAGATAGATGCCCGCGAGCACATAATCATTCTGCACGTACGGAATGAGCGCGATCATAAAAAAGACCGGCAATGCAATAACTATCACCCGTGCGGCTATCAGCGTCGGCATCACATCAGTATATCTGTGTGTGAGACGCACGGCTATCCACAATCGACACAACAACAGCGATCAGTTTGCGGCTCTGCTTGGTACGCTATTGCGCTCCTAATGGCTAAAAATATGGATTTTTGCATGATCGGAAGTTCCAATTATCATGTCCACACTTTTTTAACTTCTTGCTATCCTCATCATGGTAAGCTAATATGTGTGCTCGCCTCTTTCTTGCGGGACGGAAAAGTTCATTGTGTTGTGGGGCTAAATGCAGGAAGGCTCTACTGCGGAGTGCAATCGGATCTGGGAAACCAGAAAACCGAGAGCATTACGATGGGGGGTTAGCCGTACCCCAGCTCCACAACACAGTGAAGTTTTTGAGATATTTTTCTCCTGTAGCCGATGATGAAACGACATTGATCGTACCATCTTGCTCAACCTCCAAAGAGATAAAATAGGGCTGTCCATTGATTGTTTTTACAAAAAGAAAGTCTCCGCGCTTACTTTCCATATCTTTACGTACCTCATCAGGAAACCTGATGATTTTTGTCAGCGAACTCATGATAGTAAGGAAATCCGCCGGGCTTTGCTTGTCGAAAATGTGCCTGTCGTAGATGTGTTTTAAAGATTTTGTACTTAGAAAAACCTCCCTTTCATTACAAATACGGTGTACGGACAGTACGTTTCGAATACTTGGCTTAATCTTGCACAGCACATCACGAGCCAACATGATCGTTTGTTTCTGTGCCGTGCCTTTTATATGTGAGTTGTAGTATAGAAATTGAAGCATGCACCATTTTCACACAGTCATTGCGCTTCGTCTAACGGACACCCATACCATACCTAGTTTTGGGCGGCCGCAGGGAATCGAACCCTGATCGAGAGCTCCACAAGCTCCAGTGTTAACCGTTACACCACGGTCGCCATCAAACACCTTGATTTATAGCAGAAAATCACTAAAAAATCACTGTTGTGTCTCAATTAAGTTTATGGGGGTGGGCACATCTTCGATGCGGAACGAGATTTGTCCGATGATCTGACCGTACTGCGTAATGACATTGACGCGCCAATCCCCACGAGAAGCGTCCTGCTTGACCGAGTATCCGCGGTAGCCGCCGTCTCGTCCGCCTTGAATGGGAAAGGAGAACGTGCTCTTCGTCTGCCATTTTTTTGTGATGTCGTCATATTTCTGCCACTGGTGAAAGACGGTGGTCGAGAGTCCGGATGGCGCGAAAACCGCGCTCCATACATACACGGGCTCTCCGGGAGCGCCTGCCTGCGCAGCCAGGCGATGATAGACCATGCTGTATCGCAAATAGGATTGGTACCACGGCACCGGCTCGCTCTGGAGCACGTACGTGTCTCCCGTGCGTTTTACCGAGTGGTACACACCCGCGTCTTTGAGCGCGAGCGGAAGCGGCGGTATCACGTTGGTGAAATACAGGATATTGAATACGACGAAAATGACAGCGATGGCGCGGGATGTTTTTGTGCGTTCCCGCCGCACGACATCGGGGACCAATTTTGAAAGTATCAGTATGAACAGCGCGATGGCGGTCAGGCTCGCGGCCCCGCTCACGGCGAACATCCATGGACCGATCTGATGGAACACGACGGGCAGGAAAAAAATATAGAACGAGAACAGCGCGCCAAAGTACACACTCATTTGAAATGAAAAATTGCGGTAGAACCGGACGAATCTCTCATTGCCTATCAATAAGCCTGCAAGGAGGACGACGAATATCCAACTGAATGCATACGCTGCACTCCGGCTGTACAGACTCAAGTAACCACTAAATAGTCCGCCGAAGGCAAATTGCGCTACGACTGGTATGAGCGGCAATATTTTTAGGAACAGCGGATGGCGGAGACGGCCGCTTTCTATCAGATTCAGAAGAACGATGCAGATCGCCGCGACCGTGAGATAGAAAAACAAGAGCGCGTTGCTCGTCCACACGTCGACGCGGCGCAACAATATCAGATTGTCGGCGATGAATCCGGCAATGAGGGACAGCGGTGAAATATACCGCATGTACCATTCGGCAAGCTCTTCGACACTTTTTGGTATTAACCTGCGGATCATACAATATCGCGGTAAAGTGGCGACGCTTCAACAATGCCTGCTCGGTGATTGACGAGGCGTGTCAGGGCATAAAAAAATGACGACAGCCGATTGGCATAGGCCCGCGATGATTCACTCATAACGCGTTCTTCCGATTCGTGCAACACCACCAGTCGCCGCTCGGCCCTGCGGCTTATAGCCCGGGCGATATCGAGCCGCGCGGAGAATTCAGTGCCGCCCGGCACAAGGAATGTTGTAACGGGGGGCAGCGACTTTTCGATCGACGTGATGAGTGCCGATAATGCCTCGACGCTCGCCTGCGGGACAGATTTTTTCGCCCCCGCAGCTTCGGCCTGAATGGTAAAAAGAAAATCCTGCACTTCGTGCAGTAATGCTTCAACTAGTCGATCATCGACCAAAAAATCTTTCGGCGCAGCGACCTTACACCACCCCACGACCGTATTCAGCTCATCGAGCTGTCCCAAACATTCGAAAATGGGCGACGATTTCGTAACCCGCTGCCCCGAAGGGGTGTCAAACAATTTTGTTGTCCCGCCATCTCCTTTGCCGGTAAAGAACGACATCACCCAATGATAGCAGAGGATGAACGTCAACGGTCAGTGGTGTCCGATGTACTAAGCAAATACTTCTGTAATTTTCATTTTAAAGAGCGGTTTCATATCGTCCTTTGAAATCGATTCCCCTATCCAATCAATGGGCTCGTTTTCAAGGTCGTCGGTAAAAAGAAGCTGCTCACAAAAAAGACGATCATTGAAAGCGTCGCCGTATTTTTTTTGAGCGTCAGCAATAATGGATGAAAGTGAGATGATGTCGCGCACGAGGATCGCATGGAGATCAACATAATCTTTGAGTGACTGACGCCTCCCGAGCGTATACGCTTTCATGGAAGCAATATCCGCAACCGATGCAAGTGGAACAGTCGGCGTTTTTACTTTCTCATACAAGAGCACGAATGGATAGTGAAGGGCCGTAAGCTTGACGTCATCGACCATGACGGTGAGTTCGTCTCCACTCTGGACAATAGGAATGACAGATGCAAATCGTTTCTCTATTTCTGAGCGGAGAGATTTTTTGATCGGCATCGTGGAGAAAAAGTCGAGATCAACCGAGCGACGGTGGCCTATTTGCAATGCAAGCGAGGTGCCGCCCGCAAGATACATGTTTCCGAGGAAACCGCATTTTTCCCATACGGCCTTCGTTATTGTACTCAAGGCTTCGTCATGCATAATTCCAATCCGAAAATAGAAACACCGCCTCGACAAGCGGGCGCAATTTTGAGCGAAATGTGGACGCCGGCACCGAAGAAAGTACGTTCCGTATTTCATCATCACCGTAAAATGCGCGTATCCACTTCCAGTGAGTAAAGGACCCGTAGAGAAGTGCTTGTGTAATAATTGTCTTTTTCATGCGTGTAGGATCGCACGCGTCAAGGGAATATGACCATAAAACGGATTTAAAGTATGGGGGGACCTTCCTCATTGTCATTGTGTTTATTTTAGCAAATTATCGCATGGGGCGCATCCGATTTTCTACCAACCGATTACCAGCCAAAAAATCCTTTGGCGCAGCGCCCTTACACCACCCCACGACCGTATTCAGCTCATCGAGCTGTCCCATGCACTAAAAAATGGGTGATGACTTCGTCACCCGCTGACCCGAGGGAGTATCGAACAATTTGATTGTCCAACCATCTCCTTTGCCGGTAAAAAAAGTCATCATATACTCTTTTTTTCGAGCTCCTCAACTCGGAAATCCGAAAGCAGGCTTTCGTATTTCACTCGCCCTACGTCGCCCGTAAAGAACGACATCACCCAATGATAGCAAAAAACGGCATATTTTAGTTTTTTAGAGATCTTTCAGATGCTCTTTAAGCAGATTTCCAAGCGTCGTACCCAGCTGTCCAGCTTTCTCACATACACGCCCATCAGGTGCGTAAGTTGTGGTAATGGCCGCGCCTGATTTTGTGATTCCGACGCCCACGACGATGACTCCTCTGTCACGTAGTTCCTTGGCGGCTTTTTGAGCAGCAGTCTGGTCGGAGCTGTTTCCATCGGAGAGAACGATAATAATCTTTCGCAGCTTTTTATCGGCTATTCGTTGCCAATCCTCCTCAGGAATTGAGTCTTTGATGCGCTCGAGTGCTTTAAAATCTTTAGTCTCATCTCCATGGGTATCGCCAAGCGTTTTATATACCGCCACGCGCTCTTTTTCAGTGAGCGTCTCGGACAGAGGTTTTAAAATGCCGATTTCTTTGTCGCCTCCAAAAGCCCAGCTTTCCGTCCGAACATGCAAGTCGTAAAGTAGATCGCGATGCACATCATCAAGCTCACGAGAAAATTCAGTTAGCGCCTCAAGGGTGAGTGCGATAGCTTTTCGTTGCTCGACGTTCTTCACCGCTCCGTCAGAGTCCGACTCTTGCATAGAGCCGGAACGGTCGCCGACGAGGGTGACGTCAAAATTTCCGAAACGCTCAAGAAGTTTCTCATGCACCTCGACAGTTTCCCAAACTGCGGGCTCCTGTATTCCGGCTTTGATGGCCGCCACAGCGTCTGCTGGTCGCGCAAGAATCTCTCCTTCGGTTGTGGGCAATTTCGGTCTGAGCCGTGGAGCCATGCGTTCCGCGATAATTTTACGAAATATCGCTCGCAATTCTTCAAGAACACGTTCGTTCGTCTCCGGATTTTGAATATTCTCAACTTCTGACCAGAAATTCTGGTAGGTCCGTAAATCTTCAACGGACACGCCCGCCTCACGTGCGTACGCTTCTTGCAACATTTCTTCCTCGGTTTTCTCAGTTCCTGTCTTCTGTTTTGCCTCAATGTATTTCTTCACCGCCTTGTCTATGTCCTCGGCGGGAAGCGCTTTATCCGGATTCTTTTCGTTATATTCTGCGTATTCGTTCTTGAATTGATCCTCAGAATTCTTGCCCTTGCCTTTCTGGCCTTTTTCCGGCTTCTGGCCTGCCCCGTTGGCAGCTTGCTGTTTTTTGGGGTCTTTTCCGCTTTTCGGATCGTCCTCGCCAGTCCCCTCTCCCTGACCTTGATCGCCCTGTTGCTGTTGGTCTTTTTTCTTCTGCTCGACATCCTCGTCAAAAAAACGCTTCGACACCGGATCGAGGTATTTATCCTGCAAAGCGATACGGACCGACGGCGGAATATCAGGACGGCTCGCATACTCCAACAGCGGAACTCCGCTCTTGCTTTTGATGCCGCGTAGCCGGTCAATCTCGGCACGCACATCGGGCGCAACTGTACACGCCTCGTTCGGAACCATGCGTTCGCGGAGTAGGGTGTAAGCGAACTGCAAATGCTTGGGCAGTTTCGTAAAATCCGTTTCGGGGAAGAGGTCCTCCTTGTATAGAGCTTCTTTGGCGTCCTTAAGAGCTGGCGCGCGCGAATCAACACCTCGATTCATCCGCACATCATCCCACGTGTTGTCGAGAATGCTATATCGTTTACTTACTTGTACTTTGTCGCGGTGTTTTCGCCAAACCTTGTCTCCGCTCTTTTCGGCGAGCAAATCGCGCAACTCCCTGAAATGCTCGAATTCGTGGAATAACACGTACGGCTTCTTTGAATGCTTCATCTGCATGAAAAAATCCGGATTGACATACATCTTTCCTTTCTCCAGATCAATTCCCAATGTCTTCACGCTAGAACCAGGAGGTGCCGGTTCAATTCCGATCGAGTCGTCTCCTATGTAGGCGCGTAAAAAGTCTCGATCCTCTTCAAAAAATGCTCGCATCTCTTCTTCGCTAGTTGGTGTAGTGTCGGGATTAGCGTCTCTGGGGCCTTTATTCTTCTCTACCATCTTCCATATTTCGATCATATTTTTTCTGTAGGAGTAATTTCTTGAGTCCGTACGAGCGTGTATGACTGATTAGTCCGAGATAGGAAGAGAGGTTTTTATCTCCCACCCGGGCGAGCATGCGGCGTTTCGTTTTTGTACGCAAAACTGCCGTGTAGGGGAAGCAGACAAAGCCCAGAAAATCGACGCCATTGCTCAACCTGCTCAATGTGATTTTAGCAGGGTGCAGTTGTAGTCGCAATTGACTTTCGAGGAACAGTCGTATCTGTGGCACGAGAGCCTTGAGAACATCCGGATCGCGGCTAAGTATGACGAAATCATCGCAGTAGCGGAGATAATGGGGCACGCGCAAACGGTGCTTCACATATTGATCGAGTTCGTTGAGATATACGTTGGCGAAAAGTTGTGAGGTGAGATTGCCGAGCGGGAGCCCTTTGTCGAAACTGCCAAGCACGTTCGCGATAAGCGGGCGTGTATCTTTGCAACTTACCGTGCGTTCAATAATGGCAAGAAGAACGCCTTGATCAACCGAAGCGAAGAATTTTGCAATATCCATCTTGAGAACCCAAACAGGAACCGTATTGTTTCGCGACAAAGACCACGCAATGCGCCCGAATCGCTCAATGGCGGCGTGAGTGCCTTTGCGCTTCCGGCAAGACCACGAATCGAAAATAAACTTACGTTCAAACATTCGCTCGATCATGCGAACGATGGCGTGATGCACGGATCCTGTACGAAAAACGAGTCGTATCCGCCGTGCTGGTACGTTTTGTTGCGGAGACTATAATGCAAACCTAATATGTTATCCCCGAGCTGTCGTTCGTATCGAAGCACGTCCGCTCTTGATTGCTTGCCGCATCGGAATTTCCGCCACGCCCCCATCAGATTCCGGCAGCTGATTATCCGTTCGTATAGCGTGGGAGCCCTATGAGGCCGAGCGATGGGTTTGACCTTCCCATTTTCCATAGCGCCTACCAGTTGCTTCTTTCTGTTCATGCGCGAACCGGTAAATTTCCTAAACAGGACAGATATACGATTGGCGAGCGTCTTCAAGTACTCGCAATGGACTTTCTGGGATTCATTATTCGGGCTAACGCTGTAAGAGGCGACGGGCGGAGAGAGTTGCTTTCCGAGGCGAGCGTTACCCTGGATCTCTTCAAGGTTATGCTTCGTCTTGCTAACGACACGAAAGCTCTGCCAGAAAAAGGGTACCTCGACCTTGCGAATCAATCGCGTGAGATCGGAAGGCAACTTGGCGGCTGGATCAAGTCCACGTAAACCGGCTCCGGTTTCTGGCTCCTCGGCTCGGAGATGCGAAAGCGTAGCTTTCGCATCTCGCTCGCCCTACGTCGCCAGTAAGAATCCGATGTTCCCGACGCACGTTTGAGGTGCGTCGGGAATCGGACGGGAGACGGACAGGGGGCGAAAACCGCTGTTGTCGTTCCGGTTGTCAGGCGTATCCCAATAGACGTGCGAAAGACCGCCGTTGTCGGAGTTGCCGCCAGCCAAACGCCTGGAGCTTTCGCATGCACGCGACCATCTAAGGCAGAAGCGGTTCAGGCAGATACTTCTCGCTTGCGCGTAAAGCTCTACGTAGTCCCGCTCGTATAAGTACGTTGCGTCTCCGTTCTTTCAATGTTCTACGCATTAGTCGCGCACACATCGTTTCCCTTTATCTGGGCGAACCAACCATTTCCGTCGCCAAAGGCGGCAGGGATGTGGCTTCATGAGCCCAACCAACCATAGCGTGGTTAATATGAAAACTGAAGTTTTGCTGCCTACGACGCTCGGAAATGAAAGTGCTCTCACTTTCATTTCTCTCGCTATCCTCGGCAGATAAAAAATGCAACGAACCCAAAGCCCCAAAAGAAAAAGGCCAAGGAACCCTTAAGAAGGGATAACGATCAGGGGGCGAAAACCGCCGTTGCCGTTCCGGTAGTCAGGCGAAGCCCAACAGACGTGCGAAAGACCGCCGAGGGCGGAGTAGCCGCCAGCCAAACGCCTGGAGCCCTGGTAGGAATCTTCAAACCATTCCCACGTATTTGTGTCCCCCCATTTTTGATAGTGCGCGTTGCCCATAAAGTTCCATTCGATAGCTCGGGGTAGTCGCAGATTATCCGGCGCAACTCCCAATATTTCGGCCAGCTTGCGCTTCACTTCCGGCTTATGCAATTCATCCCACGAAATCTCGAAGCGGGACCCCGCTTTGGTGCCCCCTATGACTTTTTGTTTTCGCAATTCCTCGATGGCATCTTTAAACGGATCATTCGCGTACATCTGATTTCCATTCTGGTACTGCGGCTTTTCCCGCGTGTCCACTACCACCCATGCACCGGGAAGTTTGAGCGTGTCTGCGGCAAGTTTACTATTTTTATCCTTGACCGCGTTGAACAGGTTTATATTCGAGGTCGGCTTCTTTTTCCAGCCGGGATAGTTTTTATTTTCACTCATTTCCATATCCGGCATATAGTGCAGTTCCAGTCCCATTTCTTTCCACTGCTCGTATTGTTCCATGGTGACACTGCCGGGCACGGATGGGACATCGACGTCTGAACCGAAGAATGCGCGAAGAGACTCTCGTTCGCGCTCCTCTACCTCGTCGAACCCTCTTTGTTCCATACCTTCCACCGAGACACCGCCTTGCGCGATTTTCTTCTCTTCTTCGACAGTGAGAGCACGGAGCCCCGCAGCCTTGAAACTCTCCACCACGAATGGACCTTCTGTCGGGAGTCTGCGGCGGCTGGCTGTTTCTAGTGCTGTCATGGTGTTTTACATTTTTGCGGCGAAATCCAAAGTTTCAAAGAATAAAGACCTAAGAACCCAACTTAACCAGATTGAGGGAAAGCGATCAGGGGGCGAAAACCGCAGTAGCCGTGCCGGTAGGCAGGCGTAACCGAAGAGACGTGCGAAAGACCGCCGTAGTCGGAGTGGCCGCCAGCCAGACGCCCGGAGCCTTGTTGGTAGGAATCCTCAAACCGCTCCCACGTATTGGTATCTCCCCATTTTGGATAATGGGCGTTGCCGAGAAAATTCCACTCCGCTGCGCGGGGCAGACGTACCTGCTCCAGATCAACACCGAGTACCTCTGCCAATTTCGCCCTCACTTCGGGCTTGTGCAATTCGTCCCAAGAAATATTAAATCTCGAATCCGAGTGTTTGAAGTTCTGAATGACGCCTCTGTCGCGGAGTTCCTTGATCGCCGCGCCAAGCTCGGCGTCATCCGGATACTTTTGATTACCGCCTTGGTACACGGGTTTCTCTCGGGTATCGACGAGAATCCATTTACCAGGCAATTTAAGATTGTCGGGCGAGAGCCCATTCTTGGATGCGGCCGTCTCGTCGAGAAATTCGATGCCCCATTCTTTGTTCGGACTGTATTTCTTGCCAGGCTTTTTCTTCCATCCGGGATATTTTTTATTGTCGCTCATCTCTTCTGGAGGCAGATAGTGCAATTCGAATTTCATCTCCTTCCATCTTTCATACTGCTCGGCCGTAATGGAATCTGGCAGCGCGGGCACGTCAATATCTTTGCCGAAGAATTCGCGCAGCGAGGATCGCTCGCGTTCGATAATAGCCTCGAATACCTCGTTCTTTTCAGGCGACCCACCCAGCTTTCTTTCATACGGCATCAAGCCTGGTTTGCCTTCTTTGTTCAAGCCGACATACCGGAACACGTTGCCACCCTCGTCGATAAGCAAGGCGCCGGGTTTGTATTCTTTTCTCCCCTCCTTGTACGGAACGCGCTCATATTCCTCGTCCAGAAATTCCTTCCCGATCCGGGCGAGTTCGGCTGCACGTTTATCGAATGGGTCGAGCAACGCGACTTCGGATGGCCGTAGTGGATTCACGTCTGTCTCTGCCGCCCTCTTTTTGTCCTTTAATCCATACGTGCGTAACTTCTCGGCAGTAAGATTTGTCTGGAATTCTTTTGGACTGCGTCCTGCGAAAAAACCTTTCGCCAAAAATACTTTCAGGAGTAGCGCCCGGTCTTTCTCGGGAAAATCTTCTTTATTGATGAAATCTCGTAGCTGGTCGTTGAGATATTCGTAGAAAGACCCCCCTCGTGCTTCGGCCGCTTGCCAGCCGCCGAGCATGGAAAGTACTTTGCCTGGATCGAGAACCGCCTTTTCCAAGACCCATTTCTTCTTTGTTCCGCCGCTGCCTTCTTCGTAGAAACTGCCGACCCCGAGAAACGCCTGTTGGACCTGTTCGGTCGCCTCGGCTAAATGCTTGATTGTCTCGGTGGCATCGGCACGAGATGCGTGGACGCGACCCTTGGCATCCATCAGAGTTGCGACGCATAGATCATACAGCTCGTCTTTCGGTAGGTAATCGATTCGACGCATTTCGAAAACGCGAGATTCGGCGGGATCGAGTTCAAAGCGCTCTTTGTATTTCTCGCTTTTGAGATTGGCCGTTGCAGCGAATGCGAATTTATTTCCTATTCGGTGAGGATGTCCGCTGTCCTCCTGAATTACGACGCTGTCGCCCGCTTTGCGGTTGTAGAGTTCCTTGAATTGAAACCGCGCTTTGGTGTCCAGCATATTGAACTCGTCCGCGATAAATGGCACATCCCTGTCGACTGCGAACGTATAACGTCCCGGCTGGAAATAAGTTTCTGTCCCGCCTTCTGGCGTCGCACGCAGAAGCGGTTTCCCGAATATCTCGGAGGGCCCTGTTCGTTCCGTACTGCGAAGCACCTCAGGATTTTCTCCGTAGAGACGCTTGCTCAGATGAATAAGCATTTCTGTTTTCCCTGTACCGGTCGGTCCCGTCGTCATGACGCTTTTGCCCTCTTCCCATAGTCGCTGGATGTCGTCTTCGTAGGCGCGGCGTGATGGGGTCACGGCGTACCGCTCCTTTCCAAGTTCTTCCCGATACGACCGAAGTTCGAACGCGCGCGCGGGAGCAAACGTTTCAGGATCCGTTCGAAGACGCGCTTCCCGCAAGGCAACCGCATCGCGTACCCCCTGATACTGTTTGATGAGATCAAGATCGGCCGCGCTGAGTTTACTTCTGCGTTCTCGAAGTAATGCAAACTCCTTGCGATCCATCTCGTCGTGAACAACTCGAAGGCGACTGAGTTCTGCCGATACGTTCTCATATCGTCGCTCGAAGTCACGGTCTCGCGCCTCTGTACGATGGTCGGGACGCGCGACGTCCTCAAGCGTTCCCCGGTGTTCAGGTTTAAAATCTGCGGCCTCTTTGTCGAGATCGCGGAGTGTATGGGTCAGGTGCGAGACCCTTTCAGTTCTAGCATCTCCGGTTTCCCCCAGCGCAGGGATTGTCTCGCCACGCTCGATTGCTTCGCGCATTGAAGTCAAGCTAACGACTTCCGGAGATTCGGCCTGATCTGATTTGCTCTCCCTCCAGGATTTGCCTACTGCCTCCTTAAATTCGTTCCGTAACTCCCGACGCTTTTTGAAGACCTCGTGAAGATGCTCTCCCGTTTGATTCTTTGGGCCTTCCATATCCGCATAGTATATCCCATTAGAAAGTAAGAAAAAGCAGCCCGATGAGGGGCTGCTTGGATATTGGGCTAGAAATACTTTTCGAGTTTTTCCAGTTCTTCAAAGTAGGAATCTACCTTCTGCTTCATCTGCTCGATGTCTTCATCGCTGAGATGAGCGAATCGGCCTTGCGGCTTGATGTACTCCGCGAGCGCTGCGACTTCTTCCGGCCGGTATGTAATACGCCACTTTCCCATCTCGCATTCAACGAGCGGAAATGCGCATGTCTCGACAGCGAGATGCGCCATGCGCAGCGACAGGGCGGGGTCGATCTTCCACCCCGGATTACACGGGGCAAGAACATGAATGAACCGGAGTCCCTTCCCCTTGTACGCGACGGCTTTCGCGATCTTACTTTTGAAGTCCTCAAGATGATAGATGGATGCGGTCGCGGCATACGGAATGTTGTGCGCAGTCATGATCTTGAGAATATTTTTCTTTGCTTCCATCTTCACTGCTTGGATCGGTGTCGTTTCCGTAACCGCTCCTTGCGGTGTGGAAGACGAGCGCTGTCCACCGGTGTTCATGTACGCTTCGTTGTCGTAGCAGATGTAGATGATGTCCTCACCACGCTCTGCCGCGCCCGAAAGCGCCTGAAGGCCGATGTCCATCGTTCCGCCGTCTCCCGCGAATGCGATCGCGGTTGCCCCCTCGCCAAGCTCTTTCGCCGCCCGCGCCAGACCGGATGCGGTTGCTGCTGCGGTTTCAAACGGGCAGTGCACCATGTTGACGCCCAGTGGCGTATACGGATTCGGTCCCGCAATAATGGACCAGCAACACGCGGGAAGCGCGATCTGCGCATTTTTCCCGACGACGTCGAGCGTGTGACGCATCACCAGGGGCGCGGTACAGCCGGCGCACGCACGATGACCGGGATTCACGAATGCCGAAGAACCTTTTGTTGCAACGACGGTAGAAGCCGGGGCAACTTTCGGTAAATCGGGAACTCCGCGCCACTGCGAGTGTCCTGCTACGAGCGAATTCGAGCTGCTCACCTCTTCGATAATGTCGCAGAATATTTTTGACGACATGGGCACGCCACCGACGCCGACGGTAAAACCGTAGACGGGTGTAGTCATGCCGTAGAGAGCGACGCGCACTTCATCGAGAACGATGCCGTACTGATTGACATCGAGTACGACGATCTTCGAACACTTTGACAGCACTCTGCGCAGGGCCTTCGCCGGAAACGGGCGAAATTGCCGCAATTGCACGGCACCGACTTTTTCCCCGCGCTCCCGCATTTTGTCCACCGCATCTTCGACGATGCACGTGGTACTTCCCATGATGAGAAGCGCGACTTCAGCATCGTCCATGCGATACGACGGGACGGCAGTGTATGAGCGACCGAAATTTTTCGCAAATCGCGTTGCCGCGACCGCTATCTCGGTATGCGCCATGCGCATATCCCTCGCCAGAGTTTTCTTGAGCCGAAAATAATAATCGGACGTGCCAGAGGCACTGTACGAACGAGGCTCGTCGCTCCGGAGTGCGTGGGGCATCTGTATGTGCCCTATATACGCATCAACTTCCTCGTTTGTATATACCGAGACCCCCTGTTTCGTATGGGTGAGGAGAAATCCATCCACATTCACCATGACCGGCAAACATGTTCTCTCCGCAATGCGGAACGCCTGCAGGACTGAATCGTACACTTCCTGATTACTTCCGCAGTAGAGCTGGATCCATCCGGTGTCGCGCTGCGACAGCGAATCGGTGCGGTCGCTTGCGATATTCCACGGCGCGCCGATGGCTCGATTCGCGTTCACCAAGACGACCGGAAGTCTCGCACCAAGATGCCAATGAAGCGCTTGATGCATGTACAGAAGTCCGTGCGACGAGGTGGCGGTAAATGTGCGCACCCCTGCCTGCGCTGCTCCGATGAGCATCGAAAGCGCGGTGTTCTCCGATTCGACCGGTATGAACTGACAGTTCGGCAGCTCTCCGCTTGCCACATACTCGGCCAGTTTTTCGATGATGCCGGTTTGCGGCGTGATCGGATATGCCGAAATGACGCGTGGACGCGCCTGCATGACCGCATACGCGACCGCTTCGCTCCCTGTGAGAACCTTATGTATTGACATCGCCCTGCTCCTTTCCAAAAACGATAGCGCCGCGCTCGCATACTTGCGCACACAGTCCGCAACCTTTGCACATGTCGAGATCAATGACGTACACGCCATCCTGTTTCGTGATGGAGAAATCGGGACAAAAATCGAGGCATCGGTCGCACGCAATGCAGCTTCCGCAGTTGATGCACCGGTCCGCTTCCTCCACTGCCTGCTCCGATGTAATGGTGAACGTCGTCTCGGCAAAAGAGCGGAGCTCTTCGGCAGTAAGACTTCGTTCATTCAAAATCTCGGGATTTTTTCGTCGTTTGTTGAGGTAGTAGAATTTGACGTCTCCGTCGCCGAGCGCCGCAGGCCGCGGCTCTTTCGCAGAGCCCGAGACCCGTGCAATGATCGCTTCGGCAACTTTCTTGCCGGATGCTATCGCTTCGGAGACCGAGCGAGGACCGTAGAGTGCATCGCCACTTGAGTATATTCTTCCGCCCCGCACATCATCCTCGCTTGTGAACGTGTGGTCCCGCGAACCGAGGAAGTCGAGATCGACTTCTTCGCCGATAGCCGAGAGGACCATGTCGCAATCGATCCCGAACTGCGAATTCGGTATTCTGACCGGCGGGAGTTTCTTTCCTCCCTCCGGTTCTCCTTGCACAGCCATGCACTCCAAGCGCACCCTGAACAACATGTCGAAATACGACCAAACGGGAATGGTGAGGAACATGAATTGCACGCCCTCCTTCTTCGCCGCTTCTATCTCATCTTTGTGCGCAGGCATGTCCTCCTCGGTACGCCGGTAGATCACCGTGACGATCGCCGCACCCAAGCGTTTTGCGCTCCGCGCGACGTCGATAGCGGTATTTCCCCCGCCGATAACGCATATGTGATGCGTATCCGGCGGCAACGTGGTCATACTTTTATCCGCCACGCGTGACAAAAATTGCAACCCGCTCATGAACGGAAATTCCCGGCCGTGATCATCAAGCAGTGCGCGCGAACGATGAGCGCCGACCGAAACGACGACAAAGTCGTATTCGGACGCCACTTGTTCAAATGTCGTATCGATGTGCGCATTCATGTGCAGCTCGATGCCGAGCGACGTGACCATCGCCCCGAGCTCGCGCGCCAAAAGTTCTTTCGGCAGGCGATATTCGGGTATGCCGTAGCGAAGCATGCCGCCGAGCTCCGCATGCGAGTCATAGATAGAGACCGCGAACCCGCTGCGCGCCAAAAAATGCGCGGCGGAAAGTCCGCTCGGACCGCCGCCAATGATGGCGACACGGAGGCCGTTCTTCTCGCCGGTATATGGTGTAGTGGTGAGACCGTGTTCGACCGCATACTGCCCCAGGAAACGCTCTACCGCATTGATAGAAACACGCTCGCCCTGCTCTTTGCGGTTGCACTGCGCTTCGCAGAAGCGATAGCACACTCGCCCGCAGATAAGCGGGAATGGATTTTCCTTGATGAGCTCGCGCCATGCTTCTTCGAACTTTTTCTCGCGTACCAAATGCATCCATATCGGGATGTTTTCGGCGCACGGGCACAACGAACCGGTCTTCGGGGACTGCGCGTCCCCAGAAGAGCGTGAGATTGAATCGAGAATTTTGGTGCTTTTCACGACACTACTCCTCCACTATGTCGCACGGAATCGAACGCTTCCTGTGCGGCCTTCTTATTCGCTTCGACTTTTTTCTTGATTTCAGTTTTGATGAACTGAAACAGTACATCGAGCGAAAAGAGTTTGCTTACCCGAATGAACGCGCCCAACAGGGCAGTGTTCACGATCGGGGTCGTTCGATTACCGAGACCATTGCGAATGGCAATTGTATCAGCGTCGATCGTCGCAACGACAACACGTCCGGCATATTTCTTGAACGCTTCGTCGTCGGGATGCAGCTGCGAATTGACGAGCAAAATGCCACCGTCCCGTAGGCCCTTTGCCGCATCAGTGTGTATCGCAAGGTCCGCGTCGAGCACAATGACCGCGTCCGCGCTTTCCTGGAACGGACCGAGTTCACGAATTTCTTCATGGCTTAAGCGCACGAATGCGTCGACGGGAGCACCCCGCCGCTCCGGGCCGAACGTCGGCGCCGAAGAAACGTAGGGAAACTTTCCCGTTTCATTTTCTTGACCGTAGAGCATCATGGCCATAAGTTCGGCCATCATCTTACCGCCCTGACCGCCGCGTCCGTTGATACGGATTCTGTACATTGCAGACTCCTTGTTTATCCTATTGAAGTTGTCAATGTTCCTACGCCAAATACTCTGCCTCTTTTGTGTAATGTCAAAGGCATGTAAATTCGTGCGTGTCTGATGTGATACGATGCACCAGCGAGCTTTTGTTCTTTGTCACGTCAAACGGGAGGAGCCGATGTATTCGAAGTACGATGATCCAGGAAAAAAATTCCGCGAGCTCGTCGCGCGCAAAGAGGGTGTATTCGGTTTTGGCGTTGCCAATGCCATTGACGCGCTGTTAAAACAAATGCGGCTTCAGCGATCTATGCCGGCGGCTGGTCCATCGCCGGCTCAAAAGGCCGCCCCGACATGGGACAGGTCACCATGACCGAACAACGCGACCAAGTGCGTGAAATCGTGCGTTCGACACGGCTACCAATCATCGCCGATATCGATGACGGTTATGGGGACGCCAAGAACGTGCTGCGCACGGCGGCTGAATTCTTCGGGACGCTCGAGTATGATTTCGCGACGCGCACAGTGCGTCGCCTCGCCGGCGTGCATATCGAAGATCAGGTACTCCCGAAGCGCTGCGGGCATATCGCCGGCAAAAAACTTATACCCCCCGCCAAGATGGCCGGAAAGATTCGTGCGGCCTGCCGCGCCCGCGACGACATTTATAGAAACGGTATCATCGTCGCGCGTACCGACGCGTTCAATTCGAAAGTGCCCGGCAGTATGGCAGATGCGGTGAATCGCTCGGTCCGTTATGCGGATGCGGGTGCCGACCTTCTCTGGTGCGAATTCAATCAGTGCGATCGCGCGCTTCCGGAAGCATTCGCCAAGGGGGTGAAACGTCGCCATCCGAACATCCCGCTCGCGTTCAACTACTCGCCATCACTGCCATGGATCAAAACCCCACCGCACGAGCGAGTGCGGTTCGCCGATCTCAACGAGATGGGCTACAAATTCATTTTTGTGACCATCGCGGCATTCCATGCATCGACGAAAGCGGTGCACGATTACGCCAAGCGTTTTTGCACCGCCAAAGAAGAGGCGCTCTGGGAAATGCAGGGAGCAAAGCACGGCCACCCGACCGCTGACCACCAGGCGCTCATGCGCGTCAACAAATGGCAGGAATTCGAGCGCGAGTTTGATTCCGACGCTGCGGCCGATCAGGCACGCGGAGAGGGGTTCAAAAAATAATCAGTGCAACGTAAGCGGTCCCGCCAAAGCGGGACCGCTTTTCTTTTGCTGTTTTGTGCAGATTATTGGATGAAGTGGGAACTTTTATTTGAGATCGCCGACAGTAAGACCTGCGTCTTTCATAATACCCGAAAGGGTGCCCGCTTTGAGTTTCTTGTGTAGCGGGACAGTAACCTTCTTTGCTTCTGATAGATATGGAGGAGGATATAATCGCACATGGCTTCCTCGTGTTCTTATTTTGGAGTACCCCTTCCGCTCAAGAATTTTAATCATCTCTGCGCCGGAAAGTGCGGGCAGTTTTGACATGAACTAGACCGTAATGAGGTGAAGGCTGACATCCTCGTTTTCCACCGAAGAGACCTTCTCGTCCTCAAGACACAGAAGTGTTGCTTCTTTAATGTTGGCGAGGGCCTCCTCTACCGTCTCTCCTTGGCTGTAGCAGCCCTCAAGAGCGAGATTCGTTACCGAGTATCCCCCCTCTTTTTCCTTTTGCAGAATGATAGGATATGTGCTGTGTTGCATGCGGACAATATAGCATATGTGAGAATATTTTCACTATTGGACGACGTGGAAACCACTCAATTTGTAAATTTTTGAACAATTTGTACAAAGAAAACTCCACACAAGCTGACAATGGCTTGTGTGGAGCTGTAACCTAACAAGATGGCTTTCCGCCATCAGTAAAGTTCGCCACCTTTCTCGGGAAATATACTGAGGCTTTCGTACAGCGCGTCCATCACGGAACGCGGCACATGCTTCCGTGTATCCTGCCCACATGCATACGGATACGCCATGGTGACAAGGAGGGAGACCTGATATCCGCCATTCACGGAGTCCTTTTCAACTCCGAGCAATTCGGCGCACTCCTTCGGGCCAGCGACCTCGTGGGGCAAATTATTTTTTGATCCGTTCAAAAAAGCCGTGAGCTTTTCGAGCCTCCTAGCGGAGACGTTTGGAATCTTGACGAGAACA
>Ga0076057_108_pt1 | contig 40783 bp, 45 predicted proteins | sample RifGroB1_FD_68088 | JGI IMG/M metagenome (GOLD analysis project Ga0076057, IMG submission 68088) | Parcubacteria (Kaiserbacteria) bacterium GW2011_GWB1_52_6
CCGATACGACATCCGCGGGTGCGCCGACAATTTCCGGCCTCGATGCGCCGACATCGCTCAATGTCGGACAAACCGGTACGTGGACCGTGCACGCATCCGTTCCGGGCGGGGGGCAAGTAAGCTACTCGATCGTGTGGGGAGATGAGAATTATCTTCCCCTTGCCTCGAATGCCGCGTCGGCCGTTGCCGTGAACACATCGGGATCATTCACGCACGCCTACAGCAAAGCCGGCACGTACAGTCCGACGTTCACCGTCTCCAACTCCTCCGGCTCCGCGCAAACGAGTGCTAGTGTCGTCGTTAGTGGAGTAACGCCGACGAACGCAACATTCTCCGCCTCGCCGACATCTGGCGCGATGCCACTGACGGTTGTATTTGTGGTGAGAGATAAACCCTTCGCTGCTGTGGCCGGAGCTGCAACCGATAGCTCATGTATAGGTCCGTATGTAGGAGATCTTGATTTTGGCGACGGAAGTCAAACCGAACGAATATTCGGTACAAAATGTGAATCATCGCATGACATTGTGAAGACGCACACCTACACCTCCGCTGGCACCTACACGGCGAAGCTTACTAAAATGGTCTACAATAGTTGTTCGATTGGACAGGACTGTGCCGCATGGTACTCGCGCGAGGAAGTCGTTGGCACCGTGACGATCACGGTGACGGGTTCACAGTCGACAACATTCTCCGCCTCGCCGACGTCCGGATCGGCGCCGCTTGCTGTAGATTTTTATGCTCCAACGGACAGCTTTGATTATAGGATTGACTTTGGAGACGGGAGCGACCTTGACCAATATTGGGGACCGAATTCTTTAGCGATATGTAGAGTGCGCGTCGGTGTTCCTGGATGTATATCTGCAAGTCACACGTACGCCTCCGCCGGCACGTACACGGCGAAACTCTCCAGAGTACCCGGACCGACTGAAGCGAATTGCGCCGGCGTGGACTGCTGGGTCGTTGGCAAAGTGACGATCACGGTCACCGCGCCGGTCTCGGCTTCCTGCACGACGCCGTGGGGAAATTTGACGGTGCAGAATGGGCAAGCGGTCATCAGTTCGCCGTATTTCAACAACGGGGCGTGTGTCTATAGCGGTGTAGCCCACCCGCAACCGTGGAATGACGCGACCGGTCAAGCGCGACACGTATGCCAAAACGGTACATGGGTAACGCGGGGGACATGCGATGACGGAGGCACAAGCTGTCTCGGTTCGTGGAATGCATGTGCGACGACGGAATATGTCCCGTAGATGTTCATTCTCCGTGCAATTCTTCTTCCGCGCTCGCGACTCTTTGCGCGAGCGCGGGGTAGTTTGAGAGCGATGGACCTTTTGCGACAAGCTTTTACGCTTCCGCGCGCGCCGCGCTACGTATGGTACAGTATTGATATGATAGATGATCTAACGACACTTGCGGAAAAAACGCGACCCATATTCAAGAAGTATGGGTTCCGGAAAGTTGGCGTCTTCGGTTCGCGATCTCGAGGTGATAACCGCGCCGACAGCGATGCCGACTTCCTTTTTTCCGACCAAGGACATCCGCTGAGCTTTCTTGAGAAACAAGAGGCAGAAGAAGAACTCAAAAGCGCTTTGGGAGTTGATGTTGACCTCGTTCCGGATACGAAGGTAGTCGCGCGGATGCGCCCGCATATAAAGCGTGACCTGAAAATCATCTATGAAAGACAATAATGTATACATCGATCTGATCATCGCCGCATGTAAGAAAATCTCCGAGTATATAACAGGACTCGATGAGTCCGCCTTTCTGAAGCAATCAATCGTGCAGAGCGCGGTCTTGATGCAGCTGCAGATCGTTGGCGAAATCGCGAAGAAGCTCGACGAGAAAACCACAAGCAAGATTGATGCCCCGTGGAAAATGATCGTTGGATTGCGCAACCTTATCTCGCATGATTATTTTGCATTGGAGCTCGGCACGATATGGAAGATAGCCGCAGCGGACATTCCAGACCTCGAAGAAAAATTGCATGCGTATCTGAAGACACTGGGCACTTCGTACGTGCCGCCTTTTGGCGATACGACTCCGCTCATGGAATAGTTGTTTATTCTCTGTGCAATTCCGCTCCCGCGCTCGCGACTCTCTCTGCGAGCGCGGGGTAGTTTGAAAGTGACGGGTCTTCTGCGACAGGCTTTTGCACTGGGCGACCTACTGATATTCACTCACCTCGCTGTACTTGCAGGCTCAAGTGCACAATACTGATGCATATACACTAACATTGCGCCATTATGAACCCCCGCCACATTTCAGCCGCCCTCGCCCTTGCGATCTTCCTTCCCCTCGCCGCCAGCGCCCTAACGGCCGACGACATACAGGCGCAGATACAATCGCTCCTCGCGCAACTCGCGCAATTGCAGGAGCAACTCAAGCAACTCCAGATGCCTGCGCCGGTCACGCCACCAGTATCACGCATTTGCCCCATATTGAACCGCACGCTCGCGCGTGGCGCGAGCGGCTCCGACGTGACGAGCCTCCAAGCATATCTCGGCGTCTCGCAAACCGGCTACTTCGGCCCGCTGACCGAGCAAGCCGTCCAACAATTGCAAGTACAGGAAGGCGTCGTCTCTTCCGGAAGTGCGGCGACGACAGGCTACGGCTCCGTTGGGGCGCGGACGCGCGCGGTGTTCGCGCGTCGGTGCGGCACTGTCGTCTCTCCTCCACAACCTCAACCCCCGATCGCATGTACGGCAGTCTATCCGATCTGCGGAGTGGGCTACCACGTCGGAGGATATTGCAACAATCAATGTCTTCCCGATACGACATCCGCGGGTGCGCCGACAATTTCCGGCCTCGATGCGCCGACATCGCTCAATGTCGGACAAACCGGTACGTGGACTGTGCACGCGTCCGTTCTGGGCGGCGGACAGGTGAGCTACTCGGTGGTGTGGGGAGATGAAAATTATCTGCCGACTCTCATGAACGCCGCTTCGGCTATTGCCGTGAATACATCGGGAACATTCACGCACTCCTACAGCGAAGCCGGCACCTACTCCCCGACATTCACCGTCTCCAACGCCGCCGGTTCCGCGCGAACGAGCGCGACGGTTGTCATTCAAGGAGTTAAAACATGTAATCCCGTCCCCATCATTGATTGCGCACCGGGATACACATATACGGGCGAGAGTTACGATTCCGCGAGGTGCAAGGTCGCAGGCAAGTGTGTTCCGAATCCGAGCCAGAGCTTCTCCGCCTCACCTACATCGGGCGTGGCGCCTCTCACGGTCTCGTTTAGTGCTACCGGTTCTGCAGAAACGGTTCGATACGTTGACTTCGGAGACGGCACCATGAGTTCACTCCAGTATCAATGTGTCGGTGGTGGTTATGGGAACGCCGGATGTAGTTTGATCGCGTCGCCGCATACGTACGCTTCAGCCGGCACATACATAGCGAAACTTCAGAAACCTGCGCCGAGCTGCCAGACATGCACTGATCTCGAAGGAAGAGAAACGATTGGCACCGTGACGATCACGGTCACTGGCGCGCAAACTGCAACACTCTCCGCCTCGCCGACCTCCGGTCCCGCACCGCTTGCAGTCATTTTCAAAACAAGTGTCACATCGGGGATCATTGATTTTGGGGAAGGTACTTCCGGAGGAGAAATATACGCCTTTTCTTGTGGTGATTACGCGGCGCCGGAATCGTGCGGGTATGGTGCAACACATACATACACCAAAGCTGGCGTATACATTGCAAAATACCCCAAAATATTCGATTGCATTGGGTCGTGTGATATTAAACAACAAGCCGTGACGATCACCGTTCGCTAATTTATTCGCTGTGCAATTCTTGGGCGGCGTTGGCGACGCTCTGCGCGAGCGCGGGGTAGTTGAGAGTGACGGGTTTTCTGCGACGAGCTTCTGCGCCTCCGCTTGAAGCGGAACACCTTCACTGGAATCCCGCGGGCCGCAGTGCTATGCTTCGTTCATGATGCGGGATGCTTTCAAAAAGCAACACGGAGCGGCCATACAGTGCGTTGCACGAGCGCGCGGTCTGCGGCTCGTCGTGCTTTACGGCTCCGTTGCGCGCGGTACGGAAACGCGCGCGAGCGACGTGGATATCGCCGTCCTTGCGCACTCCCCGCTCTCCCCTGAAGATGAAGCGGTCATTGCCGAGGAACTTGCGCACGAGACCGGTCTGCCGAATATCGAAGTAAAAAGTCTTCATCGCGTTGCACCTCTCTTTCTCGACACGGTTCTTCGCGAAGGCCTCGTCCTCTATGAGGATGCGCCGGATCGCGCTCGCGCTCTTTCGCTCTATGCGTGGAAGCTTTCGCAGGAATCGAAATTCCTGCGCAAAGCTCGATATCATCGCGCACGAGAGCGCCTCGGAACTCATGTCGGATGAACTCATACAGCAAAAAATCGCTCTGTGCGAGGAATCGCTCGCCGCGCTCGAGAAAATATTCCCACAGGATTTTGAGGCGCTCTTTCCCGATCCTCTGACACTGCCCGCCATCGAGCGGTACTTCCAGCTCGTCGTCGACAGCGCTGTGGATTGCAACAATCTCATTCTTGAGACGAAAGAACGCGAGAAGCCGGAAACCTATTTCGGCACATTCACCGCGCTCGGAGAAAGCGGAGTTATCTCATCGGATCTCGCCGCACAGATAGCACCGTCCGTCGGTCTGCGAAATGCTCTCATTCATCGCTACGAAGGAATTGATCGAAAGCGCATGCATTCCAGCATCGGCAAATTCATCCAGCTCTATCGGCAATACCTGCGAGCCATATCGAAGCTCTATCTGTAACGATAGCGGTGCTTCTCCGCAATGAGCGATATCCACTCATCACGCTGGTCGTTGACTTGAGTTGAGACAGGGATGTGCTAGCATACGTGTCATTATAAGTATGATGTTACGTATATGAAAACAACGACTACATTTACGAGTACCATTTCGCCGGAATTGATCGCATGGGTTGATCGCATCGCGCTCGCGAAGAAGCGCACGCGCCGTGCCGTTCTGGAAGAGGCCGTGAAGCGATATCAGCAAGATGTGGCGCGGACGTCTCTCAAAGAGGGATTCGAACGAGCCGCCCGCGATCCCGACATGCTCGGCGACATGGTTGAATTGGCCGAATGGGGCATGGACGACTACGCGCGCGTCGTCGAACGCACCTAACCGTATGCAACAAGGCGAGATCTGGTTTGCCGATCTCAACCCGGCTAAGGGGTCGGAACAGGCCGGCCGGAGGCCGATTGTCATCATTTCTGGGAATACGCTCAACGATGCACTGCCGATCGTCATCGTTGTGCCGCTTACGTCGAAAGTGAAGTCCTATCCCACGTGCGTTCTCATCAACGCAAATCGCACGAACGGTTTGAAGAAAGACGCGGAAGCAGTCCCTTTTCAAATCCGTACGATTTCCAAGAAGCGGCTCACGCAATGCATCGGCCACATCATGCCGGAGGAGTTGCGAGAGATCGTCAAGGGATTATTTGTCGCGGTGACGCATTAGTGATACACAGCGATACACGCTGTCACTATTCTCCGTGCAATTCTTCTTCCGCGCTCGCGACTCGCGCGGCGACAGCGAGGAAGTGTGAGAGCGAGCGAGAGTGATCTATTCCAACTGACTTTTTGCCAGCACTTTCGCTTGGTTGAGAAAAAAACCGATCCACTCGTCTTCGCGGAGCGCTATTTTCATCACAGGGTAGTCTTTTAGTGTTTCTGATTTCACACATTGGGCACTCATCTGCAGCGGGTCTATGTGGTGATCAAATTTCGCTTGGGCCTTCAGTATCAGATCCGGCAACGTCCACGAGGTCTCTCTTTGTAGTATGCAAAACAGATCGATAAAATCACGCGACCGCGGCTTTTGATATATCGTAAATACTTTATTGACTGCGATATCCAGCAGGCTATCAACGGCGAGCTTTTCCACGCGCATCCCTTTTTCGATGCGTGTGAAGGGATAGTATGTAAATTCTGTCTTGACCTCGGATGATTTCAGCGTGAGTAAAAAAAGATTGCGATTGAAGCTCTGCTGGTATTCTATGTTTTGTATACCCGCGGCCTCGGAGATCTTTTTAAACATTGTGGAGATCCCTTCTACGTCAGGCTCTTCTTCCGAAAAGAAATCCAGATCTTCCGAAAGGCGGTGATGGAGGTAAAATTCCGCAAGCGCGGTGCCACCGCCGAGATAGAATGAACGACACATCGATTCCTGCGCCGCAATGAGGGTGAGTAGCTTCTGCTGATCCGGAGTGAGAATGGATTGTGCCATGTGCGCGACTAGACAAGTGCCAAACTAAGTGCCCGTCGCTTGTACGAGTCTATTTCAATTTCGTTCCAGTAGGTGCGCAGATCACTCTCACTAATTTTTGCTTGCCCCACGCCGTGATTAATCCGCTCTTCAAGCCGCCACACCGCGTATGCACGCGGATCTTTTTTTAGCTCACGTTCATCGGTCGACCAGTGCTTCTTCATGGACACATTATAGCACGTTTTTGGGCCGATTTCTGACAAGTAAGTTTCCATTTTTTCATACTACGATTATTGCCCGCTGATCTATTCTCCGTGCAATTCTTGCCCTGCGCTCGCGACTCTTTGCGCGAGGGCGGGATAGTTTGAGAGCGATGGGTCTTTTGCGACGAGCTTTTGCGCTTCCGCGCGCGCAGCCGCGATCAAGCGCGGGTTTTTGAGGGCTTCCATACCGAGATCGGTGACGCCCCACTGCTGGCGGCCGAAAAGATCGCCCGCGCCGCGATTCTCGAGGTCGGCTTCGGCGAGTTTGAATCCGTCGTCAGATTTTTCAAGAGCGCGCAAGCGTTTCATTGCAACCTCCCCGGCGGTTTCCGGAAGAAGAAAACAGTGCGGAGGGTGCGACGAGCGCATGATGCGCCCGCGGAGTTGGTGCAACTGCGCGAGCCCGAAGCGTTCCGCGCCCTCGATGAGCATCACGGTTGCGTTCGGGACGTTGATGCCGACTTCGACGACCGACGTGGCGACCAAGATGTCAATTTCGTGGGCGGCAAATTGCCGCATCACCTCGTCTTTTTCCGCGGGCTTTACACTGCCATGCAAAAGTCCGATGCGGAATTCGGGGAATATATCTTTTTGTAGCCGCTTCGCTTCCGCTTTCGCGCTCTTAGCCTGAAGCGCATGTATCTTTGCTGGATCGGGCTCCTCTATGCGCGGACAGATGACAAATGCCTGCCGCCCAGAGGCGAGTTCCCGCCGCACAGATTCATATGCTTCCGCACGCTTCTCCTTCGTTACGATAACGGTCTTCACTTTCGCGCGGCCCGGCGGCAATTCGTCCAAGACCGAAATATCCAGGTCGCCGTAGATGGTAAGCGCGAGCGTCCTCGGAATAGGTGTGGCCGTCATGCTTAAAAAGTGCGGGGCAGCATCACCCTTATGCGCTAGCGCGCGTCGCTGACGGGTCCCAAACCTGTGTTGTTCGTCGACGATGCAGAACGCCAAGTGCTGGAACTTCACCGCTTTCTGGATGAGCGCATGCGTGCCAACGAGCATCGCGATCTCGCCGCTTGCCACCCATTTCAAAAGCTGCGCGCGCGAAATATCGGTCGCTTTGCCTTTTGATACTTTTGATGGAAATTTTTTGCAACCGCTCCCTGTCATCAGTGCGATATTGATAGGCAGATGCGAGAAAAATTCAATGAAGGATTGGAAATGCTGCTGCGCCAAAATTTCTGTCGGCGCCATGTATGCCACCTGCAACGTGCCGCTCTGCCGGTTCGGTGGTCGTGAATTTACGACCGCATGGGCAGAGGTGGCAGCAACAAGCGTTTTACCGCTGCCCACGTCGCCTTCGAGCAATCTGGCCATCGGATGCGGACTGGAGAAATTGTCCAAGATGTCTTTGATAGCGCGCTTTTGTGCGGAAGTTGGCGAGAACGGGATGGTGGAGAGGAATCGCTCGGCGTGATCAGCGCCATCCTTGATGGGGAATGATGATTGCGTGTCATTTTCCGCGCGCTCGCGCGCGCGGGTGACTTGAATAGTAAAAATTTCTTCGAAGGCGAATCGTTTGCGCGCCGCTTCGGCATGCGGCATTTTTTCCGGCGTATGTATCCACACGAGCGCCGCGCCGATGTCGGGCAAATTGTAGCGTGCGCGAATATCGGTGGGGATAGAATCGTCAATACGTGAATGGACACCATTCGCGAACACGCGCTCGAGCGCGTGCCGGAACCACAGTGATGTGACGCCACGAGACTCGGGATAGATGGCAAACAGTTTTCCCGCAGTCGCAGGAGCTTTCGTATCCGCAAAAAGACCCACTTCTGACGGGTCTGCCACCTCGACGTGCGGATTCGCGAGGTACGGCTTTCCCGTTTTCCCCGTAACGGTACCGATCGCCTTTACGTACATTCCATCGTGGAATTTTTTCGCGAGGTACGGCTGGTGGAACCACATGATCTTGATCGAGCCCGATGCGTCGCGAATGACGGCTTCGCCGACGGGAATTTTTCGCTTCCACGACCGCCGCGTCTCAAGATTGCCTATCGTTCCGAAGATCGTCACTTCCGTACCGGCGACGAGCCCTGCGATAGCCGATTCGCTCCCGCCTTGGTCGTACCGCGCAGGGAAGTGACGCAGCAGTTCCTCAATACTTGAGATCCCGAGCCTCTTCAGCGCAGAAAGCTGCACCGTGGTGAGGCGAAAATGTTTTGTTAGTGGGTCATGAGGAAGCATGCGGGGCAGTATACCCCTTATCACTTTTAATTTAAAAAGTGGTAAGGGGCCCGCTATTCACAGGGTGTGAATTTCCCACTTGCAAGCTTTTAAAGTCTCGGTAGGATAGTGCTGTTCGGTTAAAAGTCTAAATTATATTCACGTTGGTATGGTATACGACGAAGCACGTAAGCGCCGCGATGAGGATGAGGTAGAGGAGAGAGAGACTGTTACCGAGGACGCGGCCGAAGAGTTGCTGGAAGAGAATGAAGACGAAGACCCGCTTATGGCGGAAGAGGAGGAGAAGCAGTGGGAGTGAGGGAGGGCGCTCGGCGGATACTGTGTTTTGCGAACGCGATGAAAGTACGTTTTTTCATAGTTTTCACCACTGCAGAATGTTGTGGAAACTTTTCAAAAGCACGCGCGAGGTTCGCATAACACAGTATCCGCCTCGCTTGGAGGTTGAGAAATGCGCGCGACCGTTTACTATTTTCTACTTACCACGTACTATTACTATATGCACACCCTTTATCGATATCTTGGGACGGTGGCGGCGGTGATACTTACGGTGTATCTCGTGCCCGGCGTTACCATTACCGGCGGGTGGCTTTCGACGCTCCTTGTGGCGCTCGTGTGGTCGGTCATCACGATGGTGATACGGCCGGTACTTCAACTCCTCACGCTACCCATCACGATACTGACGTTCGGCGTATTTTCTTTGATACTCAACGCACTCCTTTTTTGGACGATGGCGCTCGTCGTGCCCGGTTTTGAGGTATCCGGATTTTTGTCGGCGCTTCTCGGTGCTATTGTTCTCTCGATCATCGCGTGGCTGATACAAAAAGTTTTATAAATGTGACCAGCGCACCATAAAAGAGAACGGCCTCACGCTAAAAAGCGGGAGGCCGGTATTCTTTGGTCAAGCGGGAAACGGGTCGTTACCCGCCCCATGGTGGACGAAAGAGAGGAGAGAGGTACGGTAAATACAGACTTAGAATGAGACAAAAAACGACACTCGCTGCGAGTAATTCCGAAGAATTAAAAAGCGGAGCTCTCTTTTCAAATGCAATCGGGTGGCCCATTCGTCCACTCCTGTTGACGATGTCTTGGCGGGAAAGGGAAATCGACACCGCTATGCCTGCAGAAAACTCACCCCTGTTTCAAAGGCAAAAATAGGCGTAAACGACATCGGACTCCTGCGCGGGTTCGGCACCTACGAAGCAATGACCACGTTCGGGAGAAGACCGTTCATGCTCAAAGCTCACCTCGAGCGGTTCCGCCGCTCGACAGCCGGTCTCAAGCTCATGCTTCCCGCGAGTGATACACATATTGCGAAGATACTGGATCGGCTCATTGCGCATAACGTCAAAAAGGGGAAAGAAGCTGTCATTCGCATGATAGTGACCGGCGGCGAAGCTATCGGTGGCATCGAATACGATCGAGGTGCGCCGACGTTTTACATACTCGTCGAACAACTGGCGCCACTCGCGCCAAAATTTTATTCAAAAGGCTCTTCGCTCATCATCCATGAGTTCCAGCGGCAATTTCCCGAGGTGAAAACGACTAATTACATTGAGGCTGTCCTCTTGCAAGCCGAGCGTAAGGCGGCCGGCGCTTTGGAGATACTGTACGTCTCCGAGGGAAAGGTACTGGAGTGTGCGACGAGCAATTTTTTCATCGTAAAAAATGGCGTGCTTATCACGGCCAAGAAAAATATCCTCGAAGGCATCACTCGCAAGGTTGCGCTCGATGTGGCTCGCCCGCATTTCAAGATAGAGATACGCGATGTGTCGGTAGATGAAATGTATCGAGCCGATGAAGCATTCCTCACGTCGAGTTTTAAAGGGATAGTGCCGGTCGTTAAGGTAGGCAAACGAAAAATAGGGAACGGTACCGTGGGGCCCGTGACGAAACGGGTCATGCAACTTTTTCACGAATTCACACGGAACTACGAGTGATTATGGCTGTTGTGTGTGATCTTGCTCGTGAAATCCGAGAGTTTCGCGCCGGTAATTGCAAACAAATAGATGATTTCGAGAATACCAAGCGTGTTGATGATAAGAAAGGCGATAAACCACCACTTTTCACCGCGATTGGCGGCGCGCCAGAGCGCGAGGCCCTTCCACAGCAAACTCCATAATAGAACCAGAATAATAGCGGAACCAAACAACGGATAATTCCATCCCGGCCCATATCCCATGGGCCCAAAGTTCGTGTATCCCATATGCGATTATCGTAGCACGTTTCTATGAGACTATGCATTTACCATCCAAAATGCTTTACCACCGCGGCGATGCCACCAATAAGCTGCGGTGGCGAGAAGCCCGAGGAGAGCGGCGATCCAGTAGCCGGGGACATAGGCCTGCACCATGTTCCAGAGACTTATCCATGAGATGGAGATGGTGCCGTTCACCGTGGCCACGTTGTCGAGCAGGTTTTGGTCCTGTTTCTTGACCGAATCGAGATTCGAGTTGGCGTATTTTATTTGTGTATCAAGCGAATTCACCTGTGAGGTATACGAACTGTTCTCGTTCGCTATTTTCGTATTGAGCGACGTCTGCTGTGTGTAGAGCGTTTGCATGCGTGCGATAGCTTGCGACTGCGCATATGGATCTGTATATGTTTGCGATTGGAGAGACGTGAGCTCCGCTTGGACTGCATCAAGCTGTGCTTTGAGCGACGCGAGAGAGCTCTTGTGAGTCGCGGCGAGCTTGGTCTTGCTCGCCTGTAGGTCGGTAAGATTCGTCTCCACCTGCGTCTGCACCTCCTCGATATTTTGTTTTTGCGGGAGAAGATTTTGTGAATTGATATCGACGGTGATGAATCGAGGGTCTACCAATTTTTCTATCTCGTTCCGGAATTCTTGGAATTTTGCAGCGGCGACTACAAAGCTCACATAGCCGCTTTTTTGCGAGCTCGACGTCTGATCGACGCGACCGTCATAGCCCCGTACGGTAGTTTCCACTCGCTTGATCATATCCTGCACGCTCCTCGTCCGTATGTCGGCATTGTAATAGATTTTCTGAAATTCCCGCGTGTCGGTGATCGTTGCGGAGTCCTGCAATGGGTAGGGCATGCCGGTCTTGTAGTAATAAGAATCTACGACCCCACCTCCTCCGGGGGACATCATCGTGGCATTCACCGAGGGCGCCGAGCTTGGCACCATCATCCCTCTGCCCGCCTGCACTTCTAATGCTTGCGGCTGGATAGCATCGGAAGTCGACACTTGAAACGTGTCTGACAAAAAGTTGGGCTGCGATTGCCCTGATGAGGCAATGAGGACGACTATTGCGAGTAATGCGAAAAGAATAGCGAGCCACGGAATGTGATGATGTCCGTGCGGCAGCTCTTGATTAGGGTTCATATCATCAAATAATACCACGCCCTGACGGAGCAATTGTTCAGTCTGTGAATTGTGGGCAGGGGTTGCGGAGGGTTACAATCCCTTCCTGGACTTGATCCCGTCCATCAAGAACGGTCAAACCTCAAGATATTAGGTCATGCCGATAAAAATTTGTCAATGCGGAGAGGGAGGGATTCGAACCCTCGGAGCCCTTTAGAGGCTCAACACATTAGCAGTGTGCTCCATTCGACCGCTCTGGCACCTCTCCCTAACTGCGCACGGGCGAACAATTGCAAGCAATTGTTTTAGCCTGTGGGCTCTACCATATCATATGTTGGCTGCCTTTACGTGTCGGTGCATGTGAGATAGGGTACCCACTGGAACAATCTTTCACAGGAGGTGACTATGTTGTTGCAACAGACGACCGTGACCAAACGAAGCAGGAATGTTTCTCTACGTGGCGTAGTTCATCTGCACAAGACGTCTCGCGGAGAGACGCTACGGGCGTTCCAGGAAGCACGCTTTATGATGGCACCGTGGTCGTCCGATGGGCGATACATACTCAAAGATGGCGACGAGCTGACCATATTCTCGAAAAAAGACCCGTCGGTCATCGTGTGGCAGGGCACCTTTTCTTCGGGCCGTGCTTTAGGAATTTCCGGAGAAAAATGGTTCCATTGGTTCCATAACGGATATCCATCCGAATTGAAACCGACCTAACGTTCTTCACTCCCGCATCGCGCGGGAGTATTTTTATGCTGTAGAATAAGGGCTTGTTCTTTCACAGGAGGCAATCGTGACCGCACCAGGCACTGGGAAAATCAGATTACGCGGCGTTCTCACATTCCACTCGGAGACGGGTACGGAAGGTGGTTTCTGGGCGTTCCAAGATGAACGTTTTATTACAAAAAACACGACGCACTTTGCGTGTACCAAATGTCACCACTATTGGGACAAAGAGAAGGATCCAGAGGGCCCGCCTGCGTTTGATGATTCAGACAGCAGATACTGCGCACCTTTGGAGCATACGTTCGAGCTCATATCCGACGAAAACTGGTCGTATGATGGGCTCCATATCCTCCACAATGGCGATGAACTGACCATCTTTTCCAAGGACGACTCTTCGGTCGTGTGGTCGGGGACGATTGAGCTTACGACGTTCACTTCATTTACCGAACACGCCGATGGGTGGTGGATCCATTCGGACCAAAATGGCGTTCCGCGACATATCTGGGCCACGTGGTTCTTTCAGGAATATCCGGCGTTCTTGACTCCGGCGAAATGACTTCACACTCCCGCACCACGCGGGAGTTTTTTGTAATGTACAATAGTAATGATATTGTTCCGAAAACGTATGACGAAAGACAACCTGTCTTTTTATGAGCGCAAAATACGCGGTCACTCTATCGCGATTATTGGCATTCCGATTGAACTCGGTTCGGATGAACGGGGACTCGCGGAGGCGCCGCACTACCTGCTCAACAACGGCTTAGAAACAGTCATCAGGAAGCTCGGTAACAAGGTTTCCAGCCTTCAAATGATCTCGTGTCCGAAGCCGGCACACATGGAGGTAAGTGGTACTACGAAATATCTCAAGGAGATCGCAAAAGTAGCACGTGTGTCATCAGAGGTTGTCGCGAAGGCTCTCGGTCGCGGTGATGTGGTCGTTGCGCTCGGTGGTGATCATTCGGCGGCGATAGGTACGATTGCGACCGTGGCCGCTACGGCCATGAAGAAAATCGGCGTTATTTATATCGACGCGCATCCTGACATCAACACACCAGATACGACGATCACCGGAAATATTCATGGCATGACAGCCGCGGCCGTTATGGGATTCGGGCACCCACTGCTTCTCGACGTGGGCGATCGTGCGAAAAAGATCGCGCCGGAAAATTTTCTCTATATTGGACTTAAGGATATGGACCAGAAAGAAATAGAGGTCATCAGGGAGCGTTCGATTTCCACGATAACGATGCTCGACATCGCGGCGCACGGGCTGGCACCTACGATTGTGGCGATCGATGATCTTCGGCGTAGAGTTGACACAATCTGGATCAGTATGGATATGGATTCTATCGATAAAGAGTACGCACCGGGCGTTGGTATGGCGGTGTCGGGGGGCCTCACGCGCCGCGAAGTCTTGGGACTTGCGCAGTATATCGGCAAAACCTGCACACTCACCGGCTTCGACATTGTCGAGATGTCTCCTCATAAAGATACGGAAGGTAAAACGGCGAGGCTTGCACTCGAACTCATTGCACGGTTTCTGGGAACGGAGTATAGCTGGTACCAGAACGAGTACATCGACGTGTATCGGGAGACCAATGTCACGAAGATGAATAACGGGCGCACGAATCGACGGAGTGTTAAACGTGTACGAGTTTCTCGCAAAACTACGCACGGGCGAGCGCAAGTAGGGTGACGGTCGCGCCGGATTTTCGAAGCGGTGCCGAGGCATGTTTGAGCGTCGCGCCAGTTGTCGTTACGTCGTCGATGAGAAATACGTGCGTGCTACGGAGACGATGAGACGGTATCTCATCGCCCGTGACTTCGAATGCGTCTTTTACATTCGAAAGGCGTTCGCTGCGCAGTAGTTTTGTTTGTGGTTTTGTTGCGTGCGAGCGTACAAGCGTTTCGGGTGCGAGGATAGCAAGTGTGCCGTCGCGAAATTCTTTCGGGAGCTGATCGAGTACGAGCGCGATCTGATTAAAACCTCGTTCGCGAACACGGCTTGTGTGCAGCGGCATGGGTATGATCAGGATTTTTCGTGCGGAAAATTGTCGCTGCGTTGCTACTTCTTCTCGCAAATAATCAGCGAGAAGCGACGCGGCAAGCTCTGCGGCGTGCCGCGAGCCGTCGTATTTGAGTGAGCGGATGAGATCTTGCACCGCCGGATTTTGATAGTCCATCAGTGTCGTGATCCGGACGCCGAGGAGGTCATATGGCGTCGGCATGAGGGGAATGTCATCTATGGTGCGCTGTTTTGTGCGTGCAGAGCGCCCGCGCAGCGGGATAATGGCATCTAAAACCATTTCAAAAGCTCGGAAAATGGGCGAAATGATAGACTTATACATATGGCTGAACGCGAAAGCACTGTACCACTTTTATCGCCGCAGGCGGAGGAATTGCTAAAAAATCTACATGGATGGACGCTCTCGGAGGGTGCCAAAAAAATCTCAAAAGAATTCACATTCAAAAATTTTGTTGAGGCAATGGAGTTTGCAAATAGAATTACGCTGATCGCCGAAGCCGAAGGTCATCATCCCGATCTCCACATCGGGTGGGGGAAGGTCGTCGTGGAGACATCCACGCATTCTGTCGACGGACTGTCCGAAAAAGATTTCGCGCTCGCGGCGAAGATAGACCAGCTTAAACGGAAATAGTCTGACGAATTTCTCCAAATAGGGCGATATATCGCCCTATTGGACAATTGATTGCGCCGGGCATATAACTCTCGCAGAACTCACAAACGGAACTCTTCACGAAAGGTATAGGATGCCCCACGAAGCGAAACTGCGTCCGTATGATCACGCGGCGGACAAGGAAGTAATAATGGAACTTTGGCTGCGCGCGTGGCAAGCGACGCTTCCGCGGATCAATTTCATCGAGCGCCTGGAATGGTTTCGTTGGTATTGGGAAGTCAAACTTGTCCCGAAGACTAGCATTATCGTTGCCGAAATTGACAAAATAATAGTTGGATTTTTCACGCTCGATCTCGCCACGGGCTACCTTGATCAGCTTGTCGTCGCGCCGGAGCAGTGGGGGAAGGATGTCGCGGAACAATTACTGAACGAAGCGAAGCGGCTCTCGCCGAGCGGTATTGAACTTCGGGTCAATTCCGACAATCCACGCGCAGCTCGTTTCTACGAGAAGCAGAACTTCAAAAAAGTTGATGAACTGCCGAATCCGGACCGTCCCACCGAATTCACATATGTGATGCAGTGGCGACCATGACACCTTCATCTCTGAACGTGAACAACACCCCGCAAAAATAGCGCGGGGTTCTTTTTTAAAAACAGTGAGGCGTATAGAGGTGCTATAATTTTTAGTATGGCGTTCTCTGTCGGTAATTTGGTCAAAGACATCACCGCGTCATTCGGTAAAAAAGGCGGCACTGATTCCGTGCTCGGTATCGACATCGGCGCCTCGTCCATAAAAGTCGTGCAATTGCGCTCCTCGCGGGGCACGGCTGTTCTCGAAACGTACGGCGAGATCGCACTCGGCCCCTATGGCAAGCAGGCCGTAGGAAAAGTCGTCAAGCTGCCGCCGGAGACCATCGCCGAAGCACTCACTGATCTCATGCGTGAGGCCAATGTGACCGCGCGCGTCGCCGGTATTTCCATACCATTTTCCTCGAGCTTGATTACGGTCCTCGATCTGCCGAAAGTCGCCGCCGATGCAATGAAGCGCATGATACCTATCGAGGCGCGCAAATACATTCCGGTCCCCATTGCCGAAGTTACTTTGGATTGGTCGGTTTTACCGCCAGAAGAGGGGAAGGAGAGCGCATTCGACCAATTACAGGGAAAACCCGTTGCTCGCGTCAAAGGTCAGGAAGTACTGCTGGTCGCGATACACAATGACATTCTCGCCACCTATCAGAACGTGTCGGCGAATGCGGGGATCACCGTCAGTTTCTATGAGATAGACATTTTCAGCACCATCCGCTCATCGCTTGGACACGGCATCGCCCCGTTCCTACTCGTCGACCTCGGTGCCGCAACGACGAAAATATATGTCGTCGAGCGCGGCATCGTCCGCCTGACGCACCTTATGTCTGAAGGCGGGATGCATGCCACCGAGATACTCGAGCGCTCAATGGGATGGGAGTTTGAAAAAGCCGAACGGGTGAAACGCGAGCGTGGCTTGATAGATTCTACTGCGTATTCCGGCGAGGAAAATGAAAAGATCAAGTCGGCATTGTTATCAACACTCTCCCGTGTGTTTTCGGAGGTGAATCGAGTACTATTAAGCTACGGGCAGCGGTACAACAAAAACGTGTCGCGCGTGGTTTTGACGGGTGGTGGCGCCTCGTTCCCGGGTTTGGCGCCGATCGCGAAGACGTCGCTCAGTGCCGAGGTCGAGATTGCGAACCCGTTCGCGTATACAGAAGCACCGGCATTTTTGGATGACGTGTTGCGCCAGATCGGCCCAGGGTTTACGGTCGCCGTTGGGTTGGCGCTCCGCAAGCTCAAGCACAATTAATATATGGCGGAATCGCCCATACAATCATCATTTATCCCGCGGGACATGACAGCGCCGGCGGGCGTTGCGCGCTTACGCACGTCAACGACCGGATTGTATGACCTGTTTCTTCTGATCGCGGTCGTGCTTTTTATCGCCTCCGCAGTTCTCGGCATCGGCGTATTTCTCTATCAGCAATTTTTGCAAACGCAAGCTGCCTCCAAGCTCGACAGTCTCCAGCGGGCAAAGGCCGCTTTTGAGCCCGCACTCATCCAGAAACTCACTCGATTGGATGATCGCATGCGTTCGGCAGATGAACTTTTGGCGGCCCACCTCGCACCGACCGTGTTTTTCAAAATGCTCGAGCAGACCACGCTCCAGACGGCTGCCTTCAACAATCTGACGTTTGAGGCCGCTAATCCGAGCGACATGTCGGCCAAATTGACCGGCGTTGCGCAGAGCGTGAACTCGATCGCGCTCCAGGCAGACCTTTTCGGCAAAAACAGCATCTTTGTAGATCCAATATTCGGCGCTATCGCACGGCAGCCTGACGGTGTGCATTTCGATGTAAGCGTGAAAATCAATCCTGCGTTGGTAAAATACGATCAGCTCATCGCCAGTCAGCAAGCGGCGGCAGCTACCGCAGCAGGCGTGAATGCGCCCGCGCTCCAGACAGCAGCTCCCGCATCGCCTTTTGATGCCCAGCCGCCAACAAACTAAATATGGTACGCGTAATCATTTCAGCGGTCGCTCTCATACTCTCCGGAGCCATATTTTTCTTTTACACGCAACCGACGTATGACAACACGCAAGTGATCCGTGCGCAGATATCCGAATACGATACGGCACTGGAAAAAGCAGCGCAGTTGCAGCAGCTCAAACAGCAGCTTATCTCGAAATACAACGTTTTTAATCCGCAAGATCTAGACCGCATTCAAAAGATGCTGCCTGATCATGTCGATAATATCAGGTTGATCCTGGACATGGATGGCATGGCATCGACGTACGGCATGACGCTCTCAAATGTAGATGTTTCCGGGAATGCAACGAAAGGGCAAAATCAGCAAACGGTTGCGACGATCGGATCGAGCAATCAGAAATACGATATGCTTACGATCAAATTCGACGTTGACAGCACGTACCAAGATTTCCAAAAATTCCTCGGGGACCTACAGGCGAGTTTGCGTATCGTCGATCTTGTCTCACTCTCGATCCAGCCCGCCGGCGGAAATCGCGTTTCGCAGGACGGGGTGACCCCCGAGTCGGTGTACCATTTCGGCATCGGCCTCCGCACATATTGGCTCAAATAATTTATATGATGGACTTTCTAAAAAATAAATTCGTGATAGGGATTGCAGTCGTCGCTCTCGCCGGGATCGCGTGGTGGGGAATGTCCGGCGGGGGCGCAACCGCGCCGCTCCTCACCACCGACACACCGACGACGGCATCGGATGTTGAATTGGTGACCACGCTCCTCACGCTTCGGGCGGTGACCTTGAACGGGACGATCTTTACCGATCCGGCTTTCATGAGCCTCAAGGATTTTGGAAAAGAGATCGTTCCCGAGCCTGTCGGACGTCCGAATCCGTTCGCGCCGCTTTCCGCTTCGGCGCAGCAAACCGGCACGCAGGGCGCACAAGTGCTCAATCGCGATACCGCACGGATCTTCGCACAACCGAAGGCAGGACAACAGTAAGATCATATGGTATCCGGAGCGCCATCTACCGCGGCCAAGCCAACCTCGGAGGCGATCTTCGAAGCACCGCGCCGCACCATCGGGGACACCAAGATTCCGTACGATGTTCTGCGGTATGTTCCGCAGGAATCGGCCGATCACTACAAGTTCGCTCCGCTCGGAGTCGTGGACGGTGTCCTCGAGGTCGGCATGGTGGACCCCGACAACATTCAGGCGATCGACGCCCTGAACTTCATTGCGCGCGCGACGGGAATGCCGTTCAAGGTATTTCAGATATCGGAGCAGGACCTCGAAAAGGTTTTCGCGATGTACCGCGGACTCGGTGGCACGGTCGACCAGGCGATAACGGACCTCGAGAGTGAACAGCAGGCCGCTCCGATCGGCGAGCTCGAGAATGTACCGCTCGATCTCGACGACCCGACTATCGCTCGGAATGCTGCCGGCATCGCCGGCAAGATGAACATCCAGGAGGATGCGCCGACGATCAAGATCGTTTCCACTATTTTGCGCTATGCGATCGACGGCAAGGCATCCGACGTGCACATTGAGCCGATGCCCTCCGGCGTGCGCGTGCGCTACCGCGTGGATGGCGATCTCCATACGAGCATCATTCTTCCCCTCAATACGCACCGTACGATCGTGGCGCGCATCAAAGTGCTTTCGGCGATTCGTCTCGATGAAATGCGTAAGCCGCAAGACGGCCGCTTTTCCGCTTCGATAGAAAATCACCAAATAGACTTCCGTGTTTCGACGTTCCCTTCGTATTACGGGGAAAAGATCGTGATGCGTATTTTGGACCGACGGCAAGGATTCATTCCGCTCGATGAGATCGGTCTTTCCGAACGCGCCGTGCGCACGGTGCGCGACGCGGTCACGAAACCGCACGGACTCATCCTCGTTTCCGGTCCGACCGGCAGCGGTAAATCCACCACCCTGTATTCGTTGCTCTCCGAAATGGATCGCGAGACGAAAAACGTCCTTTCACTCGAAGATCCGATCGAATATTTCGTCGACGGTGTATCCCAATCGCAAATGCGTCCCGAGATCGGGTACACGTTTGCCTCCGGATTGCGCACCACACTGCGCCAGGACCCGGACATCATTATGGTCGGCGAGATCCGCGATTCGGAGACTGCCAAGCTCGCCATTCAGGCGGCGCTTACCGGCCACCTTGTGCTTTCGACCATCCACACCAATGACGCAGTCGGCACGATACCGCGCCTCATCGACATGGGCGTCGAGCCGTATCTTATCCCTCCCGTACTCATCCTCTCGATTGCCCAGCGTCTCGTGCGCACCTTTAGCGAAGGAGGCGCCAAAGAATTCCAGATCACGCCGAGTATCAAGAAAAGCATCGAAGCAGGGCTCGAGACATTGCCGGAGCGCCACCGTTTCAAGGTTCCACCCGTGGCGTACGAGCCGATGCCGACCTCCACGAATCCGTCGGGTCTTCGCGGCCGTATGGCCGTCTTCGAGGTCTTGGAAATGTCTTCTGATGTTGAGAAGATCATTCTCGAAAATCCGGTCGAATCGCAATTGTGGACAGCGGCGCGCGCACAGGGCATGCTTACCATGCAAGAGGATGCTATGCTGAAGTCCTTCGCCAAGAAGATCCCCTACTCTGAAGTCAGTGCGCTCAGCACGCTTCTTGCCGGCGAGGAAGAAGAAGTTGCAGCCGTTGCGTCGGGTGTTTCCCCCGAGGAAGCAGCGATACCGGTAGTTCCGATCACGCCGAAAAGTGGCAAAGAAAAACAAAACGTATGATTGATGCAGAAAAAAAAATGATACTGATCATCGATGACGATAAATTTCTCGTCGACATGTACAGCATGAAATTCACCATGGAGGGCTATGCCGTACAAGCATGTCTTTCGGCGAAAGATGCACTCAATCTGCTTCGTGGCGGACTTTTGCCCGACGTGATCATGTTCGACCTTACCATGCCGGAGCTTGACGGCCTCTCGTTTCTGACGGCACTGACCGAAGAGAAGCTTGCGCCAAAAGCTCTCAAGATCGCACTGACGAATCAAAGTGAGGATGCAGAACAAAAGAAAGCAATGGATTTAGGCGCCGACAAGTACATCGTAAAAGCGAGCGCGATCCCATCGGAAGTTGTCGATATTGTAGGAAAGGCCATCGGTAGAAAGACCGTATAGTTATTACGTATGCCCCACGACCTGCGCCCGCTCCTCATCCTGCTCGCCCTGCTTGTCCTCTTCACCCTCGCCGTATTCGGCGTTTCGCTGTACGTCCTCGCTCCGGGAACGCCAACAGGTCCCACCATCACCCCCGTACGTCCCATAACGATCCCTCCGCCTCCCCGCACGAAAGCCAACACCACGGCGGCACTCGGCAAGCAGGCAACGTTCAACATGCTCGTCTCCTACGTTGACACTGGCTTCGAACCGAAGACCGCGAACATTAAAATCGGCGAAACCATCCGTTTCGTGAACAACTCGACCGACGGCCTGAACCTCTGCGGCGACGCCTTTACCTCCTGCAAAGACCTCAAACCCGGCGAATACTGGGAGTTCAACTTTGCCACAGTGGGCACGTGGACGTTTGAGAACAAATCAAATCCAAAGTATTATTCCTCTCAATTCCAACGCTTGCGTTCGCAGGTTCGCAGACCTACTCAACTGCGGGCTCAGATGCGGGCTCACACACCTTTACCGTTCCCGCATACGGAACGCTCACTGTTGAAGTACTCGGAGGCGTTGCCGAACCGCCAGTTTTCCAATGTTCTTACGATGGAATAGCTTCAAGTAATTGCTATTGGGGGGGAGGTGGATATGGAGAGAGCAGTAGTTTTAGCGATGTTGTCAGCCAGGGCTCCGTTCCGACCGATGTAAATCCTGCTCTCGGCTCTTATATCACCTGCGGCGACCAAGGTATGTGCGACGCTATCGTAGCGTCGAGCTATTGGAACATGAGCCAGCCTACAGTCGAGGCGAGGACGTATTCGAAAGGGGTATCGGTGTAATCGTTAGCATGCACCGCGGTGGTTATGTGACTGTCACATGGACGGAGCCACCGCCTCCGACACAACACTGCCCCGATGGAACGCTCGCGCCGAACAGTGATTCAAATCAATGTACATGCGCACAGGGCAATACGAGCCAGTGTCTGCCACCCCCCTCCTGCCCCAACGGCCTCAACATCACCCAATATCCTTCTTGCACCTGCCCGAGCGGTCAAGTCCAGCAAGGCGACACCTGCATCACACCACCACCAAACCCATGCTCCAACGGCCTCGACATCGCCCAGTACCCGACCTGTTCCTGTCCGGCAGGACAAGTCCAACAGGGAACTACTTGCGTTACTCCTCCACCCCCACCACCACCTCTCCCCACCTGCAGTGTCACCTTCGACCAGAATCCCATCCAATCCGGCAGCGGCACCACGATGTATTGGAATTCAACCAATGCAGACCATTTCTACATCAACAGCGTCGGGTATGTCGGTGCATCGGGTGCAACAGGGATTGGCCCCGGCGCCAGTACCGACTACTCCGGCTCCGTCTCGAACAGCAGCGGCTCTGCCACCTGCCCCGCGATCCTGTATGTGACCACCGCTCCCGCCTGCCAGAGCGGCCTCGACATCATCCAATACCCCTCCTGCGAGTGCCCTGCCGGCAAAGTCCAGAGCGGCAACACCTGCATCACCCCGCGCACGTCCTGCCCCAACGGCCTCGACAAAAATCAGTACCCCTCCTGCACCTGCCCCGCCGGTCAAATCCAGAGCGGCAACAGATGCATCACACCCTCCACCTCCTGCCAGAGCGGCCTCAACATCACCCAGTATCCTTCTTGCACCTGCCCGGCAGGACAAGTCCAACAAGGAAGCATATGCGTAGCCTCATCCTGTGCCAATGGCCTCAACATCACCCAGTACCCCTCCTGCCGGTGTCCCGCCGGCAAAGTCCAGAGCGGCAGCCAATGCATCACCCCATGCACCGAAGCATACTCCTGCCAGGGAGACAACCTCTATTATCGAAACATCAACTGCACCAACTCGTTCATCGAAGCGTGTTCATGGGGATGCGCCACAAACGCCTGCTACCCCGCACCGAGCGCCACCCTCACGGCCATACCGCTCATCGTGCGACAAGGCACCGCCACCTCCGTCCACTGGAGCGCGCAGAACGTCACCTCCTGCACCGTGACCGGCACCAACGCCGACTCCTGGAGCGGCCTCTCCGGTACCGAGACATCAGGCCACATCACCGCCCAAACCACCTTCTCTCTCCGCTGCCTCACATTGAATCATTCGNATTGCGCATTTTGTTGAGATAGTGCATACTCCATTCGTTCCCCGACGCACAAGCGGTTCGGGGCGAGAACTATGACAGCAGAGGAGACAGTTAAGAAGGCGCGCAAACCGCGCACCAAAGCTGCCAAGCCGGCAGACGGCTCTTCTGTTGCGCCAGGTTCGACCCCTTCGAAAAGTTCAGGGCAGGCACACTCATCACAAGCCGCTCATCGTGCGAAAAAAAGCGACAGCATGCATCGTTTGCGTATTCGCGTGCGCGCGTATGAGCATGGCGTCTTGGACCTTTCCGTAAAACAGATCATTGATACGGCAGCTCGGTACAATGCCGAAGTCATCGGCCCGGTGCCGCTCCCTATCGATATAAAAAAATACACGGTGAATCGCGCGGCATTTATCGACAAAGATTCCCGCGAACAATTCGAAATGCGTATTCACAAGCGCATGATCGACATTTTAAACCCGGCTCCAAAAGTGATCGAGGCGCTCACCAACATTGACTTACCGTCGGGAGTCTCGATTGACGTAAAGATGATGTAGCTTACCACGTGCGACATGTGGTTAAAAAATAAAGCCCGGCATGCAGCCGGGCTTTGCTTTATTGTCACGCTACTTGTTCTTCGGCGGGCGCTTCACCGGTTTGGTAATCGGTGGTGGCTTGGGACATTCGCTTAAGCGAACGACCCTTGTCCCATCGGCGCAGAAGTTTGCGCCTTGGGAAGTTCCGCGAGGGCCAGCCACGGACGCCGTTGCAAGGAGGCCGAACGCCACCGCGATGATCGCCAAAGTGAACAACCTTTTCATTTCACATTCCTTTCTTTCTTTGAACAACGATTCTTCCTGAATCGCAAGACCATTCTACGTTCATTTTATTATTTGTCAATGCGTGCGAGATTCAGACCCATACCGATGACCTATGGGCTATCATGGTGGCATGTTGATCTGTATTGGCGGATTTCCCGGAAGCGGACGCAATCGCCTCTCTGAAGCGCTTGCGAATGCGCTCGATTTCCATTACTTCCGTTTGGCGCCATTTAAACAACACCCCTTGTTTATGCGCGAACACATCCTCCTACACAAGGGAGGGACTGCATATTCGGACGAATTATTACTGCGGATATACAAACACGTTGTTTCTCATTTCCGGCAACTGTCAAAAATGTATCCGGACATGATCATTAAAGATCATTTCACGCGCGAGGTTCCGCGCGAATTTCTATTTACGGAAGCAGAAAAATATTTCGGCCCGCCACTCATTATCTGGACGGAAAGTTCACAAGAAGAGTCAACATCGCGCCTGCACGAAGTCCTCGATACCAAGAAAAGGAAACTTGAAACGAGGCTCAAAATACAAGATGACATCCGTGCCCGCTTTGAGCCATTTACCCGGCCAGTGCATAGCGTGCAGTATATAAACAACTCTGCGGCGCTCGATCAGGCGCTCAATCTCGTTCGCGAGCACCGAGGTTTTTGATGTGGCAGCGTGGGCGGAAGATTTCACTCGGGCCGATTGCGGGCTAAAAAGTCCTAAAATGTGCTATCGACTCTTTCTGCGCAGCAAACTGGTGCGTAACGAATTCGTCGCGACGGTATCCACGATGAGGTCGTCTGTGTCGATTGACCCACTAAACGCGACCCCATAAACCTTTGACGCTTTTTTGACCGATTCAATTCCTTCGCGTACGTCATTGAGTACACGCTTCGGATCGCGGCGCAACGGATTACCGTACCCGCCGCCGCTCCCATCGCGCCCGCGGATGAACTCGCCTTTTTTTAGTATCACAGTTGTGACATTTGGCAGTCGCTTTTCTTTCCCGAGGCGATTGTATTTGAATGTTGTGCCGGCGGCGCCGTTTTTGCCACCACGTACTCCGCGCGGCGGGGCGAAGTGTCCGTCGCAGGGGATTACAACCGTCATTGGATTTTTCCGCGTTGCATACACGATCTCCTGCGCGGGCGCGCCGCGGAATTCTCCCGCGCCGGCACTGTCTCGTACAATACCGACTCGCTCGATGAGGAACGGGTGTTTCAGTTCGTCGATCTCAACGCTGTCGCGGTACATCAATCCGGAGATGATCGGCATGCCGTAATTGATCCATCCATCCGAAGTGGGTGTTGCGGGACCGCCGTTGTTGGAGATCATAATGCGGTTTACGTAGCGTTTTTTGTAGCGATGATCGATACCGGAGACGACCGCCTGTCCGGCGCCAAGGCCGGTACCGCCCTCGGCGAGTCCGAATCCGTCGCCAAGCTGCGCGAATGCAGACTGTGTAATATTCACGAGGCGCTCGGCCAGATTTGTCGTTGCCGTCGAACATGAATGCGGAAACAGTGGTGAACCGATTACGCAATTTTCGGCGAAGGAAAACACAAGACGCCTGAATGATCCGGCGTTGCGCGGCACGTTGTGCAGATTATTGAATATCCCCGCAGAGACGGAGCTCATAGCTGCGGCGCGAGATACATTGAGACCGCATTCCACCGATGGGGGGTTGTTCCGAAGGTCCGCTCTGATGATGCCCCGTTTCGGATCGATATCGAGGATCACTTTCAATGTAAGTCCCTTGGGGAGTATGTTTTCGAGTGGATCGGAAGCCCCGGTATTTACCACTCTCGCTTTCGGCAGTGCTCTGATCGCGTCAGCCATTCGACGCTCCGAATGGTCGAACCACTCTTTCAGGAATTGCTGCGTCTTCTTCCTGCCGTACTTCGCGCACAATTCAGTGAGGCGCTTTTCAGCGATGCGGGCCGCGCCGAGGGTCGCAAGGTAGTCGCCGTACCATTGCTCGGGTACGCGTATACGCGCGCGGCACATTCGAATAATGTCGTCTTCATTTTTGTATGCTCGTTGGATCCTCACGGCTGGAAACGTGAGAGAGCCCTCCTCGTAGACGTCGCGCGCGCGAGGGGAATAGCTAGACGGAATTGAATTGCCAATATCTGCCATGTGCGCTTTTACGACACCGTAAAAAAGTATTTCTCCGTTAATAAATACTGGCACGATAATAGCGTGATCCGCAGGGTGAGAGTTACCCCCGTATGGATCGTTATCCAGGTATGCATCTCCTGGCGCCGTGTCCTTCGCGTGTATCTTTGCGAGATGCTTCGTCTGAAGATGTGCGCCGAAGATATGTACCGGAAGCCCTTCGCCTGAAGCGACAAGCTCGTGATCCGAGGTCACAATGCAGCAAGAGAAATCGCGGCAACTTGAAATAACGGTCGATCTAGCGGCGCGCAGAAGCGTATTCGACATTTCACGCACGATGCCATCGAAGCGGTTGGCAATGATCGCCATTTCAATGATGTCGATTTTTTTTTCTGGACGTTTCTTTTTTATCATGAGCGATTTAACCTCTGCCTTGTCAAATGGTTCATAGGAACAAAATGTAATTTCCTGACGCGGACGTTTTGACACTGGCCCCTCGCGGTATCACGATCGTGGTCGTGATCTCCTCGATGATTGCCGGTCCGGTAATGTGCGCCCCAGCTTCCAGCGTGTGGCCGCGATATATTGGTATAAGGTGTTTTTTTGCCGAAAAAACGGCTTTACGCCGATTTTCGGGCAAAGCGCGAACATTAGTGGCGCGTTTTGACCGTGGAACTGCACTATTCGCGAGGCGAATGGAAATACGACCGCGCCAATTAATGCACTCGACATCGCTTTCAGTATCGCGTACCGCATACACGCGCTCGTGCACGTTGTGAAAATCTTCGACCAGATCGCGCACATCGTTTTCGTTCTTGAAGAAGATCGACCGAAGTGGCGTATCGAGTTCCCAAACCTGACCTCGATAACGCGCTTCGACAAAAAATTCTTTTTTATAAGGAGCATCCGCGGCGCCTTTCAGTCCTTTGCGAAAAATTTCAAGCGTACCATTGATCGTGCGAAGCTGTGCGTTAACCGCTTTTTTGTTGAACGCATTAGACGCAGTAACCATACTGTGCGTCTCCTCAAAAACGATGTCCGAAAAATGCATGCCGCACGCTGACATCGTGCTCGCGGTTTTCGGTATGAGTACTCGTGAACAGCCGAGCTCTCTCGCGATCTCCGCAATATTGATTCCTGCCGCGCCGCCACCCGCGACGATCACACTCTCTTTAGGATCGATACCCTCGTTGATCGTTATCTCTCGGATTGCCTTTACCATATGATCGCTCCAAAGGGCGATGATCGCTTCCGCCGTTTCGTCCGTCGATTTTTTAATTTTTTTCGCGAGATGCGCAATAGCGGCATGTGCCGCCTTGGAATCCAGTGCTATCCGCCCGCCGTTGAAGTATGCAGGATTAATGTAGCCGAGCACCACAGATGCATCGGTGACGGTCGCTTCAGTGCCGCCGCGCCCGTAGCAGGCGGGCCCCGGATTGACGCCCGCGCTCTGCGGTCCCACGCGGAGCATTCCACCATCGTCGACTTGTGCAATCGATCCGCCCCCCGCACCGATTGATCGGACATCGACGGAGGAAAGCGCAATGACGTGTCCGGTCTTGGGCCGGCCGAGCCAGCTATCGCGAGTATAGGTGAGTGTGCCATCGCGCACGAGCGCCACATCGAAGGTGGTGCCTCCGGTATCGCAGACGATGGCATTTTTACCGAGACCCTCGATCTTTGTATATGCCTTGCCTGCAATGGGCGCCATCGCGGGCCCTGACCGAAACATGCGCACGGGCTCGGTTGCCATTTCATTTCCGTACCGCACGCCGCCGTTGGACGTGCCGATAAGAAGTTCTCCCGAAAAGCCCGCATCGTGCAGATCACACCCCATTGATCTCAAGTGTTCCTGCATGAGAGGTTTCAACGATGCATCAATCGCCGTTGTCGAGGCCCTTCGATATTCGCGTACGATCGGGATGAGCTCATGCGACAGCGTGTAGGGGACATCCGGCATTTCTTCCTGAAGAAGTTTCGCGATCTTTTTCTCATGCTCGCCGTTTGTGATTGACCATAGGAGGCAGACCGCCACAGCTTCGAATTTATTTTCGCGTAATGTGCGTATGCAGGCGCGTGTTTTTTGCATGTTGAGTGCCCTCACGATCCCGCCTTCCGAATCTATTCGCTCGTCGATCTCGAATGTGTGACGGCGGGGAATATAGGGAGGAGGATAATCGTATGAAAAATCATGCGGATCGTATTTACCGCCCTCCTTGAAAAGAAGAATATCTTTAAAACCTTTTGTTGTAAGGAATGCGGTCTTTGCGGTCTTACCGGTTACGATAGCGTTGGTTGCATGCGTTGTGCAGTACATGAGGAGCGACGAGTGTTGCAGCACTTCAGGGGCGGAGAGGCCAATGTCGCTTGCGGCTACTTCAAGTGCCGCCCAGAATCCCAGAAATATCCGATTGGGTGTCGTGAGTGCTTTTCCAATCGCCACAATGCCGCTCTTGTTGGCGATGACAACATCGGTAAACGTGCCTCCGGTATCAACCGAAATACGGTAGCCACCCGCTTTTGTGCGCACACTCATGGGTCGATTGTATCGGAGGCGCGGCACTTGCACCAAATACAAAGATGTTCCAAAAAAGAATTCCACCCATTCCGAAGAATGGGTGGGAGGAATCAAAAGGACAGGTGTTAGCGTTCCGTCACCCGCGATGGGTCGACGGCGAAGAGGGGCGAAGGATCGACGAACGGACTCATGTCGGTCGGCGGATCCCGTACATCCTGCACGGTGCCAAGCCATGCGAGTTCCTCGGAGAGCCACTTTTTCATCTGTGGAACGTTGAGCCCCACCTTAAAGCTCGTAGTATGCATGAAGTGGTCGAGGTCGCCAGGCTGCAGATTGAGCCACGCTTCGAGCCTTTGCTGCGCATCGGAGGGATTCCGTCTCATATATTCCTCGGTCCGAATGAGTGCGCGCAGCAGATTTTCCACGGCCGCCTCATTGCCTGCGAGCTTTTGCTTTGTTGAGACCACATTGAACGCGAGCGTATAGAGTTTTGGGTCAACGAAGACCTTTATTGCCCCGCGATCTCGCACGACTCGTCGTTCAACTTGATTTCTATACGCTCGTTTGGCTGTCGCTACGAAGGGATCCCAGAGTACTGCTGCGTCAATGTCGCCCCTAATGAGCAGATTGACGAGATCGGCCGGTTTCCCGTCGATGAGCGTCACGTCCTTTGGAGCGAGATTCGCTTTAGCGAGTAGTCGCGAGAGATAAATCTCACCGACCGTGTTGCGTACGCGACCGATCCGCCTAGCTCGAAGTGTCGAGGGCTCGGCGGTAATGCCGGTTTCGCTGAATGTCACCAGCTGGACTTGCTGATCGGAGAGTATCGTAGTCGCAAGGACTACGGGCTGCTGTCCCGATGCAATAAGTGTGACGACGGGCGTTACGGCGATCGTCGCTAGCTCGGTTCCCGCACGAGAGCGGAGTGCGGAGACTGCGTCGGGTCCTGCCGCCACCGGCATGATCGTGACCAGCGCATTTTCGCTTCTAATGTAGCCGAGCATTTCGGCCAGATGCGTCACGGCGCTGTACGAGATCGAGAGCTCCGCCATTTGTAGCGCCTTTTGCGCTGCCGCTTCGCGTGCGGATATACCCGTGAGCGCGAGCGACGCGGAAATTGCGATTGTTATCGCGACCAGTCGAATCGGTATTTTCATTTCAATATTCCTTTCATTTGCATCTGTCCGGTAGTATAGGAAATTTTCTCGGCCTGTGCAACACATAGAGTCCTTAATGAAAAATCCCGCCCGTTGAAATGGGCGGGATATATAGTGGCAATCACTTGGAACGGTTGTACTCCGCACGAAGCGCATCTGCAACCAGTTTTTTTTGCGCGGTGAATTCACTCGTAAATTCACGGTTCCCCGGCTTCATATTCGTTCCGGAGAGAAATACCCGCGCATCGGCGCGTGTGCCGATGCGCACCAGATCGCCGATCAGGAGGGCTTCGTCGATATCATGCGTGATGAAGAGTGCGGTGATGCCGCCCCTCACATTTTCGGAGTAGAACTCTTGCATGGACCTTCTTGTGATCGCATCAAGTGCCCCGAATGGTTCGTCTAAGAGAAGAATTGTCGGCCGATAAGCGAGCGCCGAGGCTATGGCCAAACGTTGTTTTTGGCCACCGGAGAGATCGGCCGCGAGTGTGTGTGCCATGTTCAGAAGATCAAAGCGGTGCAGCATATCGCACACGCGCTCTTTGTCGCTCATGCTCGGGTGCGGTACTCCAAGCATGGCGTTGTCCCATACCGTCATATGCTCGAACACCAACACTCCTTGAAAGACGACGCCTATTTTTGCGCATGGCCTTGTGAGGATCTCATGACCGATCTTCACTTCACCTTGGATGGTGAAATTGGCGGACATGAAGTGGCCAATGGAGCGCATGAGCGTCGTTTTGCCGCATCCACTTTGACCGACTATGGAAAGCGTAGTGCCAGCGGGTATGGTAAACGTTACGTTCTCGATGACCGGCACATTGCAATAACTCGCAAAGAGCCGACATATCGAGAGCGTCTCCGTCGAGTCCGCGTACACATGTGCGTTTCCGGAATCGAGTAACCCGACGAGGCGCCGCACTTTTTTCTCAAGCAAGTTCTCGCGGAGCCGTGCGATCTCGTTCCACAGGACCCTGAAGAATTGATCGAGCAGCAGTCCGATGAGCGCCATGATAACGACCGATGCCATCATGGTCGCGAGATCACCGACGTCGTACGAGCGGAAGATACGATTGCCTATGCCTTCGCTCCACCACCGGCCTGTCGAGCGCTCGTATACGCCGCTCATTTCTACGACCGCGACAGCTATGAGCGCGAGCGAGAGTGATGCACGGATAGCCGTCATGATCTCCTTATGGATCGTAGGGATAATGACGCTGAATAGTTTCTTAAACCGGGAAATATTCAGCACCTGCAATCGCCAATCAATACGGTCAGAGATATTTTTTGCCGCATCATGCACGATGATCCACGATACAGTGCATGCGACCCAGCCGATGAGAAAAAATTTTCCCGACTCTTCGATGCCGAACACGAAGAGTGTGAGCGGCAAGAGAGCAATGAATGGAATGCCGCGGCAAAAGACGAAGAGACCCTCGAAGGTAAAACGAGCGAAATGCACGCGGCCCGTGAAGAGCCCACATGCGATACCGGCCGTCGTGCCGAGCGAGAATCCGATCGCCCAGCGTGAGAGTGAGACGAATATATCTTGGCCGAGCGTTCCGCTTTTCGCTTGGCGGACTACCGCCGAGCAGATCTCGGCAACGGTAGGGAAGCCGAGCGTAAGCGCGAGTGTTTGAAGCGCGACCCCCAAGAGAATGATGGTGAGCGCAGCCTTCACTGCGCTCACCAGGAAACGTCTGCCGAGCGGCAGAAGTGTGGCTGTGCGCATTATATTGTTCCCTTTTGTGTCTCATTGAGACCTAGTGCAACACTATCAGAATGAGAAGCATGTCTCAATCGTCAGTGGTCAAATAAAATCGTTGACGGGATCGTGGTATGCCGCCAAACTGTGGTCGCGCTTAAAGCCCTCGGCACCCATGTCTTCTGTGATCTGTGTATAGGGGCGCTGATACAAAAGCAAAAAATAACGAGAAGCGTGTTTGATTTTATTGTCACGATACTCGGCATCTTTTGTGTATTCATAGATGAAATCTTTGACGATCCATTTGTAACTCTTCCAGGTACCTTTGATACGTTTGTCGAGATTGTTCATGCTCCAGAGCTGGAATTCCTCGGTTGCGAAGAACGGTGCGTAATGTGTTCCAAAGTATTCGGGAGTGATCTTTTTGATATTTCGCGGACCGGCGTAGGAGAGAATGAACATATGGACGAGCTGCCATTTGAGACAGAAATTGATCCACCACAGACGGTCGTGGTTCGTGATGAGCGGTATCGGCGCAACGGCGGCCAGCTTTTCAAACATGTCGATATAAAAGTTGGTTATAGCGCCATCTCCGGTGAGCGCATTCCATGTCGAGAAAAATGTGTCGCGGTTGTATGTTGCCTGAATGACCGATTCTCCATACATGTTGATAAATTTACCGCACATATCGGATCCAAAGAGCTGATCATTGGATTCGCCATTCACGATGAGATGGTTTCCGCCAAAAAGGAAATACGGTGCCATGATGCCGGGTTCGACTCGAATCTTGCCGTGGATATGATCGCGGTAAAAATCGGGATATTCCGTTATCGATTCTTCCGACAGTATGACGACGATATTTTTCTTTTGCTCCGGCGTGGCGTTTTTGAAAAGAGATACCAGCACACAGGTTGAATCGATGCCGCCGGACCAAAAGACGTATATCGTAACCCCCATTTTTTCTGCGCGTGTGAGGAGCTCTTTAGCGCGCTCATCGCAGATCTCCCCATAGGTTTTTTTTATCGGACGGAACGCAGGCATGGGGAACAGTGATTTCACTCGGACGGGCGTCCGTATCGTTTCTGTACGGTCGACGAACAGTACACCAGTGCCGTACATCTTAAAAAAATACGAAAATGTACGTATGCCGGCTAGTGCGGCGTTTATTTTATGCGGAACGATATTGCAATCATAATAAACAAGATGATCGCTCATACGGTACCGAGCGGCTGATGATACATTTCACCCAAAAAATATTTCAGTATCGAAGACAGATCTTCTTCAGTTGTCGCTTTTTTCACTTTATTAAAATATGTCATACGCATCAGTTCTGTTTGGGAGAGACGCTGATCAGTAAGCGCAGCTTTGAAAATAATGTCATCGGCCGCCTGTTTGAGTGGAATGCCCGCATAATCCGCGTATTGCACCACGTACGGTATTTCCATGGTCCTCGTCTCGTCATACCCGCAATCCCGGAATAGTATCGCCTGCAATTTTTTGGATAGATAGATAGTGTCTTGCGAGGCAATGCCATACGAAGAATCGTATCGTGCTATGATTATGTTTCTCATGATGGGAAGGATGGTCGCACCTTTATGCATAGCAAGCTTCGATTTGTCGCGAAGCATATCTACGTTCGGTGATGGATTTTTCTTCACCACTCTAGATGCCGGATCGAACACCCATTCCGGATACTGTTCGGGGGAGGTATCTTTTAGCGGCGATTCATTGAGATAATTGGGAATATTGATATTAAAAACTGCGAATGAGTGCGGAGTGCAATCAGTTAAAAATGCTATGACCCCGGGGAATCTATCGATGGCGAGGATCGCCTTTGAGGAGAAATCGAGCAATGCATGGGTGGGCATACGAGTAAAATGTTGATTCATTATATATTGCCATTTTGTTTTATCAATGTATGTAAGCCGCGATGTAAAAAAAGAGCCGACCTCCTGGATCGGCTCAGTGATCTAATATCTTCGGCAGTTCCGCACGTCTTGCGCCCATCGCGTGCGAAGGAGCGACAGCATCCCGGGCGGACATAACCCCGAACGTGGATATATTTTTTTTAGTGAGTTTCTATCGAAACCCACACTGCCATCGTCCCGGTATCCAAACCCCGGGACTGGGGCACGTTTATCCATGATCAGCTGCGCTGATGCGCCGCTGATCATGAGTACCGAAACTAAAACAGCTGCGATTACCGTCCTCATTTCAGCCTCCTTTTGCTAACTGAAATTATAGTTCATTTTTTTTGAAAGTCAAGTGATTCGTCGGCAACGATTTTTGATTTCCCGCGCGGAGTTTGCGTAATGTGTGCAACGATTTCGACGTCAATGACAATGTGCTGCCCGGTGATTGTACGCACCGATTCTCGAATGCGATCGCGGTCCGATTCTTTGAAATACGGGCCCGGAATGATCCGCACTGCGAGCCGGTCTTCCGCGTGTTTTACCACTTGATATTGCAGCACGATATCCATAAAGCCGTCGAGCGCCCCGTCAAACTCAAGATGATGGATTTTTCTGCCGTCAAACGATAAAAATGCCGAGTATCTCCCCTCTACCCATATGCGCGGCGTCTCGAGGCCGCAGGCGCACTTCTCCCGTGTCAGCACACCTTGATCCCCGGTTTCATAGCGAATGAAGGGCATATTGTAGTTCATAAGATCGGTAACGATGATTCTGCCGCGCCGTTTTTCTTTTTGCGGGAATCCGCGCTCATCCACGACCTCGACTATGACGGACTCACTGTTCACGTGCATGCCGTCATGGTATTTACATTCAATCGCGGCGCTTCCGCAGAGCTCTATGAGGCCGTAATAATCGTATACTTCCGCGGAAAATGCTTCGGCGATAGTGCGGCGGGCGAGGGGGCCGAGCATTTCTCCGAAGGGGACGACATACTTCGATACAAGCGCCGCCGCCGTTTTGTCGCTTTTTATAATACTCACCATTTCCAGAAGAATAGAGGGGAAAGTTGTGATGATGTCCGGCTGAAAATCGGCCATTTCACGGAGCGCTTTTTTGGGATTCCGCCGAAAGTCGGATAAATTGATAAAAAGAAGGTTGTCGAACTTCGGGAATTTGACGTCTATGCGGACAGTTTTAAAGGTCTTGAATACATTCATGTCGTGGCTGTCCCAATACAGAAAACGATATCGCGTAAAGTTCGAGAAATTGGGATTAAATGTCGCAGTTCCGGCAAGAACAGAAAACGGTTCGCCCGAAGAGCCCGATGTATTTTTCCATACCATTCGGAGCAATCGGCTGGTATCCGTATATTCCTCGACCGCCTTACCTCTGAAAAAATCTTTCATAATGATCGGTAATCGTTCAAAGTCTCCCATGCGGATAATTTCATCAGGACGTACACCATGTGCCGCATATAATTCGGCGTATACAGGGATAGAGCGAACGGCGTGCCTCACGATCTTTCGAGCATAGGATACCTGCCACTTCTCGATGGCGCGCGCACCGCGCATGTGCAAAAAGAACATCCGATACCAGTTCAGCCGATTTTTGATCGTGCGAAAGAGGTGCATGCTGTTATTTCATGATTATAGACACTTAAAATGTACGAACAAAGTATACGGCTTTACCGCTCGCAGCCGGCGGTATGTCGTCCACAATTTCCCACGTGATACGCACGGTGGGAAGCATTTTTTCCATGAGAGCTCTTTCCATGGCCGCCTTTTGTTCATCGTACAGCTTGCCGGGGATGACTTTCACCGTGAACGCAAGAGGGGCTGTATGAACGATTTGATACTGGCGGATTGACTGGAAGAAGCGGTCGAAAACAGAAGCGAGTTCCAGAAGCGGAACTTTTCTTCCCCTCGTAAGTTCGATCATATGCGCTTCGCGTCCTTTCAGGCGCATCGTGCGCAGTGTGCGACCACATGTACAGGGTGTAGTGTCGATAGTGCCAAGATCTCCTGTAAAATATCGGATGAAGGGCATCACACGTTGTTCAAATGCGGTAACAACGACGCGGCCTTCGTCTCCTGCGGGAGTGGAGTGTCCCTGTATGTCGATAATTTCAACGAGATATGATTCTTCGTTGATGTGGAGCTTGTGATGTTCGCATTCAAATGCCAGCCAGCCTAATTCCTGCGCAGGATAGCATGTGTATATATTTGCACCGAAGGCCTCTGCCATCACGCCGCGCGCCTCGGGGAGCAGTTCTTCTCCTGTAGCAATTACGCCGCGAATGGGGAGGAATATATTTTTTTCGCGCATTACACGCGCAAGTTCCAAGAGCGGGGATACGAATCCATACAAAATAAAGCCTTTTTTGTGCGACGAAGCCAATGCGACAAAATCTTTAAATCGATGTCGTATGAAATTGTAACCGCCGATGAAAAAGAACGCATAGCTCGTGAACGCAAATCCTTGCCGTTCCCGAGCGCGCATGGAAATGACGGGGAAACGCCTGCCGCCGCCTGCAGTGCGCAGCATCCGCTCACAGAGAGCGTACATACGGAGCACGTAGCCGCGATCCTGATAAAAACGGAACGGCATTCCCGTCGAGCCAGACGTGCGATCCCAAAAACTTCCATTGATATACCGTTCATTCGTAATGTACCCGACATCTCTATCGAGGAGGTTCTTTTTTGATGTGATAGGAAGTTTTGAAAGATCATCAGCGGCGAATACATAAGGATCTACACCTGATCGAGAGAAAACGTCTCGCCAGAAAGGAACCATATTCGAGTCTCGTATCAAGGCGGCAATACGCTTTCTTGTTATCGTTTCGATACGTGCACGCGGCCAGTACTGGCTTTTTAGGAGTACGTGCATATCGAAAAAGAACGGGATGCGCCTGAAAAGGCGATACGAAAAATGTATCGTCCACAGAGAATCATTCCGCAATCCTTTTTTGAGCAAGACATGTTCCGCAAACATACCGAGTATGGTTCAATACTACCGCAATTCTGAAAAAATAACGTACAGAAGTGTCTAAAATATCGTCAAGTACTCCCGATTGCTATCGCATACACAGGTTGCTCGATTGAATTGTCGAGGTCCAATATGTCGATCACAGCCTTGTCGTCAAATCTCGCCAGAGGACATGTGCCGAGATTCAGCGCCGTTGCGACGAGTAGTATATTTTGTGCCATGTGTCCGGCTTCGAGCATGCCCAGATAGTATCCAAAATCGCCGTACTTTTCACAATTACGATCCCATACCGCGGTGAACATCAGGGTGAGAGGTGCGGCGTTAGCCCATGTATTTGCTGAATTATTTGAAAAAATATTCAATGGGTCTGGAATATTCCACAATCGTTCAAGTGCGTGCCCGACAACTCTGTAATGAAATGCGCCGCGCGTGAGCGATTCAACATTTTGTGTAAAGAGGTACGTTTCTATCGGGAACACCGCACCACCCGAAGGATAGTGACGTGAGCGGCCTTCGCGAACGCCGAGCGCATGCCCAAGTAGCGTCCCGATATCACCTGCGGATAGAGGCACAGAAGAATCGAGTGACCGACTAGAAGCCCGCTTCTTCAGCACCTCATCGAGGCCGACTCGGAGCGGGGAATACCCAAGCGATATCTGCTCCATCCGCGGGTAGCTTTTACTTTCTTTCACCACGTCGACACCCGTGCCGTTTTTGCACGTTCGCAAATGCTCGTGAATGGCGTACGGAAGTTTTTTCATGCGAACGGGTGCGGCTCATCGAGGTACGGTGAGGAACGAGGCGTATATCCGAACATGCGAGCGACGCGCTCCCTTCGGGGCCCGCCGCCGTATTGATATCTCTCATTTTGATGGATTGGCAGGAGCTCTGGCATTACGACCATCTCTATATGCCACGGCGAAACATTCTCGGGAGATTCTGTATAGGAGATGGCGGCACATTCGTACTTATTTTTCCCGCACCACTCCGTGATGAGCGACAAGTGCGCCTCCGGCGAAACGGCGATGTCTGTTCCGGAATGTTCCACGAGCGGTCCGCTCGTCAAAAAAGCGAGTTTCTTGTATCTGTCGCCGATAGCCCAGTACTGCGAGCGCTCCGTATGTACGACATCGCATGCTTTTTTTTCCTCGCCGAACGACTTCGTCTCTCTCTGCCGCCGAATGTTACGCCGCATGCGGAGCGCTTCGAGCGCGGCATGTTCAACGGCATGTGAAAGATTGCGGTGCGCACAGAGCCCCATCGACCACGGAGGCATTTTCGCATGCTCGTCGTGGACAACGACACATACCGTATATGCCGGTGCGTCCGACGGCAAGAGCATCGCGTCGACGGAGAGCCGATAGCGGGCGCACTTTGCAAGGAGCGCTCTCACGTCGGAGGATTTTTTGTTGAATTTCGCGAGGTCGATGCGTGGGGGCGAAATTTGATTGAGCCACGTGATCATAAAGGCATCCCGCTCGATGATCTCGAGCGCTCCGCCAAGGCGGGCAAATGCTTGCGACGGGCCCGCCGCCATGCCGGTCGTGATGGGTTCAAGAATGACCGGCTCGTGGCCCTTTCTGAAATTCTCGATACCGTATTTGCCGCTCGCTACCTGTGCGGGAACCCATACCGGTTTGCCGCTCACAAGCGATTGCCCGCAAACCCATCGATATTCCGCATCGGGGTGCAATGTAAGGCGTTGAATATTCGCGCGCTGCTCCCTGGTAAATCCGGCGAATTGTTCCGGCAATAGGACGTGCCCTTGCGCAAGAATATCGCGTGCACTCGCACGTACGACATCGGAAAATTCTACGGTGTACCACAGATGCCGCTCGACTGCTTCTGCGAGCGTAGATATGAGTGCCGAGCGATCACTCCCCCGTGACATCCCTCCCGCGACGCCGCCCTCGTGCACGAGAGTGGCTCGCCATTGGAAAAATCGCGGTTCGTCGGGAAAACCACCAACGGGCCCGTATGAGTGTATTATTTTTGCCGCTCGCAGCCGCTCGGCCACTTCGAGCAGATCGACAAGGTCTTCACGCCCGAAAGGTATACGCGCCCGCTCAAATACGAATGTTCCTCCAAGGCGACGCTCTAAAAAACGAACAAATGCTTGGATGCCTGGTTTGGATTTCCCCCAGAGAACCTCGAAGGAGATCGCGTCTATAAGCATGGTGCGGATTATATATCAACACCTTCCATTTGACAGAGTTTCGGGTATGCATACACCCGAGATATAATAAGATTATGTTTCTAGCTCATAAAGTGCGAAACGCGGCAAGATCGTTTACCCGCAAGACGCGTATCAAACTCCTACTTGTTTTAGGGTTTGCTTCTATTTTCTTTATTGCCGCTCCGCGCGTTCTTCACTACGATCAGACCCCTGTGGGACCCGATGCGGCGCATGCCGATGCCCCCGATTGCGGTGATTGCGGTTGCGGCGCCCCTGACTGCGCCTCTGACTGCGCCTCTGACTGCGCCCCTGACTGCGCCTCTGACTGCGGCTCCTGTGCCTGTGGTAAATAGACTTTCCACTGCGTGGGATCAATACGTTGTGCGTTGCGCAACAGCTTTGTGGTGTATGATAATATTATCTAAATGTTTAGTGGACGCGCGCAATCGAGTGGATCAATTTTGTCGCTGCGCGATCTTGTTGTTATCGTCGTCGCACTCGGACTGCTTGGATTTTTTGATGGGGCCATCGGATACACAGTCGGTGCGTATGAACGTGCTATGTTCGCCGTCGCGCCGAGTGCGCAGCGTGCTGCTTCGTATGGGGAGCGTCATATCGACGCGCGGCAGTTTCCGGCTTTGTACGATATAGACCGCGCAGAATATTATTATGAGGAACTCGAAAAAATTGATCCGACATATCCATATCTCTATCACCAACGTGCGCGCATAGAATTTTTGCGTGATTTTGAGAGAGTATAGTATTTTGAAAAATATTTTCGGCGATTTGATGGTAGACGAGTTGTTGAGCATTTCTTTTTTGGATCCAAATTTGCGACATTTTATATCTGTTAAGTTTTTTCTGTTTTATCATTCTTTTTATTCCAGTAGGAGGAATTGTGATATTGCGTAGCCAGAGAGAGGAAGAGCTTTGGGCAATGTTGAGCTTTCGGGCTATTTCTCTGATGGAGTTTCCTTTTTTACGGAGTTTTATCGCCTTTAGTTTTATCGAAATATCATAAGCCATGATGAAACCATCATAGATGGTTCAATTATGAAAGGCAAGTTATAGCAATAAGTTGGTTACAAAGGAAATAACTGGAGAGATCAGGGCAGAGATGGGAGAGGTGCCTCCAGCTATGGGTAGTAACAGGAGAATCAAGATGATGGTGCCGTATTGACGCATAATATTTTGGTATTCCTGGTACAGGGCGGGGGAGAGGAGACCACCCAAGATTTTCTCACCGTCGAGCGGGAAAACGGGGACGAGATTAAAGATCGCAAGAGAGATGTTCATCAGGATAAGGACACCGAAAATGGGGGCGATGAAGCTAAGAGCGGGAAGAAAGCGAGTGCAGAGCGAGAGAATGAGGGCGAAGAGGAGATTACTGGCTGGGCCAGCTAGGGCGATTAAGGCAGAGTCACGCCGGGGAGAGCGGAGATTATAGGGATCAAACATGACTGGGCGTCCCCAGCCAAAACCGAGAAAGAGCAGGGCAATAGTCCCCAAGGGATCAAGATGGGAGCGGGGGTCCAGCGTAAGACGCCCTTGGGAGCGGGGAGTGGGGTCACCCAGGCGATCGGCGACTCTGGCGTGCGCATATTCATGGATAGAGATAGCTAAAACGAGACCGATGGCCCAGAGGAGGAAGACAAGGGGATTGGAAAAGAGGGTGGAGAGCATTAGTCTAGTATATCATTGACTTTGAATAATTTTATGATAGACTATGGGCCATATGAAGAAACTAATTGGTCTCTTTGTGTGTTTGTTTGTTTTTGCTGGAGTCGCTGCGGCTCATGAGGGATCGCTGGATTTGACCAGTGGTAGCGTATCTTGTAAAGGAGTTTCTCTCTGGCAGGATGGTGGATACCGGGTCAGTGGACGCTGTGACGGACTAGTTTATCCTTATGAGACGATGTACAACAAGTATGTGTTGTGGGGTAAGACAGTTGATCGTGGAGAGATTGTTCGCATTGCAGAAATTGATCGAGGATATTTTTCAGGTAATATTACTTCTACGTTTGAAGCAATGTATGTGACAGCCGAGAAAGATGGCTTGGTACGCAAGCCGAGTGATAAACAGATTGTGGCGGGGAAAGTGACGCCGTTTAGTTTTGACAAGAGTCAGGCGACTGTAGCCCCGATTGTCAAAGAGACGACAGCGACCGTGCAACCAAAGACTGCAACAGTAGGGACGGTGGTAGGGAAGATCGTGAGTTCGCTCTTCGTGATTATTCTAGTCATTGTCGTGC
>Ga0076057_106_pt1 | contig 37671 bp, 37 predicted proteins | sample RifGroB1_FD_68088 | JGI IMG/M metagenome (GOLD analysis project Ga0076057, IMG submission 68088) | Parcubacteria (Kaiserbacteria) bacterium GW2011_GWB1_52_6
CGGCTCAAGTCCGAAAAATCCGAATGTCTGGGAGACGACCTGCGACACGAAGTCGCTCCCGAAAGCCTGATCCGCGACGGTAAACGAAAAAAGCGGGATCACCACGCCGATCCCCAAGCCTCCCAAAATGCCGGAGAGAAAACCGAGCGTCATGAGAGCGGCAATCTGCCATTTGTACCCGCCAAATACATACGCGAGCAAGTGCCTGCGCCGCGCCCACGTCAGACGCCGCAGTGAGCCGCGGTGCCCACGGACAGGGGCAGCACGCTGAAAAACGCGTTGAAGCGTTGCGGCGCACCGGCACGATTTGTCACGTTCACGTTCGCCGGACTTCCGCTCGCGATGATCGGCGCAAGGACCTGATCCGCGAGAGCGTCATTGCCTGCACCAATAAGTACCGCGGCATACATGAGACGAGCTTCACCGACGCTTTCTTCGATCTCAAACGCTGTTTTTAAGTCCGCGATCACTTCCGTCCGGTCGCCGCGCACCTGTGCATTTTGAGCCATCTGGAAAAGGATCGTTTGTTTCCTCGGAGAAAGTTCGTGCGCCCGGGCGAGCGCAATCTTAGCATTCGCATGATCCCCGTATGAATCAAGGAGCATTCCCAAAAAGAGCGGGAAACGCGCATCGAGCGGCGAGGCCTGCGCCTGCATCTGCAGTTGTACTCCTGCAAAATCGAAGAACTGTTGTTTGATATCGGTGCTCACATTGTTCGCACCGGCGATCTGTGATGCGACTTGTGCGAGCTGCTCTCGCGCCTCCTGCGTCCCATAGCTGCCATAGGCAATCGCCTGTTTGAAGTATTCGAGGTTCTTTTCAACACCACCTTGCTGCGGAGCGACCGCTTGCAGAAGAGTTTTGTTGGCAGAAAGCGCATTCGCATTCGTATACCACGCAACACCCCACACCAAAACTACCGCGGCGACCGTGACAAATGGCAGTGATGCTTCGGGGACAATTTTTGCGTTGAAGATCGGCCCGCCAGATTTATCGCCATGCGCCCGCCACACGATGTACGCCAATATAGTCCCGAAGAGTATCCAGCTCGAGACATTGTCAAAAACGAACAGATTGTGAAAGAAATATCCCGCGATCAATCCCGTGAAAAGACTTTTTTCCGCAACGGAAAAATGGAGTGACCGCCAGAGGGTATACAGAGCAGCCGCAAAAATCGAAAGATACGTCAAGAGTCCCAGCGTACCGCCCGTCACCCACCAGTCGAAGATGACGTCGTGCACGCGATCAAACCACTGCTCATTTCCATACATGCGCGGATCGTAATATTTGTCGAACACAATCGCATAGTTCTCCTGCCCCCATCCGAAGATCGGTTTTTCCTTTACTCCCTGCCACGCGATGCCCATGTTGAGAAGACGAGATTGGGTCGTACCATCGCTCAGTGATATCGTCGCGAGGCGCTGCAAGAAACCGACACTTTTCACAACGGGAGTGTCTTTTGCAAGCTTTAAAACTCCCCCAAAGACGGCTAATCCGATCAAAGCGGCAACAGCGACCGTCCGTATTTTGCGCGTACCCTGGAAATACGCCAACAAAAGAAGCGCCACGATAACGCCGCCAAAAAGTCCGAGCATCGTGCCGCGCGTCCCGGTGAAAAAAAGCATGAGGGTATCGATCACGATGATGGCTCCATACGCGAGCGACGGCCAGAGCCGCTTCCCTGCAGAACGAGCGTGCCACATCTGCAGCCATAAGAGCGTCGCGATGAATACATGAAAGAGCATGTAGACGGCGAGATAGATAGGATTGCCGAATGTCGCATCGATACGGGAGGAAAGTCCCGCCGATCCTCCCTGACCGAGCGCCTCATGACCAGTCAGCTGTAAAAATCCGTACAAGCCCATGAAGACGGAAACGCCGAGCGTCACCTGGAACAGCAGGCGCCATATCTTCTCGCTGTTGATGACCGAGGACGCGACTGTAAGATATGCAAAGACATGGATGAGCGTGACCCACCCGTCCATACGCTCGTAATTGCTCCAAAAGCTCTTGAAAGGATATACTCCCTGCGCGTCGGCAATCGCCATCACCAGCACGAAGATCGCGACGACACCCAAAATCCACGAGCGGCGCGGCCGGTATTTAGGATACACGAGCGCGAGTGCGAGCCATGCGCCGGTGATTATCTCGACAATGATGCGAAAGGTGAAATTTTTTCCGGTGATAAACGGGAAAAACATGGATTGCGCGACGATCAGGATTATGAACGGGAGCGTGAATATGCCCGCTAAAACGATCCCGCGCAGTGTCTTTTCCATGACCATGCACGCCATTCTAGCACGGCACGACATCGATGCCAGTTCACATCTTTAGCGGGCCTCGGGGAACGTATACAGATAATAGCCCTGTGTCGTGGTCGCGAGCGTGAGATTGGGAAGTGCTCTCCGGAGATGCTCCTGCAGAGGTCCGTCCGAGAGAAGGTAGTCGGCACGATACTTCTTAATATTAGTCTCCAGCGGGACTTGTACGAATGCTTTGTAATCGGCGGTCAGCGCGTCAATGCGATTGACTATCCACGGTTCCATACCTTTACCGAACGCTTGGGAAAAATCACTGTAAAAATGTCCTCGGACGTCGACCTGATCTGCGACGAGGTAGTCACGCACATGTGCAATGTCAATGTCGCGCATCTGCAGTTGTAGAAGAAAATTATGTTCGTTGCGTTCTTCTGTCATTGCCAATACCGGATCATTGACCGTATAGGTATTGCAGTGTGAAAAAGTCGGGATAAGACGTTCTTCGTATTCAAGATATTCGTCGTTGACGTTGACGAGAACGACGCAATCTTTCTTTGCGTTCATGTTGAGCCACGGTGAATATCCTGCCGGCGACTGATTTTGCGCAAAGTACTGCATGTCGCCCAGCGACGCGTATGAGGAGACTGACAAAATACCGTAGCCAAGCGTGATGACGCACAGTGCATACATCGAGACTTGCCAGAGCAGCTTGTGGCGATGAAGCGCAAGATGTCCGGCACTTATCAAAGCGAGGACGCACAGAGGGACCGTGTATTGTACAAAATGAGGGTACCAGACCTCGCGGCCGGTGATGATCTGCTGATTGAAAGCTATCCAGCTACCCACAAGGAGCGAGGCGGCAAAAAACCATTCGCGTATGCGACCGCGGTCCTTGAGATAAAAATATGTATAACAGAAGAACAGCGCGAAAAGCACGCTCGCCGCAAGCACTGCCTTATTCAAGACTGGCGCGTGCGTAAAAGCCATACCACTTTGCGTTGCAATGAGCCTGCCGGCTTCCCCGCCAAGAGTGGTCAACATGACATACCACCAGAGACTATCGAGAATGGTGGAGATACAACCGACGAAAAAGAACTTTTTCGCTATATCGTATTCGCGCCTCGCCAGAGCAAAAACGAAAAGCGCGCCAAGAATGGCGAGTGAAAGAGCGAATGTGAAAATATAACCGACCATGCTCGCCAAGAGCACGCCAGCTGCGATATATGCATAGCGCCATTTTCTGTCCCCCACCTGCCATAATAAGATGAGGAATCCCGTCAATTGCACCGCGCCGACGATGGGATTGACCAGGCGTGTCCACTGACTTTCCTGGAACAACCACAATGTAGGAATTCTCATGAGATACGAATAATTAACGAATTCCGCTCCGAGCACGACAAAAAGCGCGGCGGCGATGGCCGTGAGCTCGCCTCCATCATCCTTTCGGAACATGCGGAAAAGGAGCAGGTATGAAAGAAAAAATAACACTGCGGGGAGAACGAATTTGCTCGCAATGACGATAGGGATGATGCCTAGGATGAGCGCGGGAATGGCGTAGAGCGTTTCGTTGACCGCGTACATCGTCGTCGGCATGTTTTTGTATTCATAGAGGAACGTGGAGGCGTTGCTCCAGTGCCCGTCGAGTATCTCCTGAATGCGCGCGAAATAGTGATATTCATCACTCAAGGGCAGGAACGGAATCCCGTGATACCCGCTCCCGAGTGCAAGCGGCGCGAGTATCGTGGGCAAACCGGTGATAATGCCCACCACTATCGTAAGGAAAATAGCGATCCGGTGGGTCTTTAGAAAGGCTCTCATACTGCTGCCCACGGATACCATGGTGATCATTTCTTCGCCCGAAGCGTAAACTCGATTTCCTCGAATCCGCCGACCCAAAAGCACCACAGTCTCGAACAAGCCATGGGGCTCACGTTGGCCAAAGCTGTAAAAAGAGTATTGAAGACCTTCAGAAAAAAGGCCGAGATATTCCCGACACCAAGTTTAGGAAAATATCGGATGGTAATACGAGACAGCCAGTTAAGCTTCAACGAAACGAGCTCATATTCGGATCCGTAGAATTGTTCGGGAAAACGTTCCTTGGAAAAATAAAACGGGAACGAAACATCGAACCCATGTTCGTGCTCCGCGTGCGTGAACCCTCTACTAAAATGCGGCACGGCAATATACAAGAGCCCCGTCGGTTTCAGGATCCGGTGAAGTTCCGCCATAACACGGAAAGGTTTTTCGAGATGCTCAAGAAGGTGCGTCAATTCAATCACATCGGCCGAATTATCCGGAAATGGGTATGGGAACGTGTTGAGGTTGTGAACAATATCCGGAGTCACCGATGTTCGGACATCGACATTTACATAACCATCTTTATTAAATCCGCTGCTTCCCAGATTTATCTTTAGTCCTTCGGCCGTCTTCATATGGTTAGTAATCATACCTATAGCCCTCGGCTTAGAATATCTCTATCTCCCCGATAGGCATAATGAATTTGCCGCCGCGGGCGACGAAATCTTTTTCTTTGGCGACGATATGTCCGCGAAAGGTCCATGCGAGGAGTAGGTAATAATCGACGGTGCGTTTTTTTGCCTCTTCGGGAGAAATGATGGGTATGTGCGACATGGGCATACACAGTCCTTGCTTTGATTGGAGTCCGTCAACGCAAAAATCAACCATTTTTTCTGTAATGCCTGCGTAATTGAGAATCGGTACAGCCTTGGCCGCCGCGCCGTAGGCAGCGACATGCTTGCCTTTCTTTTTAAGAGCGCTCAGCGTCTTCACGAGTTTATCGCGAGACCTTTTGACATCCTTCGCAAATTTTTTGTATATGGCGAGCTTGTTCCATCCTTTCTTTTTCTCTTGCGCCGCAAGCTTCGCGACCCTCGGACTCACCTTGTGTGCGCCCTTGTGCCCGAAATAAATGCGGATCGATCCACCCTGGAAATCAAACATTTGATAATCGAATATTTCCAGTCCAAGTTTTTTGTAGAAAGAGATGAGCGGCAAAATTGCGTAGTAAGCCATGTGCTCGTGATAGATATCACCGTAGCCGAGCGTTTCTATCATGTCGCCCAAATAATGGGCCTGTATGATGCCAACGCCGCCTTCGGCAAGAAGTTCTTTGAATCCCATCATGACGCTCTCCTGATCGGCAATATGCGGAATTGAATTGTTACCGAGAGCCACTTTGGCCTTGCCATATTTTTTGGTCACCTTCTTGGCGACATCACTCGTAAAAAAATCGTTGAGCGTGTCTACTCCGCGCGAACGGGCAATGGGAGCGATATTTTTTGCGGGCTCTATATTCAAGACCCTCATGTCGTCCTTGAGCTCTACCAAAAGCACGCCGTCGTTGCCGCCCACTTCCACCACAAAATCTCCCTTTTTCAGGAATTTCTTTTTGAGCTCCTGTGCATACTCCTGAAAGTGTTTTGGAGTGTTACCCACTCCCGTCGAAAGGAACTGATATTCACTGAACATTTCCTCTTTTGATGGAACGTCGCACAGCTGCACGAGGGCACAGTCGTGACAAAACCACACTTGCAGGGGGTAGATCGGCTCGGGGTTCTTGAGCCACGATCGGGGCGGAATGTTTCGATTTGGCGGCGGCTGTTTGCCGAGATCGAGGAACATCGTCAGTTTTTTGGAGCCACACATTCGACAATGATCGTAGTGGGTCAGTGACATAGGCTAGATCGTCTTCACGTATTTTTTCATCCAATCCTTGATATCCGTATGCGCTTTAAAGTGGAGCAGCTTCTTCGCCTTCGACGCGTCGCCGAGATGCTCGTCGAGCTCGAAACCGCGCTTCGGAATAAATTCGATCTTGTCGCTTATCAGCTCCGCCACCTCGCGAATGGTGTAGTTGTATTCCGAACATAGATTGATAACCTCTCCCTTGCCTACCTTGCCCGACTCCATCGCCACTGCGAACGCTTCGGCGATGTCGCCGGTATAAATGAAGTCACGCTTGGCACCACGAAAGCCGGCCTGCGCCGTCGTCTGCGTAATAGGGATCGGCTTGCCCTCTTTCCGGCACTGATAAAATTTATACAGCGCCGTGTCGTGGCGCTGGTTCTCGCCGAATACCTGGAACAGCCGGAAGACCACCGTGGGCAGACCATTTTTTGCATAGTATTCGCAAAATCTCTCCATCGCGTATTTCTGGAGCGAATACGGCTCGCCAGGGATAACTTTCATATCCTCTTTCCACGGCAGGGGCTGATTGCCGTAGAGCGATGCGGTGGAGGGGTACAGGAATTTTTTCACTCCGGCCTGCTTGGCAAGCTCCAACATTTTCACGCCAAGATCAAGATTATTGTAGGTCGTACCGACCGGGTCCAGGATGGATTTCGGGATATTGGTAGCGAAGGCAAGATGTACCACATAATCAAAGCCGGCCAGTGAATCCACTTTGGCAATATCCTTTTTGATGAACGCAAACCCTTTCTGCGGCGGGATATGCGTACAAGCCAGACGGTCAATGCCCGTTACCGAATAACCGGCTTTTAGAAAAGCCGGAATGAGCGTGGACGCGATGAAGCCAGAAGCTCCGGTTACGAGGACTTTTTTGTTTTTTTGTGAGGATGATTTTTGTGCCATGTTGATTTAAGGAATTCGAAGTAGTGCGTCCGATCCCAGCCAGGGATCCCTCTCCACTTATTGTACAGAACAGACATGCCGCGCTTTTCCATTTTGAGCGGCTCTACTAATCCCCGCTTCTCGGCGATCCGTCGTAGGAGCACCTTCGATTCAAGGGTATCAATTTTGTATTCGGGCGGCAAGCTGAAGCCGAATTCTATCAGGCGGCGATCCAGGAACGGACAGCGGTTCTCAATGCCGAACGCGCCGGCCATCCGGTCGCCCATCTGCATCAAACTGGGAAAGATAAGCTTGAAATCGGCAAAACCCATGGCATTGACCGGATCGGGAAACATTTCAAAGTACGGCCGGAGTTTTTCTCTCACAAAATCTACGTTGCCGTTGCGCGCCGTCATCTTGGCGTACGCGGTCAGATAATCGTCCTGAAAATATTTTCCGAAAAGATACTTATATGACGGGAACTTTTTACGGAGCTCGTGCTCGCGCGCGATCGGTACATAGCGGACATAGCCGCCGAGGAGTTCGTCCGCGCCTTCGCCGGAAATGATCACCCGGACTTTTTTGCTCGCCTCTTCCGCGAGCTTCCACATGCCGAAAAATCCGAACGAGCCGACGGGAAAATCCAAGTGATGGAGCACGGTGGGGATCTTGGAGAAAAATTCCTTTTCCATCTTTGATTTGGTGTTGTCAAAATAAAATTTGTAGTCAAATGCGTGAAATGTGTCTATGAGCGAAGAGTCTATGCCGCCGGAATAATATATGCCGACCGGCACGTCGCTCCTAAACCGGAGCTTTATCGAATCTTCCAGCAAACTCTCCAATTCCTCCTGTGCTGTTTTTAGATTTATTTTTCTCGGTGTGAATTTCCAGTATTCGACGATCTTCTTCATGTTCTTGGCCACATCGTATTCGAGATAGTGGGCAGGCGGGACTTCCATCACATCCTTCCACAGCGTGGTGATAAAGCAGTGCTGGAACGCTTCAAAAAATTCGTCTTGCCGCTTCTCCAGCTTTACAACCTCCGGAAAAGCTTTTGCTTCCGAAGAAAATACGAATTTATTTCCACGGTGATAGTAGTAGAGCGGTTTTTCTCCGGCAATGTCCCGGCCCAGGATCAATTTCCTCGTCTTTGGATCGTAGATGGCGAAGGCGAACATGCCGTTGAGCTTATCGAACATTTTCACTCCCCACTCGCGCCATGATTTCATCAGTACTTCGGTGTCAGAAGTGGTGTGAAATTTCCATCCTTTTGCCTTCAGTTCTTTTTTGAGTTCTATATAGTTGTAAATCTCACCGTTAAAACAGAGCACCAGCCCGTCTTCTAGGTACGGCGCGAGCCCTGGGGATGTGAGGTCAATAATCTTCAGCCGGCCCATTCCCAACTCCAGATGATTTTTTTCGTCTTTGTACACGCCGCTTTCGTCCGGCGCGCGGTGCGCTTGCACCGCTAGCATCTTCTCCACGCCCGTGCCTCCTACTATTCCAGCGATGCTACACATACTTTGGTTTTAGAGTGTGTTTAAAAACCTCAGATACGAGGCGTGGGAAAAGCGACGATGGAGCCGTACTAAATGTACGGTGACGGCGACGCAGGGGCCCCACAACGACGTAGATGAGATTTTTAAACATACTCTAGATTCTTACCGTGGATAAGCCACCGTATCCAGCCCGCGATGATCTGCCACAGTCCCTCGAACGCGAGTTTAACGAGCTTTAACCTACTGCCTATGACCACGGAACCCCCTACACGCTCCTCGAACGTCACGGGGATCTCGATAAATGGGTACCCTCGCGTAATCACGAGAAGCAAGAGTTCTGTGGCAAAAAGAGAACTCCCGTGCCGCCAGTGGGGCGCAAGCTCATGGATCACCTCCCGCTTCAACAACTTGTACGTGCAGCCGATATCGGTGATCGTATTTGTATTGAACAAAAGGTGGATGAGCGTGCCATACAGAAAATTCACTTCGCGTCGCCAATATCCCCAATCTTTGTTGTGGGTTTTCTTAATGACCCGTGAACCGAACACGACCGGAAAATCTTCGGAGAAAATAAGGAACCGCTTCAGGTCCTTTCCTATATACGTGGCATCCGGTTCTATACTAACCACCAGATCGCCACTTGCGGCCAAGAGCGCGGCTTGCAAGGCGTAGCCGTAGCCCTGCCTCTTTTCATAAATAATTTTTATCTTGTCGGATTTGATCTTCCGTATCTCCTCGTCGGTGCCCGTTTCCGCGTTATTGTTGGCAACGATCACCTCGTCCACCAGTCCGGTCGCCAAAAAATCCTCTATCTTCGCTCTGATAGAGTCTTTCTCGCGGTATGTGGGCATCACCAGGGACACCGACTTGTTATTCCACATGCAGCGGATTCTAGCCGAATCCTCAAACAATATCAATCACAATGTTTGACACGTTGATTAAATAACTATATAGTTATTTCAGGAAACCGGTCTTTACAACAAGCGGAGATAGGGCGTTTCCACCGTAGGTAGTTGTTTGTGTTGCACGCACCCACTTATCTTCGTATTCCTTATCTGCTTCTTGATTCAAAATAGAATTAATTTGATGAGTCCTGAATCCTTTAATTTTCTTCGCTGACTCAAGATATCCTATCACTGCCTCCTGTAGTTCGAATTCAACAACTTTCGGATCGTCTCCCGCAACAACGATATTAAACTCCAGAGCAACGCCGACCCAAGAGTCACCGTCTTTAAAAATCATCCAACGATACGCACCGTCTTGTGGCGTGTTCATATGAGTGACTATACACCAAAGACGTGCCTTTTTGCAAATTATTACTTCTCGTTTCTTCTAGCCGATTCCTTACATAATATAAAATCAAATATTTGACAATCCTAAAAATATATAATACGATTCATAAAGATAATCTGCCCCCTTGTGGGAGAAGGACATGATCACGGCTAACCGGGCTACCGAACTTTCGTTGAACATCGTGACTGCAGTGATGTTGTTGCTGGCGACCCCCGCACTCGTTCACGGATTCAACATTCCAATGGGATGGTTTCCCATCAGCTACGCGACATACCTCAAAGCTGTGGGGTATGTATTGGTGCTAGCGGCGATTACGGAGGTCTTTCTCAAACGAGGTCAATGGGGAAGATGGGGTTTTGCATTTTTCTTCGCCGTGGTTGCATTCAAAATGTTATCAGAGAAGTTGCCAACGGAATTTCCGATCAGTCCTGAAGGAAAATTCGGATTGGCAATCTATGGAGTCCTACTGAGCTTTGGGGCTGCGCATCTTCAGCACAAATCCAAGGAAAAAACAACATAGAGAGGCACTACACGAGTTCTCCCGAGGCGCGCCGCAATTGCGGTGCGCTTTTTTATGCAAACGCATATACCTCTTGCTTCGACGGCCGTCCACGCTAGAGGTATATGCTTAAATCGTATTGGTTTTATGCGTTCTTCAGCTTGTGAGCAGGGAGGCGAGACTTCCCATAAATGCAGAAGTTTGCTTCTGCATTCCACTTTTATTTGGAATTGGTTCAGTGGTAATATGAGCCGAACATAATTATGAATCAGGAACTGACGGCTCTTCTCATATGTCCGAAGTGCGGAGGCAGTCTGCGGAGAGAAAGTGAAAATTTTTCATGCAGCGTGTGCTGGGCATCCTATCCGATAGTGGGTGGGGTACCGATGATGGTGCCGGATGGGGCTGGAGATAAAAGCAGCTTGACTGCCGAACGTTTTGGGTATGAGTGGACGAAGTTCGCGGAAAACTATGATATATACAAAGATCAGTTCCTCGACTGGATATTTCCCGTCACGCCGGATTTTTTCAAAGAAAAAATAATTCTCGACGCCGGATGCGGTAAAGGAAAACACTCGGTGATCGCCGAAAGTTTCGGCGCGCGGGCGGTCGCGGCGGTGGATTACGGCATGGGCTCGATCGCATCCGCCCGCCACTACATCAAGGAACATGCTGGGCATCCGGAAAAAATACAACTGATACGGGGTGATATCCGGCGACTCCCGTTCAAGCCGAAAAGTTTTGACTACATATATAGTGTCGGGGTTTTGCATCATTTACCTTCTCCGAAGGAAGGTTTCCTAAAACTGGTGTCACTGGTCAAACCGGGCGGTTCGATGTCAGTGTGGGTGTACGGATATGAAGGAACGGGCCTTGTACGGCACACCGTAGAGCCGGTGCGCAAATATGTGACGTCCAAGATGCCGGAGGGATTACTACTCATTATCTCTTGGTTCATTACGTTACCGGTATATATCGTCACAAAATTCGTCTACCGACCGATAAGCACGGTCGCACCAACATTGTACAAAAAATTGCCGATGGCCGCTTACGTAAAAATGTGGTTCAACTTTCCGTTCAAAGAGATATGGAATACTCCCTATGACCAACTGATAACTCCGATCACCCACTACATTTCGCGAAGCGATATTGATGATTGGTTGAAAACGGCCGGTATTACGAAATACAAGGTCACGCAAAGAATGGGTTTTAGCTGGCGGATATTCCTGACAAAATAATTACAGGCTGTAATTACAGGCAGGCTACTGCACAACACCCTTTTATTGTATGCTGTTCGTACGGCATGAAATGTACCGCCACTAAGATACCGGGAGTTTTTATAATAGACATCGAGTACACGGAGGACGCGCGCGGCTTTTTTGCACGCACATGGGATGAGAATGTGTGCGCGGAAAAAGGATTGCGTCCAAGTCACATAGTCCAATGCAGCACCTCTTTCAATCACAAAAAAGGAACCTTGCGCGGCATGCACTTTCAAAAAAGTCCCCATGCCGAGGCAAAAGTCGTGCGCTGCACCAGGGGAGCGCTCTTTGACGTAGCGGTGGATCTGCGACCGGACTCTCCGACATATACGAAATGGGTCGCGGTCGAATTGACCGCCGACAATCGCCGCGCACTCTACATTCCGGAAGGTTGCGCGCACGGATTCCAAACGCTGACTGATGCGACGGAGGTGCTCTACATGATGAGTGCGTATTTCAATCCGGAAGCGTCGAGAGGCGTGCGGTACGACGATCCGGTATTCGCAATCGAATGGCCGCAAGTGCCGCCAATCCTTATAGCAGACAAGGATCGCGCTTGGCCTAATTGGCAAAAATCATGAAGCGCGTTCTCGTGACCGGCGCTACCGGATTCATCGGACGTCAGAGTCTTCTGCCGCTGCTGGAGCACGGCTTCGAAGTGCACGCCCTCTATGCCAGAAAACCGATCGAGGCGGATCCGCGCATCATATGGCATGCTGCCGACCTGCTCAAAAAAGACTGTGCGTCCAATTTGTGTGCCGCCATCCGTTCCTCTCACCTGCTTCATTTTGCATGGTATGTAGATCCCAAAGATTACAAAACGTCGCCGGAGAACAGCCTGTGGGTGAAAGCGACCCTCTCGCTCGTGCAAGCATTTAAAGAAAACGGCGGCACGCGGGCAGTCCTTGCGGGCTCGTGCATGGAATATGACTGGGCCATTCCCCAAAATGCTTTTGCAGAAAATTCTTCGCCTGTAGCACCAACGACGGTGTATGGCAAAGCCAAAAACGAAACGCGCCTATTGGCCGAGAAATATGCGTACGAGAACGATTTTTCACTCGCATGGGGTCGCATATTCTTTTTGTACGGGCCGCACGAAGCTCCGGGGCGCCTCGTCCCCTACGTCATTAATGCGCTCCTATCAGACATGCCGGCCCTCTGTACGTCAGGCGAACAGATACGGGACTATTCGCATGTAGGCGATGTCGGAGCCGCGTTTGCAGCACTGCTCGATAGTAATGTCGCAGGCGCGGTAAACATTGGCTCCGGCCACGACATGGTGCTTAAAGATATTTTATTTACTATCGGCGATATGCTCGGTAAGCGCGACCTCATCAAGCTCGGTGCACGACCAACCGTTAAAGGTGAACCGCCCTGCATTGTTGCGGATATCAGACGATTAACAGACGAGGTCGGCTGGCGACCGCTCATCACTGTGGAAGAGGGGCTCCGGACCACTATTGATTGGTGGAGAAAGAATAAGGCGTGATGTCTGCGCTCGCCCTGCTCATGTGTTGGCATAAAGAATGTTTTGATGCATAATCCATTCACCTGTATGTCGGCAAGAAGCAAAAAAACAATGCGGGTGCCGTACGCACTATCTGTCCATGGAAAGGAGGAGATAGACGCTGTGGTGCGGGTCTTGAGAAGCAACACGGCCTTGGGGGAGAAAACGAAAGAATTTGAAAATAAAATCGCGGCCCTGTTTGGGAAAAAGTACGGCTGCATGGTCAATTCGGGCTCATCCGCCAATTTGCTCGCATTTGAACTCCTAAACCTGCCAAAGGGCAGCGAAGTGATCACTCCTCTCCTCACGTTCTCGACCGTCGTAGCGCCAATCGTCCAAAAAGGTCTCGTCCCCGTATTTTGTGATGTCGATCCGCGAACATTCCAGATCGACATAGACCAGCTCGAGAAAGCTATCACCAATCCTGATTTGCCGCGACTTTCAAAGATCGCCCAGAAACACAAGTTGTATCTCATCGAAGATTCGTGTGACACCCTCGGCGGCACGATCGATGGTAAACCGACGGGCGCGTATAGTGACATCTCCGTCACAAGTTTTTACGGTTCGCACATCATCAACGGCGCTGGCGGTGGTGGCATGATATGCGTCAATAAGCCGGAATGGGCCGATCGCCTCGTCGTCCTGCGCGGCTGGGGACGCCGCTCGTCGCTCTTCGGCGAAAAAGCGGACAGTGAACAATTAAAAAATCGCTTCCGCAGCACCATCGGCGGTATTCCCTATGACGAGAAATTTGTGTTCTCCGAGATCGGCTACAATTTCCTACCGCTCGAGCTTTCCGCGGCATTCGCGCTCGAACAGCTCAAGAAGTTGCCACACTTCCTTGAGGCGCGAAAGAAGAATTGGATACAATTTCAGCAATTTTTCAATACACACGATGGATTTTTCAACACGGCGATCCAAACCCCAAAGACCGCGACCGCGTGGCTTGCGTTCCCTGTGATCATCAAACAAGGCACGCTGTTTGATCGCTCCACTATCGTAAAGTATTTGGAGGAGCACGGCATCCAAACGCGGCCTGTCTTTACTGGAAATATTTTGAAACAACCCGGATTTGAGCGCGTCCCTCATCGAGCACCCTTTGGAAATTACGAAAATACTGAAAACATTATGAGAAATGCATTCGTGCTGGGTTGTCATCAGGGGCTTTCTTCACAACAAATAGAGTACGTTCAAAGAACCGTTTCGGAATTCCTCTCGCAGTACGAAAAGGCGCTAAAAGCATTGAATGCTCTACGAGCGGCGGGAAAAATACTCGGCATACCACTCGCAAGTCTTATTGAGTCCTTCACGAATTCCGACGCGAGCACGCCACGAAAGCACGCGATGCGCTTTTGAAGAATCGAGGTACTGATGTTTTATTTCACTGTGCGCGGTATTGAGAATCTTAAATTTCAGCTGTGGCGCGACGCGGGATATATCCCTTAGAACATCGATCACGCGGAGCGGTTTGTTGTTGCCGAAATTGAACGCTTCGCCGGACAGCCTGTTCTTCACGACATGCTCCGCGAGCGTCATGTACGCGCTGACGGCGTCGTCTATATATACGTAATCGCGCTTGAACGTGCCGTCACTCCTGATCTTAAGTGTGCTCCCGGTGGCGATGCAACGAAACGCATCTGGAATGAGCCGGCTCCAATTGGTGTCCCCCGGCCCGTACACATTGCCGCAGCGTACGACCGCGACGGGAAGGGCATGCGTCTTGCCATACATTTGCGCGACAAGGTCAGCACAGCTCTTTGAGCAATCGTACGGGTGCAAACCCTTGAGAGAAGCGTGCTCCTGATACGGAAGTTTGTCATGTGAACCATATGCTTTGTCGGATGACGCCACAATTACCTCGCCGAGATGTCGCGTATACCGAGCGCTTTCGAGGACGGTCCATGTACCGAGGACGTTGGTTTCGAGCGCACACACCGTATTTTTGTGCGCGCGTTCGACTATCGCCTCTGCAGCGAGATGAAAAACGGTCTTGATACGCTTTTGTTCCAAAACTTTTCCAACGGTCACATTCGATGTCACGTCGCCGCGAATGTACGTAATTTTTTTACGCACGTCCGTATCTCCCAAGGGGAACGGGGGCAAAGACTTTTTTATATCGAGAACGAATACACGAGCGCCCGCCGCGGCGAGTTTCGTCGCGAGCGCATATCCAATGAAGCCCGCGCCTCCCGTGACGAGGACCTTCCGCCCCTTCCAGAACAGACCTTTCGTCATTACCATATCTTCCACGGCGAATTTCCCACGTTCCACTCTGCATTCAAGAGTTCCATGTCACGCACCGTATCCATACATTGCCAATAACCGCCATGCGCATACACGGCGAGCTGTTTCTTTTTGGCAAGCTCCGGCAACACGTGCTTCTCAAACTCAAGCGTCGGATCATCGGATAATTCTTTGAAAATATTCCTGTCGAGCGCAAAAAAACCGCCGTTAATGAGTGTATCGGATTGCTTCGGCTTTTCATTGAAAGCTATCACCTCACCCTTATCACGAAGCACCTCGCCAAAACGTCCCGGCGGTATGACGCCACTCATGGTCGCCAGTCGCTTCTTGCCTCGATGCACGGTAAGAAGTGCTGACAGATCGACATCGGCGACACCATCCCCGTACGTCAGCATAAAAACTGGTGATGTTATATACTTTTCCGCCTTTTTAAGTCTGCCGCCCGTTTGCGTATCGAGTCCCGTCTCAACGAACGTGATATGCCAATTTTCTTTTGGCTTGGAGTGGTATCGCGCGGTCGCGCCGCTCCTTCCCGTCGCAAGCGTAAAGTCGCTCATGTAGAGCATGTAATTACAGAAATATTCTTTGATCTTCTCTCCCTTGTATCCAAGCAATAAAACAAAATTTCTGAACCCTTGCGTATGATAGATCTTCATTATGTGCCAGAGTATCGGTCGTTCGCCGATGCGCACCAGGGGCTTCGGAATGACCTCCGTTTCTTCCTTCAAACGCGTCCCCCGCCCACCGCAAAAAATGACGACAGGGATGTCTTTGATAGCAGGTACTTTGGAGCATTTTTTCATGGAAATATGGCGGATTCAATGCATCTTCGTCCAAAAAGGAGGCGGGGTCAATAGGGCCTTGCAAAGGGCCTGTAAACTGTAATTGCTAATTCATCCAGCGATCGTACCACAATTGGAATACCATGAGATTCCAAAGCTCTTTGCGGTTGTCTTTTGTGCCCTCAAAGTGCTCGTTTTTCAATTGATCGACATATGACTGGTCGAAAAGTTGGTGCTTTTGCAGCGAATCGTAAGAGAGCAGCTCTTCGCAGAACGGCCGCAATTCTTGTGTAAGCCAGCGCGAAAGCGGAACGCCGAAACCTTTCTTTTTTCGATGCACGATTGATGAGGGAATTTTTCCGTCCATTAATTTTTTGAGGATATATTTGGTCGTTCCGCTTCTGTATTTCATAGAATACGGGAGCGAGAAAACATACTCGACGATGGTGTGGTCGAGAAAAGGCGCCCTCGTTTCTAGCGCGTAGCGCATACTTGCGCGATCCACTTTGACCAACACCTGATCCATGAGGTACGTGCGCGCATACATCCACAGCAGTGAATTGCCGCCGGATAGTTCGCGCGCGTACCGCTCGGCGTGTTCTAGAAGTCCGTTTCCGCCATGAGTACGGAGCGCTGGCCCTGCAAGTCGTTCCGTGTGCACGGGCGCGAACGTTCCGAGCCACTCGGCATGTCGTCGCGCGATATTTGTCTCGTCATTTGAAACAAGTTTTTTTAGATTGTAAGAAAAAGAAAAGTTTTCATGCGATGCGGGCAATGCCGAAATGATGCTCCGGACGATTCGGCGAACGGGCCGGGGAAATCGCCGGAGTAGGGCGAACGCGGTATCGGCCTGAAACGTAGGATACCCGGCGAATAACTCATCGCCCCCGTCCCCGCCGAGCGCGACGGTGACGGATCTTCGCGCGAAACGGGAAAGCAGCATCGTTGGAAGTACCGACGCGTCGGCGACCGGTTCGTTGAACACCTCGGAAATTTCGGGGATGAGTTCGAGCGCCGCGCTTGCTGACAACATTTCTTCGTGATGGTTCGAGCCGATGTGAGCCGCTACTTCTCGCGCAAACGCTGATTCATCGAATGACGATTCCTCAAATCCGATAGAAAATGTATCTATCGGCCGCGCCGATGCTCGTTGCGCGTAATAGGCGACGGTGGAACTATCCAGTCCGCCGCTTAGGAATACGCCGAGCGGCACATCGGCGGCGAGCACCTCGCGCTTCACGCTTGTTTGCAATAATCTGTCGAGCTCTGCGCACGCCTCCTCTAATGAAGGCGAAATGCTCGCGTGCGAGACTTTCCAATATTCCTTTTTCTCGACCGAGTTTGGCGTACATACGAGCATGCTCGCCGGTTCGAGCTTGAAGACGTTTTCAAAGATGGACAAAGGGGTTGGTACATAATCGTGTGCGAGATAGTGTCTGACGGCATCAATATTGAGCCGACGCAGGACGCGACCCGATTCGATAAGAGCGCGCAATTCTGATGCAAAAAAAATGGTGTTGCTGTGTTTCGTCCAGTAGAGCGGCTTCTCCCCCATCCGGTCGCGCGCGAGTATGAGTGTATCTTTTTCTTTGTCGTATATCGCGAGGGCGAACATGCCGATAAGTTTTTTGAAGCATTCAATGCCTTTCTTTTTGTAGAGCCAGAGAATTACCTCGGTGTCAGACGTGCCGCGAAAAGTGCACCCCTCCTTAATACATTCGTCGCGCAGGTCACGGTAGTTGTAGATCTCACCATTCAGTACGATAGAGACGCTCCCGCCTAGAAGCGTCATCGGCTGATGACCGGCCGGAGAAATGTCGATGATGGAGAGGCGTGCGTGTGCGAGACCTATATTGTTTTCGTGAAAAATGCCGATATCATCAGGTCCGCGATGCTTGATGGCGCCGATCATTTTTTCAAGCTCGTTTCGAGCGCCTTCACCAAAAAATCCAGCGATCCCGCAGGCCATGCTAGTGTTCGATCGTCGACTCCTTGATGGTATACGGGCGGCGGTTTTGGGATTCGTAATAGGTGCGCATGATCATCTCCCCGATGACGCCGAATAAAACGAGTTGAATGCCGACAATGATGAGGAGCGCCGTGAGCACGGGAAGTGGCGTATCAATAAGATGAAGGCCGACGAATATACGCAAAGTGATAGCGATACAGCCGACCAAGAATCCGAATGAGAGACTCGCGAGTCCCCACATCCCGAAAAAATGCATCGGCCTGTTCATGTAGCGGTGCATAAAAACGACGACGACCAGGTCGAGGAGCACGCGAAAAACGCGCCCGAAGCCATAGTTACTCTTGCCGTGTTTGCGCGGTGAATGTGTGACCGGTATTTCCGCTACACGGCCGCCTTGCCAGGCGGCGTATGCTGGTATGAATCGATGCATTTCACCGTATAATTTCACGCCCTTGATGACATCGGAGCGGTACGCTTTGAGCGTGCATCCGTAGTCATGGAGAGACACGCCGGTAACGGCGGAAATGATCATATTCGCGACTATCGATGGGAGTCGGCGAGTAAACAGAGCGCCAGCCCAACGCCCCTGCCGCCATCCCGAAACGACTTCGTATCCCTCATCGATCTTTTCAAGAAGACGGGGAATATCGGCGGGGTCATTCTCGAGATCGCTGTCGATCGTGACGATAGTGTCGCCGCGGGCATGGTCAATCCCTGCGGCGAGCGCCGCGGTCTGTCCGAAATTGCGCTTAAAACGAATGACGTTCACATGAGAATCCTTAGAAGCCACCCGCATCAAAGCGTCGAATGAAGCATCGCCAGAGCCGTCATCGACGGCGATAATTTCATACGAAACCGGCAATGCGTTCATAACGCTGGCGAGCCGCGAAAAGAGTAGCGGTATGTTCTTCTCTTCGTTATAGACGGGCACAATGACCGAAATATGCGGTTCTTTCTCCATAGGGCCATAGTACGATACCGCCGCCCTCATATCCAGCACCAACTCTTTACTCACTAGATTATCTTGTAGATCTTGAAGCGACCGTCGGAATAAACTTCTTTGACATATGGCAAGCGTTCGGGGTGGAAGTCGGCATCGGTGCGCAGGTCTTTCATAATGTACGAGACGTGAAATTTCTTGAGTTCATCCCGTAAGTGCGGCCGGATGTCGGTCGTAAATTTCTTGTACATATCCGCAAAATGCGACGCGAAGAGCGTGCGGGCATCGGTAAGAGAGCCGCACTGATATCCCAGCAACGAGAGATGAAGCGCGCGGCATATCTTTACGCCACGATTGGCGATACTTGGAGTATCGAGCAAGGCACCTCCTCCGTCATAGGCCGGCAGGTCAGCCGCAATACTTTCAAGCGTCACCTTCGAGAGAGCGTTGGCGACAAGATACCGCTCTTCCTGTTCACTCGTCAAAAGCAGCTCCACGGTCGCGCTATACGTATACAGGAGGTAGTGCTTTGTGTAATTGGGAATAAAGATATAGAGATGGTTGCCCGTGTCCGGATTCGTCCAGATCACCTTCTGTTCTTGTTCATTCGCATCAAGCCATTGCATCGCCGGCATCACCGCAAGAGCTTCTAGGGCCGCCATGCGACTGCTGTTGATATCCGCTAGTCCAAAATATGGATCAACATGCAGATAAGAAGCGCCCGAGAGAAGGGTCAGGAGTAGAACACATCCGAACGCCATCTTTCTTTTCATGGAAAGCTGCGCGATGGCGGTTCGCGCCACGAAAAGGAAATACGCCGCAGCAATGCTCCCTACGATAAGCCATATCGTTGTGAATCGCGCGGCGTGGGAAGCGGTCTCCATGTCGAGGCCCGTGACTATATTGCCAGCAGAAACAATTAAAGTCGCCATGCCGAGCAACATATACTGGATAACGAACAATGCGTGAGGGAATTCACGCGTTCGAAATATCCATTTCCACGACAGGTAGATACTTATCGCGAACAAAACAACACAGGTTCCAATGCGGATTACTTCTCCCGATGGAATGTGTGTATAGCCCAATCCAGTGCGAACCATCGATTCCATGTAGCTCGGGTCATTGAGCTGCATAAGCGTCATAATGAGAAATGGGATGCACAGCACACTTGTGTACGCGCCGACGATAAGGGCGTGGCGCACACGCACCCAGTCCCGCGTACAGAGCAGAAAGACGAATGCGAGTACCAGAAAAACAGCGACGACCTGAAGCAGGAAGGTATATTCGTATATGGCAAATGCAGCCGCGAATCCGAGAAAAGCGTCACGAATAGTATTGGGGCGATCGAACCAGAGGAAGAATGCGAGAATAAAGAGAAGAAATACCGGGTACACAAGCAACGCCGTGAAGTTCACTATCTGTCCGAACAAAAGAAGATAGGTACCGATAGTTCCTATTGCAGACCATCTGCCGGATACGTCGAGCTGTCTGAAGAATATATACAATACAATCCCAAAAATCAGACTCCAGAGGGTGAAATTGAGTTCTAGTGTGGCGGCAAACGGAAGTCCCGCCATCATGGGTAGCGCGGCCACCCAAAACGGTGCTATGAACGCGGGTGCGATGCTTCCCTGATGTTCAATATAGAACGGGTTGCCAACGAGCGGATACCCGTCCGTGACCTCGCGAACCATCGTGCTGTATATATTATCGATATATTCTTGACCGGCAGCTCCATAAAATCCTCCTCCTTCAAGAACGATGGGAATAAGACGAGTGAGAGACACCAGAAATATCACACTAAGGCAGATCAACGGCCATCGATATCGTACAAAAAAGGAAGCGGACATATCCGGTCACTTTTTGCGCGAGAGCGACAGGATGAACATGGCCGGTGTAATGCGTATGTACTCGGAGAGTGTCTGGAATATTTTCATTTTCGACGGCCCTTTTTTGAGACCGTAATCGTACCGCAACGGCACTTCCGCAAATTTATTCGTGTAATGCGACACGCACCCCAGTATTTCAGGAATAACGGCGAATGATTTTCGCGCAGCGAACGGAATATTGTCCGAAGCGTACTTTCGTAATACAGACCCGCGATATGCCCGGTACAAGACTGTATAGTCGCGTACATTCGGTATTCTCAACAGTATGCGGCGCAGAAACATGTTGATGAGTGCGCTCATCAACAAACGGTGTTTGGGAAGTCCGATCGACGCGGCGCCCGGCACGTAGCGCGAAGCGATCACGACATCCGCACCTTTCTTGATCTCCTCCACGAAACCCGGAATACATGCAATGTCGTTGGTGCCGTCAGCCTCGAGCGTGAACACTATGTCATCGTCCTGTACCACTTTTGCCAAGTACTGAAATACTCCCCTGAATGATTCCGGCATTCCCCTTCTCGTTTTGTACTGTATCGTATGCACTGAATAGGTGCGCGCAGCGCGCTCAAGCATCTGTTGACTCTCGTCGGTGCTTCCGTCGTTGATGGCGACGATGCGACGTTCATACCCCGGCGGCAGTGCGCAGGTATGTATACTTTCGATAACGGGAATGATGCCTTCTTCTTCGTTATATATCATCAATACGAAAAAAGCTTTTGCCATGGAGCGTAGTAGGCATCATCCTAGCAAAGGGTTCCTTCAACAACAAGGAACGTTCAGGCGACGATTACAACGACGCATGTGGACTTTTTCAACAATTCCTCACTACACCCGGCCGTGATCGTCTTCTATGCGCACAATGTCATTTTCATCAAAGTCACCGAGCGCGACCTCCACGACGACGCCGCCGCGTTTCGACTCCAAACGATGTACGGTATGTACGGGCACAGCAAAGATTTGTCCAATGATGAGCGGGATGCGCTTGTGCTTACCATTGGCTTCGATCGTTGCCGTCGCATCGCCTGCCACCAGTGTCCACAACTCGGAACGATGGTGATGGTACTGCAGGCTCAAACGCTTACCTGCCTTGATGTATATGGTCTTGAGTTTCCACGTCTCGCCCGCATCCCAGCCGTAAAATTCCCCCCACGGACGTACGCTGCGCAAAAAATTGCGGCTCACATCACGGATCATCCACGAAGATGACTGCACTTTGCCGCCACGTCCGACACTAAAGACCATCTTGATGCCGAGCTTTTTGCAGAGTACTGCTTCGGGAATATCTTTGGTGCTTTTGCGATCACCGCCATTCGCGAATATATCAGGCTTTATTTTTTCGAGTGTTCGCACTACACTCCTGTCGGGATCATGTTTCTTGTGATCGGTCAAAACGACCTTGTCGACGAATGGAAAATGACCGACGAGTTCTGCCCGCTCTTTCTGCGGCATGAAGACATAGCCCTTTTTGTCGCGAAGCCAATTGTCGTTATTAATGATGACGACCAGCTTGTCGCCGAGCGCCTTCGCCTCTTTCAACATCCGCACATGGCCGATATGGATCGGATCGAAGCCGCCGGAAACGGCGACCCATTTTGGCGCTATATTGCGGACCTTCTCCACTCCTTTTTTCATGCAGAGGAGGATACCCCATTTTTCATTTCCCCGCTATTCAAAAAATGGGCGCAGAGACCCGCCGCGCGCGCAATGATGAATACGGCTTTCCCGACCTCCGGGTATATGCCCAAACTACAGAGCGTAGCTGCAATAGCGCCATCGATATTGATGGGTAAATTTTTCCCCAATTGAGCGTTCAGCTCATGGTGAAGCTTTTCTAATTCATCAATGAACCCTGCTCCGACATTATTTTCCCGGGCAACATTCAATAACATCTGCGCGCGCGGATCAACGTCTTTGTATACACGGTGTCCAAACCCGGGCATTCTTTTGCCTTCTTGTGCATAGTGTTCCACAATCCCTTTGATATCAGCTTTTCCCGCGTGCACGTCGTACAGAATTTTCATGAGAGGCTCTCCGGCGCCGCCGTGCCGGTCGTTTATCTCGGCTATGCCGGCCCCGACCGCTTCTCCCATACTCTTACCTTCTTTGGTCGCCGCTATGGTCGCCGTGGCCGATGGAGAACCGGGTCCGTGATCAAAACACAAATTTAAAATGAGGCTGAAAATTTTTGCCTGCGCGGGAATCGGCGCTGTACCGGTCAATGATTCAAATACCAATTCGGGAAAATTCACCTTGTTGCTGTATTCCAAAAGCTCGTGCTCCCCGAACATCGCGGGAGATGTTTCATCTCCTTCTTTTTTATGCGTTACGGTTATTGCCATATATTCAAAGATTTTGTTGTACAAGCTTCACAATATCATCAATGGTATTTGCTACCTGCGCGCCCGCTTCCCGGAGTACCCTCCTCTTATGATCCGGCCTACCTCTCTCCCCTTCGATTATGGCACCGGCATGGCCAAATTGCACTTCGCTTGGCAAACGCAGAGTAAATTCACCCGCGATGAACGCTACGACGGGCTTTTTTATCCTTCCGTCCTTTATGGCCTCGGCCAGCTCTTCTTCGTAGGTGCCGCCGAGCTCGCCGAATATCACCGAGACTTTCGTACCGGGATCGTGTTCCAATTCGGTCAAAATATCCACGTACGTCGAGCCGATAATTCTGTCGCCGCCTATACCGACGGCCCATGAGATCCCGAGCCCCACCCGCTTCAGCAATACGCCAATCTCTGCGGCCACGCTTCCTGATTTCGAGACGATGGCAACATTTCCCGGCTGGAACATCCGGAGAGGCTCTCCCCCGCCTATCAACCCGATCTTTATCTTTTTGGACGGATTGATAATGCCGGTCGTATTTGGGCCGATGATCTGCGCTCCGTGCTTTTTTGCGTAGGCATACATATACGCCCCGTCCTGCGTGGGGATTTTTTCCGCTATCACGACCAGCAGCCGTATTCCCGCATCGATCGCTTCAACAACGGCGTCACAGGATCGGAGTGGTGGCGCAAAGACGACTGTTGCGTCAATCGGTCCGACTGCATCCCGCGCTTCCTTGACCGTATTAAACACAGGGATCGTACCGCAGACCGTTTGACCACCTTTTCCCGGCGTCACGCCGGCGACGACACGCGTGCCATAGTCCACCATCCACTTCGCGGCACGAGAGCCTTCAGAGCCGGTAATTCCTTGCCCAATAACTTTTGCGCCTTCGCGTAATAACATATATTTTTTCAAGAATGCGCGGCGCTGTATGTTCCCGCCACGTCAGTCATTATTTTTGCAGATTGAGCAATGGAAACAGCCTCCCCTTGGAGCATCAGATTAAAATCTTTGACCTGCCGCAGCATTTCAAATGCCTCCGCATCCCGTGGCCCGCCGCGTCTGATCACGATCGGAAAATCAAATTTTTTTCCGAGCTCGGTTTGCGCCTCACGAAGTCCCTCTATCAATCCCGAAAGAGTCTCATAAATATCGGTAAAATTCGCCGCAACAGTGCCCACGACCCACAAGCCGTTGATCTTTGGTTTTGAAAGTACGATTTTCGTGAGCTTTACTACTTTTTCTTTAGGAGGATTGCCGGAATATTCGGTAAAGTTGGCTGGCTTTCCTCCAGCTGCGATGAGCGCGTCCATAGCTATCAGAGAAACGCCGCCTCCGGAAGACAAGACGGCAATATCACCGTCCAAATCAAAGTACGCGGATCCGGCAGTGCCTCGGTAGTCATTCTCATCGATTTTTTTAGCGTCTATTTCCCGCTGCGTGGGAATTTTACCCGCCGGCAATCTCTGTGGATACGTCCAGTCCTTGTGACGGTTTTTGGCGTCATCGTCCAATTTTACTTTGGCATCGAGCGCGATCCACTTCTTATCTTTTGTGAGAACGAGAGGATTGATCTCAAGCAACGTGCAGTCCGACGAGAAAAAGAGGTCGAGCATTGAACCGAGGACGGCCGGGTCTATATCGTACGTCGTCGCGACATTTCGAGTGAGGATATCTACCCTAATTATCGTGGCGCCCCTCTCCTCGATTCCCGTCCCACCCGATTCAGAGATCGAGAGAATGGGTGAACGAGTATCGGTGTCATAGAGAATAGAAACGTAGAATTCTTTGTCGATGTCGATCTTTTCTTCTACCAAAATTTTCCCAACCTTCTCATTATTGATCAGTTTTCCGAACATCTTTTTGAGTGCCGATCCGACTTCGCTCGCATTCTCGACGACCACGATACCCCCCGCCTGCGCCCGTTTCCCCGACAAAACCTGTGCTTTTAAAACAACAGGAAAAGGTGCGGTGATCTTCTCATCCGGAGAAGCGACGATCTGGGATCGCGGTACATGGATCCCCGCTTTTGAAAGCAACTCTTTTCCCTCGTATTCATAGAGAATCATTGCTGCATCTTAGCAAAATAAGCAATTCCCGCTAAGAGTAATTTTTGTCATACTTGAGTTTCTGTACTTTTCGCGCTAGCAACTCAGCATACGGCTTGAGCGCGGAGCGCCTCTTCTCTGAATCAGTCTCAACTTCCCAAATATACAAGAGATCAAGTTGGACTCCATCTTCCATGAGTGCGGCGACGAATCGATAGAGTTCATCTACAGAACATGCCCCTTTCTTAAGCGCGCGACAGATCATTTCGGGCAGCTCTTCCGGCGTCTTCGAAAAATACACCTTGGACAGAGAATTGTAGTACGTATTGCCGAATGTAATCACCGGCTTCCCCACGAGTGCCCCCTCCCAACCGATGCTGCTGTTGATGGTCGTGATCAGTGCTGCATGCTTCGTAACATCGAACCCCGAAATAGACGGATCAAGTAATTTGAGATTGGGGATCTTTTTCAGTTGCCTGAAGAAGCGGCGGGTCCGGTATGGCACCATTTCCGGATGATCCTTGACATAGAGGTACATTCCGACGGGCAAGCAGCGTGCAATACGCTTCGCCAGATCGAGTTGATCGGTATTGAAGGGCGCAAGCAATAAGACCTGTAATTCCGGTTCGTGTTGAAGCGGGAAAAAGGCGTATGAAACGGCAGGGTCAAAATTGTCGTACAAATCGCTTAGGCTCCGCAGATTCCGGATCTTGCGCTTCATTCGATCATACAGAAACAAAAACGGATTGACCGTGGAATAGTCGGTCCTCCTCTCCGGATCCTTCCACCAGTCAACGAAAATGCGGAAAAAATTAAAGTAGATCGTATAAAAGAAATTACTCGGCATCAAAAAACCGAATTGCGCGAGCCGCCCCTTCTTCTCTCTGGATCCGGCGACGCTCGAATACGCACGCGGCTTGTTCCTAAACGTATCTACATACTCCTTTGCTTCATTATATTTCGCAATCTCTTTCGTATCCTTTTCTAGATTATTCTTGAATATTTCTTCGGCAAAGGACATGCGCCCCGGAATTTCAGAAAGCTCGGTCAGATTTGGCACCGATGGGACATCGGGGAGAAAGATTTTTATTCCGCGGCTCTTCGCGATAGCGTAGAACAAATTAAGGCCGAGGGATCCCGGCTGAAATATGAAAATGAAATCCGGCTTCTCTTCGTCGAGCATCTTTGTGATACGACGCGCAAGTGTTTGCACGATGCGCAGCATATCTTCGTATGAATACGGGGCCTGATCGTGCGGATATTCGCGTAGATGCTGCCCGTGGCGAACGAGGCGATCGACCTCAATGCAGCGCCACAAATTTCCTACTTCGGCCTCGAGTGTCGTCAAATATTCCATATCAAGCTTCTCCGCCTTGGCCTGCTTAAAAAGATCTTCTTCGAGAACGAGCGATGTGTACCGGATATTCTGCTGCTCTTTGAGAAAATTGTAGCCTTGTCTGACCTGCATGAAGGCGCAAAATTCATCGACAACACCCATTTCTTTCAGATGGATCGCAACCTCATGAGCCAGATAAAGAAACCGTCGCTGTACAACGAGACATCCTTTCATATCAACATTGGTGACCCTGATGGTAGCACAAAGCGCCCGGATTCTAAACGGAGCGAACAATGTCGATCATGCGGGAAATTTCTTTTTCACTGATACCGTCATGACATGGCAGCGCCACGCATTCCCGGTAATCGGGAGCGAGTATATTGCGATTGATGTCAAAATGATAGATGCCCGTTTCGACGCCCACTGCGGCCAAAGCTTTTACAACGCGCCGCATCATTTCCTTTTCGAAAAAAATAGGAACTACCCACGGGATCACCCCCTCTTCAAAGAGATCGAATTCATCGGTGGGCTGTAATTCACGACGCAAGCGCTCGACATTTTGCTTGCGCTTCTGGAGGGCGCCGCCTGCAACGGAATATCGCGCGATATAGAGTGCTTTTGGAACGCAGCCGCCGAGATTAGGGTACATTGCATATTGCTGCGATAGCGAAAGCGCCTTTTTACCCTCGTCCGTTTTCTTGCGCTCGTTGAAAAGCTTTTTTTCGAGTGAACCTACTTTAGTCCGAACATTAACGAATGACCGGATACTGGTATCTGCGGAATAGACGGCGCCGCCAACTACGCAAGGGAAGAATTTGGCCATGCTGAATATCGCGGCATCGCCGAAAGTCCCGAGCCGTTGCCCCCTGTAATATCCTTCAAAGGCATGGGCACAATCCTCGATAATGAAAAAGTCTCGCTTCTTCGCGAATTTCAATATTTCTTCCATGCGCTGCGGAAATCCCCACTGGTGGTAAACGAGCATGCCTCGCACGCGTGAATTGTCTTCGCGGGTGGGGAAGCATTCCGTATTCATCATCATGTAGACCCAATACCCGATCCATGGCGGTACCAAAATTTCGGCGCTCTTATTTTCGAGCTTGCCCGTACTTCGAAAGAAGTGGAGCACATGCACGAGCGCCGTTTTGCCGGAAAAAACCGGAACGATACCGTCCTGCAATTCCCCGAATTCCTTTACATCATTCTTGAGAATGATCTTCTTAGGGACCGAAGTATTGTTGAAAGTTATGTGATCCATGTTTCGGTCATGCCCTTTGAATGATCTCGCAGATATCGCGCATGGTGCTCTTGTCGATACCCTGGTGTACCGGCACGGATACAGTCGGCACGTACCGCTGATCGAACATGTTCCTATTGATGTCAAAATGATACACGCCCGACCGTATATCTTTTTTCGATAGTGCCTCGACGACGCGGTCGAGCTTTTCCCTCTCACCAAAATATGGCGCCACGAACGGAACGACGTCCGAATCTTCTTCCACTTCCTTCGGGTACGCCGGCGTGCCCCCGAAATACTCCCTGAATATCGCGAGGTTCTCTTTGCGCGCCTCGATCTGACGGATAAATTCTTCTTCCGTGTTCGGGAACAGATGGCATACGCGCTTATTGGGGTTCGGAAAAAAGAGGAATTTGCTGTAGGCGAGTCCCAACATATGGTTTGCAAAAGAATGGAACCGCCCGGAGAACGTCGCATATTCAAAGGCGGCCGCAAAAAGCGCGAGTGTCGATACGGAGCGCCACACGAACGTATCTTGTTTCTTCAAATAATTCCGTGCATAGGAAAGAATTTCTTCATCGTCGGTTACCATGCATCCGCCAAGAATAGTCTGAAAGGCTTTGGGAAACGTGAAGATGGCGACGTCGCCGAAAGTGCCGACTAATGTACCTTTGTACCGAGAGCCAAAAGAAGAGGCGGAATCTTCGATGACCATGAGATTTTTTTCACGAGCGATAGGCATCACAACATCCATTTTCTGGGGATATCCGTACTGATGAACGAGTAATACCGCCTTCGTACGCGGGCCTGCGTGGAGCGTCGGTACGGCGCGTTCGCCTATCGTATCGAGCATGCATTTTGGTGGATACGGCGGTACAAGAACTTCAGCTGTTCTTTTAAATCCTTTGGCCGAAAGTGCGATGAACGCCCCCGTGCGCGCGGCGTTCAAAAGCACAACCGGCTTCCCAAAAAAATCGTGGAGCAACGCTTCAACGCGCGCGATATCGTTGCGGCTTGCCCACAAAATCTTGTAGAGTTTCCGCGGCGGTAGAAAGTGATAGTGCGTTATCATGCAGAAATCATTTTTTCTCCGCGAGAATATCTTCGCGTGTAAAAGAAAAAGAGAGTGTTTCCGTTTGAGGAACTATCCGTGCACTAAATCCGAGCTCTTCGAACAGAGAAACTGCTTTCTGTATCGACCGGTCGTTGAACACTATCGGGGCTTGCGTCTTTATGGGCGGATTCGCGTTTTTGACAGTTTCTATTTGCTTGCGCCACTCTTCCTCAAATTTCCTCCCTTCTTTTGAGGCCAGAAATCGCGCTTTTTTGTCGACGTTGGGGATATCCCCGATAAGGATCTTGCCTTTCGGTTTCAGAAGTGTAGCCGCTCTCCGAATGAACATTTCGAACTCCTTTTCATCTTTGAGACAGTGTACCACTCCGTAGATCAGTATTTTTGAGAATTTCTCTTTTATTTTTGTGCTCAAAAAATCTCCTGATACAAGAGTTATGTTTTTCTGATCCAAAGGCAAGCGGCTTTTCAGACGTTTCAGTAAATTCGGATGATCAACTCCGGCGGCACTATTCACGAAAAAAGACAGGGGGATGAGAAGATTTCCGGCACCACAGCCGATCTCAAGCAGATCGTCTTTCGGCATGAGTGACAACTTCTCCACAATATCGAACAGCAGATATTGCTCGGACTTCTTCTGGAACGCAAAACGACCGGCTATTTCCTGGAAATTCGCTTGCGTCGCTCTTTTTCCAAACTGTTCATAGGCAGAAATATCAGCTTTCATGACGGTGAGTATAACCAAGTATGCTTTTTTGGTCTAGCGACCAATTTTTCTTGCCAGTACTCGGGCTTAGAAACAATGGAAGTGCCTGTGTGGTGCGGCCCGATTGAGCGCTCTTTTGCTCGATTCCTATCGGCGGCTCATGACCTTTTCCAATTGCCAAACCGTCTGGGTATTACCCCGTGACCACCCGTCCTTGAAATGACTAATGCCCACCTCCTTTGGAGAGGCGCCGATCCCGGCGGCAGGCCCAAGCACATACGATGCAACGTTTCTCCTTTGAAGCTCCTCTATGGTTTTCCATTTCAGCAGATGACCCACATAGAGCTCGGCAAATTCAGGATCAATGGCGACTGAGCTGTCATATGCCACGCCCTTATAGAGCGAAATTAAGAGCATGCCAGCTATCGTTTTATCGGGCGTTTCCGCGATGACATAGAATCCCTCTCTCGACCGCGCGCTATCAGCCTGACGTTCGAAGCTCTCGAGAGATCTGACGGTCCGACCGGAATCCTTCCGATGAAGCTCGGCATAATTTTTTGCTAAATCTGAAGTAACCTCATTTCCCTCCGCAATGCGCAGCAAAAAGAGCGGGAAATATTTCTTGTGATAGCGGCGGTAACGGTCTCGAACTCTCGAGAGAGTGTCGCTATCGATCTCGACCTCATGAAAGGCGAGCGCCGTGCGATCATAGCCGAATAATTGTGCAATGTGCGCCGTGCGTTCATCGTCTCCGACACCGGGAACCGGAGGGGTGAACCAAAATCGAATGAGTGAAACGCCGTGATCTTTGGCACGACGCTCAATCTCTTCGAATATCCCCTCCTCCAGCAATCTGCGCCCTGCTCCCACGTGGCAAAGAGCGGGCCATGGCAAAAATCCTGAATAATATATCGCTTCGATACCACGAGAACTTTTCTGGAATGTGAGAGGTACGACCCCTACTGGCAGATCGCCTTCGTATACAAAAAAAGACCGGTCAACGACATCGTATTGCGTTGCCGCACACACGTTGAATTCGTGCGCTGCCCACGTGTGCCACACCCATGCGTCAGCCGACTGATCGGCGATCTTCTGCCAGAGTGTGCCTGTGTCGTGTACGTCACTGATCTCTCTGTATGAATATCCCGAGCCTTTTATCTCCATGGTATTGGCGTTCTTTATATGGCGATACTAGCAAAAATACTCATCAAACGCCAATTAGGGATCGTTTAGCAGATTAGTTGAGCCGCTGAAAACCACTATGAGCGACCGGACCTATGAGCTTCCCTTTAATACCGCCGTGTTTCCTCGCATCCGCGATGATTGAGACTTTTATGCCTTTTTCCATAGACTCGGATTAACTATCGTACGATCGCCATACTTAAACTCGTCTACGATCTCGGTGATCCATGGGGCATTTTTGATGGAAGGCGCACGGTCAATAATTGCAATGATCTCGTCGAGCTGCGAGCGAGTCTTGACACCAAATACGATGTGATCTGCGGGGCAATGGAGGTGAGAAAAAAGCAAAGACGCCTCGAGTTGTGAAATATTGTATCGTCGTATAATCGCAATGAAATTCTCAAGGAGATGACGAGCACCTGAAAGATGCGGTGGGAGATGCTCAGGATCCCTGAGCAATAATCCTTGTAGAAAAGGGCTGCGTGCGAATACTTTTGTGCCTCGTTCTTTTGCCTCTAGGAAGAAATCCGTAGCGTCCAGACGCTGGTCGAGAATGTTGTACGGCACTTGAATGTAGTCCATGCCAAGTTCGAGCGCGCTCAACGCTTCAGGTTCGTCATATATTGATACGCCTATATTTTTTACCAACCCGGCTTCTTTTACCTTTTGTAAACCGACCACCACATCATCTTTATATATATACTCCGGCATATGGAGTAAATATCCGTCGAGTTGGCCAATGCCCAATCGGCCCAAAGATTTTTCGGTTTCTGAGCGAACTATATCCGTTACATTGGTGCCCGTCGGATACTCATCCAGAATATGCCGTTTCATTTTGGAAATAACGCGGATCTTTTTTCCCACATCGCGCGACTTGATCCATTTACCCAAGACATCTTCGGCCGTTCCATATGCCCATGCAGTGTCGAATACCTCGATGCCCGCAGAGAGAGCGGCGTCCAAGATCGCAAACGACTCCTTGTCGTCGGGCTGACCGGTGCTGTTATTAAGCCCGTATCTCATCCCGAGCTGCACAGTACCAAGTACGAGCTTTGATCTATTCATATTTTGCGCTCGGCGCGTGCCACGCGCAGATACGCTTGAGTAGAATAGTCCTGATATTTTTTTATGAGATTTCCGTCCGCATCGCGAAGCAATTTCCCTTTTTCATCGGTCATGAAAATCGACTTGTTCGTAAAAGAATCCAACACGCTCTCAAATTCGCTCCGTGACATGCCTGAGAATGTCAGAAAATTGGCTATTGAGTTCTTCGGTAGTTTGCCGTCGTATTTTTTTACAAGCGCGACACCCTCATCGCGGCTCATGCGTCCGTTGCGAATATCGATGCATACGTGATCGCTCGTCCTCCCAAAGCCAAATTTCAGAAATTTAAGATAATCATGGAGACCCACCGTTGCCTCGTCCAGGTTCTCATAATGAGTATATGTACCCTCAACGGGATCGCCTTCTTTGAGCGAGAACCCGTGCTTTTGCATGAGCTCCACCTGCGGACGAGCATCCCACTTGAAATAATATCCCAGAAAAACACCCGTAATATTGGCATCTTTCAAATCATCATCATCGGGATAGAAAAAAGAGACGATGTCCTCACGCGTAATCCCGTCGACCCCGATCATGTCCTCGACGCGGAGACCCAGAAGGCCGCCAAATTCTTCGAGCCAGCGGCGATCAAGCGCACTCTTCATCCGTGCAGCCTTTGGACCGCCGTATTCCAACTGCGCATTCTCACCCCACAGTACGAGTGGAATTCGAAGCGCGACCGCCATACGTATGGGAAATGTAAAAATGCCCACGTGATTAGGCCATTCATGGTCTCCGACGCGCCGAAATCCTTCGATTGCCATTTTTTTATAAACAGTGGGGTTTTTCTTGAGTTCGAGCATGTCCCCGAACTGGCGGATGTTCTCTAGATTTTTTGCGCCCAGCGGAGTGCGCATTGTGGGTTCGAAGTGTACAAGGAGTGGATTGAGCCCATACTTTCGCGCCATATATGCCTGATAATGGCTGTCTTTGCCGCCACTTATGGGTATGATGCAATCGTATGAACCGCTCGTTTTGTTCTTGAACTTCTTAACCAATTCTTTAAATTCCATCTCGCGCGCCTTCCAGTCGATCGACCCCTTGAGTGCTGCGGATAGACACGCATCACAGACGCCCTTTTCGTCGAACGAAAGATCGGGTTTCGTGTCGGGCATTACGCATTTCGTGCAATAGCGAAGCATGTTAGTGAACCTTTTTGAGAAGATACATCTTGGTCGCATTCACACCATCTGTCATCGGATATATCTTTTCCTTGACGACCTTCAGATCGGGAAACTCCTTGAGGAACAAGGCGGAAAAATCCGTCTTCCACAACAAATTCTTTTTTCCGCGGTAGGTTACTTCGGTGCACTTCGGTGCGTAGTATTCAAATCCCCAGATATATTTTCCGGAGACACGGTGCATTTCGCGCATAATTTCTTTTACATCTTTCGGCGATATGTGGATCAATACACCCGAGGTATATACGAGATCGAACGCCCCGTCTTTGAACGGCAGATCGAAACCGGACGCTTCGAAAATATCTACGTCAGGGCGAAGACGTTTGGCTTCTTTGATGGCGTGCCTGTTTATATCAACTCCTAAGAGTTTTGAGAAGCCTTGCTCTCGCAATAACTGTAACTGCGTACCGACATTTGCCCCCACCTCGAGTATTGAGGTGTCCTTTCTGATCGTTTTTAAAAAGTCCTCGTCCATTGACCCTCGACTGACATCATAGTCCTTGCGATAGAGCCGCTCCAGCTGTTTTGTATTTTTCGGATTACGATCGACATATGCATTACCCTCTGTGCCTGCCCAATGCGATATCTGCTTCGTTTTTTTCTTACCTATCATGTTGTTCACTATCTTACAAACATTCCGCAGCATTGCAAATCCAGAGCGGCATCAAGCCCGAGTCGGAAAACCTGCTTTTGAGAGAGCCTCTTTTATCGCGGAAGGCGTCGTTTGTGTGTACTGAAAGATACTTGCTGCGGCGATCGCGGAAACCCCTGCACGCACGGCGAGAACGCAGTGCGAAGACTGTCCCGCGCCTCCCGAGGCGATCACCGGGATCCTCACTGCGGACACAACTTCTGATATCAAGTCGAGGTCGTAGCCATCCATGACTCCATCGTGATCGATCGATGTCAGTAAAATTTCTCCCGCGCCGCGCTTTTCTACTTCCTTTGCCCATGCAATGGGGTCCTTCCCAGTCGCATCATGTCCTCCGCCGCAAAAAACTTCGTACGAATCTCCAACCTTTCGCACATCTATCGAGATCACGACGCATTGGGCTCCAAATCTACGTGATACAGTTTCGATAAGCTCCGGAGTAGCAAGGGCCGATGTATTTATCGCGACCTTGTCCGCCCCGCATTCGAGCATTGTTTTAAAATCTTCAATGCTTTTGACGCCTCCGCCCAAGGTTACAGGCATGAAACACTCTTTCGTGACCTCACTCAGTAGCTGTCCTTGAATGCCGTCCTTGCCCGCATCGATGTCCAAAAAGATGAGCTCGTCGACATTGCGCGCATTAAAAACACGAACGGCAGCGATAGAATTTCCGATATTCCGATGATTTTCGAATCTGACACTTTTTACCAAGCGCTGTCCCTTGATCGTGAGCGTCGGGATGACGCGGACCTTCAACATAACGTCACAAAATTTTTGAGGAGCTGCAATCCGCCCTTTTGGCTTTTTTCCGGATGGAACTGCACGCCGAATACATTCTCGCGCTGTACCGCTACGGCGAAGGTTTCCCCATAGTCGCAGGTACCAATGATGTCGTCTTTTTTATCCGGGACGAGCACATATGAGTGTACGAAATAAAAGTCATCAGCTTTTACGCCCGCAAAAAGTGGGACATTGGCGTGCGTGACGGTATCCCATCCGATATGGGGAACTCTGTAGTGCGCCTCATCAACGGCAAGACGCCGCACATGACCCGATATATACCCGAGCCCCTCCGTATCTCCCCCTTCTTGACCGCGCGCCCCAAGGAGCTGCATGCCGAGACATATTCCGAGGAACGGTTTCTTCTTCTCGGCCACTTCATGCGCGAGAATTTCCGTAAGACCTCGGCGGTGTAGCTCCATCATTCCATCGGCAAACGAGCCCACGCCGGGGAGAATAACGTGTGTCGCGGCCGCAAAATCTTCGGCCCGCGACGTGATCAACGGATCTACATCCAATAGCGAGAGCGCATTTCGCACCGACGCGATATTACCCATCCCATAATCGACGATGGCGATCATACATGGCCTACTTTTTCACCTGCTCCTTCTCGCGGAAGGCATTGACCGCGGCAATTTCCGGATGCTCGTCGAGATAGCGTATGACATCAGGTACAGAGATAATAGTTCCGCTCTTATAAAACCGACCGTATATATTCTGCAAGAGATCATAATCTTCCTGAAAATCCAGCGTGAGTCGGTATTGCGGACGGTTGTATTCAGGAGCCGCTTTCGCAATGTTGCAGACCACGAATGTACCGCTCTTATTTTGCCAAATATACGGTGTCACATGTTCGCGCTCGGCGACACTTTTTGCTTCAGCATGAGCACGTTCCAGAGCTGAAAAAGAAAAAACTTCCGTGTCAAGTCCGCGGGGAAATGTCCGCGGACCAGGCTCCACATTACTCAAATAGTCACAGTCCCGATTATTAAAATCCTCGATGCATTGCGCGACAACGAACGGGTCTATGAGCGGGCAGTCGGCGGTAATGCGCACCACAGAGTCGGCACCGACTTTTTTTGCCGCTTCATAATAGCGTGAGAGCACATCATCGGATGATCCGCGAAATACATCGTAGTCTTGTCTCTTGCAAAAATTCTCGATCACATCATCCTGTGGCTTGATCGTCGTTGCGACGATAACCTTTTCAAGCCCGGTGGTCCTCCGTGTACGTTCCACTACGTGGTAGAGCACTGGTTCTCCCGCCAGCTCTTTCATTACTTTTCCGGGAAGTCGCGTTGCCCCTATGCGCGCCTGTATAATCGCCACTATCATGCACTTATTATATCCTGTAATGACGGGTGAGGAAATGCATCGGATTCCCTAATTGAGCCGCTGAAAACCGCCGTGAGCGACCGGTCCAATGAGGTGCTTTTTCGCCCTCGCATCAGCAATGAGCCCGAAAACCTCGTCCGCGGCTTTTTTGTATTGCTTGAGATGAGCATCAGTGTGCGCATACGTCGCGTAAAACGATCCTTCCACGAGAATGCCGCGACGGAGCATTTCCTGCGTGTAGAAAGTCTTTACCTCTCGCCCATCCTGACCTTTGAAGGCGATCGACAGGATTATCGGCACCTCCGCCGTCTCTATCTCGATGCCATGCTTCTTCGCGAGATCGTTCCATATCTTCTTGACGCTCTTGCTGACACGAAGCAGATACTTCGCCATATTCACCAGCTTCATTTTTTTCAGCGTCGCGAGCGCCGCTGTGGGCCCTATGCGCTCCGTCCAATACGTGCTTGAGATGAACGTGTCCTGCGCTGCCTGCATGACCTCTCGCTTACCGATGATGGCAGCCATCGGATAGCCGTTGGACATCGCTTTGGCAAAAACGGCCATGTCAGGATTTACCCCATAGCGAAGATGCGCTCCCCCGTAGCACAACTTCCATCCAATCGTGATCTCATCAAATACAAGCACCGCACCGATACGATCCGCGATGGCGCGCACTTTTTGCAGGAAATTATCGCGCGGTTCGTCGGAGTGGACCGGCTCCATGATGATGGCGCCCACCCTGCCCTCATTTTCCGCAATTATCTTTTCAAGCTCCTCTATCTTGTTGTAATGGAACGGCAAGATCGTGCCGCGCAAACCCTGGGGCACGCCTTTTGGCTCAAGACCCGACAGTAGATGATCATTGAGACCCTCCGGATCTTTCAGATTCGTGGCCAGATACCAATCAGACCAGCCGTGATAACCACAAAAAGCGATGATGTCCTTACCGGAGTGGGCACGTGCTATGCGCGCAGCAATAGCCATAGACTCGCCTCCAGTACGCGCGTAGCGCACCATCTGCGCCCATGGGTGTATCTTGCAGAGGAGTTCGGCAAGCTCCACTTCTTCGGGAGAGTTCCACGTCGCCATTGATCCGCCATTTACGGCCTTGATGACGGCCTTATTCACATCGGGGTCGGCGTACCCGAGCGGGCATGCACCGATACCCATTCTCGACATATCCAGATACTTCCTGCCCTCAAGGTCCCAGATATAAGCGCCTTTGGCTTTTGAATAGTATGCAGGCCAATGATCCGGTAGGAACATTTCCGCTCGCTTTGAAAGCAGCTGGTTTCCTCCGGGTATCAGCTCCTTGGCCTTTTTCCAGAGCCGCTGACCCTTCCCATTAAATACATCTTTGGATTTGTTCATATGTCCGAGCATACACCATGGTACGGCTTATGAAAATAAGCTACAGTTACGGTCATGGAAAAACATGTCATCGTTCGGAAGGGTGAAATTTCTGAAATGTTGGCTTCCCCCTCAAACCCGGGTAAAAAAATGTTTCCGCCTTTCGGTGGATTTGAAGGTCAAAAATCGGCATTTCGCCTTCTCGAGGACACCACTGTGAGCAATTCACCGGAAATACACGAAACCGAGGGGGATTTATGGCTATGCTTGCAGGGAGAGGTCCAATTTACTTGTGGCGGCACCCTTACCGAACCGCAGGAAGTTGCTCCGAATGAGATATCGGGCCGAGCGATAGAGGGCAGCGAAACGATGACCCTTCACGAAGGCGACTGGCTCTGGATACCACCAGGCGTTGCACATATGCACGCAGCCGAAAAAACGACGCGCCTTATTATCATCAAGATTCCTGGCCTAACAAAAAGTTGACAATGGGTGATAGACGTGCTACCATCTTAAATAGGAAACCACCCCACAAAAACCCCTCAAGTAGAACACCCATTTTTGTTAAAAATGACTGTTGCTAATGTAGAAACTGTAGCACGTTGATTCTTTTCAGCAATAACTT
>Ga0076057_101_pt1 | contig 33619 bp, 41 predicted proteins | sample RifGroB1_FD_68088 | JGI IMG/M metagenome (GOLD analysis project Ga0076057, IMG submission 68088) | Parcubacteria (Kaiserbacteria) bacterium GW2011_GWB1_52_6
TTTGGTGTCCGCCGAGGCTCTGCGAGGCGGTGGCGGGGCTGATTCATTCGTTCAGTTTCCGCTCGAAAAAAGTTCGCGCAAAGTGTATAATTACAGCACAAATGAAAATGCCACCTGAAATAGAAAAGCGGCGCTAGAAGTGCGCCGCCAGGTGTTCTTGGTAGAAGATTTCGACTTTTTCGAGAAGTTCTTCACGGCTCCCGTCATTGACAATAATCACATCGGCTTTCGCCCCGATCTCCGAAATAAATATTTCAGTTGAGACCGATATATCTGATACGTCGGCAGAAGCGAAGGGAAAACAACCGTCGATAAAAGGACGAAAACAGCGCAGTCTGAAAAACCGCGAGCGAGCACAGTAGGAAATTTTTTTCACAACCCCGTCGAAATGGCGGGGTTATTCTTTTGCAATTTTACGCACGTACGGCTGCGCGAGCGCGGGCGCTGCGCGGTGCGCGCTCGGGGCCCTTGCGTACGTCGAAGGTGAATTCGCCTTTGCCGTCTTGTCCGGCATCAGCTTTAAAATCAACGGCCACGGAGCCGCCTTCCATGACGCCGCGCGCGACCATCATGTTGGCGACCGCCGTCAGTATTTTTGTCTGTATCAAGCGCTTCAACGGGCGCGCGCCATATTGCGGGTTGTAGCCTTCTTTCGCGAGATGCTTCAGTGCCGCCTCCGTGAACGTGAGCGATATCTGTTTCTCCGCCAGCCGCTGCCGCACGATCTCGACTTGCATGCGTACGATCTCCATCACGGCATCTGGTGAAAGGATGTCGAAGAGGATTATCTCGTCCAAACGATTGAGAAATTCGGGGCGGAAAAATTCCTTGAGTGCGCTCATGACTTTGTCCTTGACCTGCGAGTAGCGCTGACCCTCGGTGTCGCTCGCGCCGCTCCCGAAGCCGAGACCCGACATTTTGTCAATGTGTTCGCTTCCGATGTTGGACGTCATGATGATGACGCAATTTTTGAAATTTACGGTGCGGCCTTTGGCATCGGTGAGACGGCCATTGTCCAAGACTTGCAGCAGGATATTGAATACTTCCGGATGTGCTTTTTCTATCTCATCGAACAGAATGACGGAATACGGGCGGTGGCGCACGAGCTCCGTGAGTCCGCCGCCTTCGTCGTAACCCACGTATCCAGGCGGCGAGCCGATCATTTTTGACACAGAGTGTTTCTCCATGTATTCCGACATATCGACGCGGATGAGCGACTTGTCGCTATTGAACAAGAATTCAGCGAGTGATTTTGTGAGTTCGGTCTTCCCCACACCGGTCGGTCCCAAGAACAGGAACGAGCCGACGGGACGATTCGGGTCGGCGATGCCCGCGCGGCTGCGTTTGATAGCATCGGCGACTTTCTGCACGGCTTCATTTTGTCCGACGATTCGTTTGTGGAGTTCTTCCTCCATACGCGAGAGTTTTTCCGCCTCCTCTTCGAGCATTCGCGAGACCGGCACGCCCGTCCATTTGGAGACAACGCTTGCGATGTCCTCTTCGGTGATATCTTCGCGCAATACGCGGCGTGTCTGCTGCAGTTTCTTGAGGCGCTTCGTCGCTACTTCTATCTCTTTTTCAAGAAGCGGTATTTTGCCGTAGCGGATCTCGGCCGTCTTGGTGAGGTCGGCGATGTTTTCCGCCGCGTCGGCCTCCCTGCGCGATTTCTCGAGGTCGCCTTTTGCGCGCTTGATATCCGCAAGCGTTTCTTTTTCATTCTTCCACTTGAGCTCGAGCTCGCGGGTGCCATCTTTGAGGTCGGCGACCTCCTTCTCGATCGATTTGACTCGCGTGCGCGCCTTGCCGTCCTCCGCTTCCGCTTCTTTCTTCAGAGCCTCGCGCTCTATCTCGAGGCGCGTGATCTTGCGATGTGCCTCTTCGAGGGCCGGTGGCTTGTTCTCAAGCGAAAGGCGCAGCGCGGAAGCGGCCTCGTCGATGAGGTCGATCGCTTTGTCCGGCAAAAATCGCTCGGTAATGTAGCGCGTCGCAAGCTGTACCGCGGCCAAGATGGCATCATCGGTGATGTGCACGCCGTGGTAGAGCTCGTATTTTTCTTTGAGTCCGCGCAAAATGGCGACCGCATCGTCTATCGACGGCTCGTTGATATACACCGGTTGAAACCGACGTGTGAGCGCCGGATCGTGCTCGATGTGTTTTTGGAATTCCTTCAGGGTCGTCGCGCCGATGACGCGGATCTCACCGCGTGCGAGCGCCGGCTTCAGCATGTTGGATGCATCCATAGAACCCTCGGCCGCCCCTGCGCCAACGAGCGTGTGCATCTCATCAATGAAAAGAATGATTTTCCCCTCGGAGCGCTCCACTTCGCGCATCACTGTCTTGAGACGCTCTTCGAATTCGCCGCGATATTTGGTACCCGCAATGAGAAGTCCCAAATCGAGCTGAATGAGTTCCTTGCCGCGCAGCGATTCGGGCACGTCGCCGGAGGCCATGCGCTGCGCAAGCCCTTCGGCAACGGCGGTCTTGCCGACGCCAGCTTCACCGATGAGGATGGGATTATTTTTGGTGCGGCGCGAAAGTATCTGAATGACGCGGATTATCTCGGTATCGCGGCCAATGACGGGATCGAGCTTGTTCTCGCGCGCGCGGTCGGTGAGTGATCGGGCGAAGCGCGCGAGAGCGCGCGGCTTTTTCGGTTCGCCCTCATCGCGGATTTTCCCCTCCTTGATGTCGGTGAGGACGCGCGCGAGCGCGGTGCGATCGATACGGAACCGCGCGAAAAGTTCCGCCGCCGGGCCGGGATGTTCCGCGATACCCAATATCAAATGTTCGGGAGAAACGAATTGATCGTTGAACGAAGCGGCGATACGCGGTGCCGCTTCGAACACGCGGACCAGCTCCGGCGTGAGGTATAGCTGGAACGACGGCGAAACCGCAGTATTGGAATTGCCGCCCTCGATCATCTCCAAGACGGAATCGGTGAGGTGTGCAATATCTATCTCGACCTGCTCGAGCATCGGGAGGACCATCGACTCCTCTTGCGTGAGAAGCGCGGCAAAAAGATGGAGAGTAGAGACCTGATTGTGGCCCCGCTCCACCGCAAGCTGATGTGCGCGATGGATCGCTTCTTTCGCCTTGGTTGTATAATTATTGAATGGTGTAGCCATAAAATATAGTATTAACTCTAATTGATAGTATACAGTATTTAGGCAAAAATGCCAAATTGAAATCGTGCGGGGTAGAGCCAAGGTACATTTAGTTCACGGGAACCTGGCTTTGGGCCGACTTTTCGACAGGCTTCTCAAACGGCGGAATCGGAATAAATCCTGAAACCGATGAAGCGCGGGCAACTCCCGTACTGATGCCGAGCACGGTGCCATCGGTGTCAACGAGAGGGCTCCCGCCCATGATCGAATCCTGCGAAATGCTGGTGTCGATGATAGAAGCGGCTTTTTCTCGCGGCATGAGCGCCGTCACGATGCCGCTCCCGATACGCTGGATGGTTTTACCCGAGAGAGCAACTACCGTTTCCCCAAGAGTGATCTTGCTGCTCGAAAGTACGGCGGATTCCCATGCAATGGCTTTTCCATCAAGGGTCGTCGTGGTGGCTTGGAGATACGCAATGCCGGTCCCGACGTCACGTGCGATCACGAACGCACGCACCTGCGCTCCGCTCTGCAACCGGACGACCGCATCCGAATAATCGCCGAGTGCGTTGCTGTCGGTGACGATGACGCCCGTTTTGTCGACGACAAGCCCGAGTCCAAAAAATATCTGGCTTTCGGGATCGCTCGTATAGAGCCTGGCGACAGAAGGATTCACACTGTCTACCGATTGCGAAATGAGCTGCGATTCTTTGATGACAACCGTTTGCCCCACTGCGGCGGGAACTGCAGCAGTCTGGGCGGATTGGACGACTTTCTCAACGGTGCGCTCGACAATGCGATTGACCGTCTGTGCGATGGCTGGCGGCGCCTGATCCATGAGCGACACGGTCACGACGCCTGTCGCGATCGAAGTCACAAAGCTGACGAGAAGCGTCAGGAGGACGATCTGTGACTTGTTGAGCTTCTCCATCTCCATAGTTCTTTTATAATACCATGCGCAAAAAATGCAATGCGGCCGTTCCTGTTGAAAGATTTTTTGCAAAAGATATAAGGTTATTTTTTGTTGTATCGCGACCGAGCGAAATGCGCAGTGTATTTTTTGCTCTCCACTCTACTATTGGAGAACGCGCCGCCTTCGCCCCATCCTTCGCGTAAAGCTTCGGAGGGCACAGCGAGGCTTCGGCGAGCCGAAGAACGACGTGAGATGATGCATCACCCTCATTGCATGCACTCTTTGTCGAGAGTGCAAAGCCCTGCCTGCCGGCAGGCAGGCTGGCGTGATCGAGTGCGAGGACAAGATATTCGGCATTGATATTCGGAATGGAGATGTTGAGCATGTGTGGGAGGGAATGTTTTAAGTCAGTGTTGAGAATCACGCCGGGGATGTGCGCGACGACCTGCGCAGCGAGGTCGTCGCGCATCTTCTGCAAACGCTTCGCTTCTGTTTCCCGCTCGCCAGCGATGATGTCGAACGCCGTTGCAAATCCCGCAGCAAGTGCCGGCTCCTCGGTTCCCGAACGCAATCCCCGCTCCTGCCCGCCGCCGAGGGTGACCGGCGCAAGTGAAACCCTATTATTGATATACAAGGCACCGACGCCGCGCGGACCGTAGAGTTTACCGGAACCGAGCGAGAAAAGGTCAACGCCCAGCGTGTGCACTTGTGGTGAAAGGTAGAGTGGCGCTTGACCCGCATCGGAATGAAAAATTACTTGTGACCGTTCATGTATTGTTTTTGCAATTTCTTTGAGCGGCTGCACTATTCCTATCTCGTTATTGCCCCACCCCACAGATACGAACACTGTCTCGGGTCGAAGCGCTTGAGAAACGATTTCCGGTTTGATGATGCCGCTGGCGTCGGGATCGATATGTGTCACCTTTCCGCCCAGTCGCTCCACTTCAGCGAAACATTCGAGCACTGACGAATGTTCGATGGAGCCGACGAGCCAGTGGGTATTCTTCAAGGCGTCGCCTTGGGGATTTTTTAAAGCGATGCCTTTTGCACATCCGAGGATCGCGAGATTGTTGGCTTCGGTAAGACCTGATGTGAAGACTACTTCTCGCGCTTTGCACCCGAGCTGCATCGCCACTCGCTCACGCGACTTCTCAAGCAGTGCTTTTGCCGCCACGGCTTCCGTGTGTACCGCACCGGGGTTGCCGAATAGTGCGCTCGCGCGATTGACCGCCGCTTGTGCCTCGGGCAATACCGGCGTCGCGCTCGCATAGTCGAGATAGATTCGTGTATTTCGCCACCACATGGCTGCATCCTAGCAGAAGCTTCCCTTGCGCGCTCGTGCGTGGCATTATGCGACGCAGGAAAGATGAGGAGGAAGTATCATGAGGAAACATACGCTGTACCTCGCGGGACCGGAAGTGTTCCTGCCAAACGCACTGAAAATCGCCGAAACGCAACGGAATATCTGCAAGGATTTTGGTTTTATCCCGAGACATCCGTTTGACAATGATGCCGGAAGTCAGCCCACCACCGCCAGGAGTATTTATCGCGGCAACATCAACCAGATACGCGGAAGCGATATTATCGTCGCAAATTGCAATCCGTTCCGCGGTATGTGCATTGACGACGGCACCGCGTATGAGCTCGGCTTTGGGAATGCGCTCGGAAAACCTACGTACGGATATATTTGGAAAATCGAAAGGGGGTCTGCGCGCATCGCGCGGAATTATCCGGGCTCTATCGATGCACGTGGCGTCTACACCGACCGTGAAGGCTTCCTCGTGGAAGATCTCGGTACATCCGTCAATCTAATAATGGAGTGCGGTATGTACCACCTGAACGGCCGGCTCATCCAGGGTGACTTTGAAACATGTGTCGCTGCGGTGCGGTCCGATATCAATACGGGTCGTCTTGTCCTTTGAAGAATGTGCCGCCGTGTCTGACGCGGCGGCAATTTTTTGCACAGAATTTTGACGTTCGAAATACAATCTATATACTCACAGCAGTGAAAAAGTAACACACGGGAAAATCGATGACGAAAAAAAAGAAGATATGCGAACTTTCTATCGAAGATCAGTGTCTCGTTCGCCAAGCACTGGAAGCTCGACAGAATGCCCAGCCGCCCTATTCAAATTTTTACGTGGGTGCGGCAGTGTTGGGAAGCGATGGAGGTGTCTCAAAAGGATGCAATGTCGAGCGAGCAAATTACACATCGACATCTCACGCGGAACAGGTAGCAATCGATAGTTTGATCGCATCAAATGGCCCTGTTGGTATCTGCGCCATAGCCATAGTCGGTGCGCCACGCGACAAAGAACCAAATGCCGCCGTATGGCCCTGCGGCCATTGTCGGGGCATTATTTGGGAAAATTGTCTCGGCAATAAGAATGTGCGAATACTTACCGTAGTTAGCAAAGACGAAGTCGAGATCTCAACTATCGGCGAACTTTACCCGAATGCCTTTGGTCCCGAAGACTTGGGTATCAAGATAGGTGCATAAGAATATCGACCGCCGGATTACCGGCGGTCTTTGTTTTAAAGTGTTTTTCGGCGTATACTGGGGCAAATCCCCTCATTTATGGGCATCCGAACTACCTATGAAAAAAGAAGTTGCACAATCAATCGAGCGGCCTTTGGCCATAGGTCTACAAACGAGGCCGCCTATCGTGGTAGTGATGGGGCACGTGGATCACGGTAAATCCACGCTACTCGACTTCATTCGCAAGACCAACACCGTGGCTAAAGAGGCTGGCGGCATCACGCAGCATGTCGCGGCGTACGAAGTGGAACGTGAGAAGGGTGGAGCAATAAAACACATTACATTTATCGACACGCCCGGTCACGCGGCGTTCAAGGCGATACGCGCGCGCGGCGCGCACGTGGCCGATATTGCGATACTCGTCGTCGCGGCCGACGACGGCGTAAAAGCGCAAACACTCGAAGCACTCGAGAGTATCCGCGATGCGAAAATTCCGTTCATCGTCGCCATCAACAAGATAGACAAATCCAACGCGTCGATAGAACGCACGCATGCGTCCCTGCTCGAACATCAGATATATCTCGAAAAATTCGGCGGTGATATTCCGTGGGTCGCGATATCGGCCAAGGCAGGCACTGGCATCGAGGAATTGCTCGACCTCATTCTTACTGTCTCGGAAATGCAGGAATTGAAAGCCGACCCCGCGGCAGACGCCTCGGGCGTCGTTATCGAAGCGCATCGCGACCAAAAACGCGGCATCGCAGCGACCCTCATCATCACGAACGGCACACTTCAGGGCGGCATGGCGGTACTCGCCGGCCATGCCATCTCGCCGGTGCGTATTATGGAAAATTTTGCGGGCAAAACGATACGCGAAGCGACGTTCTCAAGTCCCGTTCTTCTCACCGGATTCGATGAAATGCCCGACGCCGGCGACACATTCCGTGCATTCACAAACAAGCGCGACGCGGAGGAAGTGCGTCCCGCCTTCGCGAGGCCAAAGCCCGCTGCGACGTGGCAACGGCCTGCCGCTGCCGCTACCACGAAGCAGGCTGCCTCCGAAGAAGTCGGTGAACAATTTGCCATGCCCATCATCGTGCGCGCCGACACGCTCGGTTCGCTCGAAGCCATCGAACTCGAGGCGGCGCGCATCGGCGACGAGCACGCGAAGATCGCCATCGTGCAATCGGGCATCGGGAATATTTCCGAAAACGACGTCAAGGCGGCAATTTCATCTGTCATTCCCACTACTATCGTCGGATTCAATGTGGGCACCGATTCAATAGCATACGATCACGCTCGCCAAAGCGCCGTTCGCATTGAGACGTTTAATATTATTTACAAACTAACCGAGCACCTCGAAGAGCTTCTCAAGGCATCGGCGCCGAAGCGTGTCGTCGAGGAAGTGGTCGGCCGCGCAAAGATACTCAAACAATTCTCGAGCCGTAAGGACGAACACGTCATCGGCGGCAAGGTCCTCGAGGGATATCTCGCGCGTGGCTACCAAGTGCACGTGACGCGGCGCAATACACTGCTTGGCGTAGGTAAGATACGCAATCTGCAGGCCAACAAGCAAAATGTCGACCGCGTCGAGGAAGGTCGCGAATTCGGCGCACAGATAATCAGCGATTTTGAAATTGTCCACGGCGATGTCGTCGAGTGTTTCGTCGCCACCACTAAATAAGTATGAGTAGAAGGGAGGTACAGGTGTCGGAAACGCTCGCACACCTCGCAGCAGATTTTCTAGCGCGAGAGTCCAACCGAGAGTCGCTTATCACGGTTACGAGGGCGTCTCTTTCTCCTGATCTCAAACACGTGACGGTCTTTATTTCAGTCATTCCCGAGAAATTTGAAGCGACCGCGCTCGCCTTCGTGAAGCGGCAACAAAAAGAATTTCGCGCATACATCAGGGCGCACAGCAGATTAGGTCTCCTGCCGAGCGTTGATTTCGAGGTCGATTATGGAGAAAAAAACCGTCAGCGCATCGACGACCTCACGCGAAAATAGTGAGGCCTGGGAGGGATTCGCACCCTCGCATATCGGTTTTGCAGACCGACGCGTTGACTTCTTCGCCACCAGGCCAGACTTGTACTTTAACATGCAACCAAGAATTCGGTAGACGCCCGTGTACAAATGTGTGCTTGTTGCTATACGTCAACCATTTGATAAAATTTTGAAATGAGAAAACGTTCATGGAGTGAGGTGCAACTAATTGAAGCCGCGAGGACATCTGCTAGCCTAAGACAAGTAATCGCTAAGTTGGGGCTCATTGAAGCGGGGGGAAATTATGATCAGGTTAGAAAATATATTAAGGAATTGGAAATTGATATCACGCACTTCAAAGGAAGATCGTGGAATAAAGGAATGCGAGGAAGATTGATGCCATTGATTCCGACAAAAGATATTCTCATTAAAGGAAGTACATACCAGAGTTTTAAACTTAAGAGGAGACTTTTCAACGAAGGCCTGAAAATGAAGCGCTGTGAAGAATGTGGTTGGGCAAAATCAACCGAAGACGGATACTTGCCATTGGAACTTGATCACATTAATGGAGATCGCCATGATAATCGACTTGAGAACTTACGGGTGCTTTGTCCCAACTGCCATAGTCTAAAACCCACACATCGTGGTAGAAATAAAGGACGTCGGGGTGGCGAAACCGGTAGACGCGCGACACTTAAGATGTCGTGACCGCAAGGTCGTGTGGGTTCGAGTCCCACCCCCGGCACAAGACAAGTGGTACAGTGGTGGCACAGGGCTGTTTATTTTAATAGAATAATGACAGTACCGCATCACAAACAATATGACTATAGAATTTTTTCCCGGTAGCAACAAAAATGAGAGGACTCCGATGCAAAGCGAGCGGATGCGTGAAGAGGATGCGCGCCTTAGGGCCATGTTCGATGATAAACTCAAGGCGTTTCGAGAGAAAAAGAAGTCAATGGAGTCTCATCCGTTCTCCGAATTAAAAAATGGGATGACGGCGACGAAGACCATACAGGTCACCCAAGACGACATTATGTTTTTTGCAATAGCGTCGGGCGACCTGAACCCATTACATGTGGACGAGGAATTCGCAAAGAGCACCAAACTTAAGGGTACGGTCATGCACGGCGTCTACTCGGCTGCCATTATTTCCGAACTGCTCGGCACCCTAAAGCCCGGTGTAGGGACTATATTTAAAGAGTTGCATATAAAGTTTGATAATCCCTTGAGACCGGGCGACACGGTCGAAGCGTATGTCACGGTCGCCGAGATCGGAGAAAAGGGGGATGTAACGTTCGATGTGGGAACAAAAGTCAATGGTAAAAATATTGTAACGGGCACGGCGCTCGTAAAGGCCCCGAGGGAAGCGGCCGTGCTTGGTAAACAAGAGTTGAAAGACGTCGCATAGACTTCTCGTTTTGTACGGCCCCCATTAGACGATGGGGGCCATATTGTTTGCGTATCGGCATTTGTCCGCCCAGTAGGATTCGAACCTACGACCTTCTCCTTAAGAGGGAGCAGCTCTACCAACTGAGCTATGGGCGGAAATGAGGAGCAAAATGAACGCTTGCGTTCGTTTTCTCCGAATGTACCGTCCAAACGAAGTATGGGCGGTAATTATCTGGATTGTACACGGAATTGTATCGTTTTGCGAAACGCATTGCGCATATCGACCGAGGGGCCATAATGACCGTGGCAATAGAGTCAGAAATAACAGCAACCGAGGGAGGCACGACATGCACCGATTCGTCGGCATGACCCGCTCCTTCTTTCGGAGCGGCATCATCCAGTCGTTTTTTGGCGACAAAAAGCGCGCATTTTTCGCATATGGAGGGATCGTCCTTTTAATGGCACTCCTCACGCTGAACGTGTGGGGTGCAGTATGGGCGGCGACCGAAATGAGCGCGCTGTATGACACATTCCAAAACACGACGACGAAAGAGCATTATCTCTATGTCACGCTGCGCATTCTTATCATTTACTATGTGATCTTTTTCACGACCGACAACCTAACGCTTCTCGTGAAATCTCTCTGGGGTTCGTACTGGAGAAAGAGAATGCGCCATTGGTATTTGCGTAAAGCGGAGGCAAGCGGCAGAAAGATCGAGGGCCTTAGTCAACGCATTACCGATGGTCCCGAAAAGATCACGGTGCTCGTGATTGATCTTGGCATCAATCTCTATCGAGCAGTCATCGCATTGTTCAGCTTTGTTCCTATGGTATGGATGTTGAGCGTGCATTTTCAGCTGGGCGGACTCATCGCTCTGCTTAGTTATTACGTACCATGGATAGGTATACTGGACGATCTCAATATCCCGGGTTCTCTCCTGTGGATTCTGATGATTGTGTGCTTCGTAGAAACGTATTTTTCGTGGCGTCTTGGCCGGAAATTGCCTCGATTGGAGATAAAAAAACAACGGACCATGGCGCTTACGCGGCATCTGATAGACTGCCTACTTCACCGTGCTGCGCACAGGTCGGTGATCGGGTTGTTCAAGCGAGAGATCGCGCTTATTTTCGGAGGATATCCACTCGTCCTATGGAAAAGTTTCTATAACTTTTTCTGGGGCTTGACGACACTCCTCGGGATCGGATATTTCGTCGCGGTTTTAGTCACTATTGCGTACGGGACCATGCAGCAAACCATGTTCGCCATTGGCGAGATACACAAATCGCTCGCCGTAGTACCTGATTCATGGTCCGTCATTACGGATTTACAGGGCACCATGCGTCGGCTACGCGAGATCGACGAAGAACTGGGTTGATCAAACTGACCGCCTCTGCATATACAGGGGCGGTTTTTCATTATCCCCTTTTCCTCTCCAAAAGAGACTGTTTTTCCGTATTACAGTTGGACACAGACACTGGAAGGGAGAGAAACGATGATCACCCGCAAAAAACTTTTCGGACTGTGCTTCGGCCTTGGCGATACGCCCGGCGACGTGGAACAAAAGAACGGCCTGCTTGCCACCGCAGAGCACACCGAGTGGGTGCGGCTGTATGATGTTGCGAAATTCCCCGAATACATGCGGGCACTCGGTCTCAAGATCGCCTCAACGGCCTGGATCTCCGGCAACAAAGAGAATGACGAGGCGAGCGTCAAAGTGCTTATTACTGCCGCGAAACGAGGCGACGTCGACCTTGCCATTATCGGCAATGAAATGCTGCTGCGTAGGGCCTGCACACCCGAGCATTTGATCGAGCTCATACATCGCTTCAAGGATGCGGTACCGGACACTCCGGTAACAACCGGCGAAGTCGAGGAATTTTTGCTGAAATATCCGCAGGTCATGGCCGCATGCGACATCGTCGGCATGCATCACTATCCATACTGGTGCGGCATTGATATCAATGACGCTATGGCCGATTTCGACCGCCGGTACCGCGAGGTCGTCGCGCAAGCACAAGGTAAAGAGGTGTGGGTGCTCGAAACGGGCTGGCCGTCGGACGGTGAGGTAAAAAAAGACGCCGTGGCGTCGCTCAAAAATGCTCGGAAATATTTCCGAGATTTCATGCAGTGGGCGCACCTGAACAACGTGAAATACTTCTGGTTCGAAGCATTCGATGAACAGTGGAAAGTCCGTGATGAGGGCCCGCAGGGCGCGAATTGGGGCATGTGGACAAAGCCAGGCGCAAAAAGAAAGTATTGATAATTAGTCCCGCCTCGAAAGCTTTCGAGGCGGGACTTTCTTTTTTTCCTATCTGAACAAGCAAGGTACAATCAGGAAAGCAAAGAGAGGAGCACTACAATGGTACGAAATATCTGCGAGATAGAACTTCCGGCCCTATTCCCTGCTGAATTTTTTTGGGGTGCAGCCACTGCTGCCCATCAGATACAAGGTTCTCCGAACAGCAACTGGGGACAGTGGGAAAGATCAAAAGCGCGCATCGAAGATCTGAAGAGCAGGGGGCTCAACGTCAGCGTCTATATTTCCGGGAACGGATGTGAAATGGAATCCCGGTATTACAAAAAAGATCTCGAGCTTGCGCGCGCGCTTTCACACAATGCGCATCGCTTTGGAATTAATTGGGCGACCGTCGAGCCGGAGAGGGGCGTATTCGATACGAACATTCTCAAACGCTATGCCAATATCATGACCTACGCCCGCGAGTGCGGCATTGAGCCGTTCGTCACGCTCTACTGGTGGACGCATCCGGCATGGTTCGAACGAATGGGAAGCTGGAAACACCAAGACTCGCCTGCGCTATTCGCGCGGTTCGTCGCGGAGGTAATGAAATATATCGGCGACATCGTCGATTACTATCCGCTGTTAAACGAGATCAACGTCTACGCGGGGATGTCGTTCAGATGGGGTGAATTCCCGCCGCACGAGCATGACGAACGGGTATGGACGACCGTGATACAAAATCTACTGGAGGCGCACCGGCGCGCGTATCCCGTTATCAAATCACGGAACAGTAGAGCGCGAGTCGGTATCTCGCACGCCGCCAATTGGCAGGAAGCGGTCGACCCCGCGGCGCTTGCCGATATATATGCGTGGAATTTCGAGCCGATCGATCAACTCCTGCCGTATCTGGACTGGATAGGCTTGAATACCTACATGCATATCGCCGACAAAAGTTCACTCGTACCGATATTGAGCGGTGCGGATCCGTGCACGACAGAGCCCGTCATCTCCGATTCCGGATGGGGCATGTGTCCGCGCGCGATGGGCGAGATTCTCAAAGAATTTTCCAAAAAATACACGCTGCCGCTTATCATCACCGAACATGGCCACTCCGTGGCAGAGATAGATGACCGGCGACGCTGCTGGTATCTGTGGGAATCCCTCAAATGGATACATCAGGCGATGCAAAAGGGTGCCGATCTGCGCGGCTATCTGCACTGGAGTCTTATGGACAATTTCGAATGGGCCGAGGGCTATGCGAAAAAGTTCGGCCTTCTGCACATTGATCGGACGACCATGCGAAGAACGCCGCGCACATCGGCATATCTGCTGCGCGACATCATTGCCGCAGGCGGCCTCACGCAAGAGATTGCCGACACATACCGCAGCGCTATCCGCCATCCGCTCGCCGTATGATGAAATATGTGTTCTAAAGTCCCCGTTCATTCGGGGACTTTTTCTTGTATGAGTATCGCTTGATTGCCTGCCTGCGCAAGCAGGATACAATTCCGAACAGAAGAGAGAGGAAAAACAAATGGCGCGAAATATCTGCGAAGTCGAGCTTCCGCTCGTATTCCCTCCCACATTTCTATGGGGAGCGGCGACCGCCGCTCACCAGGTACAGGGATCGCCGGAGAGTAATTGGGGTCAGTGGGAACGTTCTCCCGAAAGGAAAAAAGAATTACAGGACGCGGGAAAAGATCCCAATGATTATATTTCCGGCAACGCCTGCGAATTTGAACAGCGCTTCAGCAAGGATTTTGCGCTCGCGCGGTCCCTCGGCCACAGTGCCAATCGATTCAGTATCAATTGGGCAACGGTCGAGCCGCACCCCGGAGAATTTGACCGCGCGATACTCGCCCGGTACCGGCGATTGGTCCGCAGCGCGCGCAGACACGGCCTCACGCCGATTGTCACGCTCTACCACTGGACGCACCCCGCATGGTTCGAAGCCATGGGAAGCTGGAAGTGCGATGGTGCTCCTCTGTTATTTGCGCGCTTCGTTGAAGAAGCGCTGAAATACATCGGCGACATGGTCCACTACTACACCGTGCTCAATGAGCCGACCGTCTACGGGCCCCTTTCATTTCTGATCGGGTGCTGGCCGCCGAAAGAAAAAAATAGTCAAGAGGTGTTCCTGAAAGTCATGGACAATCTCGCCGAGGCACACCGCCGTGCATACGCACTCATCAAACAGTGTAATCCGCACGCCGAAGTCGGCATCGCGCACGCCGTGGCATGGGAAGAATCGAGCGACCCGAACATAAAAGCGGAGAAGCTCCGCAACAACCTATCGTGGACCGACACAATCATTGCGCAATTGGATTTCATCGGCCTCAACGTGTACTTCCACGAAGTGCATGAACCGGAAGGCTCGGCGTACACAAGATTAAGCTGGACGGATCCGTGCTCGGCCGATGCCGTCGTGTCGGATTTCGGCTGGGGTATGTGTCCCCGCTCGCTCGCCGAGGTGCTCAAAGAATTTTGGCATGCGTATAAAAAACCGCTCATGGTAACGGAGCACGGTCACGCCGTGGCCGAGATGGATGACCGGCGTCGCTGCTGGTTCCTCTGGGAATCCCTGAAATGGGTACATCAGGCGATGCAAGAAGGCATCGACCTGCGGGGGTATTTGCACTGGAGCCTGCTCGACAATTTCGAATGGGCCGAGGGGTTCACCAAGAAATTCGGCCTTATCCATGTCGATCGCGCAACTCAAAAAAGAACGCCGCGCACATCGGCATATCTGCTGCGCGACATCATCAAAGCCGGTGGACTTACGCAAGAGATCGCGGAGAAATACCGCACAGCGATCCGTCACCCCAACGAATTGTGAATAACCGTGTGGATAAGCTTGTTTGGAGCTTCCTCACATCGGATTGATGATTGGGTTCAGGATAAGAGGTTCTCTGAAAATTCAGACAAAAACCGCAGGAGGAATTCATGGGTACGAGTAGGTCAAAAAAGCTTGCTCGCCATGAGCAAGACGAGTACACACGAAAGGCGCTGCTGGGAGATCATATCCCCGAGGACAACCATGATTATCGTGTCAATCGCCTTACGTTCACCATATATGTTGGCGGGGACCCGGATTCGAAAGATGATGACGGAGATGATCCTGGTGTCGACCATAAAATGGCCGACCGTTTCGAGATCAATCTCGGCATGTTGAGTGCTATCGATACAACGAAACCGGTCCTCGTCACCATGGCAGGCGATGGCGGACATTGGGATGAAGGTATGCAAATGTTCGGCGCCATCCTCACCTGTCCCAATCCTGTCACCGTATTTGCCGTCAAGGGGGCCTGGTCGATGGCTTCGATCATTCCGCTTGCGGCGGATCGGTTTGTTATCAGACCGCCCGCGCAATATATGTTCCACATGGGCTCGTGGGGATTTTACGGCACCGAACAAGAAGCCGAAACCGCAAACACCCAACGAAAACGAGTCAACGAGCGCATGTTCATGATATATATTGCCCGTCTCAAGTCACAAGGAATGCACAAGGACTGGGACGAGAAGCAGATCCGCGAGATGCTCGATGAGAAAATCAAAAAGCACGTCGATGTGTGGCTATCGGCCGATGAAGCCAAGCAGTGGGGATTTGCCGACGATGTGTTCGATGGAAATTGGGATGCGCTTCGCGCCACGAAACAAAACGTGGAACGCAGAAAGCTCATGATGACCACTCTTCGCAAGAAAATAAAGTTACCAATATTCTGATCAGTGGGACACTCAAGCCTCCTTTCTCAAAACCGCTCGGGTCTCCCGAGCGGTTTTTTTCTTATTTTTTTGATAGGATGATGTTACGGGCAGGTGGCGAAATTGGTAGACGCGCTAGGCTTAGGACCTAGTACCGCAAGGTGTTGGGAGTTCGAGTCTCCCCCTGCCCACAACATGAGGTTTACACCCCCGCAAGTTGGACAATGATATATATCACGGCCATGCCGAGCACCGTCGCGACGGTCGTCCAGCGCTTCGGATGCGCGTGGTGACTCTCGGGTAGGAGATCGCTCGCGCCGATGTAAAGGAAGAATCCCGCAAAGAGCGCGAGCAAAAGCCCGAGGTTCCCTTCTGAAACGGTAAAGAGAAGCGTCGAGAGGACGCCGACGAGGGGTGCCAAGGCGTCGATCATGAGCCAGCGCAACGCTTTCGCGCGCGTTCCATTATTTTTCAGTATCATATTCACCGTATTGATACCGTCGGAGAAATCATGCGCCAACACCGCGGCGGCAACGACGAGGCCGATCGCGGGTGATACTTTGAACGCGAGCCCGATGCCGACTCCGTCGAGAAAACTATGCAACGAAAGCGTCCCCGCGCCCCACACGCCGCGCACGGCATGCGCATGCTCGTGGGAGAGGTCTTCGTGGTGACGATGCAGAATGATCATGCGATCGAACACGAGGTAGAGAGCAAAACCGAGCGCCATAAGAGATGTGGTAAAGGAAAAGCCGCGACCGGAGCCGGCTAATTGCAACGCCTCCGGCATCAAGTCAAAGAACGCAACACCGATAACGGCGCCGGCGCTGAATCCGAGTATCAAATGCAGACGGTCCTTGAGGTGGAGCGCCAGAAAGCCGCCGAGGAACGTGGCGAAAAAAGCAGCGATGCTGATAAGAATGACCATGACGTTACGATATCAGGGATACGTTACAAATGAAACGTGGTACCATTCGAGGTCGTTTCCGATTGAGAGCGGGGAGCTACCGAAAGTTTATCTGCGAGTTGGTATTGTTGATACTGTTTACGCCGGGTCCGGTGAAAACGCCAAGATTGAACGTATTGTCGAGCAGATGGATGATCGCTTCCACGCTGATCATCACGAGCATTCCCGCAAGTCCCCACAGCATATGATTCCTACCATCCTGTCGTCCGGTATCACTCTCCACATTGAACAAAAACTGCACGAGTCCCCACATGAAGAGAAGAAATCCGGCGGAAAAAACAAGAAGGATCAAGGGATCAATGATATAGGTCGTAAAACGACCGACGAGATCTGTCATACGATCACTATATCAAAGCAATTGTGCTAGTAGCCAGTGGTGTTGATCTGTATACCTTTCGGGATGATGGGGTCGGTCGAGGTAACTTGGAATGTACTCTGAAGCAAGCGGATAATTCCCCATATCGATACCATGACGAAAATCGCAATAACGCCATAAAACATGATCTGCAAGCCTTCCGATTTCTTTTCGCCGCCCATATTGACGAGGTATTGGATGAGGCCCCAAAAGAAGACCACGATCGCGAGCGTGATAAAGAGGCCGATGGCAGCGTTCAAAAAGGTATTTGCCAGGGCAAGAGTATTGAGCAATGTTGCTGCCGACGTAAGCAATGGAAGACAAAGTACCCCGAGGGAAAGAGCCGACGAACCGATTAATCTACGCATAGCGATATTTTAGCGATTATTATTAGTAACCTTAATCGTACCGGGCGTACGCCAATTAACAATGGTTTTCTGGCCTTATATGTGGATAAGATTTCCCAGGAGTACCCGGGAAATCTTTTTGACTCCTCGGCTCGGAAATGAACATGGGGGCAAGCTCTCATGTTCCATCCTCGCTAGCCGCAATAAGCCCCCCACCCGAGATCACCCTAACCCCGTTCGGGACGGGCGGGTTTCTTTTCGTCGCCACTTTGGGCGGCAATGATAATGATGATGACAACAATGGCGATCGTAATAATGGCAGAGATAAGAAACGTGCCATAGGACGGATGGGACTGAAAAAATTTGACCAGCCCGGTCAAAACGACGAGCACAAAGAGAATAATGACCCCCTTCTCCATGAGCCTGATGCCTTCATCGCGATGGACCGTCCCCATCCTGACGATATACACCGTAAATCCAGCGCCGTAAAAAAGAAACGCGGCGGTCAGCATGAGTCCGACGAATATGTTGAAAAGACCGATAATGTGCGTGAAGTCAAAAGATGTTCCCTGCGCCGAAGCGATGTATGGCAACAGCAGCGCCGGTACTACCGCTGATAATGCAAGCCAATGAGATGATCTCGTCATTGTTATTGAATGAACTGTTGCTGTTGGAAGTCAAGCGACTGTTCGGGTAGAGGCGCCCCTTCGGTGCCCCCGCCAAAGACCGTATTTTTAAGGAGCTGTAATATGCCCCAGACCGATACCATCACGAAGAGCACAATGACACCCCAGAAAAAATATGCCTTTATTTTCTCGCCTGCCCCCGCTTTTCCTCCATGCAAACTCATAATATTGGTCGACACGCCGTAAAAATAGACGACGAGTCCCAAAACCACAAGAACGATGGACGCACTGCTCATGAGGGTGACGAGAACATTCGCAAAATCTTGAAATGTGCGCGGAGCGGCAGCGAGCGCCGCTGCCGGCGCGAGGAGTATGCCGACGAGCACAAGTATACGGGATATCCTCATACTAATTCGCGACAAGCTGACCAATGGTTGCTTCGATCATAGTCGCGATAATCCATGCGCCGAGAATGAGAAGAGCGCCGATCACTACATATATGAAGTTCTTCTTTGCAGTAGTAAGTTCGGTCGTATTTCCCTGCGCCTTGATGAAAAGAAAGCCCGAGTACACAAAAAAGAGCGTGATGATGGGGAGTGCGACTTCGACCATGACCTTGAGGGCGCCCGCGATGAATTTCGGTATCGTGCTGAAGTTCGCATCAAGCGGATTACACAATCTACCTGTGCAATCCGTTGTTGCGGCGAACGCGATGGATACAAAGAGGATGTTCACAAAAAACGAGAGAGCGAATGCGGAAAAAGCGCGTATGTTCTTGAAAAATTTCATAGTCCGAGAACGTGTCCGAGTTCCTGATCGGCCCGCTGTATCGCATCTTCAATACGAAGTGCTCCGCTGACCGTATTTTCAATCATAGCGCGGAAAATTGTGTCTGTCTCTTGGGGGTCAGGGTCTACCCATGCGCGTGCGGTGATGGCAGAGAGAGCGATCGCCTGATCATGACTCGCTTTTATCTGGAGATTTTCGTACGCCTTGGTCTTCGTGTTCTGCAGAGCCGCCTGCAGTACAGATATTTGGGCGCTCGGTATGCCGAGCGCGATGGAGAGATTTTTTGACAGCTCGGGTGACGCGAGTAGGTATGCGGCTGTTTGTGCACCGGTCGGATTGCGGCTGGTGCGTGATATCGCGAATCCGTATACGTGCGCGGTACCTTCGGAGTAGTCGCTGCCGCGGATCTGCGGCAATGCCGCCACAAAGAAATTGAGGTTCGGGTTCATTTGTCGTATCAGCGACTCTTCGCTTGCGTGTCCTACATAGAGCCCTACGTCCCCCGCCGCGAACGCAGCGCGCGCGTCCGGCAGAGAACGGTTCCATGAATAGATGTCGCGTGATGGGTCCGCAAAACCGGTGTAGAAACGCAGGGCATTGACTGTCGCCTGCGCACCTTTGGTAGCTTTCTGTGAAAGAGATGACACGATATGACCCGCCGAATCTTTCGTGGTAATGAGGCCGCCTGCTTGCAGTATCAATGCGGCGAGAATATCTTTTGCGTCTGAAATATTTTGGTATTCGCCGAATGCGATCGCACTCTTCTTTATCGTGCCCGCCTGATCGCGGAGCGTGACGGCGCTGGCATTGAGCTCCTTACTGCCGTCTACGACATACGTCGCCATCGGTATGACTTCATCCCAGTACTGCGGCGGCAATGTGCGCCCCGCCGACGCAAGCAGGTCGCGGTTCCAGTACAGAACGAGGGGATCGACATTGAGCGGTATGGCTTCGATTCCACCGGCTGTAAGGAACGGTGTAGCCGCCACGGCGAATGTCGCTTCAAATTCCGACTCCGAAAGTATGGCGTACGGAATAACATAGACCTTGCCGACGTTTTTCATCGCCTGATCTTCCCGCATCAAGAAAATGTCCGGTCCTTGCCCGTTGGCGAGAGCATTAGTGAGTTCCGCGTCATAGGTGGCCGCATCTTTTTGCTCATAAACAACACCCGATAGTTCTCCTGTGTTTTCGGATGCCTGACGGATAACAGTGGAAAACGCACCCTGGTCAAGCGTCCCCCACACAGTGATGGAGCCGACGGTGTTGGAAGTTCCCTGGCCGACAAAGAGCGCAAAAATAAGAATGCCGGATATCGCGAGCGCTCCGAAGATGACGAGCAATATCATTTGGAATTTGGAAAGATTTTTCATTGATATTTATGAGGTGCGAGATCGATGAGAGGCCGATTTGAACACCAGTCCGTAATGGTGCGCGCCGGCGGAGAATTCACGTTCAAGTCCGAAACCATGATTGTTGGCCAGAGCGAGTGCCGTATTTTTGGCAACGACGTCGTTTTTTACCGGTCCCATTCCGCCGAACGACTCAGACCAATCGATGATGGCGAGCCGTCCTTGCGGTCGCAGCACGCGCGCCGCTTCTTGAAGTACCGCATCTTTGTTTTCCACTTGAAAAAGCAGGTTCGAGATCAATACAAGATCAAGATGTTTGTCCGCTATTTTTGAACCGCCGGAAGTCTCGAGATCGCCCCAGAGTATTTGCACATTCTTAAATCCGCGTTTGGTCGCTTCATTGTGCGTACGACGAAGCAGATCACGTTGTACGTCGATCGCATATATATGACCCGAGCCTTCAAGCGCCTCGGCAATAGCCAGCGCGTAATGGCCCGAGCCGCTCCCGAAATCCGCGACCGCCATCCCCGGCCCAATGCCAAGCGCCCCCACATTGGTATGCGGATGCGCAAAACCCTGCCTACCGACAGACAGGCGACCGTCACTGGTCGTTGAATGATGATGTGCAGTTTTCTGCATCTCCATAAGTATATAGCAAAAGAGGCGCCACTTCGTGGCGCCTCGCAAACGAACTGTGGGCATCAGTTCATAGGCCATACCGCATGCCGTCTTTCAAAATTTTCTGTTAGAATGATTTTGGGCAACCGAAGTACAAAGACGTCAGGGCATGTTGTTTGGGTGTTGAATCTATGAACCCGTGGTTTTTGTCTTTTCCCCATACGGTGGAGATGAACGCACTGTGCAATATGCGCCCAGAAGCTGGTGATTCAGTCACCAGCTTTTTTAAATTATTCCGATAGGGAAAATGATGATTGATTTCGTAAATCAATCATTTATACTGTCCGGATGGAATTATTTCATGTGCTGAATCGCGGAGTAGAAAAAAGGGATCTTTTCACCAACACCAGCAACTATGCACGTTTTGTTCACGATATGTATGAATTCAATGACTCGTCTCCCGCACTGAATGCCGGAAGGGCATTTGATACCAATATGATTGATTTACGAAATCAATCATTGGGTAGAGAACAGATCGTAGATATTCACGGTTGGTGTTTAATGAAAAACCATTATCACCTCCTCCTTTCGGAGTGTACAGATGGCGGCATAACTAAGTTTCTGCGGAAATTGAACGTTGGCTATGCAAATTATTTCAACGATAAATACAAGCGAAGCGGAGCGCTCTTTCAAGGCCGAACAAAGAAAATACTCATCGGCTCGGACGCGCACTTCTTGCATATATTGCATTACATTCACCTCAACCCTCTCGATTATGTAAAAGGTGCACAAGGATGGCGCGCGGGACATATTTCAAACTCGGCAGCAGCTCGCAAACAACTCGAGGAGTATCGTTGGAGCAGTTATGCGGATTATTGCGGTAGAAAAAATTTTCCTTCCATAGTAACTACTGATTTTATGCGCGAGTCACTCGGGAATATTGAAAAACAAACTCTCGCATATCTTAACGAAATCGACGTTACTGATATTCATTCATTTCTTCTCGAATGATTGATTTCGTAAATCAATCATTGTGCCAAATGTAAAAAAAGGAAAGATCCCGCTGATGGCGAGACCTTGGAAATTAGCGATTTCCACAACAAGAGCATGTGTCATAACGAACCCCTGCCACCGAACAACACCCTAAAACCGATTGCGCCGAGCATAACGGCAATACCAAAGAAGGTGAACTCGATGGCTCGCAACATATACATGACAACGGGGCCGTTGTCATTGAAATACTCGAGGAATCCTTTGCCCATGCCGTATGCCAACAAACAAAGACCGAGCACGAATAGTGCGCGCAACAGGGTGGTGAGCATGATGTGTCCCTTTCTACGACAACGCTATCCAGCAATCGAAGGAGAGTCAAGCTTCCGCGTCAGGAGTTTCGAAAACGACGAATGATGCGACCTGATCCCCTTCGCGCATTTTCATGACGCGCACGCCCTGCGTCGCGCGTGAGAGCGTCGGTATCTCATCGAGGCCGGTGCGAATGGTCTGCGATTTCTTTGACATCGCGACGAGTTCGCCACCCTTCGTGAGCACGGCGCCACCGACGAGCTGTTTCGTCTTTGTGGTGATGGACATCGTCTTGATACCGCTGCCACCGCGCCCCTGTATCTTGTATTCGGAAAGTTTCGTCTTCTTACCATAGCCGGTCGAAGAGAGCACGAGTAATTCCGCGTCTTTCGCCTCCTTCGGTACAACACCGGTGCCGACGATGGCATCTCCGCTCCGCAATTTCATACCACGGACGCCGGCAGCTTGCCTGCCCATTTCGCGCACGTTCTTTTCATCAAAACGGATGGCCAGACCCTTCGTGGTAACGAGGACGACACTGTCGCCTTTGCGGACGAACTGCGCGGAAATCAGAGCATCACCCTTGTCGAGATTTATTGCTATCAAACCGCTCCGGCGGACTTCATAGAATTTGTTTGCGGCGCTCTTTTTTACGGTCCCATCCCGCGTCGTCATGATGAGCGATAGTCCTTCGACTATCTTCTTCTCTTTTGGCATTGCGAGAATCGACGTGATATTCTCGCTCCCCTCGAGTGAGAGGTAATTCATGATGGATTTGCCCTTGGTGGCGCGTTTTCCTTCCGGCAGATCGTACATTTTGAGCTGATACACCTTGCCGCGATCCGAGAAGAAAAGGAGGTCGCTGTGTGCGCTTGCGGTCAGGAATTGCGTCACGAAATCCTCTTCTTTCGTATCGAGGTCGACGACGCCCACGCCCCCGCGCCTCTGGCGGCGGTATTCGGCCGGATTGGTGCGCTTGATGTAGCCGCCGGAGGTCAAGACGAGCACCGATTCCTCGTCGGCGATCAAGTCCTCGGCGGAGAGGATGGTCGCTCCGCGCTTCACGATCTTGGTGCGGCGGTCGTCGCCGTACTTCTCGATGACTTCGCGGATCTCTTTTTTAATCAAGTCCATCAATTTTTTCGGACTTTTCAAGAGGGAAGTCAGCTCTTCGATAAGCATCTGTACTTCCTTCAGCTCATCTTCCACTTTCTTGCGTTCGAGGCCAGCGAGCTTCTGCAGGCGCATGTCGAGGATCGCACCCGCCTGGATCTCGGAGAATTTAAATGTCTTCATCAATCCTTGGCGTGCGTCGTCGACATCCTTGGATTTCTTGATGAGCTTGATGATCTCGTCGATATGGTCGAGCGCCTTTTTGAGGCCGAGCAAGATGTGTTCGCGTGCCTGCGCTTTCGCAAGATCGAACCTGGTGCGGCGCGTGACGATCTCTTTGCGATGCAGGATGAAATATTCGAGCAGTGCTTTCAGCGAGAGTGTTTGTGGCACGCCGTCCACAAGCGCGACGACGTTGTAGTGGAAGGTCTCTTCGAGCTGCGTGTGTTTGTAGAGATAATTCAAGACCGTCTGCGCATTGGCGTTGTTCTTCAATTCGACGACCACACGAATGTCTTTTGTCGATTCATCGCGGATGTCGCGCACGCCCTCGAGTTTTTTTTCATGCACAAGGTCGGCGACCTTGGTGAGCAAGTCGGATTTATTTACACGGAAGGGAATTGAGGTGATGATGATCTGGTAATCCCCTTTCTTTCCTTCGACAATTTCCGCGTCGCCGCGTACGACGACCGGTCCGCGGCCCGTCGCATACGCGTGCGCCATGTCTTTTTGATTGAACGCGATGCAGCCGGTCGGAAAATCCGGGCCTTGTACGAACTTGAGTAAATCGTCCGTCGTCGCTTCGGGATTTTCTATCAGATGAACAGTCGCTTCGCACACTTCGCGCAGATTGTGCGGCGGAATATTGGTGGCCATGCCGACCGCGATGCCGAGCGTGCCGTTCAAGAGAAGGTTCGGGATGGCCGCCGGCAAGACCGTAGGCTCCGTCTTCGTGTTGTCGTAGTTGGCCGCGTACTCGACGGTGTCTTTGTCGATGTCGCGCAACATCTCTCCCGCGAGGCGCGCCATTTTGGCCTCGGTGTAGCGGTATGCCGCCGCGCCATCGCCGTCGATCGAGCCGAAGTTGCCTTGTCCGATGATGAGTGGATAGCGCATCGTAAAATCCTGCGCCATCTTGACCATCGCATCGTACACTGACGTGTCACCATGCGGATGGTATTTGCCGAGGACATCGCCGACGACCGTCGCCGACTTGCGCGTCTTTGCAGACACCGTAAGACCAGCCTCTTGCATCGCGTATAGAATGCGCCGGTGGACCGGCTTCAGACCATCGCGCACGTCCGGCAGCGCGCGCGCCGTGATGACCGACATCGCGTAGTCGAGATACGACTCACGCATTTCTGTCGTGATAGAGCGCGACACAATTCCCTTTACTGGCACCGTATGTACTGGTGCCTTGTCATCCTTTTTCGCCGCCATTATTTAATTTTACCATACATTGAGCCATAAATCACGCTTGACAAATATGTTCCCCGGTGATGGAATGTTAAAGGTTCCCCGGATGGAGGTGGTCATGACCGTAATAATCGACGAGTTCGTCCGTGCCATGACGGATACGCTCAGGCGTTCGTGGAAAATCTACGCGTACATTTTTTGTGCCTTCTTGATTGTCTTGTTCGTCTTAACGGCTGGTGACGTCGTCTGGCGAATGTTCTAACACGCCGAAAACAGGTCGCGCGTATCGGCAGAGGGCCGTCATCCAAAGGATGACGGCCCTCTATCTTTTTTAATTCGTGGTCGTATTCGTAAATTGATCGGTGTCCGCGCCCGGTTGCACATTCACCTGCTGCTGCGTTTGCATCTGATCCGACGTGTTGCTGTTGCGGATGTCCTGCAAGTCTTGCTGATTCTGCGCAGTGCCGTTGTAAATATTATTTAATTGATCTTGCGCCTGTTTCACCGACGAAGAATTGAATTGATTTTGCACTCCCCCGCTCAAATTTAATTGTTGCGTTCCTTTTTGAATATTGCGAAAAAAGAAGAATGCCCATGCCACGAGGAGTATAACGACGACCGATATGGCGATCCCGCTCGCGACCACGACGCGTTCGTCTTTCGGCTTATCTTTCAACTTGTCTATTGCGCTTTGTTCTGCCATGTTATGCACTCAATACTACCACCTCGCTTTCTTTGCCGACGAGATCACGGGGTTTGATGGTGAGTTTGTCGACCGGCTTCACATCTTCTCCGGTCTCTTTCAGGAATTGCTTGAGCGTCTTATCATCGTAGAGTATTGGAATAATGATCTTCGCTTCGAGTTTGACCGCAAGCTTCTGCGCTTCGGCCGGATTCAGCACACCAGCGCCGCCGACGGGAATAATGAGCACGTCAGGTGCATCCATTTCAAGTACGTCGGGCGGCAGGTCCATATCGCCGAGCGCACCGAGGTAGAGCAGCGATAGGCCGTCGAAGTGGGTCGAATACAATGTATTCGTGCGTGGTTCGCCGCCGTATTTTGAACCCGACGGGAAGGCCGCCACGGTGATGTCCTTTATTTCATACTCGCCGGAGCCCTGAATAATGAACGGCTGTTTATCGCCACGCCCTGCCTCCTCCGCGCCGTTCATGTCGGGATGATTGAGAGAAATGAACGCGACATCAGCGCCAAAATTGGTCGGCTTGAAATTCTTGGATTGCTTGGATACCGGCCCAAAAACGAGCGTCGTATCCCCCGCCGCCGCACGTATGCAGGCACCTTCGTGAAATGTGAGGATCATACTAAGTAAGTATACCCGTTTACGGCGGACTTGACAGTATGACATCATGGTAATAGGTTGGTGACAGTCAACACCAGCGGAAGGAATGTTATTTAAAATCCAAAAGTGGACTGTTTTGAGGGGTTTTAAACTTTAAAAGTGGACTCAGGGACGGGGCGATTCCAGCCCATACTGGCAGTTATTTCTCACGAATAACTGCATATGTCTCAAGTCCACAAGCGTCTCAGTGACGCGCAGATTATTACCATCCTCACGCAGTACGACGAAAAAAAGATCCCTGCCGCAGATGCACAAGCGAAGCTCGGCGTGAAGCGCAGCAAATTCTTCCGCCTGCTGAAGGAGTTTCAAATCCCCAAGGCGAATCCCTAAGGCGTCGCCTTGGGGATTTTCTTAACCGAGATTCTCGTAATATTGCAGAGCATCAAATAGTAGTTCTCTTGGTGGGGCCATTTCGCTCCGCAATACACCCATCCAACAAGGATCGAGTATCGCTTTTTCAGGACGAGCGCTCCCAAAATAATCTGGATAACTTGAGTATGGGTAAGCTATCAAATTCTTCTCAAGGTTTTTTATCGACCTAACCACGCCCTGCTTCCAACCTCTCTCGAAAATTTCGACCGAGTTCAAATGTATGTACTGGGCGACGTGTCTAAAATACTTATCATCATGCACGTGACGAGACCGAAACGGCTTCAAAAACAGATTTCCTATCCGCTCATGTTTGATATTAAAATACATCGTGTAGCTCGTTCCGAGTTTATGCATAAATTTCGTAATACCACCTTCAGAGTGTTCCCTTAATAGCAGGTGAAAGTGGTTCGGCATCAAACAATACGCCCCTATTTCCACCAACAGTTCGCCCCGCGCACGTTCAAAAAATCTGTCGTGCTCGAAATGTTTAATGTTAAATCTGTTGGTAGATTCCGCATTATTACTCAAGTATATAGTCTGGACGAACCGACGATAATCATTGTCCGATTCAAAAACCGTACGTTTATCTACTCCGCGGTTGTAACAGTGATACCATTCGTCAACGGCAAACTGTTCCCTTCGGTAAGCCATGCAAGAACATACTATCACAAAAAATCCTCAAGGCATCGCCTTGGGGATTCAGGCAGCTTGCCTTTCGGGCAGTCTTTCTATATATTGTACGAACGCCGATAGGGCGATTATTAATTAATAGAAGCGCTCGGTAAGGCTTCCCTGCACACAGTCACGGTAGCGTAGGCAGGATAGTCCGAGCGTCAATATAATGGCAATAGAAACAGAGGGGGTTAAGCGTCTACATGACGAGGAAGAAGAGGGTGCGGTAGTCGTTGCAGAAAAGGAAGGACCGATGGCGGAGCTCTTGAAGAGTGCGCCGAAGCCGCCGACGACCGACGATGTCGTCGAAGGTCCGGTCATTGCGATTGGGCGCGCGTGTGTATTTGTCGATCTGCATCCCTTCGGGACCGGAATTATTTTTGGCCGCGAATATCTCTCGGCGCGCGAGACATTAAAAAATGTCAATGTTGGTGATACGGTCACCGCGAAGATCATCGGCACCGACAACGCCGACGGATACATCGAGCTCTCGCTCCGCGAGGCTCGTCAGGCCCTCATATGGGGCGAGGCGGAAATGGCAGTGCAAAAGAAATCGTTGTTTGAATTGGCTATCACCGATGCCAACAAAGGCGGACTCATCATCAACTGGAACGGTATCCAGGGATTCCTCCCGGCATCGCAGCTTGCGCCCGCGCATTATCCGCGCGTGCCTGATGGCGATAAGGAGAAAATTTTTGCGGAGCTCAAGCGCATGGTCGGCCAAAAGCTCGATGTACAGATCATCACCGCAAATCCAAAGGAGCAGAAGCTTATCTTCAGCGAGAAGGGCGCCGGCGTCTCCGAGCGCACATCGCTCGTGGAGAAATATCATGTCGGCGATGTTGTGGGCGGCATCGTGACGGGAGCAACGGAATTCGGCGTCTTCATCAAGCTCGAAGAGGGCTTGGAAGGCCTCGTGCACATCTCCGAAATGGATTGGGCGCTCGTCGAGAATCCGAAGTCGCGCTACAAGGTGGGCGAAGCGGTCAAAGTGAAGGTCATCGAGATCAAGGATGACAAAATCTCGCTTTCCATCAAAGCGCTGGCCGAAGATCCGTGGAAAGTTGCGGGGACAAAATATCACAAAGACCAAAAAGTTGACGCGGTCGTCATCAAACACAACAAACACGGCGCGCTCGCATCGATCGAGGAAGGTGTCGCAGGATTGGTGCACATTTCCGAATTCGCTTCCGAAGAAGAACTTCGAAGCCGTCTCGAACTTGGCAAGGTGTACCCGTTCATCATCACATTCTTCGAACCAAAGGAACGCAGGATGACTTTGAAGCCAGCACTGTAGGATTATTTCTGTCGCTGAAAAAAGAAAAACCGCCAGCATTTGACTGGCGGTTTTTGGTGGACACGTCACGCGAATATTCGTGCGATGCGCATGCGAATAGCGAACATAAGGAGAGCGCCGAACATTCGGACCTCGCGATACCGCGACGATGCGAAATAGTGTCGGTAGCCGCAATGGCACGTCAACCGCTCGTTGTGACCGGGATATCCGTTGGGATAATCCGCCGATACATGATCGTCGTGCTGGAACAGGTAGAGCGGTAATCGACGCGGAGTTCCTTTTCGTTGGTCACCCTCGTCCCATTCTCCCCAATCGACTTCGCCGATTTGCACGGGGAAAAACCGGAGCTTTGTGCGATCCTTCGCCGAGAGCGCGCCGCGGAAATCCTCCGCCATCTCGTCCCGTTTGTAAAATTTCGCCTTTTCCCGATTGGAAAAAAACGTATCGGCATCGAGAACCTTTTCCATTTCCTACTCCTCTGTTCGATTGACCTGCCACCACTCTACTTATTACTGGAATGGAGTCAACTTATTGACACCCAGCACGCAATGCGTACCATTCTACGCAGTTCAACTAACGAAAGGATGTGACTATGGTTGCGGAAGGTGATGAAGATTGTAAACAAACTCTCCTGAAGATCGCACTTGGAAGTACGAGCAAGCTCAAGATCGAGGCAGTACGTTTGGCGTTTGCACATTTCGAACGTCCCGTAGAAATTGTCACGGTCAAAGCCAAAAGCGGTATACCGGATCAGCCCGAAGGGTTTGATGTGATGCTGTATGGAGCGCAAGAGAGGGCTCGCGCCGCGCTCGTGACAACATCGGGCGCTCTCCTTGGTATCGGACTCGAGAGCGGCACCGTTTCGATCTTTAGCGACGTAACGCAGAAGGGTAAATACCCCTCATTAGTAAGACTCTACTTTGATCCTGCAATCGCTGTCATTATCGATCGACACGGCAACGAATATGCCGGCTTCGGACCGGGGTTCCCTATCCCCAAGTGGGCAGTCGAAGAAGCGCTGGGGAGCGAGCTCGGCAAGGTCGTGATGAAGCGCGGTGCTAAAGACAAAAATCCAATGGCGTATTTTTCCAACGGGAAAATCGATCGCACGGAAATTCTTTCGTCGGCCGTGAAAATGGCGCTCGCGGAGTATTTCAACCCCAAGCGCTATACCTATCACACATGACCTGTTTCAACCCCGCTGTGTATCTGCAGCGGGGTCATTCTTTTTGTGTACACTGCAAGAAGAAATTGCGAACAAGAGGAGGACCCCAATGACCGTATTATTTGTACTGGCACTATTTGGTGCCGTACTTCTATGGTTCGCGGGCACGCCACCCATGGCGCTCGTCGTTTTTGTTGGAAGTTCATCCATCGCAGATTGGGCATTGCTGCAACAAGACTTTTCGAATGTTCGGACCATCAATCGCGGCATAGGCGGATCCGAATTGGCAGACAGTATTGCCATCCTAAAGAGCGAGGTGATTCCACACCGTCCGCGCACTATCGTCATCTATGCAGGTGAGAACGACCTTGATGTCGGCAAGACTCCCGAAGCAGTGTACGTGGATTTCAAAACGTTTGTCGCAAAAATTCACGCAACATTGCCGGAGACGCGGATCGTTTTTATCTCGATCAAGCCGAGCCCGTCGCGCTGGCATATAAAAAATAAGATAGTTGCTGCGAACGCGCTCATTGCAGAAGAGTGCGCGAAGGATACACTCTGTCGATTCGTTGATGTATATCGAAAGATGCTGACTCCGGAGGGAAAACCAAACGCTGATCTTTTTCAGGAAGATATGCTGCACATGAATAATGCGGGATATGCGATCTGGAAACATGTCGTCGGTGCAGCACTCGAATGAACGCACACAAGAACGCCGCCACGTATGATGTGGCGGCATTTATATTAAAATAAACTGTCTCTCTCCCATTCGCGATCGAACTCATCGAACCGCTTCAGCTGCTCCTTCGCCTGCACAGCCGGAAGGCCGGAACGGGCAAATCCCTTGAGCTTGTCCTCCGTAGACGTGCCCTTACTTCCCTTGTCTTCAACGTATGCGGTAATAAGCAAGGTAATCTCCTCCGCGCTCGACGGCCTTTTGAGGAGTTTCAGCGGCAAATCGGGGAACATTCCATGGAATCCCGCGCGAGCTGTCGCGCGTACGAGCCGTTTGGCAACTTTTTTATTAATCTGTGGGTACGCCAGCCCTACACCGAGCGCCAGGGAGAGTAGATCGTGATCCCTGAACAATCTCCCCCGTTTATCGCTGTCGAATCTATCGAGCAGCAACGTAATAGTGTCCTCAGCAACTATGCTTTGAGACACCTTGTTGGTAGCAGCGAGAAGCTCGAGCGTGGCATCCTTGTGCTCCAAGGAAGTTCTAAACTGCTTTCCAGCGAGCACCTTGATCGCAGCAATCGCCGTGCGTTTGTCCAATGTGGTCATGTAAGCCTCCTTTACTCTACAGAGAGTCTACGTATCACGCACGGCTTTGCAAGTCTTCGTTCTTTCTATTATTTAGACGTATTGAATTCGTTCATCGCGCGCTCGGGACCATCGACAATGATGGTGCGGAGTGCATCGGAGGCGCGTTTGAAGACGCGGTGCAATGTTTCCATCTCGTGCGCTTTGAATTTCGTGAGAATAAAATTGTTGACTACTTTCTCACCCTGCGGCTTTCGAAGCGTACCGCTCGCGGTCGACGGCGAAACGCCGATGCGCACGCGCGTGAATTTTTTTGTCTTCACGGCGCGCATGACCGACTCCAATCCTTTGTGTCCACCCGATCCTCTATCAAATGAAAGCTTCATCGTCCCGAGCGGCAGATCGAGGTCGTCGTGGATAACCACGAGTCGCTCGGCTGCTTTTGGATTTTTTATGAATTTGCTGATCGCGGAGCCCGATTTATTCATAAACGTCTCGGGCGCGACGAGCGCGACAACGATCTTTTCGAGCAAGCCGGTCGAAATTATCGATTTCGATTTTTTGTCCTCATGCCAACCGTTGAATTTGTTGGTTTTCGCAAAAAATTCAAGCGCCATGCGCCCGGTATTATGCCGCGTGTTCGCATATTCATCGCCCGGATTACCGAGCCCGACGATTACCCATGCCATGGCGATACAGCGTATCATATTTTTCCTTCACCATCGATACTCTGCCGTTTGTCGAGTCCACTTATCCACAGGTCGTCGCGCAACATCGCAAAATACTTGGTGTCAATCCACCCGCGCGTAGTAAGATGGTCGCACCCCATTAGAAGCCCAACATTTTTTAAATGTGGTGATGGGGAAAAAGAACAATGTCGCTTTTAATGCATGTGCGTGACGATATGAGAGCTTCTAACGGGGCAAGCATGCCCGACCCCGTGATTCAAATTGACTCATCGCGGGAAACTCCGAAGACTTCTGGCACGCCCCTGTTCAAACAGAATTCGTTCTTTGCCTATACGATCATCGCGCTCGGCCTTGCGATATTCATCCGCTTCTTTGTCGCAGCTCCCTACGTTGTTTCCGGCGCATCAATGGAACCTACCTTTGATAATTGGCACTATCTTATCATTGATCGCGTGTCGTATCGCTTTGAGGAGCCGCAGCGAGGCGATGTTATCGTCTTTGATCTTCCTCAAAATGAGAGCCGCGCACTCATTAAGCGCGTCATCGGCCTCCCGGGCGACATGGTCGTCATCGAAGGAAACGCTGTCATCATTACCAGCGTGCAAAATCCGAATGGATTCACGCTCAAAGAGCCGTACCTTGATCCCGCCAATCTCGGCGGGGCGTCCACTATACGAGTCACGCTCGGCGCAGATGAATTTTTTGTGCTCGGCGACAATCGCCGAGTTTCAGCGGACTCGCGCCTGTGGGGAATTCTGCCGCGCAAAGATATCGTCGGCCGCGTTTTCCTTCGTCTCTATCCTCTCAGTGAGATCGGCGTGTTGCCCGGTGAAGCGAGGTACGGTAATTAGCTATATGATCAGATTAAAAGATACTCGGCATCCGATGAAATGACACGCAAGCCCGGCATGTCCGCCCGTCCGAAAAAGATACTAAAAAGCGATCCGGAGATAGCGTACGCGCGGCGCGACGAGCGCGCGCTCGCATCTTCCGCGCGCAAATGCCTTTCATATGTACGCGACACGGGTACGCTTCTTGCGTGGCGCGTTGCACATGGTACGACGGGCATCCCAAGCGCGTCGCTTGAACTCCATGTGATGGGTACGGGAAGCGCCATTGCGGAAGCGATACTGCTCGTCGTCGCGCACGCGATCATCGAGGAAACAGGGCTCAAAGAGCGCTCCCTAAGCATCAACAACATTGGTTCGTATGAATCATCCAATCGTTTCGTGCGCGACGTGGGACTCTATTTGCGCAAACATATCGAATCGATATCTCCGACGCTCCGCCCAAAGGCCGTCGAGGATCCGCTCGGCACGCTCGTGCAGCTCATTGAGCGCGGCCACCCAGCGACGCCGCGCGCGCCGCAACCGATGGAATATCTCACCGAAGAAGAGCGCCAGCGGTTCTGGGAACTCCTCGAATATCTCGAAGTCTTCGGCCTGCAATATGAACTGAACGCGCACATTCTGGGAAGTCGCGATTGTTGGGCGCACTCACTCTTCGAGATATCCGTCGTAGATGAGGAGAGCAGCGCTCACATTACTATCGCTTCGGGCGGCCGCTACGATCCGCTTGCCACGCGTTTTGCCGGACGCCCCATCTCCGCCGCGATGATCTCGATCACGTCCGAAGTGCGCGGCTCGTCGCGCGTCAAACGCGAAACGCACGGTGCTCCCACTATTTATTTCGCCCATCTCGGGCCTGAGGCGCGCCGCCGTTCATTGGGCGTTATGGAGATCCTTCGTCATGCGGAAATACCTGTGTACCAGGGCCTCTGCTACGACCGGATGGGTGAACAAATGACGCAGGCGCGTGAACTCGCCACACCCCACATCCTCATCATGGGGTACAAAGAGGCAATGGAAGGAACAGTGGTCGTACGCGAAGTCATGACCAATTCGCAAGACGCCGTGCCGCTTCCCGATCTCACTGCCTACCTCAAACGCCACCACATCGGTGCGTGGCAGATTCCGGAGAAAGTCTGACATTCGAATGATCTCTACTGAACAACCCTCGCCTGCAAGGCGAGGGGTTCGTCCGCGTTTGAGGTTGTCGCGCTAAAGCGCTCTTGGTCAGGTATCGAGCGTGGTGAAGTTGTC
>Ga0076057_104_pt1 | contig 25946 bp, 29 predicted proteins | sample RifGroB1_FD_68088 | JGI IMG/M metagenome (GOLD analysis project Ga0076057, IMG submission 68088) | Parcubacteria (Kaiserbacteria) bacterium GW2011_GWB1_52_6
GTTATTGCTGAAAAGAATCAACGTGCTACAGTTTCTACATTAGCAACAGTCATTTTTAACAAAAATGGGTGTTCTACTTGAGGGGTTTTTGTGGGAAGATGCGCCTGTCGACTTGGTACCATGCGAATAAACCAATGTCAAAAAAAGAAAAGGACTCCTTTGGGAGCCCCTGTTGTTTTTTCACGTGTGACGTTCTGAAAGTTTAGTGAGTTGTCGGCAGCTGTCTGCAGATGCCCCTCGGAGTCCAGCGGACGAAAGCCGCGGAAATTTTTTACGACATTGTCCCGTTTTCTTATATGAGAGTTGCTCCTTGCCGACTTGTGCAGCGCCACGTAACCCTGCTGAATGAAGTCTTGGAAATTTTGTCATGCGAGGCCTCTCTTTCCTTGACGTTTTATATCATAAAAAGAAAAGCCCGCCATGTCGTGCGACATGGCGGGGAGCGTTTATGATCGACGCTCAGCCGAGTGTCCGAACTTCGTTGGCGATCCATTTTCTGAAGCCGTCCTCCACGACTTCTTTGATCTCGAATTCGACCGACTCATGGGTTCTGAGTGATCCGGTCTCCTCGGAGACGGATCCGACCCGAATCCGTTTCTTGTGAGCTCGGTGCCGCGGATCGAGCACCATGACAAGCTGCCGTGGTGGGTCGAAAGCGAAATCGCTTCCGGCGACGGTGCCCCTGTACCGGGGTGTAGCGTTCCCAGTCATGCCGGTCTCCATCACGAAATCGGCGTGAACTTGCCGCCGCGGTTGTTGTCGGCGAGACGACGGAAGGTCTGCGTGTCCCGTGGGACGACCACGCCCTTCGTGTCATTGGTAAGCTCGAAGAGCCCGCCGTCCGGCAGATACATCGCGGTGTACTTCTGTCCGTGCCGGACGAGGCTCACTGCGCAGCACTTCGAACAATCGCGTTCATGGTGACTCGTGAAAACTTTCACCGCGGTTCTCCTTCATGTGTCCAGAGAGTTGGTCACTATTGACCGTTTAAAACGGTAGCATCATTATGCTATATTGTCAAGCAATTTCAGGGGTGCGCCGTTGGTCCTACAAAACGCTCGTCGAGCTGATTTTTTGCGAGGACGAGGAACCAATTCTTTTCGCCGCGCCCCTCGCTACCACTCCAAAGTTTGAGAAATTCGTCAACCTTGAGGCGCATGTGCGGACCGCTCGGATGAGCTGGGTCGGGCGGCTCCGGGTCGCGCACGGTGACGTACGAGTCGTAAACCGATGCGGTTTTCGAACTTCTCGGCTATCCCGCGATTGTCCATCTGTTTAATCCAGAGTGGCCCGACTTCGGTTACGGCGACTTCGACCGCTCGCACTATGTGATCGTCACGGGTGTCATAGTGCGAGCGGTCGAAGTCGCCGTAACCGAAGTCGGGCCACTCTGGATTAAACAGATGGACAATCGCGGGATAGCCGAGTTTGAAAAAATGCTCAAGGTCTTCGATTTTCCCATCAAAACTCCCGTATGCCCAAAAGTGTGCGAGACGCGCAGCGCGCGTCATGTTTTCGCAACTCGTGCCCTCCTCTATGGTGGTCTTACCATATTCACGCAATTTCGATTCATCTACGTCATTGCCAAGAAATTGCATCACGAGCCGCAGCGTATGCGGGCCACAGTTGAATGATTCGCTCTGGTATGAAAATGGTACGTGGAGGGGGGCTTGCTCTGCCATAGGGAATCTTTGTATCACATTTTAGCCGATTGCTCTCATCAGGCCCAGAGGGTACGATGCGTCAATGGAATACCATATCCACTCGCTCAAAAACGGTCTGCGTATCATCTTTGTACCAATGGAGGCTAGCCAGACGGCGACGGTGATGGTCATGACCGGCACGGGCTCCAGGTATGAGAATATACACGAGAACGGGCTCGCCCACTTTCTCGAACACATGTTTTTTAAAGGCACGAAGAAGCGCATGGGCGCACGAGAGATCAGTGAGGAACTCGACGCCATAGGAAGTATTTACAATGCCTTTACTACAAAAGACCGCACCGCCTATCACGCCAAAGTCTCCGCCCGCTACCTCGACACCGCACTCGATGTCATCAGCGACATTTTTCTCAATTCCACTCTCCCGCAAAAAGAAATAACAAAAGAGCGCGGCGCCATCATTCAAGAGATTGACATGTACGAAGATATGCCGATGCATACTATCGACAACGTCTTCGACGCGCTTATCTTCGGCAAGGATCACCCGCTTGGCCGCACGATCCTTGGACCAAAAGAAAACATTCGTTCATTCTCTCGTACCGAGTTTACCCACTACCTCAAACGCAATTACACTCCAGCCAACACGGTCGTCTGTGTGGCAGGCTCCTTTTCTCCGCCGAAAGTTCTCGCCACAATCAAAAAAGAGTTCGGTCGACTCAAACACGCCGAGCAGCCGGCGCTTGTGCCATTCACCGAGACACAGGACGCGCCGCGCATCGCGATAAAAGAAAAGAAGACCGACCAGACGCAGCTCATGCTCGGCATGCCTTCCTATCCCTACCTGCACAAAGACGAGTACGCACTCGCCGTTCTCGCCACGATCCTGGGCGGCGGGATGAGCAGTCGCCTTTTTATGGAAGTGCGCGAAAAACGCGGTCTCGCTTACTCCGTGCATACTTCAGTGGAAAAGTATCCCGACACCGGCTATTTTGTCGTGAGCGCGGGCGTCGAACACGGTAAATTGGAGAAAACGGTGGGGACGATACTTGCCGAATTCCGCAAAATTAAGCGTACTAAAGTTTCCAAAGTGGAGCTCGAGAAGGCCAAATCGTACATGAAAGGCACGATGACGCTCTCACTCGAGACCAGCGACCGCATCGCCCAGCATGCCACAACCTCCCTCCTCGAACTCGGCCGTGTGCGCTCGCTCGAAGAGAACATCAAGGGCATCGACACTGTTACCGCCGCCGACATCGCCCGCGTCGCCCGCGACATCCTCCGCACCGAAAAATTAAACCTCGCCATCATCGGTCCGCATACGAATAAAGAGAAACTCCTGAAACTTTTGCGTGTTTAGTATTTAGGACACGCCATGTCCTAAATTTACAGCCAATCAATTGGCTTTTTGTTGTGTGCTTTGAGGTAGTCGTTGGTTTTACTAAACGGTTTTGAGCCGAAGAAGCCGCTGTACGCGGAGAAGGGCGACGGGTGCGCCGATTCGATGATGAGATGTTTGGTGCGGTCGATGTGCGCGCCTTTTGCTTTCGCATAATTGCCCCACAAAATAAATACGAGATTCTCGCGCTTTTCCGAGAGTGCGCGAATGGCGGCATCGGTGAATTGCTCCCATCCCTGTCCTTGGTGCGAGCCGGCTTTGTGTGCGCGTACGGTGAGTGTCGCGTTGAGTAGCAAGACGCCCTGTTTGGCCCAGCGTTCAAGATCGCCCGTTCTATTTTTGAGCGGCTCCCCGAGATCATTTTCTATTTCCTTAAAAATATTTTGTAACGACGGCGGCAGCAGTATTCCATCGCCCACCGCAAAACAGAGGCCATTGGCCTGTCCCCTGCCGTGGTATGGGTCTTGCCCGAGGATAACGACTTCTACTTCGTCGAAGGGACACAAGTCGAACGCTCGAAAAATATTCTTCGGCGGTGGATAGACGATAGTGTGTTGATATTCACCGCGCACGAACTCCGCAACCGTTTTGAAATAATCTTTCCCAAACTCCTCTTCCAATATCGTTTTCCATGAAGACTCGATCTTGACCTTGTCCATGGGGGCAGTATCGCAAAAGAAAAGCGGCGCCGCCAGATTACACGTCACGGGCCACTAACTCGAAAATCCTATTTTTAGAAAATCGAGTATACGCAAGAGCAACCCAGGCTTTGCTCCGGCATCCGCATTTCGTAAGGCGGAGCGAACCATGCCGATCACCCATGTACGGATTGGCTCCGGTGGATATGGTAGTGGCGATTTTTTGACCATGTGCAGATCAAGAATTTCCGAATGTATACCAAGCGACATGTGCGCCAGGACGTTGCCGACAAAACGAGAACACACGACGCCCTCTCCGGTATATCCAAGCCCATACAGGAGGCTACCGGATTGGAGGCGCCCGAAGCAGGGGCCGAGTCGCGTCGTACTGGCGATAGGTCCGCCCCACGCGTATTCGAAGCGCAGGTCTTTGAGTTGAGGAAAATGTTTTGCGAAACTCGCGAGCAACGACTTCCTATATTGCTCGGAATAGTCGTGCGCAGGGCCCACTTGATTTGGTGGGTAATACTCCGCGTCGCTCACGCCCCACAGTATTCGGTTGTCGGAAGTAAGCCGGTAATAATTGAAAAAAGTTCGCCCATCCACGACCGCTTGTCTGCCCCTCCATCCGATCGACGAAAGCTGCATCTCAGATAATGGCTCGCTCACGATGATGTAGTCGTACAGAGGTACGAATTTCCATAGAAGTCGGGGAAAAAGATGGTGGCTATATGCATCAGTGGCCAACACCACATGCCGTGCTCGCACAACACCTCCGCTGGAGCGGATGACCCCATGATCAATGTTTTCCGCTTTTGTTTTTTCAAATATAACAACTCCCGCGTACTCGATCTCTTTTTTGAGCTTAAGAACAAGTTTCATGGGGTTGACGATCCCCCCGTCGGGAGAGAATGCCCCGCCGAGGTAGAGCGGTGAATGCAATTGCTCGCGCATTTCTGTCGCATCAAAAAATTTCCACCCATTGCCGCTGCCGACGGCTTTTGCGGCAGTATGAGAATTCCTAAAAGATTCCATGTGTTCTTCCAGTAATGCGGCGTGAAGCCAGCCGGTGTTCTCAAAATCGCAGTCTGCCGCAAATTCTGTGAATGCCTTATAATTTTTCTCGGCAATCCGCGCCATCTTTTTTGCTTCTTCCAGTCCAAAGTGCTGTATTGTCGAGAGATGACCCGGCCCAAGAGTCGAACAGGCTTCGCCGCCATTGCGGCCGCTTGCACCATATCCAATGGTTTCCTGTTCCAGCAGAGCCACTCGTACGCTCGGGTTGAGCTTTTTTATAAAATAGGCGGTCCACAGGCCGGTAAATCCTCCCCCGACTATCGCGATATCCGTCTCATGCGTACCGTGGAGCGGCTCATGAATCGGCACAGAATTCCGGTACGTAAACCAGTAGCAAGAGTTCTCGATGGAATGTGGCGGCGCTTCCTTTCGATCCAATAGGATCATATCCCGAGCGTGCCGTTTGTTGGTCTGTCGGAAGACGATTTCGCGCGCGCTTGCAATTTCTTTCCCACAAACTCGCGGTACGTGCAGTAATCGCAGTCTGCCGCGGCAGCCGGAAGATCGTCGCTGTCGAGCGTCTTTTTTATGCGCAGGATCGTATCTTCAACCCACGAATCATCGCCTTTGTACGGTATGAGCGTGACCTCGAATTCAAGTTGTCCGTCAAAAGCTTTTTTGTCCCTGCTCGCATTCGCGTACACGAAGTAGCCAGTCGAAGATACCTTGAAACCGTTGCACCGGAAGAGCCACTGGTATATCTCCATTTGCCGCTTGTAACCATCATGCCAATCCTGATCGAGCGCTTCTATCTTTTCATCCTTACTGGTGGATTTGTAATCGACAATGATCAGCTCGCCGTCTTTATTGACCCACACGTCGTCGACGGCGCCGGATACGGTGAAGCCCGTCTTCTCGTGTCTATAATCAATCCCCTTGAATACTTCCCGCCAGATATCTATCTTCGGATTCTGATACGGCACGACATCGATGCCGTACTTTTTCATCAAAGGATGCTGCGTCTTTGCGGCGCGGTGGATGTCGAATTCTTTCTTGAAGAGCGCATCGACGGCGCTGTTGAGATTGAAGGGAAATCCCGGCGGGCGCGCGGTGCCGAGTTTGTTGTCGATATAAAAACAACGTGCGCATTCGAGAAAGAGAGCGATCTTAGAGCGCGACAAGCGCCATTTGTTGCCGCCATAATTCCAGTCGGTTTTTCTATCCGGTTTGTAGTACACAGACATGGGATCGAGTATACCAAAAAAAACGCCCGTAATGCTACGGGCCGGCGCATTGTTCAACGTCGCGATTTAACCCGACAAACGATTCGGCTGATCGTCCGAATCGTTGCGTTCGATGAACCAGTGCTTGAATCGCTGCTCCACATACCACATGCCGGTAAATACAAGAATGGTAAGGAGCGTCGTGAATATTGCGATGGAATAGAGACCGGTAGCTACCGCGAGGCCGACAGCCGTCGATACCCACAGTCCCGCTGCCGTGGTAATGCCATGCACCGTATCACCTTTGAAAATAATGAGGCCGCCGCCGATAAATCCGATGCCGGTGACGATACCGGTGACTACGAACATCGGTTCGAAATTGACAATGCCGAGATATTGCTGATCGACAAAGTTCGCTGTGAGGAAAAAAAGCGCGGCACCCATCGAGACGAGCCCAAAAGTCCGCATGCCTGCCGCTTGTCGTGCGACGACCGAACGTTCGGTGCCGATGATCACACCCAGTAAAAGTGCAAGAATGATTTTGCCGAACATGACCAGTGTCGGGTCAGCGATAACGGGAGAAATGTCAGTCATAGAATAATTATAGCAACATGATCAGATACCGCAAAGCCGATTGGCTTCTTCGATGACACTCGGTATTTTCTCCGGCCGGACGCCGAATTCCTGCAAGAGATGCTTCGTCTGGACATCCTTGCAGAGCACTATCTTTTGATCGAGCAGGCGGCGCTTCTCGCCTTCGGAGAGCGTGGTCAGGCAGGTGAGCGGATGCACGCGGGCTTCTTCTATCATTGTGAGCAATCCGCGCGTGCGCGGATAATCCCAGCCGATCAGTGTCAGTCCCGAGCATTGCGCATACCGTATCGCGTTGCGCGTGAACCGTGTATTGGTGACAAGCCATCCTTCGTCGACGCGCGATGACATTTCGGGAGTATTGCGGAGGTCATCATAGCGCGCCTTCACGTAGAGCGCGTCTTTGATATCGGTCCGACCGCCCGGCTCATTGTGGAATTTTGCCTCGATCCCGACGCGTTTGTGGTCTTTTTCGGCGAGCACGTCCACTTCGTGCGGCGCGCAGCGGCCGTTCAAGGCGACGCCCGTATTGGTGTGCCAGCCGTGAGCGCGCAATATCGCCGCGACGAATTGCTCGAATGGAAATCCTGATGGCCCGAGTGAAAAAACAGCGCGCTTCACCGAATAGCGGGCGGCAACCGGCGTGTGTTCGTCTTCTTGCAGCATTCGAAATGCATGTTGGTAAATCTCCTCGGTCATGATGCCTGGGTGCATTTCTTTGATCAGGTGTGCTACGATACGCGCCCGCGTCGTCGAGCTGGCACCGGCAAGCTCAAGTGAATGCTCGAGCTTCCCCGCGTCGAATGGTTCCTGTTCGCCATCGGCTTTTGTCACTAAGATATGCGGCATTCACATTATTGTAGCGCAACTATTCCCCCGCCGAGGCACTGTTCACCTGCATAGAGGACAATGGACTGTCCCGGTGCGGCGATGTGTGGCGCTTTGAAATGTGCGGTGTATGCGCCGTTCTCTTCTATGACGGACACCTCGACGGGAGTTTCGCGATACCGTGTCTGTGCGAGAGCGGTGAGAGGCAATGTTGGTTTTTGGAGCCAGTGCATATCACGGATGTTCACTTTCTTCACGGCAGCATCTTCGCGATTCGGCGATACACGGATGGTGTTCGCTTTTGTATCGATAGCAACTACATAAAGAGGTGCGGTAAACCCCTTACCACTTTTCTGATGCAAAAAGTGGTAAGGGGTAAATCCGTGCCGTTGCCCTATCGTATACAATGCGGCACCGTCATGTTTTCCTACCACTGCTCCACGCATGTCCACAACATCTCCCGGAGTGACCTTGATAAAGCGCGAAAGAAATTCGGGAATTGAAACATCGCCCAAAAAACAGAGCCCCTGACTATCAGGCCGTTTTGCCACAGGGAGGCGACGCCTCCCCGCAAGGTCGCGCACGTCGCTTTTCTGCATATCCCCCATGGGAAACATGATGTGTGCCAGATCTTCTGCATTGAGCCGATGCAAAAAATACGACTGGTCTTTTTGCGGATCTTTCCCGCGCAACAATCCACATGTTCGACCTACGAGGTCGAACATGTTCGACCTCGTAGGTCGAACATTGGTCGAACGGGCATAGTGGCCGGTCGCGACAAAATCCGCGCCACTCTCGCGCGCCCATGTGAAAAATGAACCGAATTTTATGTGGCGATTGCACAGCACGTCGGGATTCGGCGTGATTCCCTTCGCATAGTCGGCGACCATCGAGTCGACGACTTCTTTTTTGTATTCTTCGGAGAGGTCTATTTCCAGAAATGGTATTCCAAGCGCCACGGCAACCCGCATCGCATCGAGCCGGTCCTCCTTCCACGTGCACTCAATGAATTCTGGCCGCCAAATCTTGATGAACGCTCCCACCACGTTGTGTCCGCGCTCTTTCAGCAGCGCCGCCGATACTGCACTATCCACGCCGCCTGAAAGTCCGACATATCCCGTCTGCATGCGCGGAGCCTACCACAAAAAAAGAACCCCGCGGTCGTACGCGGGGCATTACGTTAACTGCCTAGCCATTAAAAAGAAAGACCCCCGCATCGCACGCGGGGGTTGAAGGAACATATTGTCTATTAGGAGTCCGTGTCAGGCAAGTCTGCTCTTAACGGCACGCAACCTCTGGGAGATGTCGCGACGGATGATCACCCACCCCTCAGTCAAAAGCTGTCGGAGATGACGGGCCGGCGGAGGGACCTGTTGCTCTTCGTATGAGCGGACGGGGTAGATTTCTCCCGCGCGGATCTCACGATACAGATCGGAGAGATCGCACACATTTGTGGCCATCAGTCGCACGTTGTGAAGACAGGCGGCGTTTCGTTCGACGATAGCAAACGCTGAACGATACCGATATTCGCCGGTGGTCCGCTGCGTGCTGATGCCGCCCCCGTAGAAACTGTCGTGTGCGGTGAGATACGCCGCGTCACCCCCCAACCCCTCCGGAAGCTCCGTGGTTTCCGGAATAGGGAGAGCGAGTTCGATAAATGGTTGTCCCTGCGGGTAGTTGACGGGGAATTGTCCATGTCGCAGAACTCCTCCCAACGTCTCCGCCGGAAACAGGTTGCGCCTCAGATATACTCGGATAGCCATGATCGTAACCTTCCTTCTTTGTGCCCCGACTGTGTCAGGGTCACGAGTGGTTGAACGGCTTTTCAAGCCAGCAATCGTCTCAAAGATCGTGGCAGATTGCTATTCGATTTCTATCATATATTAAGTGTTCTGTCAATGGTCAAAAATACTGATTTTTGTTCGCGATCTGTTGCTGATACGTTGCGCTGTAGTGCGTCACGCCGCTCCGGTCGGCGAGGAAATAGAGGTATTTTGTTTTGGTCGGATTGACGGCGGCCTCGAGCGCGTCCTCTGACGGTGAACCGATGGGGCCGGGCGGCAAGCCCTTATTGGTATACGTGTTGTACGGCGAGTCGGTGGTCAGATCTTTTGTCGTCAACTGGAATGTCCCCTTCCCGAGCGTATAGAGGAACGTCACATCCACCTGGAGCGGCATTCCGATCGCGATCCGCTTCCAGAGAATTCCCGCGATGATGCGTCGGTCCGCTCCCTGTGGCGCTTCCCGCTCGAGTATCGATGCCATGATGACCACATCCTTCAGCGGCTTGCCGAATTTTTGTATCTGTTCGTCGAGAGTGGTTATGTGCGTGTCGAAATTTTGCCGCAGAGCCAGTATGACCGTTTCGTCGCTCGCGTTGGGGAGGAAGAAATACGTGTCAGGGAAAAAGTATCCTTCGAGCGGGACCGCCTGCGACAAAAAACGCTCCGTGTTGAACCGCTCCAGACGTCCGTCAAAGATGCGCGCGATATCTTTCGTGGTTGCGCCTTCCGGCACGCGTATGCGGAACGGCTCCAGCCCGTACGCGCCGATAGCGATAACGCGGGCGATGCTGAAGATAGATACTGGCTCTTTGAACAGGTAATCGCCCGCGTGCAATGAATGCTCGTTGCCGCTCAAGGCGACGATGATGCGGAATGCGATGCGAGAGCGTATGACATAGTTATCTTTGAGGATGAGTGCGGTTTCGGAGAGCGTCGCGCCCACCGGCACGGTCACGAGTTTATTCAGCGGAAAATTCCCGGGTGGTCGGATAATGAAGAGATACGAAGTGATCGTGATCGCGCCGGCCACGAGAAGAATGATGATGGTCCGGCGGTTGGTGTGCTCGCGCCAACGGGCCGACAGCATTTCCTGCAAGCGGTCGGTCTTAAAAAAGAAACTTTTGAGGTCATGCTCTACTTCGGGGGGCATACAGTGGCGGCACGAGGGCCATATTACATTGGTAGATTCGGCGGCGGCTCGGCCTTTGTGGCGGGGATACGCACAATACCCGGCGCCGTCACCGAGCTGCTCGGCGGATGCCAGAGAGATGCGATGGCTTCAGCGGTCATGATATTGTGCGGCGTGATCCACGGCGTATAGAACCACGATCGGCGGCGGAACGCATCGATGAATCGGCGCGTATGGAGCTTGTACCGCATCCGATGAAAATCCTGCCATGGGTAGTCGAACGTATTGGACCAACGGACCGGACGAAGTTGATTGAGGTATTGCGGATTGGCGAATGGCCGCCAGAGCCACCGCATGCCGACGTACGTGGGGCTGTGAAAACGGCTTTTATCGCCTATGTAAATAGCGCGCATGCCGACACTGAACGGATATTTTCCCAAATGGCGCTCCATGGATTTCATTTGTTCTTGTTCCGCCCATGTAGGTTTCGGAAAGCCGAACTTCCGCGGATCATCGTCAGGCGCATCTTTTTTCCGCGGGTTCAATGAGGCGGTCTCGCGGATCTTTTCTACCTCCTCGTGGACAAGTGATTCCCATAGCGGCTCCGTCTGCAACGTGCCCTTCTTCCGGCGCTTGTCTTTGTTGAGGGTCAGAATGATCTGGACCCAAATTTGTTCGTTTGGTTTGATACTGCTCAAAAACTCGAGCACATACGCCAGCGGGTCGATCTTATATTCTTCCTTCGGATCTTTGTCGAGCTCATAATCAAGATATGTCTTGATGGGAAACGCATCACTTCGAGGATCGAGGCGGTAGTCGGTGCTGAACGCCATGTGCTTCTCGGGATCGTACCGGAATTTTGACGCATAATCCTCCACCTCGATAAGCTCGACTTCGGGATACTGCGCATACACTATTGATTCGACGATATTGCGGTCTGACTCGCGCGTCCAAATATAAAAATGGACCTGTCCGCCGAACGACGCGAGCTCAAAAGAATAGTATGCGCGCACGCCGCCGCGCCACCACCGGTGAAAAAGGGTCGTTTCACCGGAGGAAGTCCACAGATTCGTCAGTGCAAGCTCCATCGCGCGCGGCGAACGGGTGATTTCCCGCGGTATCTTCATCTCGAGTAGGATATGTTTTTGCTTCGAAATGAAGTATACACGCACATACCACATCCACACTTTCCACGCTCCGACGAGAAGCGCGATAGGAAGCCAGATGGGTGATGTGCCGACAAGCCACTGCGAGCTGTAAGTGCCAAGATCGGGCACCTCGATCGATAGCGCGGCGAGCATACCGACAAAAAGCATGGTAACGAAGAGCGCGCGGGAGAGCCCCCATTTGCCGAGATACTCGACCCATGTCGTGAGATTGAGCTTTCCATATCTCTTGGACGCCGGGTCATAGCCAAAGAGCATGCTTAGGAACGTAAATCCCTCGGCTGTATGCGTGGTCAATTTTTCTACATCACCCGGCCCTGCCATATCGATATTTTACCACGGGAGGGGCGTTCGGGGGGTATGCATTCATCCGAACTTTGTACAAGTCGGTCACTTGATCCTCAATCACTTCATTTTGCAAGCGCGTAGCGGCCGTCGGGAAGACGAGCAAAAAGTGCGCTCTGGAGATTGACGACGATGGTCGCGTCTTTGACATAGCGCTCGCGCTTCACGCGATCAATGATCTCTTCGCGCGAAAGCGGCCCCTCGTGGGTGAGAATTCCTTTGATGACGTCGCGTACGACGCCCGGTTCGTATCCCCATTCCTTGAGCGCATAGAGGCCGCGTCCGACGAGGACGAAGCGGCTGTCTTTAATGAGTTCATTGTGCGTAGTCGCGGGATGGGTCTCGCGGTTGAACAGCTTCGAGATTCCTTTGGCAACTTCGGTGAAGTGCATCGGCGAACCGTGGCGCTTCAATGTGAGGTACGCAAAATCGCGGGTGTTCTTGATGCGCACGTGCGGTGATTCCGTCCTTCCCCATTCGCCAAGAGGATTTTTCCCGACGCGTTTTGAAATGAGCAGCCAGCGCGTCATTACCTCGACCGGACGCGGTTTCACTCCCGATTGTTTAAGATGTTTTGCGAACAGTTGAATGAATTCCTCTTCGGACATGAGGCGGTTTTGTTCTATCGATTCATAGAGACTCGTCAGAGCTTCTTCGACGGATTCGACGAGCGACTCGTCGATGTGCCAGCGTGCGCGGAAGTCGTTGTCTTCGCGGCGATCGCTGAAATGATGCCCAACGGTGAGCAGGAACACGATGTGGTTGCGTTCGGATTCATTCTTGGCGAGTTCTGCGAGGACTGTCTCTTCGGCAACAGCTCCACCGAGCGCGAAGATCGCCCGCTTGAGATCGTCCCACGTGGCGCCGTGACTCACATAGACCCCCGATTCGCGAACGGTCGTAAGGCCGTGATTTTCGATCTGACGGATGCGTTCACGCGTGATCCCGTACTCCTGTCCAATGGCGTCGAGGGTGCGGCTCTCCCCTTTATTCGAGAGCCCGAAACGGTCAGTGAGCACGCGGCGAGAGCGCTCCGGAAGATCGGCAAGAAGCTCTTTTGTGACTGTTTTTGCTGAAAATGAAAGCATGATGAATGTGTGAATTTGACTATTATCCTCCGCGTGTCATACGTTGTATCAAACATTACCGGAGCGGTCAAGGACTGTCAAATACCTCGCCTTTTTGGTCAGAGAATATCCCCAGATCGTGAACAGTTTATCAGATGCGTTGTGCGGCAACTTGTTAGATAGGTTATGCCAGATTCCACTCATGTGAGTCGAATGTGCCCCGAAAATGGGTGCTACGATATGGTGCATGAGCGCTCCGCAGGACCGAAATCCGAACAAAACGCAGCGTGGAAATACACGCAAACATATGAGTGCGTCACCTCCCAACTCAAACTTTCGTGTTCCACCGCAAAGTCTCGACACCGAAAAAGCACTGCTCGGCTCGCTCCTTCTGAACGCCGATGCGGTGCATGAAGTGGCCGACACAGTGAAGCCCGAATCGTTTTATGCCGGACAAAATCGCATCGTGTTCGATGCAATGCTCGCGCTCCACGAAAAAGGCCAGCCCATTGACCTCATCACCGTATCGGGTAAGCTCAAAGACCTTGGACAGCTTGCCGATATCGGCGGTTCGACATATTTGTCGGAATTGGTGGGTTCATCTTCTTCGCCGGGAAGCGCCAAACATTACGCGGAAGTCGTCCAGAACAAATTCATCCTCCGTTCGCTCATTTCAGCCGGTTGGCAGATCAGCGAGCTTGGTTTCAGCGAACACCGCGAGGTGGAAGACATACTGGAGGAGGCGGAAAAGGCTATTTTTTCGGTCGCCAACGCCCCATCGCTGCGAAAATTCAGTACGGTCAAAGACGAACTCGCGGTAGCATGGGAGCGTTTGGAAAGGCTGCAAAAAGGCGGTCAGGCCATGCGCGGAGTCCCTACGGGATTCACCGAACTCGACAATAAGCTTTCTGGTTTCCAAGAATCAGATCTCGTTATCCTGGCCGCGCGACCATCAATGGGCAAAACCGCGCTCGCGCTCGACATCGCGCGCAAGACAGCTATCAAGCACGGCACTTCGGTCGGTATTTTCTCACTCGAAATGAGTGCGCAGCAGCTCGTCGACCGCATGCTTGCCGCAGAATCCGGCGTCGATTCATGGAAACTCCGCACGGGAAAAATAAAAGGCGAGGACGATTTTCAACGATTACAGGAAGGTATGGCGTCGCTCTCCGAGGCGCCGATATATATTGACGACCAGCCGGGCGCGACCATTCTTTCGATGCGCTCCATCGCGCGCCGCCTCAAGCTCGAAAAAAATCTCGGACTCGTCATCGTCGATTACCTGCAGCTCATCACGCCTACCTACACGCGCGGCGGCGACAATTTGGTGCAGCAGATAACCGAGATCTCGCGCTCGCTCAAATCAATGGCGCGCGAGCTGAAAGTCCCCGTCCTCGCGCTCTCACAGCTTTCGCGCGCCGTCGAGCAACGGCGCGGCAAGCCACGCCTCTCTGATCTTCGCGATTCCGGTTCTATCGAACAAGACGCCGACGTCGTGATGTTCATCCACCGCGAAGACAAGATGAATGCCGACGCGGGCGCCGACAAGACTAATATCGCGGAAATCCTCATCGAAAAACACCGCAACGGCCCCACCGGCAAAGTCGAATTGCGTTTTGACGAAGAGAAAACCACCTTCCGCTCGATTGACAAAAGCGACTTTGGTGATTTCACACCGGAAAGCGAGGTAGAAGCTGCGCCTTTCTAAAACCGAAATGCGGATTGGATGTTAGGACTTCGTAAGTCCTCCGGGACTTACGAAGTCCGCCACGCAAGATACAATGAGCAATATGGATTCCATTGAACGGCTCGTCGCACTTTTTGAACGCTTTCCCGGAATAGGTCCCAGGCAAGCAGGCAGATTTGTGCAATTCCTCTTACGCTCCTCGCCTGCCATTCGCCGCGAACTCATTGATGCGGTGCAGGAACTCTCCGGCGGCGTGCATCAGTGCAAACAGTGTATGCGTTGGCACACCGGCTTGCCCGCCAAAGCATCGGCGACGGAGGGAGACGAGGCAAAGGCGACCGGTATTTTTATTTGCAACATTTGTTCAAATCCACAGCGCGATACGCAGATGCTTGCGGTCGTGGCCTCCGATACCGACCTCGCGGCACTTGAGCGCAGCGGTACGTACCGCGGGTATTACTTCGTCCTCGGCGGCACGATCTCGCTCGCGTCTGAAAAAATGTCGGGCCTCCGCATTAAACAACTTCTCGATTCTATTCCCATACGTGAAAAAAACGGACTAAAAGAGGTGATTCTCGCCTTCCCCGCGAATCCCGAAGGCGATGCGACTGCCATCCGCGTCCGTGAGGAGTTGATAAAAATGATTGATTTACGAAATCAATCATTAAAAATCACGTCCTTGGGCCGCGGCCTCTCGACCGGCAGCGAACTCGAATATGCCGATCCCGATACGCTACGAAGTGCTATTGATAATCGAAAATAATATAGTATGTTTTCCGTGTTACGGCAACGCTGTTATCCTAACTTTCGCATAGGGCTGTCTATGACCTTTTTTCTTGGCGTAGCGGCTTTTTTGGCGGTAGCGGATGACGGTTACCTTCTTTGCGCGACCTTCCTCCACTAGTTCTGCCGAGACCTTTGCGCCCGCTAGGTACGGTGCACCGATTTTTGTATCGGAACCGTCGTCGACGAGCAGCACTTTATCAAAGGTAATTTTCTCACCGGCCTTGCTTACACCCGAAAGTTTCTCCACATTCAAAACAAGGTCCTCCGTCACGAGGTACTGCTTGCCGCCGGTCTCGATGATAGCTATCTTTGCCATATTGTTGAGGGACTATACCCCTTCTACTCATCTCCCGCAAGTGCAGGTTTATCGAGAAGTATCGCCTCCAGCTCGGGCGAGGTGCCGGTAATTTTCAAAACGTCCTTATCTATCTTCCCCAGCTCCTTAGAGCCCGCATTGTAATGGTTGACGGTCGTCGAAAGTGCATTGCCGATTTTTTTGTAATAATCCTCATACGATTTCAGATGCTTGCCGAGCCCGTCGATATTCTTTTGTATCTCTTTGAAGTTCTCTTCCACTTTGAATGCCTTGAGGCCGTTGGCGACCATCGCGATATACGCCATGAATGTTGTCGGGGAGACTATGACGACCTTCTTCTCGCGGTACGCATAGTCGATAAGATTGCGTGAATTTACCTTCCCCGGATTTACCTCGCCAACGAGGAGGTCGTAGTAAATGGCTTCGGCCGGAATATACATGAATGCAATAGGCAGCGTCCCCTCCTTTGGTCGCACATATTTCGCCGTTTCGTCGATGCGCAGTTTGAGGTCATTTTTGAACGTCTTCTCAAGCTCGGCACGCTGCGAGTCGTCGACCGCGTTGACGAGCCGGTTGTAATTATCGAGCGAAAATTTCGCATCGACGGGAATAATCCCCTCTTTGGTGAAGATGACCGCGTCGACAGTTTCGCCGTCGACGAATTGGTGCTGCATTTCGAATTGATTCGGCGGCAGAAAATTGCCCAAGATGAGCTCGAGCGATGCCTCTCCCCAATTACCCCGTTGCTTTTGATGTGTGAGAACTTTTTCAAGGTTGGAAAGTTGCTCGGCAATAGTCATGAATCGCGACGTTGCTTCGTTGGTCTTGGTCTGCTCTTTTGCCACCTCCGTAAGCTGGCGCGACATTGCTTCCTGAATATTGGATATGAGACGCTGTGAGTGATCGGCTTGCGCTCGCATTCCCTCGAACATGCGGTCCGTTCCTTCACCGAGCTTGTGTTCCATAGCATGCGAAAGTTCCTGCATTTGATTCTGCAGCAATAGAAGACCCTGCGTATCCTGTTTCGGCTTCTGAAATTTCCAAAAGAAAAACGCAACGGCGCAGAGATTTGCTACCAAAAGAAGTACGATGACCCATTCCATGCAAGTACTTTATCACGATTGCTTTCCGGGGGCATTTCGGAGTATAGTGGTCGCAGCAAAGGAGGAACACACAATGAAGTGGATGATATTGTTTGTGGTGCTGTACACCACGTTGGGTGGCAGCGAACAGCAAGCACTTTTCAGAGGTGATGAAACGTATGCCTCCGAAGATGCTTGCAAAGCGAACCTTGACGGTGCAGCCCTGCAATTCCTCGACGATTTGGTGAATCGGAAAATCTCCCTTCCTCAAGAAGCGTATGAGGTGGGTGGAAGCGTCGGCCTGAAATGCACGCCGGAAACGACACTGTAAAAGTGAGCGCCGCGAGAATACGCGGCGTCTTTTTATTTATGATAAAGTGTATGCTATATGTTGACTCAAAAAATCCGTGCGGATATGACTGCCGCGATGAAAGCTCGTGATTCGCTTCGGCTTGATACGCTGCGCGGCGCGCTCTCGGCATTTACGAATGAGCTCGTCACCAAAGGACGTAAACCGACCGAGGAGCTTACCGATGCAGAGGCAATCGTGGTAATGAAGCGGCTCGCTAAACAGCGCAAAGATTCCGCGGAACAATTTGAAAAAGGGGGGCGACCGGAGCTTGCGCACAAAGAAATGAGCGAGATGAAGATCATCGAGGAATATTTGCCGCAAACGGCTCCGCGCGATGAAATAGAGAACGTGGCGCGCGCAAAGATGGCGGAACTCGGCATACAAAATGCATCCGGTGCAGGAAAGCTCACGGGTGTCGTTATGAAAGAAATGGCCGGCCGTGCCGATGGCAATGATGTGAAAGAAGTCGTAGCCGCACTGTTCAAATAGCACCGCTATGCAAGAGGCGCCACGACCAAAAAAAATAGGACCGAGTGCTGAAAAGGCACCGGATGTGAGCGGGGTGTATCGTGCCGAAGAGGATTTCCGAAACCAGCCCAGGCAGTCTGGCGAGGAAATTGCACAAGAAGCCGCAAAAAAGGGGCGGTTCAAAAAATCTTTCCATCAGAGCTACGAGAATACAAGAACTCCAGAGGAAATGGAGACGATACGAAAAGCGACACAACGAATGCTTGGTGGAGACACGTGATTCAGTACGGGAGAGCGTCTTTCTTCCACGTCAAAAAGACAGAAATACTCGAGGCAAGCGCCGCAAGAGCGAAAATGCTCATCAGTGTGAGCGGTAGCGAGATGCGCAGAGCGAGGTAGGCGGCAACAAGACACACAAGTATCTTGCCGATGGAAAGGCCGATCTCTTTGAGTGCGGTGTATTCATCGACATATGAACCGCGGTCCGCCGCTTGGTCATAGCCGAATGGATCAATGCCCGTACCCCGTATCGGCGTGCCGGTATAAAAGTACGAGTCCACCATGACCGCGCCGAGAGGTGAGGCGACAGTAAGCCGAAATATCCAACTTGATGCCGCGAGCGCGGCCTGCACGACCACTGAATCATGCAGGCTGGAACTTTGTATGAGACGGCGAATGTACCGACGGGAGAACAACACAATGAGGAACGTCGCCGAGAGAATGATGCCGACGAGCGCATACGACCATCCGACGATGAGAAATATGGCTATCGGCCAGAACAGAAGGAGAGCCGCCCCCGAGACGCCGTCCATGATTGCCGCAACGACCATTTTTTGATGACGAGCAGCGAAGAGTTCACGGAATGTCGTCAGGTATCCCCACGAAAAACCTTCATGCACATTAGGGACGCGCAGGAGCGGGATGATCGACGAAAGAACGCAGAGAGCGGCGAGAAAGAGCACCCAGACAGGTGCGGGATATCCGAGCATGAGAACGAGACCTACACAGGCTGGCACGAACGCAAAAAAGAGCTCTTGCACAAGGTGGCGATGCTTCGGATGTGCTACACGCGATGCGTCTACTTCATAGGGAACCCAGTAGCATGCGCGATAGCTTCCCATACATAGAGCGAATGCGAGAACACCGAGACCTATCTGTGCACCGGCGGAGCCGCTGAACGCGAGTGCGAGCGCGGCAAAAGCGATCGACGCGAGAAGGATACCTATCATGAGGGGACGTCTCGAGCCGTTACGCAAACTGCGGGCGGAGAGCGGGGTGAGTAGGAGCGTCACGTCGTGCATCAGCGCATACGTGAGTGCCGTCCCCGCGAGTGCGAAACGCAGAGAACCAGTTCGGACATAAAAATATTGAAAAATAAATATCCACGCGAACACGCCGACCATGAGGCCCGTGCGCACAAAAAAACGATGTAGCGAAAGTGCCGAGGAAATGATCATGTGATGGAATGTTCCGGACCAAGTTCCCTCACCCGCGCACGCGTGTACGGTGCGATGAGCGGCAGGAGCAAGACGAGAACATACCCGATCCATATGTTCCAGTCTAGATATACTTGCCAACCAGAAAATGGGATGGAAAATGCTCCGTCAAAGGCGATCGCTACCAGTGCCCACACGCATGAGTACGGAAGAATGTCATGCCACGAATCGAAACGAAGCGCGCGACCGGCTATCGTCGCTACAATGACGAGAATGGCAAGGCGTCCTAGTCGCGGCAAAAGGCCATCGGTCAGTCCGTAGGCGGCAAAAAGCGACCACGAAAGCAGCATCACCGCATAAATCACGATACCCCATCCAATCAGTGCGCCCACCTTCTTCATCCTTCTATTATGCGCGATGATGGCAATACGGTGCCACTCATCTGTGGATAGCCGCTTAGGGGCCGTTCACAAATAACATTCCCGTTATTTGGGATTACGGCCCCTTGTGCCGCGTCCATATTTTGTGGAACATATTTATGGACGCGGCCTCAATCGTTTTCCATCTCACTTCGCAAGCGCGCGGTCGCGTCGAGTTCGAGTCTCGTCACATCGGCCGCGCGGATAGCCGCTTGGTATATCTCGAACGCTTTTCCATAATCACCGGCGTTCATTTTTTCATCGGCTTGCCGAAGATCGCGCTCTGCGTCGGTAACTTCGTGCACGCCAGTGGACGCGGTGGTCGTAGCTATCGTTTCAACAACGACAGCCGTCCTCGCCGCCGTATCGCCAGTGGCATCTGTTTCGAGTTTTTTTGCCGACTTCTCCGCCGCCACTCTGATTGCCTGGACTTTTCCTTCAGCGATCTGTTTCTTTTGACGCGCGACATTTTCGACGCGCTGCGAATCCTGTGCGGTCAGTACCGCTTCCGCCTTGGTACGCGCATCTTTGGTGCGCATTTTGTGCACACGCACATTCGAAAGGACTGACGCAATCGCGATTTCCGTAGAGGAAGATTGATCGGCAAGCACCATGAGGACATTCTCGTGGGCATTCAGCGATGCTTCAAGATTCGATTGCGCGTTGGCGACGAGTGCATCATTGCCGGGATTTTTTGCAAGCGCCGCGACATGTTCATTAAAATTTTCCGCTGAAGTATTTATCTGTGATTCGATCTCTGCGCTTACAGCCGGTGTGAGACGACCTTGTGCCGCCAAGCTCTCGGCTTCCTCAAGTCGGCGCGTGGTCAACGTGGCGCTCCACTGCACTTTGTTTTCCACCCCGACGGCGAGAGCACCCTGCACCCGTTCACGCACATGAATTTTCACCGGGTAGAGCACGTCACCCGGGAGTGCCGCTTCAGAGGCGTACGTCGTGCCAACACCGATACACAGCACCAGAGCGAACGCGAACGCCAGCGATTGCACAGGTAAGCCGAATAATTTTCGCGAATCGGCCGCATGCATGGTGCTCAGCGTTCCATCAGCAAATCGAATATACCACGGGATGCGCGGCGGATGCGCAGCCATAAAAAGCCGGATGCGCGTCTTGATACTCTCGCGCTCGCTATTTGAAAGTGTTTGACGTTTGAATACGTCGAAAAAGTGATCCATATCTGATATGGACATACTACTGCATTTCGCACGCCCGTACGAGAAAGACGGATGAAGAGAGTTTATGTTACCGTCTTCTCTCTTAATCCGTCATATGACTCTCACTCACGCGGCCGCGTGAGTGAGAGTCATATCAACATGAAAAAATTCCGGAAACAGCACGACCCCGCCAAAGGCGGAGTCGTGCTTAGAAGAAACGGTAAAAATTATGGGGAGCGACCAAGGTCGCGATCAGACTGTTGCGGGCGGTGGCCCGTACATATTTCCAAAAGCGAACCAGGCCCCGCGCGAAGCACGGGTTCGCTTACCAATTTCCTCGGTCTCCACCGCGTCCACCTCCGTTGTAGCCGCCGCTATTGCCGCCGCCACCACGAAAGTCACGCCTGGGCCTCTCTTCCATCGGACGCGCCTCATTTACCGTGAGGGTGCGACCGCCGAAATCCTTGCCGTTCATTGTGTCGATCGCCTTCTGTGCTTCCTCATCGGAAGACATTTCGACGAATCCGAAACCCTTGGAGCGACCGCTCATCTTGTCCATGATGATGACAGCCGACGTCACATTTCCCGCTTGCGAGAATGCGTCCTTGAGTTCAGTGTCGGTGGTTGCATACGGCAAGCCACCAACATAAAGCTTCTTTGCCATGACTCTATGTATTTTCTTTCTGTTTAAAAAATGTAAACCGACCTGCCTGCCGGCAGGCAGGCCTTTCCTCTGCTTCGCGTCGGTTTAATACGACTCAGCGTTGGAAAACCTCTACATTCACGAGAATCCTATCCTGCCGTATCCCGCTGTCAAGCGACCAAAGGTTCTTCAAGCGGGGCGAGTTAGAACCTTGAAGTACTCTTGTGGTGCGGTCTATAGACAAAAAAGAATAGCCCCGACGAGATGTCGGGGCTCCGTCTGCTTGGCCAGAAATCAATGCTTCCGGCCATTGTTGTCCTTCTGTTTGCCCTTGCCTTTGCCGTGCGGGTCGGCGGCAGGCGACGAACCTCTGGCAGGACGGGCCGTGTTGCGGGCTGCGCGATTCGTATCCCGCCGCTTTTCGTACGCCACCCGCTCTTCCCTCGACATTGTCTTGCTGCCGAGCGGCGACGGGCCCCTCTTGTCATTGTCCTTGACCGCAACCGGGTACTTGCTGACCTCGTCGCTCAACTCCGATTTGTCAGCTGGGCACTGGAGACAGAACCGGTTTCGAACTCCCGGTCGCAACTCGCCGGCAAGCGAACGCCGCTTGAGCTCGTCGCGAACCGCCGGGAACTTGCCGGGGCTCTTGATCGCTTCGTCGATCATTCCGTGGAGTTCACCGTCCACCTTCTTGGCGTTGGTGACCTTGATAGCACTCAACGCCGGCGACGGATCGCCGTACCGGACAGGCCCCGAAGTGACTTTGGGCAGTGCAGGGGTGTCCGAGAGCCACCAGTAGTTGCTGGAATCGTCGATGATCTCCAGGTTCTCACGAAGATGATTTCTCTCCCCCTGATTGAGCCGTCCGCCGATGCGTTTTGTGTGCACACCGATGGTCCGGGTGATCTTCTCTCGAAAGTCCGGGTACAGCGCCGTGAGGCGCAACAGTGCCGCCAACTCGTGAAAGTTGCGGTCCTGTTTTCGTGCCCTTTCATCGAGATCCGTGAAGTCCGCCACTCTGGCGAACAACGATTCAACGAATTCCAGCCGCTTCTCGAGCGCCGCTTCTGGCGCAAGAGTCGTCCGCATGACGCCGTCCGTCGCCACCGTGACCTCGGCGACAACGCCGTCTGGATAGTAGACGTGGAGCGTATCGCCCGCGTCGGCCTCCACGAACATTTCGTGCGTGGTCCGGTCGACGATGCGACGTGCACCGCGCACGCCGGCCCACACGGGCTCGAAGTCCCGAATGAGCTGTGCACCGTCGGCGAGGCCAAAGCGGATGCAGAGCAGATGCCCGCCGATGAAATATTTGTGCTTCGTGCGGAAGTTGGTTGTGCCCGCCGCGATCTGCGACAAGTTGTCGCTGACGTGCGTGACACGCACGTCGATCGAGCTCACCGTGCCATCGACCCGGAATCCCTTTGCGACGAAAATGAGGGGTTCGACGATAACGGCCTGTGCGGACGAACCGACCATCGTGATGACGTCCATGACTTTATTCCTCTTCCTCTCGATATTACAAGCTTCGCGTTTTGCGAGCTTTTCCGTTGGGAATGCTAGCACACTATTGCCTAATTGTCAATGACAATATAGTGGCCTGTATACTCACTATTTCAGAGGTTCGTCCAAATCCTTACCACTCTCTTCTCGAGTATCTTTCGGCATATCCTGCCGTAGGCGTTCTATACCGCGGTGAATGCGCACCGAAACGACATTTTCCGAAACGCCGATTATCCGTGCTATCTCCTTCGGTGTCATTTCATCGATATAACGCATCGTTACAGCCACGCGATACATTTCATCGAGCGATACGAGAAGTGCGAACGCCTGTCGCAGAGCCGGATGATCTATCGGTTCTCGAATGGATTCGTCACGCACTTCAAATCCGTCTTCTTCCATCATTTTGTCGAGTGACGACGACTTTTTCTTGCGCGACGCATCAATGATGAGATTGTTGGCGACACGATACAGAAATGCGCGGATGTGTTCTATCTTCTTCCCCATCGAAAGGTACGTCCACGTGCGACTGAACGCTTCTTGCGCAAGATCTTTCGCAACATCGCGATCGCGTACGCGGATGAGACAGTGGCGAAAAAGAGCATCACCATGCGCATCGTACGCGGCGAGAAATTCTTCTTCCAACTTTGCCCTCCACTGCTCGCTTTTAGTTAGTTTTTTCATTGCAATATAACAGAAACCCTGGATAGGGTTTACGAAATACAACTATACCATTGAGTCCTGTTTTGAGAACAAAATTATTTGACTCCGTACTTATTCTATCCGACCGGATAGAATAAGTACATGAAATTTTCAGGATGAATGCTCCGCCTCGGCGGTGTATTTCCCGAGTGACGCGAGCGCGTTCATCTTGGCGCGGTGGAGAAATATTTTTTGTGCCGATGCGATGTTGGCCGCATTCCCATGCCATGCCTGCATCGCCGCACTCTGCAGCGCACGGCCATACGAAAATGAGACTCTCCACGGATGAGTGCCGCGCCTATTGATGGCGTTCAAATTTTCAGTCGCTTCGATATCGCCCTGCCCGCCGGAGAGGAACGCTATTCCCGCCAGTTCGTTCGGCAGTGTTTTGTTGAATACTTTTAGGGTGGCATCGGCGACTTCATCCGGCGATTTTTTCTCGCCGCTCTCTTTCCCTGGGATCACCATGTTTGGTTTTAAAATAATTCCGTTAATTACCACGTCGATGGCTCGTAATTCTTCAAAGACGGCCGTGAGTACCTTTTCCGTCACTTCGCGACATCTTTCCATTGTGTTGTTTCCATCCATCAACACTTCGGGCTCCACCATCGGTACGATGCCCGCATCCTGACAATTTTTTGCATAACGGGCCAAGTCGCGTGCATTCTGCCGGAGATTCGCATCAGTTGGGATAGAAAGTTCGCTGCCTGTGGTGAGCTCTGTCGAACCAATCGTGATGACGGCACGCCATTTGGCGAACTTTGCGCCGAGCGCGGCGTACCCCGCCAAACGCTCCGGCAATCCTTCCAATCCTGCCGTCACTTTTTCTTTTGGCGAACCGCTCATTTCTATCGTGCCTTGATCGACTTTGATTCCGGGCAATATTCCCACGTTTTGCAAAACTTTTACGAAGGACGCGCCGTCAGTAGTATTTTGATGAATCGTCTCGTCGTACATGATGACGCCGGAAATATATTCACCCATACCCGGCGAGGTAATGAGCATCTGGCGATAGGCGCGGCGGTTGTCTTCTGTGTTTTCGAGACCGATGATTGCAAATCGTTTCCCTATGGATGACGTGCTCTCGTCCGCCGCAAGAATCCCCTTGCCTGGCGCCACCATCGCCTCCGCAACGGCATTCAAGTCATTGATATTCATCGCACTAGTATATCAAAGCAAAATCCCCCAACATTCACGTTGAGGGATTTTGTTGAGGGATTTGAAAGATCAATATGCTCTCTCCCTATGGACACAATGAGACTTATACTACTGCGAATACACAATTTCGCACTGATGAAATTTTTTATTCCGGAGTTTATCTTTGGCGAGGTGGACGAGCCATGGCACGTTGGAGAGCGCATTCTCGGGAATGGCCGCGATCTCATACCAGTCGACTTTTCCCTCATCTTCCCTCGCGCACACAATTGGCTGTGCTTTTTTTGCAATGTGCCCGAATACGTCTACGCGCCAGTCCCCTCCCGTCATCACGGCGATGTGCGTCCATGCACTTTCTTCGCTATTGATACCGCACTCTTCTCGTGTCTCGCGCACCATGCACGCAACTCCCGTTTCACCTTTTTCGAGCTTTCCCCCTACGCCGTTCAGTTTCCCCCTTTGCCACACAGGTCGCTGCTTCTCCATCAAAACGATGCGCTCCATAGTAGGATCAAAAATAAATCCGAGCGTGTAGAACATCATGAACTCTAATATAACAAACTTTGGTGGTCATTGTATCAAAAAGTTAGAACCCATTTCAAACAGAACCCCTGACTTCGCACGCGCCGAGCGCGTGGTGGCTTTGACCCAAACAGTACGCGTCCCGCCCTCTCGCCTTGCCGCTCCTCATTCTTATTTTTTTGCGGGGGGGGAATTTTTTAAAATTGAATGGGCGGCAAAGGCGAGGGGCGGCTTCCTTTTAGGAAAAAGGAAGTGGCGGGATTCAAATACAAAAGGTGCTCGCCATTCATTTTTTATTAAGGAATGGCGAGGCTCAATATCTGTATGTGTTTGCCTGTATCCTTGAATTAGAGGGGCGATAATGGAAGCGGAGACGATCATGCTTGCCTTCGGCTCGACCGACCGGCGGGGAATATCGCTCCGTTCATACACCGAACGCCGATTGCTGGTTGCGCTTCGAGCGCCAAACACAAACAGGCCTGCGTTTCGGTTTCTTTCTTCTCTTTTCTCTTCTTTCTTTGACAATTGAATAGCTAACCAAACACCACCATGACTCAATCTGTTGGCATTGACGTGGGAAAGGAGGAGCTGGTCGCATGCATCAGGGATACTGATGGAAAAACGGCGATGCCAGCTCCCTTTCCCAACACCAGTATCGGACTCAAAAAGCTCATTGTCCATTTCAGGGAACACGACATCGGCGCTGACGATCCCGTGCTCCTTGAGAGCACCGGACCGTACCATTGGCAAGCGGCTCGCACGCTCGCTGATCGCGGGTACTTCGTGAAAGTCGCCAATCCCTTGCACACCAAGCAGATCGCACGGCTCTCCATCAGGAAACGCAAGACCGACAATGTG
>Ga0076057_111_pt1 | contig 23707 bp, 23 predicted proteins | sample RifGroB1_FD_68088 | JGI IMG/M metagenome (GOLD analysis project Ga0076057, IMG submission 68088) | Parcubacteria (Kaiserbacteria) bacterium GW2011_GWB1_52_6
TCTTTGACACCAGCAACCGTAATTGCCATCAGTAGTAACGAAACAATAATATTCATCAATTTTTAGTATACTACCATTCGATGGTAATCTTTGGCGTCGATCCGGGTACAACCAGACTGGGATGGGGAGTAATAGAGAAAAACTCTGCGCTTGCCTATGGGTGTATTGCTCCGCAATCTAAGGCACCAGCGTTTCGCCTGGCTACTATTTATAAAGAGTTACAAACACTCCTGAAAACGTATAAACCAGACGTTGTAGCAATCGAAGAACTTTATTTTGCAGTAAACGCAAAAACGGTCATCCCTGTTGCCGAAGCGCGAGGAGTCGTGTTGCTTTCTGCTGCGCAGGAAAATATTCCTGTAATATCCTATACTCCACTTGTGGTAAAACAGACGATAACGGGAAGTGGACGCGCCGATAAAACACAGGTGCAAAAAATGGTGAAAATACTTTTGAAATTGAAAGAAATTCCAAAACCGGATGATACGGCAGACGCGCTGGCCATCGCGATGACCCACGCGTTCACCAAACAATACGTATGATTGGCCTACTCAAAGGAACGGTTGAACACGTAACAACAAATCCCATTCTGGTTGTCGTTGGAGGCGTGGGATATAACGTGTATGTGCCGGATAATCTTCGAGGCAAACTTACAAAACAAGAAATACTTTTTATTCACACGCATGTAACCGATGATGCAATCACGCTGTTTGGATTTGCAAAGGAAGAAGACCTCATGCTTTTTGAATTACTTCTCACTGTTTCGGGTATTGGCCCCAAGACCGCACTCGCCATCATTGATCGGGGCAGTCAATACGTGCGAGGCGCAATCAACAAAAACGATGTGGATTTTTTTACCATGATTCCGAGGCTCGGAAAAAAGAATGCCCAAAAAATTATTATAGAACTGCGAAACAAACTTGGTGCTATTACCGAACTGGATCTTGCCGCGGGTGACGGTGAAACAAAACCAATCAGACAGGCGCTTGAATCTATGGGGTTTGGACGAGAAGAAATTATGGAGGCACTCAAAAACGTCGGCGGAACAACCGTGGAAGAAAAAATTCGCGAAGCGCTCAAGTACTTAGGAAAACCATGAAAAAAACAGATGATATCGTCGAGGCTGCACCGACACCCGAGGAGGAAAAACTATTTACTTCTCTTCGCGCGAGTGATTGGAAAGAATTTCATGGCCAAGAAAACGTGAAAGAATCTCTCCAAATCGCAATCAAAGCCGCGACAAAACGCAGGGAAGCGCTTGAGCATATTTTGCTCTACGGTCCGCCGGGTTTGGGAAAAACGACGCTCGCGCACTTGATTGGCAAAGAATTGGGTGTCAATGTCCGCGTAACGAGTGGCCCGGCACTTGAACGCGCGGGAGATTTGGCATCGATCCTCACCAATCTGGAACCCAAAGACATTCTCTTTATCGACGAAATTCACCGTCTCAATAAGGTCGTCGAAGAAACGATTTATCCGGCGATGGAAGATTATGCATTGGATATCGTCATCGGCAAAGGCCCTGCCGCTCACACTCTTCGATTAGATTTACCGCCATTTACGATTATCGGGGCAACGACTCGCATAGGCCTCCTCTCTGCTCCCCTTCGGGACCGATTCGGCGTTGTCGCTCGATTATCCTTTTACCAACCAAAAGAACTCGAACAAATTCTCCAGCGGGCGGCAACAAAGCTCAAAGTAAAACTTGATGCAAACGCCAGAGAAGAATTGAGCAAACGCAGTCGCGGCACCCCACGCATTGCGCTTCGGCTGCTCAAGCGCGTCCGGGACGTAGCGCAAGTCGAGGGCACGGGTGATATCACCGAGGCAATTCTGGTGCGGTCTCTTTCGCTTTTGGATGTTGACGTCATGGGGCTTGATTCCTCCGACCGCCGACTACTTGCAACCATCATTGAAAAATTCGCCGGTGGACCGGTGGGAATAGAAACGGTGGCGGCAGCACTTTCTGAAGATATCGGAACCTTAGAAGAGGTACTCGAGCCGTACCTCATGCAAATAGGTTTTCTCGACCGCACGCCGCGCGGCCGCACCGTGACCGCGCGGGGCTACGAGCATGTCGGTGCGAAAAAAGTTCCTTCGCAACAAAAATTGATCTAAACTACACACCATGTCCGGACATAACAAATGGGCGCAGATAAAAAGACAAAAAGGGGCGAACGACGCGGCAAAAGGTGTGGTCTGGGGCAAGCTCGGCAAGCGAATCGCCGTGGAGAGTAAAAAAGCGAATGGGGATGTAAATTCTCCAACCTTACGCACACTCATCGAAACGGCAAAGAAAGCGAACATGCCAAAAGACACTATCGACCGCGCTGTTGCAAAAGGTATTTCGAGTGATGTCGCGCTCGATTCCATCACCTACGAGACGTACGGACCGGGAGGAGCGGCCATCATCATCGAATGTCTCACTGATAGTAGAAATCGCACCGCGCAGGAAATAAAACACCACTTGAGTGAGTTGGGGCTCGCACTCGCCGCACCCGGCAGCGCGCTCTGGGCGTTCGAGAAAACAAGTTTCGGCTACATGCCGAAAACCACCGTCCCACTTTCCGAAGAGGACGACGCAAAACTTATGGAAATCATGCAAAAAATCGACGAATATGACGATGTGCAGGAAGTGTATACGAACGCGGAATAGTCGCGCGCGGCACAGAGTCTCAACTTTCAGGTACACTTCCCTTATGCGTGTTCTTGCAATTGATCCGGGATATGGGCGGTGCGGGATGGCCGTTGTGGAAAAATCTGGCGGTCCGGAAACGCTCATATACTCGGCGTGCATCGAGACGTCCGCACAAAGTGACTTTGGAGCGCGGCTCGCCACGGTCGTCGATGAGTGTGCAAAGCTCATCAAGGTTCATGCGCCGGATGCGTTTGCGATGGAAAAACTTTTTTTCAGTAAAAATCAGAAGACCGCAATGCGTGTCGCCGAGGTCCGCGGCGCCCTTATTAGTTGCGCAGGCCAAAACGGGATAGAGGTATTTGAATATTCGCCCGGACAGATAAAAAACGCGGCTGCCGGCTGGGGTGGCGCCGACAAAAAACAGGTCGCTGCCATGCTTCATATACTCATGAAGATTGATAAAAATATAAAACACGACGATGAGTACGATGCAATAGCGATTGGCCTTACTCATCTTGTGTATGCGCGTAGATAATGGGTGTTAGCGCCGAAGCTAAAAAAACATTACAATATACTCGTTTGATATGTTTAGACGCATATTCAGGTCCGGCGCTGTACGGCGCTTTGTTCCCCAATGGCTCGAGTTCGGGCTTATCGCTGTTGCTGCGATCACTTTACTCGCCTTTGGTTTTTCTATTCTGTGGGCGACTATCGCCCCCATCCCATCTATAGACAACTTTCAAAATCGCGAGGTGGCACAGTCGACGAAAATATACGACCGGACCGGAAACATTGTGTTGTACGACGTTCACGGCTCAATGAGGCGCGTTGCGGTACCGCTCGACCACATATCGCCGTATATTCAACATGCCGCTATCGCCGTTGAAGACGCGACGTTCTATACCAATGCCGGATTCCGTCCGCTTTCTTTCGCACGGGCCATGTTCATCAACCTCATTTCCGGTGGGTACGTCCAGGGTGGTTCCACTATCACACAACAAGTCGTAAAGAACGCCCTTCTCACGCAGGAAAAAACTATTACCCGAAAGATCAAAGAGATAATATTGGCGTTGCGCCTCACACGCGTCTATTCAAAAGATCAAATACTCAACACCTACCTCAACGAAACAGCGTACGGCGGTACTATCTACGGCGTACAGGAGGCAAGCCAGTACTATTTCGGGGTGGATGCAAAAGATGTGACGCTCGCCGAAGCGGCATATCTTGCCGCGCTTCCGCAAGCGCCTACATATTTCTCTCCGTACGGCAATCACCGCGATGCACTCGATAAACGAAAGAATTTCGTTCTGGAACAAATGAAGAAAAATGGCTTTATTAATGAGGATGAATACACGCCGGCACTCGCAGAAAAAGTGATATTCAACGACGTGCGGGAAGCGGGGATAAAGGCGCCTCATTTTGTGTTCTACGTCCGTGAGTATCTTGAGAATAAATACGGGGCAGACGCCGTCAGCAACGGCGGTCTTCGCGTCATTACCACCCTCGATTACGATCTGCAACAAAAAGCAGAAGATACTATCGCAAAATTCTCGCCGGATATGCAGAAAAACTTCAGTGCTTCCAATGAGGGGATGGTCGCTGTCGATCCAAAGACAGGGCAAATCCTCGCCATGGTCGGTTCGCGCGGATATTTCGATCCCACGATCGACGGGAAGGTCAATGTGACGCTCTCGAGTAGACAGCCGGGCTCCTCGTTCAAGCCGTTCGTATATGCCACCGCATTTGAGAAAGGATATACACCCGACACTATTGTTTTTGACCTTAAAACACAGTTTTCCACTTATTGTAAGCCGGAAGAAATAGAAAATGATACACCTCCCTGCTACTCCCCCGACAACTTCGACGGCACGTTCAAAGGTCCGATGAATCTTCGTAATGCGATAGCTCAGTCTGAAAACATCCCTGCCATCAAGGTTCTTTATCTTGCAGGAGTGAAAGATTCAATAACAACAGCCAAAAACATGGGTATCACGACACTTGGCGATGCAAATCGGTATGGTCTCACCTTGGTGCTCGGTGGTGGTGAGGTGAATCTTCTCGAAATGACGAGCGCGTACGGTGTTTTTGGCAACGATGGCGTAAAAAATCCTCCTGTAAGAATACTTCGTGTTGAAGACATTAAGGGAAATATTCTTGAACAGTATGAGTACCAAAGTACACGAGTCCTGGACCCTCAGATCGCGCGGCTCATAAATAATGTTCTTTCTGATAACGTTGCACGCACACCGGAATTTGGCTCTAATTCGCCATTATATTTCTCTGGTGTTGATGTGGCTGACAAGACAGGGACAACCAACGACTACCGTGACGTGTGGATATTGGGCTACACACCCGGTATCTCCGTCGGAGCATGGGCCGGCAACAACAACAACACGCCGATGGAGAAAAAAATTGCGGCGTTCATTATTGCGCCGATGTGGCATGAATTTATGGACTATGCGATAAAAAAATACCCGACCGATGGATTCATCTCGCCGGCACCCGACGCACACCTGAGCTCATTTTCACCCGTACTCCAGGGCAATTGGAACTCAAACCCAAATATGGGGGTCCATGACATTTTGTATTGGATCAATAAAGATGATCCGCGCGGCGGACCACCGGCGAATCCCGCAAATGATTCACAATTTGCGTACTGGGAATATCCTGTCCAACTCTGGGCAGCACAAAATCCTACATCTCTCATTCCGATTGATTCAGTTGCTCAACAACCAGCCGCGGGAACTTTTACCATCACCTCACCAGAACAGAACACTGTAATACCGTGGGGAACGAATATTACAACCCACATAGAAACACTTCCGGGTTCTCAAATAACGAATATTACCTATTATGTCAATGGTGCCGTTGTTGGGAATTCATCACAGGCACCATATGCCATACCAATCGTTCCGAACGGCCACGGTGCAATGACATTGCGTGCCGTTGCAAAAAACGAAGTGGGTTCCTATGAAGAGAAAATAGTTGTATTTGTAGTGCAGTAGTTAGCGATTGAGTGGCATCACTAAATACATAAAACTTGAGTCTGATACACCACGGATCACGAGTGGTCTGCCCACACCGGAAAAACTAAAGGTGATTGAATCGGAACTTATGGATGATAAACAATCGGCCAAATAACCGATGTGAAAATTAATATCAACATCCTCTCCAGAGAACGCTGCATCTATTAAATCGGACATTTCACCCACATCCGCACTCTGCGCGGTTGCCGTAAATATCTTTCGTTTTGGATATACATGGAGCCCAATATGTTGATCATTACCAGAAAACACCCGTGCCTTACGAAGAGTCTCTGTAAAATCACTCTTAAGGACGGTGATCTCTGATGTAACTATTTTTGGAATTATTTCTTTGTAATTTGGGAAGTTTCCCTCAATAACTCTCGATACATACTCAACATCATCGGCATGAACAATAATTTGTGAGTCATCTATATATAGATTCACCTCATCCCCAGTGATGTGTTCAAGAGTATATACGAGCTCTGTGGCATGTTTGAGGGGAATCAATACCTCAACATCTTGTTTTCCCGCCCCTCCGGGGATAGTTTTTTCAGCAAGGCGGAACGAATCGGTAGCAACACAAATGATTGCACCGGATTGTAGTGACACGAATACACTCCCTAATTCAGGACGGATCATTGATGCCGACGCTGCATAGGAAACCGATTGAATGCCGCGTATCAGTCGTTCCCGAGATATTATAATACCCTTTTTACCCCCCTCCACACTCGTAAGTGTGGGAAATTCCTCATGTGGAACAGATTTGATAAGAGTCTTTGTACCTCGTGCCTCAACTAGAAGGTTGTTGGAGTCTGTTTTAAGATTAATTTTATCACTATTTATTGAATGAAGTGTTTGAGAAAGAACATTGGCCGGGACCGCTACAATCCCCCTCTCTCCCACATCTCCACCGACATGAACATGAATCCCCGCTTCAAGGTTTGTTGCCCGTACTGAAATATCTTTACCTACATCAAGAAGAATACATGAAAGTATTTGGAGTGATTCTTTTTTTCCGGCGATACGTTCCGCGAGAACAACTGCATTCAATAATTTTTCTTTTGTTGTGCTGATCTTCATACCTTTAGATATTAAATACTATTACTACTACTAATGTTGTGGATTGTGTGGGTAAATCTGTTTCAGGATGTATTTACTTGATGTATTGATTATATGAAGGTGTTGAAAAAAATAGAATAACCATTGATTTTAGTGTGGATAATTTTAATTTTTTCAATTCATAGTATTTTATACAGTTGTTATAAATTGTTTTCCACACACAATCAACAACCTTACGCATGTATGAGTGCGCGGATATGATCGAGTTCTTGTTCAAGTGATGTATTTGTTTTAATTTCCTCTTTTATTTTCTCACACGAGTGAATAACAGTCGTGTGATCTCTACCACCAAGTTTTTCTCCTATTGATGGGTATGAAACATTAAATTCTTCGCGCAAAATATACATAATGATTTGTCGTGGTTTCACAACCTCTTTTTTCCGCGTCTTTTCATAGATGCTTTTCTCTGCGATCTCATAGTACTGTGCGACGCGTCGCACTACCTCATCAACGGAAACACCGCGATTTTGCTTCACGTTATGTTTAATAAGTGCCCGTACATCGGCATGAGAGATAGTTTTCCCTTTTAGTTGGGACTTACACACGATCATATTGAGAACACCCTCAATCTCCCGGATATTACCGCGAACATTTTCGGCAATGTATTGGACAATATCATCCGGGACAGAGAAGCTGTGTTGTTCCAATTTGGCTTTAATTATTGCTATTCTCGATTCAACATCAGGTTCTGGTATCTCCGCTATCATTCCTGCGGAGAAACGCCCACGTAACCGGTCCTCAAAACCAGGTAATAATGTAGGGTGTTTATCACTCGAGAAAACTATTTGTTTATTATTATCATAGAGGGCATTGAAAAGGTGGAAGAGTTCTTCTTGGGTTTTTTCCGTATTAGCTATGAACTGTACATCATCCATAATGAGCACATCATAACTCCGGTACTGATCTTTGAAGTTGTTGGCGTGACCCGCACGGACTGAATTTATATAATCAACCGCAAAACGCTCGGATGTTACATATAAGACCTTTTTATTGGCATGTGTTTTCTTGAAATGGTTCCCTATCGCCTGTATAAGATGTGTTTTTCCACGACCTGTTGAGCCATATACAAATAATGGATTGTATGCAAGACCTGGTCGCTCGAGCACGGCCTTCGCTGCCGCATGGGCTAACTGATTGAATGGGCCAACAACGAATGTGTCAAATGTGTAGCGAGGGTTTAAATTGTCGCGTTTATCGATATAGAGTGCCTGTAGATCAAGAGATGCATTTCCCATTACCTGTGTTTTAGGTGTTTTACGATCTGTCGTTGTGGTGGAGCGGTGTACTACATATTCGACCGTTCGAACGGTCGAATCGAGTCCCCGGAGGGCTTTCAAAATAAGTTTGTGGTGTTTTTCCATAAGCCATTCCTTCACAATTTTTGAGGGAACGGCGATATGAATTGTTCCACCATCGCGATTTGCGATATCTGTGTTGCGAAACCACGTGCGAAAACTTGCTTCAGATGTTCCAAGTTCAATTTGGACGAGAGTATTTTGCCATAATTCACGGTTGGTAATCATACAATAACAACACTCATTAAGTCGCACCATTATACGCACCTTATTGTGTTCGTGAAGCGAAGAGGTCACTCACCCACACTGTTCATATCATGTGGATGGGGTGGGGATAGTGGAGTTTGTGGTTCTGGGAGTGTTGTTTTTTTGAACTTTGTACTTTTTAACAGTTCTGAAATATATCACCACTGCTTTGTTTATAATTTTTTCCAACGTGTCGCGCGCGAGGTTCAAAAAACAGCACTCCCAGCACCTTGTTTTAGGTGAGAAATGACTGTATAGTTCCTGCCTATGAGCATGAAACGAACATATCAGCCAAAAAAGCGTAAACGGGCAAAAACACACGGTTTCCGCTCTCGAATAGCAACAAAAAATGGCCGTTTAACGGGCGGGCACGAATTTCAGTGTAATGCTCAAAATTTTTAGGATATCACACACCGAGTTTGTGCGGCTTTCAAAAGAAAGAGGGTGCCGTATTCACGGCACCCATTTTGCACTGGCGACCTTCCCCTTACCCGTAGGAACACAAGGACCCAAAGCGGCCTGTGTAGTCTCAAAAAAAGTTTCATTAAAGGCAGTAACCCGAAATCAAATCAAACGACGGTGCCGCGAATGTATTAGAGCACATAGTTCCGTATTGGACACACATCGGACATATGTCTTTTATGCGAAAAAATCTTCGGCCGACACGGCCTTTGTTGATATACGGGTGGATATTGACGAACTTATTGAAAAAAGTAACCATTGAGCCGGCACAAAGAATATGGTGTCCTTTCTGAATGCCGGAACATGCCACGCTAGAGGCCCATTATTTTTGTATCATCATTGTTCGCGAAGTCTTTAACGGGGTACAATACACCAACATGATCAGTTTTATTTTCCATGCCCTTGTGTATGATCCGCTATACAACGGGCTTATTTATTTTGTAGGAATGATACCCACTCACGACGTGGGAGTTGCAGTTATTGTGTTGACCATAGTAGTTCGTGTCATTCTTTTTCCTCTTTCCCGTCGCGCCGTTGAGTCCCAGATCGCAATGAAGAAAATCGCACCGGAGATCGAGGAATTGAAAAAGAAGCACAAAGATTCAGGAGAACAAAGCAAAGCAATATTTGCGCTCTACAAAGAACGCAACATACACCCCTTTGCGAGCATTGGGCTCCTCCTTTTGCAGCTTCCCGTCCTCATTGGTTTATATTGGGTATTTGCCCTCGGCGGATTACCGCACATCAACACAGATCTCCTCTATTCGTTTGTGCACGCACCAGCCGCTATCAATATGGAATTCATGGGCATTTTTGATATGGGAGCAAAACACAATGTCATTCTTGCAATACTGGTCGCTCTCTCTCAATTGATCTACTCACGGCTCTCTATGGGGCCGCGCGGTGCCCAGACCGCTGGCGAAGCGACCCTTTCTACCGACATGGCAAAAAGCTTTGATGTTCAGGCGCGGTACGTATTTCCGCTTCTATTCGGTGTTATTTCGTGGACAGTTCCCGCCGCCGCGCCGCTCTACTGGCTCACCGGCAACCTGTTCATGATGGGACAAGAGTATATATCAGGACGCAGATTTTAGGCGGTATAACACGTGAATAACGTCGACTTTGGTACAAAGTTGGTGTGGTGGTATAGTGCCCGAGATGGAAATCATTGAAAATATTCTCAAAGAACTGCTTGATAAAATCGGCGTCCCCTATTCAAAGATAGTCAAGTACGAGATTGCAAAACAGACCATCTTCTCGATTGAAGCGGATGATGGATCGGCCCGCACACTCATCGGCATGCACGGGGACACTGTGCATGCACTCGACATGCTCGTGAAAAAGATCGTCGAGAAACGCTTTACCCCGAAAGAAGGTGAAGTCCTGTCTGCGCAGGCAGGAAACCCAATGTTTTTGGTTGACATCAATGATTACCGCGCAAAACAGATAAAAGACCTGCAGGCAAAGGCCCTCATGATGGCGGAGCGCGCACGGTCGTTCCAGTATGATGTGGAACTCACCCCCATGAGTGCGTATGAACGGCTCATCGTTCACACCACCCTCCAAGACGCACCGAATATAAAAACTGAATCACAGGGAGAAGGGAGGAACCGAAGGGTGGTAATAAAGTATTCAACCGAATAATCTCATCCCCTAATCCCTTATCGTTTTCAGAACATCCAAATTCACAAGATCAGGATTTATTTGGAAAAGAATTAGATAAATAGCCAGAAGGAGGAGGAGTCCTAATACCGCGTCCCGCATTACTTCTTTGGCACGGGATTTTGTACTCCACATCTCATTTCCCATATAGAGGTACCCACCCCACACGATCCGAACGACAGCCATGATTGCACCAATACTGAGCGAAAAGATAAATACATTATTTATGAATTGGCTCAAAGTTTGTCCGCTCTGGAACAGATCCCCAACCCGCGTGTTAGCAAGACCACTATTGGTCAACGGAACGAACGCACCGGTTTCAAAAAGTATGTTTTGAGCGTTGAACCTGAAATACCGGAAAATTTTTTTCATCATACTTTAGTCTGTGGATGTTGCCGCACCTTCTAAGTCTAACCGAAGAAGCCAGAGTGATGTGTCTGCGGCATTGATAAATGCAATGTAGTTCCCGCTCTCGTCAATGGTCGGACGATCAACATCAAGAGAAGCCAACTGTGCGGACGAGAACAATGCTTTGGCCGTCCCACTCTTGACATCGACCTTCCACCACGAATCTTCCGTATGCACGGCCCCACGGTACCATTGATCGAGGAAGTCACCGTCCGGTAGAGTTTGCGGCACGGCGCAGTATGCAAACAGGGTCATATCGACGACCTTCCCCACTGTTTTAGAGGGTGCCCACACACACTTATCGGCCACCGTCTTCAGTGGCAGTTGTACCGCGGGCGTCTTTTGATCGATCTTTGCCCACAAAGACAGCGTGCCCCCGCCGGATGCGCCATACAAAATGGCGGGGGAGGAAGCGCGCGGCAGGAGGGTGAGACCGGAAACATTTCCGATAAGCGATTTCTGCACGCTGGTTTGCGAAACCTCATAGCTATATCCCGCCGTATTATCCGCTGCCTTTTGTGTGATAATGAGCCGGCCATCTGCAAGCCACACCATGCGCCAGTCGAGTATGTTTGAAGAGAAAACTTGTTTCATCTTCGAACCATTCCATAAAGTGCGCGTCCCCACGAGCCCCGCTTTTGCATCGAGAGTGGTGTAGAAGATTTCGGGAGAAGCGGGATGTACAGCGAGGGAGATAATGTTTCGTTCGAGCAATGTACCCCGCAGAGCCTCCGTTGTGGTCGCGGACTCTTTTGCCGGGGCGGCCAGTAGTGTGCCCGCAAATGTTACTATATTTCCGGCGTCATCAAGCGATCGCTCAATGACAAAGCCGTTGTTCGTAAAAAACGCCTCATATATTTTCGGCCGCAATGTGTTGGTGATCCGTACGAGCTCCCCAGTCTCGGGATCGGCGGAAAAAATGTATCCCGTGGCGCGCTCAACGAAATATATCATCGTAGACGCCCCACTCTTCACGAAACCCGCTCCCGCGACCGGATTTTGTGAAATTTTCCACAGCTGTGGCGGCTTTCTCTTTATTGAAACAGATGGCGCGGTCGAACTCGAATTCGGGGCGATATTGGAAAGGACGTTTTGGTAGGTGCTTCCTCCCGCTCCTTCAAATAGAGGAGCGGCTGTGCCAAAGCCGCGCGCAGTATTTATTGATACTATCGTTGCGGTCTTTGATCGTAAGAAGAAATACCACCCGACTAATCCGGTAAGCGACACAATAAGCACCATGATAATGAGGTACGAAACGATGGTAATTATGCGCTGTGTCGTCGTTTTTGTCATAGTGTTTAAAAACCCTGCTCGAACGGGTTATTTGTTGCGGAACCATTCGAACCTGATGCTTGGTCGAAGCCGGATTTAAGAGAGATATTCCATGTACTATTGGAACTCATCAGATAGTTGGCGGCGTGGGTCAAAGAAAGTTCGACAATGGCGGTTCCGTCCGAAGAACCGGCGCTTAAGGTGATGGCACTTGGTCTCGTCGCATCCGCAGAGATCTTTTGTGAATTAACGTGCCACTCATACTGTAAATTCTGGTCATCCGGACTATACGCTTGCGCAAAATACGGCACCGCAACGAACGTCATTTCAGTATTCGGAACGAATGTGCGTACAGAAAGCGCTTGGTGGTAGAGGATACCGAACAGCGCACTATCAAGGTAGAGGGCAATCACTGGTTCGACCGATGGGATGCGGAGGGAGGCGGAACCGGAATATGTATTGTCGGACGTATGTGCCTCAACAACGATCGTGTCGGTAGCAAACAGCGTAGGTCCCGGAAGCAGGGCCGCAGACCTTCCTAACCCTGATGCGGCCTGAATCAGTTCGCCATTTCGTTTCCATATATAGATGATAGAAGCGGCGGGCACAAGAGAGCCATCCCCTTTCGTGAAGCGCGGAATTGCTTGCAAACGGAGCATTGTGCCGGCCGACGGGAGCGCACGCCCCCGGTAGAAAGGCGGCGTATACGAGTTGGATTCATAAAGAAGGTCGATTTGCGTGGGAATGACGACCGCCGCACCGCTCGCGCGCGTGGAATCAATAGCGGCAGTGATGGTAATGGAGGTTTGTTGTCCGAGCGCGCCGACGGTAACGTCTGTTTCCGTTGTTCCGTCCCCGGAAGCGATTGTCTTCCCGTTCGAAGACCACGTGATTAAGGCGCGCGAGAGGTCGAGAAGGTTGCTCTCGGCTTTGAGGTGGACACTACTCGATGGTGCCGGATACTGCGGTGTCACCGTGATGGAGATGGTGTTTTCGGCACCCGGAAGACCGAACTGCGCATGAAGAAGTGCGGGGTACAAGAAAAGCGACAAAAAAAATACGAAGGACAAACCTTTCAATGAATCCGCCATTGTTATCATTATAGCCTAGCGTAGCGAGAGAAGCGTGAGCTTGCTCACACTTCCGAGCGAGTGACGGATAAACGAGCGGAGCGAGTATAGCCCAGACGAAATGAGTTACGTGGGGACTTATTCTCATTATACCCCCTCGTCTATGGGGGTTCGCCACTCATGCAACACGGTGGAAGTGACAGCGTATGTCCACATCGGAACAATGCTTGCAGGCGTGGCTTCAACAACGATCGTTCCGAGGAATTTGAGCGCGCGGTCGGGGTGCAACATACTCAAATTGTTATGAGAAAAACAAATACCAAAGAACAGTGCCGCCGGAATATCGACGATAAAACCGAACATACCGAGACCGAGTAGCCCATCAATGGAATCGGTGAGTACCGCACACCCGATCAAGATACCGCCGGTGATCATGCCGATCTTTGAAGTATTCATATCACTCTATTACTAAGACGTTAAGCTTGAAATACCAGTTGATGTCTTTGAGGCACCGACCGGAGCCGTGTCGGCGCCAGGGGCCGCAGCGGCGGCAATTGGTTGCAGTAGTGGTGCTTGGAGAGGAGGTTCGCTCGCAGCAGCGAGTTCCTGCTTCGCCTTTTTGATAGCGAGGATCTGCGACGGATCGGAGGTGATGATCTGGTCTTCGGTATACGAGGCAATGATCTTGATGGCCACGTGTTTCAAGCCAGCAAAAAAGATCCCCTCCCCCACATCGGACTCGAGTAGGAGGTATTTTTCCTCGTCGGAGAGCTTGAACGTGCTCTGTACTAGGTCGACCGAGGTCGGCGATTGGCGGAGCAGAAGCTGGATCGACGAGTTGGTTATCATGGCAAGGCCGTAGGGAGATTGGAGGAAGTCGTTGACGTCTTGAGTGATTGTGGAGAGTCCGAGATAGTATTTGCGACCTCGTTTGGCGATCGAGAAAAGGAACGATGCCGTGTCCTGCGATTTCATCATCCACCACGCCTCATCGATGACGAGCAGGCGTTTGCGGAGCTCCTTGCGGACAGTATTCCAAATGTGGTGCGTGATGATGTACATAGCGACCGGCTTCAAGTCGTCTTCCATGTCGCGCACGGAAAAGACCACCATTTTTTTGTTCATGTCGACGTTTGTCGGACGATTCATGAACCCGGCCCACGTACCGCTCGTGTATTTCGAGAGGCGCTGCACGAGCGACTCGCTCCCCTCCATGCCGGAGAGCACGAGCTCGAAATCGGACAGGAGCGGCGGCTCTATCAAGGCGAAATTCGCGTCCGCCGTGATGTCCTTCAGCGCATAGGTCTCGGTGATCGCCCTATCAATGACCGCGTCTTCTTCCGGGGTGAGCCCGCCGAGCATGATGCGGAAAAGCCCGACCAGTGTGATGGTGTTGTTGCGAAGCACGTCGGCGGGATTTTCATCCTCGCGCGGTATCGGGAGATCGAACGGATTGATGTGGTGCTCGGACGAAAGAGAAATATTAAAATAGCGACCACCGACCGCTTGGGAGAGATATTCATACTCGCGCTCAGGGTCGATGACGATGACCTCGGTGTCGAACATGAGGGAGCGCAAAATCTCGAGCTTGGTCGTGTAGGATTTTCCGGCGCCGGATTTTGCAAAGGTGACGGAGTTATAATTCTCAAGCGAAAAGCGGTCGAACAGTATGAGCGATGAGTTGTGCCTATTGATGCCGTACAAAATGCCGCGATCCGAGGTGAGGTCGAACGAGATGAATGGAAAGATAGAAGAAAGTGGAGCGGAATTGAGTTTTGTGTGCACCGCTATTTCATCGATCGCAAGCGGAAGTACCGAACGGAACCCTTGTTCTTGCTGGAAAAGGGCGGGGCGTATGTACACAAGACGTGATTCGAGAACAGAACGAACCTCGGTCTCGACTTTGTCGATAGCCTCCCTCGTCGCGCCGTAAATAGTGAGATAGAGACCGACTTCAAATATCCTCTCCTGCGCCTGCTGCAGCGAATTGCGCAATTGCTCGAGGTCGGTGTACGCGGTATCGAGCATCGGGTCGCGCACCATTCCCTTCTCCTCGCGGCTCGATATCTGGCTCTGTACCTCGGCCACTTTCTTTTGGAATTTCCGGAGCATTTCATTGGTGTCCATGGGATGGATGAAGATGGAAATGTCGATGACTTTGTCCATGTTGATGATGGGAGCGAACCAGCCCGTCGTAAGAAAGCGCGGATACGAGATAACGAAGAAGGTGCGCGCGATCTTTTCTCCGAGATCGAGCTCGCGCGACGTGACTCGAAGCGCGTGCGGCGCAATTACATCCTGCAGGTCCAGTACCCCTGTCTTGTATATCTCTTCCGGCAATATCGGAAGCACGTCGGCCACTGCCGCCGCGTTTTCTTTTTTCTTAAAGATGTCGAAAAGCGCCATATTTATGGTGTCGCGGGTGCGAGCGGCATTGGTTTACCCTCTTCGCCCGGGTTGAACATTTTGTAGAGAAGTTCGATCGTTTCTTCGGTACCGAGCTGCACAGTCCGCACGCCCATGCGCACCAGTCCCTGCTGCACGATGGCGACGCGCTGCTCCAGCTGCGAGACCTGTTCCCCGAACGTTTTATTTACTTCCTCGGACGTCTCCTTTTTTCCGAACGGCAGGAAAGAAGACACACCCTTTTTTGTGACGGCGAGAACGGGAGAATATGGCACGACAACGAAGAAGTTTTTTGTCATAATATTCGCCGCTTCGGTAAAACTTTTTACGAAATCAATGTACTCGCGTATCTGGATGCGCATCAGATCGTCGAGTTGCTGTTTGTACTGCACTTCGAGCGTCGCGACGTACGGGCGGATATCAAGCATGCGCGACTGCACGAAGATCTGTACCGAAAAATCGAGTGAATTGAGAAAGTTTTGGAACTGCACGATGAACGCCGTCTGCTCATCCTCGGATTTGAGCGCAAAGTTGAGGGACGAAGCAAGTAAGATGGCACGGAGCGAGCCGTCTTTGAGGACCGCGATGCCGTCGCGTACCTCGGCGACGGGAACGAATTCCTGTGTCGTTTTTGTGCTTGCACGCAGTGTATCAGCTGTTGCCATACAATTATTCGGATACGGCGCGGAGCGCCTCCCTCGCGGTGTGCAGCGGTGCAGAAGGGTCTATTGCCACTTGCCTCGTGCCGACGCGCTCGTCTTCGGCAGCGACGCCAGCGGCGACACGCTCCTTGATGTCGAGACTCCACGCGAGCTCATGCAACTTGCTTTCGGAGAGCTTTGGAATATAGAGCGTCGAAGAGCGTGCGGCCGCTTTCTCCACTTCCTTTTTATTCTTTACTTTTCTCACATTGTTCCAAAGATACAATTTACTCCGTATCATGTAGAAAAAACTGTTCTCGAGCGCGATGATGAACGGGCGGCCATTGAACTGAAAAAAAGCGAGAGCCGCCGCGAGTCCGCCGACACCAAGGATAATAGGGCCCGCGAGGTAGATCGGCAGAATGCGCCAGAGTATATACACTGCTCCCAGCCCGCCACCCACATAGATGAATTGTTTGAATGTAAGCGGCCCGAAGATCTTGTCCTCGACTTCGATGAATTGAGGTACTTGGAATTGCATAACGTAATTATAACCTAGCGAAGCGAGTGATATGAGAATTTATTCTCATATCCGAGCGAGCGAAGGGTAAAGGAGCGTAGCGACTATAACCTAGCGAAGCGAGTGAGTTTCCCCTTAAATTTGTTCGCGATACGGGTCGCCCTTGATCTCCTTTCGTTCATGGCTCGGGGTAGTCGGAGCATAGCTCTCGGGCGACGGTGTGCGTACCACTTTCTCCGTAGGAGCTCCTTGCGGAGGCGTTGCCGGTAGAATCGACGGTTTGGTCTGTATTTCTTCCGCCGCATCCTTGATCAATTGTGAACGGACGGGGTCAACGACAACCGCTTGCGCTTCAGGATGCTCAAGCTGGCGCTCAAGTTCTTCTCTGATGGGTTCAAATACCGTATGTGCGATGTCGCTCGCGAGAATGCGAGCAATGTCTTCCGGCACACCCACCTCGCGCCTGATATTTTGTTCGAGTTCCTCGGCTTCATTGACGCCGAGCAGCGTCAACTGCACTTCATTTTCAAGTTTTTCCCATTGATCGAGGTGCAATTTGTGCGTACCCGCGAGTTCGCGAAGATGCTTTTCGACATCGGCGGATACAATCGCGTCTTGTACCACCTTTGGCAAGAGCGCGAAGCGCTCCTTGAGCATTGCATCGAATTGTTCTTGTTGGTTATCCATATCGTTTTTTTATGGACTTGGATTTTGCGGTGGCGGTGGCGTTGATGGCCGTGATGGCGGAGTTGATGGAGGTGTGATCGTTTTACCGATCTCCTTTCCCAGCCCCTCGACGATTCGGGTCATCCGTTGTTGTTGTTTCAATTGTCTCTGCCTCGCTAAGAGCGCTTCTTTGGTGAATGATGTATCGCCGATCGCATTCAGTAGCATACCCGTCAGACTTTTATTGTGAAGTTCGGCACCAATCTGTGGAGCTGTTTTCCTCGATGTATCGTACTTCGGACGCTTATTGAACTTCTTCTCCGCCTCCGCAAGTTTGTCGATCACCGTAACAATCTGGTCATTATTGGCCTTCTCATCCGCGAGCTGTTTTTTGACCTGTTTGAGCTTCTCGGTTTCCTGGTTGAGGGCTTGTTTCTCACGGGACTTATCGCGCTCGATACTCGCCTCGACCTCACGCTTCTGTTTCAGAGCCATCTCGTCTTGTGGTTTAATCTTGAGTACCCCTTCGACGTTGGACAATGCTTCTTTTTTTTGAGCTATTTCATTGCCGATCTTCGCTAATGCTTCGGCGTTTATTTTTGCGTTCTCTTTCGTGGCTTCTACCAGCTCGTTCCCCATGTTCTTTAAACGTTCATCGGAATCATTTATTCGTTTTGCGATATCCGGATTTTCTTTAATAACCTGTTCACGGGCATGTTTGACATCTTCACTCGGCTCTTCCTGCGGCTTGACTACCGGCTTGACCACTGGCACGCTTTCAGCAGTATCCGCTTTCAGGGCTTCATCGCGGGCTTTATCAAGCTCCTCCTTGTCCCTGTCCTCCCGTGCTTTGAGGACCCCCCTGTCGGCATCAGTGAGATTGAGGGCATCACCCTTTTTAATGAAGCGTTGTTGGTGGTTCTTGAGCGTGCCCTCCCCTCCGCCGACCGTTGGTCCTAGCATTTCCTTAATATTTTTTGCAGAGAGGGCCCTGTTCGCGGTGCTCGCTATAAGACCGCCGATGCTCGTCTTCATCGCGTTGAAATCACGCTGGGCGACGCCCTTGATGGGTTTGGAGCCGTAGTAGAGAGCACCCTGCATGGCCCGAGAGCCGAGTGTTTTGTCCTCTCGCGCGTTCAATATCCGCGCCCCCTGCATCATGCGATTCGAGAGAATGCTTGCTCCGACCCCAATGGTTCCCCTCCCCAAAGCACCGCCCAAGCGACCGAGAGCGGAAGTGGCTATCAAAGGCGCGATCGATGCCCAGTTGAATCCCGCGATGCCGGAGGCAAAACTGCTTGAGATTTTGATGGCCGCGAAGAGAAGACCGATGATGACGATGTATCCGAACAGCGCGGTCACGTCTTCGGGTTTCGTCGGATTTGCGACAAGGTCGCCGATTGAACCGCCACCGAAACCGCCACCGGGCCATCTCATATTTTTGGCGACAAGGAGCACGGCCCACAAGAAAAACATCAGAATGGGCGCGAAGACGGCATTCTTGAGGAGTGAACTCCACCAGGTGGTCCATCCGTACGTTTTAAGTTTTGACGGCAGCAAATAGCTTGCGAACGCCAGCGATGCCGTCATCATCAGGAATATCATGAGGATTCCCCGCACGATGAGCAGGAAGGCGCCGTAAAAAAGGACGGCCGCGGCGCCGAGGAACAGTATCGCCACGAAGATGCCGTGCAGCATCGCGCCGAGACCTTCGTCGAGTTTGTCCGCGAGCTTTCGTGTTTCCGCGACCGTGTCGGCAAAGCCGGAAACGCCGGCATACCTCATGAACTCCCCGGCTACGCCGGAGGTCTTTGCTTGGCCCTGCACTAATCCGCCGGTCGCCGCAGCCTGGCCCGTGGAGGAAATCGTAGGCACGACCTGTGATGCGGATGCCGCTTCGTAGAACTGTTTCGCGGTGAAATTTGACGTATCGATGATCATTTTGGTAAACAGCAAGCTGAAATTGATGAGGACGGCAATGATGAGCACCTTTGCCACCGTCTTTTTTTGTCCGAATTGCTGAAGGCCAAGAATTATCGAGATGGCGGTGAAAACGAACATGCCGATGATGACGATATTCGATATATCTCTGAACGCCGTCCACACTGTGTTGATGCCGTTTTGAACCCCCACGGTGACGAGCTTGGCGAAGTTGACGACGGTATAATCCAATACCAAATTAAAGAGAACGCCAGCGACCGTAAGGATCCACGCCGTGACGAACACGAGCAGCCCCGCGAGCCACGCGCCGATTGACCTGCCGATACAGATGATGGGGCTAAAGAAAAAATCGCTGAACCCTCCGCATATGGTGGGAGCCGTCACTTTTGGCCTCTCAATGTTTGTTACGGAACCGGTTTCTGGATCTATTTGTGCGGGTTCGCCGTTCGGAAGATAAAAATTTTCCGGGTGAGCGGGGTCCTGATACACAACGTCACCGGTTATGAGTGATATTTGAGTGAAGCCTGTTATATCTATGGCAAACGAGAAAGATGGTAAAAGAACAATAACAATCAACATGATCACAATTCCGAATAACCATCGGTGATTAATTGTGCCGTGTTTGTGATGGTTGTTCATATTGTTAATGCGTCCACCGCTGCGCCCACATTTGGATGGCGGCATCGTTGCCGATGTTGCACCAGCCGATATTCGGGTCGGTGTTCTCGCTCCACGTGGTGATGGTGTTTTGCACGAGGGCCGTCATCGCATCCGTCACGCTCTGTTGTTGTGTGCGCACCACAGTCAGGTCTTGCGCAGTGTGTATCCCCCCCGTTGCGACGAGCACATCGAGAGCCGCAAGAGCGGCCTGCTGCGCGGCAGGGTCCGTTGAGTTGGTAACCGCCGCGATAAGACCATCGATCCTTGCGAGCGCGGCCCTCGATGTGCTGGCATTTGCCAGTGTTGGCGCTTGGAGCGGCGTGATCTGTGCGGTGATGATCGGCTGCGAGAACTGGGTTGATGTGGCCACCACAATGGTTGCTCCGGTAGAGCTCGCGTAGGTCATTACGCGGGGAATGATGAGATTCCAGCACTGATTTTCAGTATCTTTCAGCTGCGCGCTCGTCCCCGCGAGTGTTTGGAGTATTGTATTGATAGCTTGCAAATACGCCATCTCTACATTACGCGCCGCGTTCAGTATCTGGAGCGCCGCGTTTACGACCGCGCCGATAAGGCCGTTCCTTGACTGTGAGATGACCTGGTCGAGATAGGAGGGCTGACCGTTGAAGCTTTGGTTGAGACCGGAGAGTCCTTGTGAATTTGAAGTGACCTGATTCATAATGCCGGCAAAAAGCGCGCCCACGATCTGTCCCACGTCGTTGGCATTTTCCAGTTGGCGGAAGCCGGTACCGATGACTTCTTGGAATGATTGTTGCACCACAATAGCGGGCGTGACTACGTTTCCTTGCGCGTCTTTCCGTGCGTAATAGTCGTTACCGGCCGCCCACTCATCTGCCTGATCTTGAACCTCCTGTGCTGCGACGGCACCTGTTCTTTCACTAAAACGATAGGACAAACCGAGTGCATAGCATGTGGGATGGCCGGCGTCTGCAAGTCTCTCGAAGCTGAATGAATTCGGTTGCATGCGCGTAAACGCGTCCAGGTCTCCCTGGAATGGACACGTGAGGATGCTATTGGGTTTTTGTGTGGACGCGAGATAGCTTCGCGCATCCACGTTTACGACGTTGTTTCTAAGTGCGGGATTCACTGCGCTTTGAGCAGCTTGAATGCCCCCGATCTTCCCCTTGTCTCGCACGAGAAGTCTCTCCATTGGCCGGTTTACAATAAATTGCGGTTGCCCGCCCCTGCCGGTGTTGACCGCCTGTACCATTTGGCCGGTGAATGACGCCGTGGCGGACTCGCCCATTTTTTTGACGATCTGCCGCAGAATACACTCTTTGTATACGAGGATGCCGGTATTGAGCTCGACGGTGGCATCAGCAACCGGCACGTAGATACCGGCGGTCGCGGATTGCGAGCCGATGCTTTGCGCCGATCCGCCGCCTTGGCAGCTCATTATTCCCTGCTGGCTGTACTGATACGGGGCACTCTCGGCAAACGCGACGAGCGGGAGCGCACCGAGGACAATGAGGAATGTTGCGGTTCGAATACTCATTAGAAACTGTCGAAAAAGCTCCAGAGGCGAGGCGTCGAGGAGCGAGAACGCGAGCCGTACTGAACGTACGGTGAGTGTTCGAGCGACGATGACAACGATGCATGTGGACTTTTTCAATAGTTTCATAGCAGTTTTTGTTTGAAGTAGGCGACGAGGCCGCCGAAGGACGTCTGGACGTCGTTTTCCGCGCTGTTGTAGGTGACGAGGAGAGCGGCGGAGGCGAACGGATCGGCCGCATGCGTGGAAAGCGAATCAAGCGTCGCGGCAAATTTCTGCAACGCATTAAGCAGTGTGAGATGGTAGCTGCGGGCATCGGCCGGTACGACGAGTGCCGCCGTTTGCGAGGCGGCCACGCGATAATTATCGGCATATTGCTGCAATTTTATGAGCTGGTCCCTATCGCCGCTCTCTATGTAGCGGGCGAACACCGTATATTCCACCTCATCGTTCAAAAGGAGCGGCCTCAACGACGTCTGCAGGTCCTTTCTGTAGGTGAGAGTGCGCGCGGCCGACGTGTCAGTGTCCGCCCTCACAGTCGTCGCATCATAGGGATCGTAAGTCACGGTCGGAGCAACGCTCTGCCCCATCTTTTTTGCAAGGTCTTGCCCTATTTGCGGCGTATACGTTCCGGTTTCGTTGAGCGTTGAAAACTTGCCGAGAAGATCGGATACCATGCCGGCCCCGATATCCGTGAACGTGCCGTTTTGTCCGCCTTGGGGAGCGAGCGGTATAGTCTGCGCCCTCAATGCCGCAAGGGCGTCCGCACTCGTTTTCGCCTCTCGTTGTTGCTGCATGGCGATGTCAGAAAAGGCGTTGGTCGCCTGTATTGTTTCGTTCGAACGCCACATGAAGGAGGCGAACAGAGCAACAACAGAGAGCACAGCCAAAACTGCAATACCCGACTTGCCACGCTGTAGTTTGTAAGAACGAAGGCGGGGTTCGCTTTTCCAAATAGCACTAACACGCCCGCTTATATTCGCGCGTCTTGTTTTCACCCATAAATTATAGCGCCTATTTGAGACGTTTGTTTCCAAAACAGAGGATAATTGTTGTGCAGGTTTACAGGCCGCCCGTGTTTGTGAACGTAAATACACTTCCCGGATCTTCGGCGGCAAATGTCACGCCGTTCGCCGAAAAAAGAGTCGCCACGGCGACAAAACTCCGTACAAATTCGTCAGCGGATTTGTTGTATGCATCGATGGCCGCCAAAAAGTCTCGCGGAGTTTTTGTCGTCGGGACAAGCCGGAGATTTTGTCCCATTGTTTCGTAACTTTTTGCGAGCGCCATGTGCAGTGTCCGCATTTGTTGCGGTATTTGATCTAGAGTTTTGAGACTGACCCCGACATTCTCGAGGTCGGCGGCGAGCCGCATAACCGCGGCGAGTTTTGCGGCATCTTGCGGGTCTTGCATCTGGTCTTTCAACACTTGCGCTTCATTTTTGTGGTTGTTCTCAAAGGTTTGAAGTGCAGAACCGACATCATTGCCATAATTGTAGAGGTTTTCTTGTGCGGCGGAGCGCTCCTTTGCACGCACCTGAGTACTTATGAGGCCGCTCGGAATGTATGCATATGCGCTGGGCACGGAATTCTGATCCGTGGAGCTTGTGCTCATTCCGGCGTGCGAGAGGAAAGCGATGAAGGCATCGTAATCAAACGCGTCGTTTTGGAGCACGATGGATGCGGGATTTTCTTGCGAAGGAGGAGGTGGTTGCGGCGTGAGAATGGGAATTTTGTATGTATACGGAGCGCTCTGTTGCACGTGGTTCATAATATCTCTCCCTCTTTGCACGGACTCTTGCGCCGCCCCATAGTCAAAGGGACCAAGAAGTGTCGATATGTTGCCGCTCCATGCACCCGTGCGGGGAGGCGGCGGCGCGGTCGAGAGGCGTTGTTGCACGACGAACGCGCCGGCCCCCAAGATTATGACGACGCCGAGAATCGCAAAGGCGTACGGATACGCGTGGAGCAAGCCCCCCCTTTGTTCTGATCTATCGCTTTGATTTTCAACCGGAGTTTCAAGCATATATTTTAATAATTGTACCACCGTGCGACTATCGATAGAGTATTTTCTAATCCGTAGATGGTGCTGAAATCACTGTACCATGCGGCGTTTAATTTTTTTGAATAATGTGTGTTTCGCCTCTTGCATTTCCTGCGCGG
>Ga0076057_116_pt1 | contig 17360 bp, 21 predicted proteins | sample RifGroB1_FD_68088 | JGI IMG/M metagenome (GOLD analysis project Ga0076057, IMG submission 68088) | Parcubacteria (Kaiserbacteria) bacterium GW2011_GWB1_52_6
GACATCACCAATGGCACGGGGACTTCGACCGCGAAAATACTCTCCATCCTGCAGCAGAACTTCAACGGCGGGAAAGGGGACTTGGCGTTCTTCACGCTCCAGAATGGTACGCTCACGGAAGCTGGCCGCTTCACATCAACGGGGAACTTCGGCCTCGGCACCTCCTCCCCCGGCTCTCTCCTTTCACTCAATAGTATAGCGAACTTCACCACTGCCACGAGCAGCTTCTACTCCACCGGCGGCGTGAACCTCACCTCGGGCTGCTTCGCGATCGGCGGCACCTGCGTGGGCGGCAGCGCTTCAGCAGCAGGCACGACCGGCAACATCCAGTTCTACTCCGGCGGCAATCTCGCAGCCAACTCGTCCTTCACCTGGGACAACACCAACCTGCGCCTCGGCGTCGGCACCACCACGCCGTGGGCCCAACTCTCGCTGGCCGCGCTCTCCACCAACACCGCGCCGCTCCTCTCGATCTCCACCTCGACCGCAAGCGCGACCTCCACCGCCTTCCACATCACCTCGAACGGCCTCGTCGGCATCGGCACCACATCGCCCGCGACGCAGCTTGCGATTTCGGGGCATTGCGTGACGGGGGACACCCGCTTGCGCCGCAGGAGAAAAATCAGGGATGTCTTTGGGGATGATTTCGATGGATGGGACGACGAGCCGGATACTGAAACGGAAAACACCGCCCTCGCGAGCGGTGCTTCCTCCACGACCCGAGCAGCAGAGCGCTGCGAGGCAGGACCTGAGACGCTTATAAGTGTAGTCGACGAGACCTATTTGTCAAGCGAAGCTATTGAATCTGTGCATAAGGCCGTGGAGGGACTCGAACCCTCGAGGCGTGGATTCTCAGGGCCTGCCTCGCACCATGCCACGGCCGTGCGAGGAGCATATCATAGGGGAATTCGCTACACTACCGATGGAGAATACGTCTACGACGAAGTCGCCATCGTCGACCTCGACGAAGGCGACGAGATCCAGTCGCTCGACGAGCGCACGGGCGAGATGGTGTGGAGCCGCGTCAACAAAGTGATGTTCATGGGCGTGCGGCAGACCTACCGCATCGTCACCGAAGACGGCCGCACCATACGCACCACCGCCGAGCACCCGTATCTCGTCAAGAATGCGAAAGGAAAGTGGCTCAAGCACCGCTCCGCGATGCGGCAATTGGCTATTAGCAATTGGCAGTTAGCTCACTTATATCCCCGCTTTCCGGCTTGCTTGTTGAAAACGCTCACAATTCTAAGCAAAGACGTATCAATTCGGAAAACAACCCTGTAGTCGCCGGAACGGAGACGGTACGTATCGGCATCATGCCCGCCTTCAAGCTTCTTTACATTCTGACTATCCTTCGGGTGTCGAAGCTTGCAAATCTCTTCAATGTCGTCAAGCACTTGTCGCTGGAACTGCTTGTCCAACCGCCGAAGGCCTTTTTTGCCGGCGGCATTGAAGACATAGCTGTACATAGCTACACACCAAGCTCTTTACGAAGCGTAGGGCCGTCGAACCACTTCTTTGTCTTCTTGAACTCGCCGTTGATTTTTGCGACGAATTTCGGGTCGGACATTTCGACGAGATCAACGAGGTCTTCGAGCATCTCTTCGGAAATAGCGGAAGACGGCGCGATGATGCCGCGCATATTCTCGTCGTTGATGACAGTGATGGCTGATTTGCTCATAGATAGACATGATAGCAATACGCGGTACATGCCGTCAAATGAGTCGAAAGTGAAAGGTGGCCTCGCGTGGGCGCGCATCCGCTCCATCGAGCCCGTCGCCGAGGAAGAAGTATTCGACGTCGAGATCGAGGGCACCCACAACTTCGTCGCCAATGGAATCGTCGCCCACAACACCTACATGACCGGTGGCCTCGGCGTGGGCGTCGTCAACACCACGGGCAATAGTTTGAAAGTGCAAGGCGCCGACCAGCTTGCGGCCACCAAATCAGTCATCATCACCGACAGCCTCGCGACCGAGCTGCTGACGGTCTTCAACAACGGCCTCACGCAACTCAAGAATCTCCTCGTTACCGCATCCTCCACCATCGGCGACGGGACGCAGGCGGGAGGCCTCACCATCTCCGGCGGCGCGACGACGACGGGCAACGCGTATTTTGCGGGTACCTTGAACCTTGCGGCGGCAGGATATTTCAACTGGGGCACGACGCTCGGCACCGACGGCTACGGCTTGCGCGACAACGGCGGAAAAATAGAAGTGAAGAACAGCGGCGGCTCGTGGAAGCCGGTCATGGCGACCTCGACCCAGTATGCGCGGGTAAGCGGGGGCAATACTTCTACGGACACCACCGTTTGGACGGTGATGGACATAAGTGCCGAGGGTCTTGATCCGAGTAACATTTCAGAGCAGAGTGATAATAAGATTACTCCGACTGAAGCAGGCTTCTATGTTGTCTCGGTTTCGGTACGACCGACGGGAACGATCGCAGACGGGACCCGAGTCGGTGCCGCAGTGTACGTGAATGGCTCCGAGATTGCGCTCAACGCAATAAACCTCGCGCTTGCCAACACAGATGAGGATACTGCAACAGTCAGCACGGTCTTTTATGTCGACGGAAACGATTATATTGAGGCACGGGGATATCAGAACTCGGGAGGAACACTAAATTTAGTCCTGCGCAACTTCAGCGTCGGGAAGATAGGAGGCTCCGACTACGCCGAGTATGTGATGCCCGAGACGGGCACCTCGCCCTCCGACTATTTGCCGGGTGAACTCCTGTGCTTGAAAGCGAGCGCGAAGGATACCTACGGGCACTGCGACGGCGCGAACGACAGGAACGTCGTCGGCGTCGTTTCCACCAATCCGGGCATTGTCGGGAATTCCGCCGGTAGTTTGCAGGAGCGCGACAACTTCATCGAGAGCATGATGCTCCCGCTCGCGATGGTGGGTCGCGTGCCGGTGCGCGTCTCGCTCGAGAACGGGCCGATAGCCGCAGGCGATCGCATCACCTCTTCCTCGGTCGCGGGCGTTGGCATGAAAGCGGGGCCCTTCGACCCGTCGGTCGGCAGGGCGGTCGGGAATTTCACCGGCGACCCTGCGGAGGGCGGGATTGTGGAGATGTATATAGATGTGCAGTCCGGCCTCGATCTCATGAGCCTCGGAGGCGGACTCCTCGGCTCCTCGGGCGATTGGACAGAGGCGAGCTCGAGCGCTCCGTTCGACTTCGTCGGCGATCTGCTCTCCGCGATCCAATCGCGCATTTCATCGGCGTTCTCGGGAAGTGCGCTCACAGGTGATGTGAATTCTACGCCGGCAACTTCGGGCCTCGATGCGGTGCGCGCATTTAATCTCGCCTATAATCCTGCAATGATGGAGATCGTATCTCCATCATCCGCCTCGTCATCGCTTTCGACTCTGACGTTACAAGCGTCCTCGACGCAATCCGCACTCCTCGACTATCTCTCCATCGTCCCGTCGCTCGCAAAGGGGATAGGTGAATTGGACAGCCGGCTCTCTGATATTGAAAAATTGCTTCCGGCGACGAGCACCATAAACGAAATCGCCGCCCTTGCGGGCGACAATTCCACAATCCACGCGTCGACAAGTTCGACTAGCGAAGGACCTGAGAAATCCATTGTAGCAAACTGGGCTTTCTCGTCCACCACGAACACAATTTCCATCAATCACGGGCTTGCCATTCCGTCATTGACGTTTGGCGACGGTTCATCTCTTGGCTCCGTCTCGGACCTTGCGCGGCTCTCCGATCTCGACATCGCCACTTCCACCATGTTCGACCTCGTAGATCGCACATTCGCGACGAAGGAAGATGTCTCTGTCCTCGCCTCCACGACCGCCACGCTCGGCCTGCGCGTGGACTCCATCGAGGAAGCCATGTTCGACCTACGAGGTCGCACATTCTCCGTAGCGCCGCTTGCGGCAACCACTTCAGCAGCAGAGCTCATACCGGCGTCAACGACGCTGACCGCGGAACAAGCGAGTTCGACGCCATGGGTGGCTTCGTTCGCGAATGCTTCGCAGGCGCTGCGCGACGGTATCAGCGCGATCGCAGATACGGTCATTCATGTGTTCCGCGACGCGATCTACGCCACGACGGGCATATTCCAAAAGGTACTGACGAAAGAATTGATCGCGCAAAATGTATACGCCGATCAAGTGACGACCAAAAAGCTCTGCGTGCAAGACGACAGCGGAGCGGAGACCTGCGTCACTAAAGTGCAGCTCGATGCGATGATTGCGGGCCAAACCGCCTCAGCTGCAACGGTAAGCTCCGGCGGCGGAACCGGAGGGAGTGGAACTGGAGGAGTCTCCTCCACAGGAGGTGACTCCTCCAGTTCCGCGAGTTCAACCACAACCAGTACCGGAGGAGACACCTCCGGCACGGCTTCAAGCTCGGCTCCAATAATTTCGATAAACGGCAATAATCCCGCCGCCGTCACGGTGGGCGATACTTACGCCGACCTCGGCGCTACCATCACGGGTCCGGTTGCCGACTTGAATCTTGGCATCCATACGTTCGTCGACGGAGTGAGTATGGAGCCAGTGCAGATCGATACGTCAGCGGCGGCAACTCACATGATCGATTATGTTGCGACGAACAGCATCGGTCTCACCGCGACCTCGACCCGCATGATGAACATCATCGCCCTCACGCCGCCAGCTTCAACCCCGGCACCTGCTTCTGACCCGACGATCTCAACATCGACTGCTACCTCAACCACTCCCTGACCATGTTCGACCTACGAGGTCGCACATACGGTAGGTACCGTGCCAATGTTCGACCTCGTAGGTCGGACATCGTTACTATTCGAGAAGAAACGGTTTGACTAAAGACATTTCAATGTCTTTAAGATACGCGGTGATCGTTCTTTTGTAATCTCGAAAAACATCCCCGAATAATTCTTTTGTAATAACCGACGGAAAATTCTTCTTGCCGCAGTAGTCGAGATAACTGCTCCAGCGATATTGATCGAGATATTGCATCGCAACTGTTGCGTTCTTAATCTCCAAGTCGCGCCACGATTCGGACCCTTTCAAGAAATCGAGCGGATTCAAATGGATGTAATGCAGGATATGCAAAAAGTGCGCGTCGTTGTCGATGAGTATCCTTTTCGTCCGGCCCTGGAAAAGGGTTCCAACTCGTTTGTACCGCTCATTAAAATATTTCGCGTAGCCGACATTGAGTTTCATCAAAAATTTCGTAATGCCATTGTCAACAATCTCGGAGACGAGCAGGTGATAGTGGTTGCCCATCATGCACCAGCCATGTATGTCGACGATTTGTTCCCGTTCCGATGTTCGACCTACGAGGTCGAACAGTATCGCTTCCGGCGAATCGGTCGGCAATCCTCGCAGAGTATTTGTCGCTGAAACGCCGTCGTTGAATTCATAGAGATTGTGAACGAATCGAGCTCGATCTTGATCATCAAGGAAAATTTGCCTCTTATCCACACCTCGATTTAAAAGATGATAGAGCTCCATGGGGCATAGTATACATGTTCGACCTCGTAGGTCGAACATGTATCGTTGTACACAGTAATAAAAGAGGTTTCAGATGCTAAAATCTATGCATGGCACGAATAGCAATAAATGGGTTTGGCAGAATTGGGCGGGGGTTTATGCGCGCCCTCTTGGAAAGGAGAATCCACCAGCTGGCGGAGGGAGAAAAAGGGGAGATGAGTGTCGTTGCTATCAATGACCTTGCGCCGGGAGAAAATCTCGCCTATTTATTAAAATACGACAGCGTGTACGGACCGGCGAAATTCCCGGTCGCGGCCGAGACGGGCGCGCTCGTCGTCGACGGCAAGCGTATCTATCTGACGCAGAAAAAAGATCCCGCGGAGTTGCCGTGGGAAGACATGAAGGTGGATATTGTCGTTGAATCCACCGGCTTTTTTACCGACCCCCAAAAAGCACACGCGCACATCAGTGCCGGCGCGAAAAAGGTAGTCATCACCGCTCCCGTCACAATTCGGCACGTGCGATATCAGCTCCAACGCATCGTGCACGACGAATGCGGCGAGTCCGATAATCGGCATTTTGGATGAGGCAATAGGGATTGAGCGCGCGCTCCTGAATACGACGCACGCATACACCGCATCGCAATCGCTCGTCGACGGCGTTGCTCCCGATGATTTTCGCCGCGGCCGCGCCGGCGCCGCCAATCTTTCACCATCATCGACCGGCGCCGCAAAAGCGACGACATTGGCCTACACTGGACTCGCAGGAAAATTCGACGGCATCGCCGTGCGCGTACCGGTCGCCGCCGGTTCTATTGTCGATGTCACCTTTGTACCAAAGCGCGCGACATCGGCCCTTGAAGTGAACGACGCGCTGCGTGCTGCGGCGGCGAGCGATCGCTGGAAGCGCGTGTTTGCTATTACCGAAGAACCCCTTGTTTCTAGCGATATTTTAGGACTTCCCTACGGCGCGATAGCCGACCTCGCGATGACACGTGTGGTAGACGGCATGCTCGTGAAGGTGCTCGCGTGGTATGACAATGAGATGGGGTATTGCCACACACTGGTGGAACATGTCTCTGAAGTGGCAAAACGATTATGAACGTGAGTCGCGGACCTCGTAGGTCCATGGGACCCACGAGGTCATAACATCCGATTGTATGAAGATATATTTCGCCGCCGATCACGCAGGATTTGAACTAAAAAATATTCTTGTTGAGTTTGTGCGCACGCTCGGATACGAAGTGGAGGATTGCGGCGTCTCTGCGCTCGATACCAACGACGATTATCCCCCCATCGTTATTCGCGCTGCGAAAAAAGTCGCGCAGGATATCAGGAACGGCATCATCAGCCGAGCCATCATTCTCGGCGGTTCGGGGGAGGGAGAAGCGATGGTCGCCAATCGTCTGCAAGGCGTCCGCGCCGCTGTTTTCTACGGCCCTCCTTCGCCCCAACTACGCCAAGGCTTCAATGGGTACAGCAAGGCTACGGACGGGCAAAGCGCTCCGGTGCGATTACAAAGGGATATATCAGGTCACACCATCGACGTTCTTACATCCTCGCGCGCGCACAACAACGCCAATGTTCTCGCGCTCGGCGCACGATTTCTAAATGAGGACGAGGCGAAAGACGCCGTGCAAAAATGGCTTTCCGCCGCCTTTGGCGGCGAAGAGCGGCATACGCGTCGCATTAAACAAATAGATGAACTAACTGGCGACGTAGAGCGAATAAAATGAAAATTAAAATTTTCATTTTTGAGCCGAGGAGCCAGAAAGCTTTCAGGCTTACAAATCATGGCTGATATTCGGACAGTCGAAATAATCCCTACGTGCGTGCCGACCAATCCGCGCGAGCTTGCGATGAGTGTTCAGAAGATACGCGCGTTCTCGCACACCATCCACCTCGACATCGACGACGGCATTTTTACGCCCGCGATGACGTGGCCGTATACTGCGGCGGGGAATTTTTCGGACGTTACGTTGCAGCCGTTCGCTGGCATGGACGTCCACGTGCACCTCATGGTCAAAGAGCCGCGGGATATTGGAATAGCATTTTCGCGCGCGGGGGCCGCGTCCGATTTGTACAAAATCTTGCCTCATTAGATCCAAAAGGAGCGGTTGTCTGAAATGGAGATGCTGAAAATGCTATACCTATATATCCAAACTGTGTGATTTTATTCACATAATGACTATTGCAACGATCGGCACGCAAGGCATACCCTATGACCCGAGAGGAATCGAGCGTGTTCGGGAGCTTCATGCCAAGCATCCGAATATTATCCTCAGCGTGGACGGCGGGGAATCGGAAGTCAATATTCCCGACATTGTTCGTGCGGGCGCCTCACGGTTTGCCGTCGGATCGGCGATCATGAAAGATCCGGACCCGGCTGTTGCATACGCGCGTATCGCGAGTGCCGCAAAAGCCGTTATATAATTATCCGATGACAGAGATCGACCGTGCAAGACGCATCAGTTCTTTTTCCAACGAACCCGTAGAGCGGCCAAAAGTTCCGATGGTAGACAGAGAGCACCGCAGCGGTTTTGATATGACGGGGTGGCTGGTGCGCGTGGGAATCGCACCATCGAGGTCGGCGGCAGTATTTATTTTGATCGCCATCATGGTCGCCTCATACACCTGCATGTTCCTTGTGTGGAATTGGGTCGCGAAATCTACTGCGGAAACTCCGACACGCGCGCAAATGGATGCCTCAATGCGCACCACGATGGGCGATAGGGCGAACAGCACGTTGAAGATTCAATAATATGCGTCACACGAGAAAAATAGGGTTTATCCCTTACCACTTCTTTCCCCGTGAAAGAAGTGGTAAGGGATTTACGCTTATTGAACTATTGACGGTGATATCCATCATCGGACTTCTAGCATCCATTATCTTCACATCGGTGAATACCGAGATAAAAAGCGCGCACGCTGCGCGTGCGATAGCCCATCTCCGGAAGCTGGATAAGGCGCTTGAGATTTACTACAACGACAATAACAAGTATCCGGATAGCGGCGGCAACTGGGACGGCCTCTATACATGCTGGGGCGATTCGTCGCCGGATTGGATAGCGGGGCTTGTACCCAACTACATTCTCGCACTACCGCGCTCTCCCAACAATTCCGACGCATGCGACGGCAACTACATGTATTATTCGAACGGCAAAGATTTCAAGCTCATTTGGAACAACGCTGAAAATGTTGCCAAGGTTATTGCGTCATACCCCAATCTCGCCGATCCACAGCGTTCATGGGCGTTTGGATTTTATTCGCCGGGTGGGCGGGACTTTTAGCGCGCGTCCAAAAACCATCATCTACGTTGTTGCGGGGCCCCAGCGTGTTCGTCATCGTACCCATGTACGACTCCGAATCCGCTTTCCCCGCGCCTAGTATCTGATGATTTTTTGGGCGCGTGCATGCGTTACAATAGAGGAGATGGAACCACTCACCGACGCCGAAGTGCACGAATTATCCCTGAAGGCCAACGCCATTCGGCAGACCGTTATTGAAATGCTGCTCGCCGCCGGCTCGGGACACACCGCGGGCCCCTTGGGTATGGCGGATATTTTTACGGCGCTCTATTTTCGCGTCTTGAAGCACGATCCGAAACATCCGGATTGGGCCGAGCGCGACCGGCTTTTTCTCTCCAATGGTCACATCACGCCGGTGCGCTACGCCACGATGGCGCATGCGGGATATTTTCCCGTTGAGGAATGCCTCATGCTGCGCAAATTCGGCTCGCGGTTGCAAGGGCACCCCGAGCGCGAGCGCTTGCCCGGCGTCGAGACCACCTCGGGACCACTCGGGAGCGGCCTTTCGCAGGCATCGGGCTACGCGTATGCGGCACGAATGGATGGTTCGACAAACTCACCACAGGCGGCCGATTTCCGTGTGTACTGCGCGATGTCGGATGGCGAACATCAGGAAGGGAATTTGTGGGAAGCGGCAATGTTCGCCGGTGCCAAACACTTGAGCAACCTTACTGCCATAATTGACCGCAATAATATTCAGATAGATGGCAACACCGAAGACGTGATGCCGCTCGAACCGCTTGCCGATAAATACCGCGCGTTCGGCTGGCACGTCTTGGAAGTAGACGGCCACAACATTCCGCAATTTATTGCGGCGTGCGAAGAGGCGAAAGCGATTTTTGAGAAACCGACCGTCATTATTGCACATACCATCCCCGGTAAGGGCGTGCGCGAGATCGAGCGCGATTTCCGCTGGCACGGCAAGCCGCCGAGCAAAGACGAGGCGGTACAATTCCTCAGCGAACTCCGCACCCTCGGCGGCAAGATCACGAGTGAGCATCAATAAATAATATGATTAATCCTGACGCAAAACTTGCCGCGAATATTTTTGAGAAACCCGATCTTGTTCCTACGCGTGATGGTTTTGGTAAGGGTGCGGTGGAAGCAGGAAAGGCTGATCCGCGCGTCGTTGTGCTGTCCGCCGACCTCAAAGAATCCACGCGCGCGGAGTGGTTCCAAAAAGAATTTCCCGAGCGATATATCGAGATGGGTGTGGCAGAGCAAAATATGGCGACGGTCGCGGCCGGTATGGCCAATTATGGCAAGATACCGTTCATTACCTCATACGCGGCATTTTCGCCAGGGCGCAACTGGGAGCAGATTCGCACTACTATCGCACTCAATAATGTGCCGGTTATTGTCTGCGGCATGCATGCCGGCGTATCAGTGGGACCCGATGGTGCGACGCACCAGATGCTCGAAGACGTGGCGCTCATGCGTGCGATGCCCAATATGATCGTGATCTCGCCGTGCGACGCGGAAGAAGCACGCAAAGCGACGATCGCGGCCGCGAAAGCGGGGAAGCCCGTCTACATGCGATTTGGCCGCGAGAAAACGCCGGTCATGACAACTGCTGAAACACCATTTGAAGTCGGTAAAATCAATACTGTCTGGGAGTCGTCGTCGAGGCAAGGCCTCGACGGACGAGGCCTTGCCTCGACGGACGTCGTGGTGTTTGCGACGGGGCCACTTCTCTATAATTCGCTCCTCGCCGCGCGCGAGCTCGAAAGAGAAAACATACAGGTTGTTGTGGCAAACGTGCACACCATCAAACCACTCGACCGCGAAACGATTGTCTCGCTTGCGCGCGCAGCCGGCGCTGTCGTCACCGTCGAGGAACATCAGATCGCGGGCGGACTCGGTGGCGCGACGACAGAATTACTCGCCAAAGAATGTCCCGTACCGATCGAATTTATCGGTGTACAGGATCAATTCGGTCAATCAGGCACCCCCGTCGAACTTATTGAGTACTTCAGCATGGGCGTCTCGCACATAGTGGCAGCCATCAAAAAAGTGATCGACAGAAAAGAAGTGTGAGAAACACTTCCATCGAAAAAACTGAGAAACGCCCTAGATCGCTGTCGCTTTGAACTCGGGCGGGCGTTTTTCGTACCACGCCTCGATCTCCTCTTTTGTCAGGAGCCCCGTTTGCGCACCGATTTTTTGCACTACCGATGCAGCGTTGACGAGTCCACGCATCAGAGCTTCATGCGGCGGCAGTCCGAGGAAGAGGTAAGCGACGGTCGTCGAAGCGCTCGCATCGCCCGCTCCGGTACGCGAGACCGGGGGTGCCGGATCGGGATACATTGGCATGGACCACGCACCCTCGTTCGTCATGATAGACGAACCGTTGCGTCCGTCAGTGATGACGGCTAGTCTTGGCCCTAGTGCCCGGATCCCGTTCAGAAGATTTTTAATATCGTGTTCCTTGGGCGTGCCGAGTATCATTTGCGCCTCTTCTTTGTTGCAGAAGAATATTTCGGTGGCGGCATACACGTCGGCGAGCGCGTCTTTGCCCATTTTGATTTGGAACGTGCCCGGCTGGAAACACAGCTTCACGCTGTTGTCTTTTGCATATTTCGCGATCCAGTGTTGAAAATCTTCGGTGCCGTCGGCGAGTGACGTGAGGTAGAACCACGTAGGCGGTTCCTCGAATTGCGGGATTGTGCGCTCGTACTTCTCGTGTTTGATGAGGATCGTGCGCTCGGCTTCGTACATGAGCACGTAGTGATAATTGGTCGGCTGACCTGCGTGGATACCGATCAACTCCGTATGAACCCCAAAATTCTGCAAGGTCTTCAGGCATTCGCGGCCATTTTCATCATCGCCCATTTCAGTAGCAGCGGCGCTGATAAGTCCGATGCGTGCGGCAGCCACGGCGGCGTTCGTGCCGTTGCCGACGGCGCGTACGATCGTGGCCGATTCGAAGGGAATTTTTTGTCCGAATTTGACGCAGAGTTCGCAATCTTCGTGATTGATATTGCAATGTACGCGCGCATCTTTCAGCTTGATAAAACAGTCCGTAGTCACATCACCAAAAGAAACGAAGTCGTATTTCATGGAAATAGTGTATCACGCTGTATGGCCGACTCGCATCGTGTGTTGCAAAATCAAGGGAAATCCGTATACTCTGCCCATGATCGAATTGGAAGTACGTTCGCGCGACGCGAAAGAATCTACCGCCACACTCCGAGAGCGTGGTGTCGTTCCGGCTATTTTTTATGGCCCCAAGGAGGCAGCCACTCCGATAGCGATCGAGGCGCGTCTTCTCGAGCGTGTATGGAAGGAAGCGGGGGAGACGACCATCGTCAAGCTCGGCGGCATCGGCGAGCCGAAGGACACACTGATACACGATGTACAATTCCATCCTGTCACCGGCAAGGTTTTGCATGCTGATTTTTATGTACTCGAAAAGGGTAAAAAAGTGAAGATTGACGTTCCGCTCGAATGGGAAGGTATCGCCCCGGCCGAAAAAGCCGGACATGTCGTCGTGAAGGCGCTCCACGAGATCGAGATAGAAGTCGCGCCCGCGGAATTGCCGCACCATCTTATGGTTGATCTCGCTGCGCTTGCGAATGTCGGCGATCGGATTTTGGTCGGCGATATCGAGCTGCCGGCGAGTGCGACACTGATAACGCCGGCGGATGAGATCGTCGCCTCGGTCACTGAATTCAAAGAGGAAGCCGCGGAGATCACACCGGCACCCGAAACCATCATTTTGACGGAGAAGCCGGCGGAAGCGGGCGCCGAAGCCGCGGGAGAAGAGAAGAAAGCGGAGAAATCCGCCCCCGCCGGAAAAGAGAAAAAAGAGTAATCTCAAATCTCTTGCACCCGCCGCCTACACCACAAGGGCACTTCCATTGTTTCTAAGGGACAAGCCCTAAGAAAAATTGGTCGCTGGCGCTGGGCACGGTCTACGACCACTTCGCTGCACTCGCCTTCGCTCGTTTGATATACTAGATGATACGTTTATGCGCCTCACTCACGCGCGGTTTTTTTGTATAGCTGCATGTACAGCGCTCGCTGTCCCATTTTTTGCATTGGCAGAAGTGTCACCTGCGGAGCGTGCGACGCTCGAGACGCAGCTTGCGCAGATACAAAGCGAGATCAAGGATAATCAGGCCAATCTTTCACAACTGCAGACGCAGCGTACATCGCTTGAGCGCGATGTCGCTATTTTTGATTCAAAAATACAAGCCGCCCAGCTCGGTATCAAGCAGCGTAATCTCATCATCGAAAAACTGAAAGACGATATCGCGCAAAAACAGCAGGGTATCCGCAACCTTGATTATAAAGTGGCGGACGGCGAGGAATCGCTCGCACAGATATTGCGCGAGACGCGACAGATCGACGATATGACATTCGCGACGCTCGCGCTCGGAGGCTCGCTTTCGGACGTCTTCGAGGAGATAGATAATTTTCAGGCAATACAAAAAGCACTCGGAAAATCATTTGCCGAAATGGCCGCGCAGCGCGCCGATCTCGCCGCACGCCAAGCGGCGCTCGAGGAACAGCAGCAAGAGGCGCAAGACTTGCTGCAGTTGCAGGTATTGCAGCAAAACTCACTAAAGACCGCTCAACGACAAAAGCAAGATCTCGTAACCGCTGCGCGCGGTCAGGAGTCGGTCTATCAGCAGGTCATCGCTTCCAAGCAGCAGACAGCAGCGCAGATAGAGTCGGCACTCTTCGCATTGCGCGACACGGAAAAATCGATCACGTTCGGTGCTCTCTATTCGTATGCAAAAGAGGCGTCGCTAAAAACAGGCGTGCGGCCCGCGCTTATTCTCGGCATTCTTTCCGAAGAGAGTAATTTGGGACAGAACGTCGGGAGCGGTTCGTGGCGTGTCGACATGAACCCAACGCGCGATCAGCCGGTGTTTCAGCAGATCACGGCGGAGTTGGGTATCAATCCGGATACGCAGCCGGTCTCAAAAAAGCCATGGTACGGGTGGGGGGGCGCGATGGGGCCGGCACAATTCATCCCGTCTACATGGCAGCTCTACAAAGAACGCATTGCGGCCTCTACCGGACAAACCCCCCCAAACCCGTGGGATCCGCGCACGGCCACGTTCGCAGCCTCCATACTCATGATGGACAACGGCGCCGATCAGCAGACGCGCGCCACCGAACGTCTCGCAGCCCTGCGATATCTCGCCGGTTGGAAAAACGCCACCAAATCCGCGTACTCATTTTATGGCGACGATGTGATGGAGCTTGCCGATCAATTCCAGCAGCAGATCGACGTCCTCGGCGGGTGAGTCCCAAAAAAGCGCAAGCATCCTCACATCTATGACGCCAATAAACGCGGCCACGTCACAGGGCGTCATATCTTTCTTGAACAGTGTCGCTATATGCGAAATGACTTTTTTAACGCTCGTTCGTTCTCAATGCGCTCCAGTACGCCGTAGAGGATATATTTCGACAGGCGCGATTCTTCTTTGATGAGTTGGATAAGTTCCTCACAATCATGCGGAAAGATCCAGACGCTCTGCTGCAACTTTACGAAGCCCGATTTTTTGAGAATCTTTCGAACCCTATCTCGAAGCGAGGCATATTTTTCCGGAATATCAAACACAACAATACGCCACCTATGATCCCATGGTTGCGTCTCAAGCAGTTTGCGAGTTTTACCGATAGTGCTACCGAGGATAGCGCGACCTCTCGCGGTGATTGAGAGCCGTCCTCCGTATGTATGGATGTAGTTGAGGTTTGAAAGACGCTCGATGGCAAGCCTGCGACGATATCGATGTGTGGCACGCTCATGCGCAAGTTTGTAGAACTGTCGAGTCGATCGCGCCGAGAGGAGAGTGGCATACAACAGGTCACCAAAAGTTAATTCTTCCAAAACATCTTGTTCTATCGAGCCAAGACAACGATGTCGTCTGCCACGTACTTGGTTCATGAATACTATGACGTTAACATACGTGGCCGCGTATGCAAGAGTCATATCTTTGGAAAAAGAAAACGACCCCGATTTACGTTCGGGGTCGAGTTGGGGTTGGAGGGCGATCCGGTATGTGTCAACAGCCAACCTACATGATATGACTGCCCACGGTGAAGATCGCTGCCCCCCAGACCATGTAGAATAATTTGTGGATGAGGGCCGTTCTCCTATCATGGAAATCGACGCCGAGCCAGTCATCCAACATGGATCCCGCGAAGGAACCACTGATGATGAGCATTAGGCCGAATAGCAGATTCATGATCGTGCACTCCCCTGAGATGCGGTCGTGTGTGCAGCAGGCAGGCAAGGCAGGCAACTTGTCTTTTGTTAAGATAGCACCTATTTTACAAAGTGTCAAGTCCCTATCTTGGCTCAATTGTGCTACAGTTCGACGACATGAAAAAGGACGTTCATCCAAAGGAATATCGGGAGGTTATTTTTGAAGATGTCACGGCAGGCAAGCGCTTTTTGATTGGTTCGACCGTCGCGACCGAAAAGACCGACAAATGGGACGATGGCAAGGTATACCCGGTATTCCAGATAGAAATTTCGAGCGCATCGCATCCTTTCTACACGGGACAATCGAAGGTCATTGACACTGCGGGCCGCGTCGACAAATTCAAGAAGCGCGCAGCCGCGGCCAAGCCGAAAGCTGCAAAAAAGTCGAAACGTTAAATGCGACGAGGTGACACCTCATTGCATGAGGAGTCACCTCCTTGCCGTATTCGCGGTACTATTTCTATATGGCTGATGTTGGACATATCAATCCTGAAGAATATGCGGATGACCACCGTGTCTCGTATCTCGTGCAAGAATGGAGGCGTTTGTCGCAGGCCGAAAAGGATTCACAGGAATTGGTAGAGATAGATCCTTCAATGAAAGAACTTGCGGAAAAAGAGCAGCAGGAGATCGAACAACAGAAAGACGCACTCATGGCACAGATGGAAAAAATCGTCGGCGCTCCCGGCGAACGCGAATGGCCCAATGAAGTGGTGCTTGAAGTGCGCGCGGGCGTGGGCGGAGAGGAGGCGTCGCTCTTTGCGGAGGAGCTTGCGAATATGTATCTGCGGTTTGCCGAGGCGCGCGGCTGGAGCACGAAAAAGCTCGATGAGTCGCGGGCCGGATTGGGCGGCATCAAAGAGGCGCAATTCGAGATAAAGGGGATAGATTGTTATCGCACGCTTCGATTTGAGACCGGCGTGCACCGCGTACAGCGCGTACCCGCCACCGAAAAGGCCGGTCGCATCCACACATCGACTGCATCGGTCGTTATTTTGCCGATATATAAACGGACGAAGATCGTTATAAATCCGGCGGATATCGAGATAGAAACGTCACGCTCCGGCGGTGCGGGCGGACAAAATGTCAATAAAGTTGAAACAGCGGTGCGCATCATTCATAAGCCGACCGGCCTTGATGTGCGGTGCACGTCGGAGCGCTCGCAAGTGCAAAATAAAGAAAAGGCGATGACGCTTCTCATTAGTCGATTGCAGCAGGCGCAGGATGAACGCGAAGCGAAAGAACGTTCCGCGGACCGCAAACTGCAGGTCGGGACCGGTGATCGCAGTGAAAAGATACGCACCTACAATTTTCCGCAAGACCGCGTGACGGACCATCGCATCAAAGAATCGTGGTCTAACATTACAAAAATAATGGCGGGGGATCTGACTTCTATCATCGAGGCACTCGATAAGGCTGAGCAGGGTATCGAATAAACACCTCCTGAAAACCGTACTTAACTTAATCGGTCGGATATAATAAGTACGTATACAAGAGAGGGCGATGTTGTCAAAAAATAGAAGGCCGGAAAATGCGCCCGCGCATTTTCCGGCAGTTGGTTATTTGATCATACCGAGTTGATCGAACACAAAGCTCCACATATCGCTGGCTTGTTCGACGTACTTCGATATAGCACTTGCTCCGCCATGCCCGGCTTTCAACTCAACGCGCAAAAGGATGGGGTTTGATGACGTGTTTGCTTCCTGAAGTCGCGCGGCCATCTTATACGAGTGCATCGGGTGGACTCGGTCATCGTTGTCCGAGGTGATAATCAATACCGCAGGGTATTTCTCGCCATCACGCACATTGTGATACGGACTGTAGCCGAACAAGTATTTTCGCATCTCTGGTTCATCCGGATTTCCGTAATCCGGAATCCAGTGCACTCCGCCATCAAAGAGATGATAACGAAGCATGTCCGTCACGGGAACTTGGGCGATAGCAGCTTTGACCAGATCGTGATTTTGCGTGATGGTCGTCATTGTGAGCAGACCGCCGTTGCTACCGCCGAGGATAGCGAGACGCTCTTTTCGCGTATAACCTGCCTGTATCAACCATCGTGCTGCCGCTGCAAAATCGTCAAAGGAATTCTGTTTGTTTGTCTTCATTCCGGCTTCGTGCCACTCTTTTCCATATTCACCGCCACCACGGATGTTTGCGATAGCGTAGATACCATCGCGCTCAATGAACGGGACGATGCTTGATGTGAAATTCGGTGTGAGACTGATGTCGAATCCGCCATACCCATAGAGCAGTGTGGGATTATTGCCATTCTGCGCGAGGCCCTTCTTGTAGATGAGGAACATCGGGATTGTCGTGCCGTCTTTCGACCGGTACCACACTTGCGTGGTCTTGATTTTTCGTACGTCGAATCCGGCGTCCATTTTTTTGA
>Ga0076057_126_pt1 | contig 14646 bp, 13 predicted proteins | sample RifGroB1_FD_68088 | JGI IMG/M metagenome (GOLD analysis project Ga0076057, IMG submission 68088) | Parcubacteria (Kaiserbacteria) bacterium GW2011_GWB1_52_6
ACTGCACTGTACGGCGACTCCGCGTGGAGGGGGCCCTTTGGGCTCCCTTTACGCTGGAATCGTCCTCGATTTCAGCACCATCTTGCGTTGGACTAGACTACAGCTTGACAAGGGGATTTCATTTGATATACTGGCGAAATCAATCCAGGGCTGATCCAGAGAAGTAGGGATCGACCTCCGACTCCAGCACACTGCAATTGATACCCACCAAACTGACATAAAAATCATTTTGTAGGGTTTGTCTGTCGAGGATAGCGAGAGAAATGCGAACATTTGTGTTCACATTTCCGAGCGTCGCAGGCAGCAAGGTCGAAAGACCTTTTATCAAGTACATTTTTTCCAATTGCTATGCAAACAGGAACAATTGCCCGTCTTACCGACAAGGGATTCGGGTTCATCAAGCGAGAAGGACAGGAAAAAGATCTCTTTTTCCACTCCAACGAGCTCGTCGGCGTTTCGTTCGACGAACTTCGCGAAGGTGATACGGTGACCTTTGAAGTCGCAGACAGTCCGAAGGGGCCGAATGCGGTCAAAGTCAGCCGCGCGTAATCTTTACGCCAACAAAAACGCCCCCACCGGGGGCGTTTTTGTTATTGTGAAAAACAGTATTACAAAGAAAAAGCCCGCGATTCCGGTGTGCCGGAATCGCGGGCGATAGATCGTTTACTCCCTATCAAGTTCAGCTGCAAGTTCGACAGCCGATGGAGTGATGGTCATGAACTTCTCGAGCCGCTTCGCAACGGCGACCTTCTGCGCTTTATTGTGGCCTTTTGAAAAACGGTACGCGACGTTGTCCTGTGATACATAATTCATTAGGGCACCGAGCGAACTTGCTCCCATCCCGTTCCCCGACGAGCCGGAGAGTGCACGGCCGCCGAAGGCGGTACCGACGGTCGCTCCCACGACGCCGCCGTTGATGTATATTTGTCCTCCGCAATCCACGTCGCGGATGAACCATTCATGCATTGATACTTCTTCCGCAAAGAAGCCGCAGGTGAGGCCGTAGATGCCCGCTTCGCACAGTTGTTTCATCTCGTCCTTACTGTCGACTTCCCAACACGTGACAACCGGGGCGAAGATCTCCGCAGAGCGGACTTTGTGCATCCATTCAGGCAGATACGCCTTCGGAGTCGCACGCAGAAGTCGCGGCGCGAAGTCGCCCACAGACTTTTTCTCGATGGGTTTTTCGTACGCAACTTCGACCAGCCCGTTGTCGATGAGCCATTTGACGGTATTCTCCGCATCCTCGGCATTTTGCTTCGAGATGAGGGCACCGCACTCATTGCCCTGATTCTTCACGTCGCCGTAGTGCATCCCCGCAAGCTTTTCCTTGAACCGCAACACGAATTGCGGCGCGATCTTGCGATGCAGGACGAGATCGCCGAGATGCGAGCACGTCTGCGCGTTGTTGTTGATCGTCGAGGCGTACGCACTTGCGAGCGCGAGATCGAGATCGGCATCTTTCCACAACGCGAGAGGATTTTTGCCGCTTGTCTCCGCGGCAATTTCCTGCACTCTGCCGCCATGCGGCCACGGTTTGCAATACTTCTCCCGCAGCCCACAGCAGACGTCATAGCTGCCGGTGAACGTATACGCATTCACCACCCGCTCTTCGAGCAGAAAATCAACGATAGCGCCGCCCTGTCCCGATAAGAAATTGACGACGCCGTTGTTCTCGATACCGACCGCATCAAACGCATCTTGAATGGTCTGATACAAAAGATATCCCAAAAGCGGCGTGTGCTTCGATGCCTTCATAGTGATGACGTTGCCGGTCAGAAGCGCCGATGAAATCTTGTCCATCGGAATGGCTATGGCGAAGTTGAACGGCTCGATGTCAACAATGGGGCCTTTGGGAACCCACTGGAAACCATTGATATCACCTATAAACGGCGGCACGCGTGGCGAACGCATCGCGTAGAGTTGCCGCACGAGCTCGATGTTGTGGAAACAAAATTCGATCGCCTCCTCCATACTCGCAACTCCGTTGGGAAACGGCCGTTTACCGCCCTCGAGGGCCATCAATGCGATGAACATCCAATATCGATCACGCAAGAAAGAAGATATCGTTTCCACGAGTTTGATGCGCACCTCAAGCGGAAGCTTCCAAAATTCGTGCTGGGCGTTCTTCATTTTTCGAAGAAGGTTGAGTAGCCGTGCCCGCTCCTCGGGATTCGTGAGGTCATGCTTTGGAAAGCGCGCGATGACGTATTCCGGATCATTCGGGTCAACGGAGTCATACGTTTCTCCGGAGAGCGCGTAGATCTCTTTCCCTGCAATTACGTGCGGATATTTCCTATCCGGACCGCGCGGACATATCTTGATGTCGCGGAGCGCAGCGAGGAAGAGGTCGGTTTCCATCCCACTTTTTCCGCTCGGGTAGACTTGCCTGTTACGGAACATTCTGTTTTTCTCCTTGTCAAAGTCCATTTCCTGTCCACACGAAACCACGTGCCGACAAAAAAAGCAATCTTTTTCTTTCGCATCCGGCGTTGTATAGTTTCGTATAGTTCAAACCAGAGAGGACACCAATGGGATCATTCACGGTCGAACTAACGAGCGCTGCAGATAAGAGTCTGGTACCTTCGAGGTTTTGCGGTGGCACTATCGTCCGTATAGAACGCGGCTCATATATCGTCGGGTCGCGGAGTATCTCATTTCTCGGCGATACGTGGCACTTCTCATTGCCTATCTCTGCTGTTCTCTCCATTCGCGATCAGGGTGGCACAGCCTTGTGGCTCAATCCGAATCACGATGAGATGCAGCGGCGAGAGATCCTTGCCGACGTTTTCGGGAAGTGAAGTCCCGCCACGAATGCGGCCCCGCAGTACTTATGCTGCGGGGCCTGTTTTTTTCGTTCTGAATATCCTTGCGTTTTTTGCCATCCCCTGCTTGAATCAAGGAAGGAACCTTCACATAGACCCGAGGAGAAGAAGGCCATGAGAGCCCGCGAATACGCTTGCACTGAATTGACGGACAAAGAGATCGTCGCAATGCGCCTCAAGTATGGCGCGAAACACTACATTACGATACCCGATTTTGTTCCCGATCACGCAAAAGGCGTGTGGATATGGGATGTCAACGGAAAGAAGTATCTCGACCTGAACGCCACATACTCGGCTATTGCCGTCGGTCATTGCGACCCCGAGCTCATCGAAGCGATGGTGGAACAGGCGCGCCGCCTCACGAGCGTGCAGAACAAATTCCCGACCGCTCCGCAGGCGCAACTACTTCAGCTCATAGCTCAACTTACGGGTATGGACCGGACCATCTTTATGAACGGCGGCGCGGAAGCTGTCGATACGGCGACCAAGGGCTGCTTGCGGTGGGGGTACGAGGTCAAGGGTGGTGTACATGAGAACTCCGCGGAGATCATCGTCGCCACTAACTGTTTCCACGGCCGGACGCACAACGCGACCGCCATGTCGTCGAATCCCAAGTATCGCAGGAATTTCGGTCCGTTCGCGCCGGGATATATCCATATTCCGTTCGGCGACTTTGACGCATTCAACAATGCGGTCAGCCGCAACACGGCGGCTTTCATCGTCGAGCCCATTCAGGGCGAGGGCGGCATCATTCTCCCGCCGCCGGATTATCTCCAAAAAGTGAGGGCATATTGCACGATATATAATATCCTTCTGATATTTGATGAGATCCAGACGGGATTCGGGCGCACTGGCAAACTATTCGCTTCGGAACACTATGGCGTAAAGCCCGACGGCGTGATACTCGGCAAAGCGCTCGGCGAAATATACCCGGTATCCGCGTTTGCGGGAACGAACAGGCTCATGGATGTATTCGACCCCGGCTCGCACGGAAGTACTTTCGGCGGCAATCCGCTGGGATGTGCTATCGCCCTCAAGAGTCTCGAGATGATACTGCGCTATGATCGCGCCCTTGTCCGGAATTCAGCCGAAGTCGGCGCATATTTTCTCGAGCAGTTGAAAAACGCGGGATTGAATGCGCACGGTAAGGGCCTTTTCATCGGCGTACAGATCGAAAAGAGTGCCGAGGCCGCGTGTCATAGGCTGCTCATGTGTGAGCCCGGTATCATTGCCGGCGCCGCTGGCCACGACAACGTCGTGCGTCTCACTCCGTCGCTCCCATTCACAAAGGCGGACGCCGATATTGCTCTGCCGCATCTGGGTGCCGTTCTTCGATAACACAAGAAGCGCCCGAGTACATATACTCGGGCGCTTTTTTGATTAACGGTATACTGATGTGAGTCGGGAAACGGAGGCAACAATGCCCAAGAAAAAATGGTGGCACCTTAGTAATGCACAGAAACGCTCGTTCCATGCCAACTGGCTGAAAGATCTTGTTGTGGTGCCGCTCCTCTACCTCATCATTCTCACCACGCTCATGCCGCATGTTTCGAAGCTTGTGCGCTGGCTTGGTATGGTCTGGTAAAAGACACCCCGCATATGGTGCGTGGTGTTTTTTCTGTATCCCGATACTTAACTTATTTGTTAAGTATCGGGATTGAGATCAAAAGACACCTAATTTCTTGAGAATACAAACATGTTTATTTTCCCATTCTTCGCTCGCGCGCCGCATATTCTCCGAGGATTTTTTCAAGATCTTTTTTTGTAAATGCAGGCCAGTAGGTCGTAATAAAAAATAATTCACTGTACGCGCTTTGCCACAGAAGAAAATTGGAAAGCCGCTGCGCCCCGCCCGTGCGAATAATGATATCCGGATCGGGCATCCCGGCGGTCCATAGGTGCGCAGCGAGCGTTTTTTCGGTGACACTCCCATCTTTTGCCGCCTCGGCAGCAGCGTGCACTATTTCCGCGCGCCCGCCGTACGAGAGACATATCCACAACGTGATTTTCGGGTCGGCCAGACTTTTCTCTTCCGCGGCACGCATCGCGCTTTGGAGCGACGGTGAAAAACGCTCGCGTTGTCCGACGAAACGTACCGCCACCCCTTCTTGCGCAAGCCGCGCCATATTTTCACGCGACATCTTCTCGAATATCTCCATCAGGTAGGAAACTTCATCTTTCGAACGGTTCCAGTTCTCCGTCGAGAATGCGTATACGACAACGTGTTTGATGCCAAAGTCGCGTGCCGCGAGCACGATGATCTCCACATTATTCATGCCGCGCCGATGCCCTTCAAAGCTCGGCAATCCCTGCTTTTTCGCCCACCGTCGATTCCCGTCGAGGATAATGCCGATGCATTCAGGGATTTTTTCCATCTTTCAAAGGCTACTAGAAATACCGAAACAATCAACCGCGTTGGCCGGGCTTGACGAATTCTCTTTGTTGATATTTACTCCTTATAGGAATCAAGGAGGGAGAGCAACAATGCATATTTCCGAAGGTTTTCGTCGACAACTCGAGGGATACGGGTTGACGACCGCAGAAATCATCTACCGCAAACCGGATCATCTGTGGCTCTTACAGTCATATGTCTGGCAAGAATATGACCTGTACCCGAAGTTTCCTATATTGATGAAATTTCTGAATTTTTGGCAGGCGAAGCTCGATGGCCCACTTTATTCGGTGATGGTGTGTCACTCGCGGCTCATCCGTCCGGCCGAAATAGAGACGATAAGCAGCGAATTCCGCTTGCACTGATGTTTCCAAGCCCCGGTATTCGCCGGGGCTCTCCTATATTCAAAGGCGTACCTCATGGGAGCGCGGTATACTTCACAAATGAGCTCTCCAAGAGATGTACGGATCATTTCGCTCAACATCCAGCATGGGTGGAACAACGGCAATTCTATGCCTTCTTTCTTTATGGCGGAGAAAAAAATGATAGACAACCTAGACCGCATCACAAAGCTCATACAGAACTATCAGGCAGACGTAGTCTTGCTGCAGGAAGTGGACCAGATATCACCCCTCACGAGAAAGATAGATCAGCTCTCGTACATTCAGGCCCGTACAGGCCACCAATTTTCCGCCTATGGCGCTTCAAGCGAGTTGAGGCGTCGTGGCAAACCGCTCTACTCCGCCGGGTGCGGCATTATTTCGCGCTACCCGATGACAGACATCGAGAACGTGAAATTCGAGCTCTCCTTTCCAACGCCACGCAAAGGGTTCCTCTCAGCTACCATTTCGATACCTGCCTACCGGCAGGCAGGACCCCCAGTCGAGCTGACCGTGGTATCCGTACATTTCGTATCATTTGATATTTTAAAATCGACATCGCGCATGGATCAGATAGAGCGCATGGAAACGGTCCTCGCTCACAAGAAAGCCGTCGTCATCGGCGGCGACCTTAATATTTCGATGCGAAGCCGCCACATGAGTACCCTCATGTCGAAACTCAATGTGACGACCCACCACCTCGGCCCCAATGACAAGCACCTCCGCACCTATCCCGCCATCAAGCCGCAGCGCCGGATCGACTGGATATTCGCATCCCCCCATCTCACATTCAGCGACTACCGTGTCTTCCCCGAGCGCGTCTCCGACCACCTCGCAGTCGGTTCGACGATCTCCCTGTAATGTTCGACCTCGTAGGTCGAACATTGACTTAACATTGCTTTTTTGGATATTTGTGATTAAATGCTGTCCGGACAATTCAGGTACCGACTTTGATACAATGATACGATGTTTGGCATCTTGCTCGCGGGATTTAGCAGCGGCCTTAGTGAGCTTTCCGATTTGATAGGAAAAAAAGAAATGCGTGCCCGGGTTGCAAGCCACTACACGATCGGGTTTCTTAGTATTTTTTTCGGCACTGTTTTTTTGATCGCGTCGGGAATACTGCGCGATACCTTTGTGTTTTCCTTCGCCTCGCTTCCGACCCTGGTTCCACGCATTCTCCTCGAGATCGTACAGGCGCAGATCACCATCATGGCGCTCAAACGCGCAGATCGAAGTGATTTTGGATTCGTACGAACTCTCACCATTCCACTTCTCCTCATGGTGGATCTCACACTGGGGTATGCGATAACAACCGGACAGATGTTCGGTATCGCAGTGATTGTTACCACCGTTTTTATTCTGTTTTCGTTTGAGAAGTATCGCACGAAAGGTTTCTGGCTGCTCTTAGGAAGCGCTGTAAACGCGGTCCTCACTATTTCCCTATATAAGTACGACATCACGCACTTTAATTCAGTCGAATCGGAACAAACGATCGTTTCTCTCATCATCATGCTGTACTTTTTCGTCTTCGCGGTCAGTCGGGCGAAAGAAAATCCATTCTCATATCTCCTGAATCCCCTATTCGCAATTCAAAGCATTTCAAGCGGACTCGCGGTCGTCATTGGCGCGTTCGCCATCCTTTTTGCCCCCGCATCCGTTATCACAGCAGCATTTCGAGCACTCGCCGTCCTTTTTTCCATTATCTCGGGAAAATACTACTTTCATGAGAAGAAATTCGTATTGAAATGTGCACTGTTCGTCCTCATTGTTGCAGGACTCGTGCTTCTCGCTCGTTAACGTTGTGGGCATATAACAAAAGCGGGCGCCACGTCTGACATCGTGACCTCGCCCTTGCCTCCGAACAGTACTTTCAGTTTGTCGTCCGCCAAGATGTTGCGCTTATTCTGGGGATTCTGAAGATCATGCTTCTTGATGTATTCCCAGAGCTTCTTGACGACTTGCCCGCGAGGCAATGGGCCCTTGCCTACGACTTCCTCGAGCTCTGCTGATAGATCGTACGGCTTCAATAATGCTGGATTGGCTTTTCTTACCATAGGTACCATTTTCTTATTAATTAATAGTAGTCCCCCTACTCTAGCCTGTATTTCACCAAATCGCCATAGGCAAGGACCAACACTGTGTATAGTAATCCCCCCGACAAAATCTCGTATGATCGACCATGTCACGCCGAATGTCAGTAATGTGGCTTAAAATAAGGCTTTTCTAGCAAAAATATTCGCTCCTACAGCGCAACACCAAATGAACAGGAACGAACGGGCGCGATTATTTTCATCGCTTTGTCACCAATGCGCCCACGTTGACGACCGTATAGCACATGCCGACACCACCATCTCCTTCGATCGCGAGAACTAATGCGCGAGTCGAGACGACATTGCTGATGTCGTAGGATCCGCGGAGCGGTACCTCACCGACGTCTTGCAAAATGGCGTGACGTGCATTCAATGTCGTCCATGAAATAGTGGTCTGTCCTCCATAATCAGTGTCTGGTGGCGTGGCGGTAATGGTGCAGCGGGGAGCCGAACGTTTTTCCGGCGAGTCGGCAGTGCCCCCGCTATTCATTCGCAGCTGGGGAATAAGGTTTTCTACAAGTGTTCCCACGCCGGGGAGTACCAAGTCATACCACGGTTTCGATAGAGAGACAGCGGCCTTCCCGTCCCCAAAAGAAACGCCCTCCTCCGATTCATTGATCGTCACCACGCCGGCAAAAATCCAGAGCAGTACGCCAAGCATCGCCAGATACATAAGGAGCCGCTGCATATGACAAGTATACCCCTTACCACTTTTTAATGAAAAGTGGTAAGGGGTATATCGAAAAATATATGGCCCGAGAAGCTCTATGTGCACAACCGATTTTTCAACTGAATGACAGCGGAAATCCAAACAAAAAAAACAACGCCGCTCGTGTGGTAGCAGCGTTGTTTTTTGTTGAAACGAAGATTTACTGGCGACGTAGAGTGAGTGAAATGCAAAAACTTGCTTTTGCATTTCCGAGCCGAGGAGTCAGAAAACCTGCTCCTTGACCGGGGCAGGTTTACATCGCACCCATACCTGAAGAACTCATACCGGAGGCGCAATTTTTGCAGAGTTTCTTATGCATGACGATCTCGTAGACGGCCGAGAGACCGACCAATACATAGACGAGCCATTCCAAAGCTGGCATTCCTCCAAGAATCGCATGAACAAGATTCCAATCGCTGCCCATGAATCCGCCGAGACCGACGAGAAGCCAGTTGAGACCTCCCACCATAACGAGAATCCAGGCGATCGTGTGCTTCATATCCATCATTTTCATATTCGCTATTTTTTTGATCTGATAATCTCGACCCCCTAAAGCACCTCGCGGTGCTCGGGCGACGTTCAACATTTCAAAATATTGAACATTCAGCCTTAATACTTACCTCGGTAGTATGGCGCCGTCCTGCGCGCAATGCCACTCCAGTTATCCACCGCTTTGCTCATAGCGAAGCAGTGTCCTGCGTAGCCTTGCCGTGCTCATCCGTAGCTTTATGCGAAGGAGAGGCGAAGCAGGACTGCAAACACTCTTCCGCACTGAAATGATCCTTCATATTTGTTTCATTGCGAAGGGATACCATGGTGCGCAGAGAGATCCTTAGAGCACGTGCAGGAGAACCTCCGGCTCGGAGGCTCTCCCGCGAGGGCTCTGCATGTCACGCTAGTACCTTACCACTTTAATTTCTGCCAGCATCATTCTCGGGGTACAATATTCGCTTTGGTATGACAATTCTCGGGGTACAGATGGATGCTCGGCTTGTATAACTATGTGCAATGAACAAGAAGAAGTCGTTGTGAACCCCATTGTATTTCGCGATGAGAGCCCCGGCGGCGGGAGCGTCAAGGCGCCCCGGCGGCGGGGCGCGTGTGGGCAAACGATTCAATATTTAAAATGAAAGACCCCGATGCACGCGCATCGGGGTCAAAAGATCAAAACACGGGAGGATTATTCGGGTCAGATGTGTGTTGTCTGCTTCCGTTGCCCTCGTCTACTTCAGTGAGCCGGACTTGGTACCCCCACAGATCAGCCAAGTGCTTGAGCACTCGGTCGAGATCATTTTTGTAGAGATACGTCCCGTTCACGACTTTGTGTTGGAGCTCAAGACGACGATCTCCCATCAGATCGACATCGACGATTTCGATCGAGGGGATAGCGTGTCCGACATTGTGCAGCGTGGAGAACTGGTGACGGATATCGCGGTACCCATACTCGTTGTGGATCTTCCGCACCAAGATACCTGTCGTTCTCTCGGGATCATCCTCGAGATAAAACATCCTGAAATTACGCATAAGGCGAGGGCTCAAGAACTGACTGATGAAACTTTCATCGCGGTAATTGGCCCACGCATCACGCAAGATCCCCATAACATCGCCCTTTTCTGCGATATCAGGGAACCATTCACGGTGTTCTTGGCGCTCCTCATCGGTACATGGCAGACCTGTCAGCGGATCTTTCCCGCTGACGATTCGCTCAATATCCTGCATCATCGCAAAACCAAGTGCATACGGATTCCAACCGCTGAAGTATTCGTGATTGAATGGCAGTTGGGTGATGACATTGGTGTGCGAAATGAGGAACTCCTGAAAGTTTCCGTCAGAGATCTGTCCTCGCTGGTGGAGTCGTTCCATGATCCCGTAGTGCACATAGGTCGCGCACCCCTCATTCATGATCTTGGTCTGACTCTGTGGGTAGAAGTACTGCGCCACGTGACGTACGATGCGGAGAATCTCACGCTGCCACACCTTGAGTTTTGGGCTTTTCTTCTCGAGGAAGTAGAGAATGTTCTCCTCCGGCAGGCCGAGGAGCGACCGACGTTGTTGTTCCTGCAGTTCCGTCGTGCTTTTCGCCGCTGCGGCGGGAACCGTATGTTCCCACAGGTCGTTATAATTGCGCTCCGCTTCCTGCGCACGTAGAATGGCGCGCTTTTCCTCCTTGCGGAGATCGAGTCGCCGTTTTCCCTTATACCGAAACACGCCATGCGACATCAGTGCATGCGCGGCATCCAGGAGTCGTTCCACTTCCCGCTCACCGTACAGGTCTTCGCATTGCGCGATAAATCCCTTGGCATATTCGAGATAGTCGAGAATGCCTTCAGCATCCGTCCACTCCTTAAAGAGGTAGTTGTTCTTGAAGAAGTGGTTATGACCGTATGCCGCATGTCCGATAACAAGCGTTTGCATGGTCGCCGTGTTCTCCTCCATGAGATAAGAGATGCACGGCGAGCTATTGATCACCATCTCGTATGCAAGGCCCTTTCTGCCGGTCCGGTAAAGCCTGTCGTGATACAGAAAGTGCTTGCCGAATGACCAGTGTTTGTAGAAGAGCGGCAACCCCGTTGAAGCATACGCATCGAGCATTTGCTCGGTCGTGACGACTTCAAGCTGATTGGGATACACGCTGAGCCCAAACTCCGGAAGGGCAATCGCCTCACATGCTTCCTGGATTCGCCGAAGCGTGTCGAAATCCCATTCGGCACTTTCGAAGAGAAGTTTACCTTCCTGTGTCATGTTCATGACGTTACCTGCGCTTTCTTCTTGAAGAGATCGGCAAAAACCGGAAAAATCTGCGTTTGCTCATGCACCTTGCGCATGGCCAATTTCTTGGCGTGCGCGGAGACGCCGCTTTTGCAGAAATCTTCGTAGTCCTTCCACAGATACGAAACGTGCGAGAAATCCCGTTCATCCTCCGCTACTTCGAGATATGCGAAGTATTGGACAAGCGGGAGCAACTCTGCGAGAAGCAGGATCGCTTTCTCTCCATCACGCTCCGGATTGTCTCCATCCGATGCCTCGGCAACGTAAATGTTGTACTCACTGATCGGATACCGCTCCTTGATGATCTCTCCCATGAGCGCAAGAGCGGTCGAGACCTCGGTCCCGCCCGATTCTGGATCTCGGAAGAATGTTTCTTCGTCCACCTCTTTTGCTCTGTCGGTATGGCGGATGAAAACAACCTCGACGTGCGGATAGCGGGTCGTGAGAAAGACGTAGTACAACATGAAAAACCTCTTCGCGAGATCCTTCAGATGCTCTGACATCGAACCGGAAACATCGAGGAGAAAAAAAACGACCGCCCTCGTAATGGGTCGAAATTCTTCTTCGAGCCTGCGATATCGCACATCGATCGGATCGAGGTACGGTACGCGTCGCTGCTTTGATCGGAGTCGTTCGATCTCATACATGATCTCTGCGACCCGCTCTTCGTCGTCGGTGAGCTCCATCTCTATTTCGAGAGATTTAATCGCTTCGCTCTTCGGACGATGGAGCGCCAATCGACGCGCCATCGCGTTGCGCATAGTGCGATTGAGCGCGAGATTCCCTGGCGAACCCGTGAGGGTATAACCGGCACGATGAAATCCCTCCTGATGCATCTCGGCCAATTCCTTTGTCACAAGATCGGGCAATTCGAGATCCTCAAAAAAGTATTTGAGAAACTCTTCGCGTGTCAGCACGAACCTGAACGGGTCTTCGCTTTCGCCTTTACCGGCACCGCTTCCGGAGCCGCCGCCATCGCCACCACCCCCGCCTTCGGGGCGCGGAAGGATGTCGCCTTCGACATACTCTTTGTTCCCCGGAAGAATGCCGCGGCGAATACCGCTCGGGCCACGGAAGATGTGTGGCTCATCGATGCCGTCTTTCGGGATTGAGATGGCACCTCCATCCAAGATCTCGGGGATATTCTTCTTACTTACCGCATCCCGTACCGCTTTTTGGATAAGCTCCTTACCTCGGCGCAAAAAGCGCTGCCGGTTTGGCAAGCTCTTATCGCCTGGATTGAGCCGCCGATCGACAATAGTAGTCATGTGTTCCTCCTCTGTCGATGATGAACATTGTTCTCTCTAGATCTATCAAAGAACAATCTCCATTGTGGGAATCGAAAACTATTCAAAAGGTACCTTGTGGAAGACAGGTGTCAATCCCGCCTCGCCCGTCCGTAGTCTTGACGGAGGAGGACCCGTTCGCTGGACAATCATGCATGAAAAAATCCCACCGCTTTCCGAAGAAAGAGGTGGGATCAGTGTGGGCATCAGCTCGAGTGCTTGACCCGCATGTACCATTCGACCAAACGCTGGATCTGACGGACGGTATACCCCCGTTTTTCCATGCGTTCGATGAATTCGGTGTGTTTCTTCTGGGTCTGCGCGTCTTTTTTTGAATCGAACGAGATGACCGGAAGCAGATCCTCGGCGTTCGAGAACATCCGCTTCTCGATAACGTCCCGAATTTTCTCATAGGAAGTCCAGTTCGGATTTTTTCCGCCATTCTCTGCCCGTCTGCGCAGGCAGAATTTGACGGTCTCGTTCCGGAAGTCCTTTGGATTTCCGATCCCCGCCGGCTTTTCGATCTTCGAGAGCTCTTTGTCGAGCGCATCGCGATTGAGCATTTGTCCCGTATCAGGATTTTTGTAATCCTGGTCATCACACCATGCGTCGGCGTACGCAACGTAGCGATCAAAAATGTTCTGACCGTAGTCGGCATACGATTCGAGGTACGCCTTCTGTATCTCATTGCCGATCTCCTCCGCGTACCGCGGAGAAAGCTCGTCTTTGATGATGTTCAGATACCGTTTTTCGGCATTGCTGTCCGCCCACTGTTCACGCTTGATCCGCTGCTCCAGCACGTACATGAGGTGGACGGGGTCGGCGGCGATCTCTTTTCTGTCGTAATTGAACGTCTCCGACAGGACCTTGAACGCGTATCGCGTATCGACGCCGCTCATGCCCTCATTAACACCGCCTTCATCACGGTACTCCTGAATGTTGTGTGCCTTCGGGTCTTTTTCCTTCAGGCTTTCGCCGTCATACACGCACATCTTGGAATACAGCTTCGAATTTGCGGGTTCTTTCAGGCGCGAGAGCACCGTGAAGCGCGCGAGAGTCAGGTACGTCGACGGGGCACAGGGTGCCTTGACGAGTTCGGACTCTCTGATGAGTTTTTCGTAAATCTTCTGCTCCTCGCTTACGCGAAGGCAAAACGGGACCTTGATGAGATACACGCGCGCCAGCAAGGCTTCGTTGGCTCTGTTATTCTTGAACGCTTGCCACTCCGCTTCGTTGGAATGTGCCAAGATAAAGCCCGTGAACGGAATGGCGCCGATATTCTCGGTGCCGATGTAGTTGCCTTCCTGGGTCGCGGTCAAAAGCGGGTTCAAGGTCTTGATCTGCGCCTTGAACATTTCGACGAATTCCATACAGCCCTGGTTGGCGCGATTGAGTGCGCCGGAGTAGTTGTATGCATCCGGATCATTTTGCGCGAGTGTCTCGAGCTTCCGGATGTCAACCTTCCCCACAAGCGTGGAAATGTCTTGATTGTTCTCATCACCGGGCTCGGTCTTCGCGATCGCGATCTGCCGCAACCGCGAGGGCTGCATGCGGACGACGGTAAACTTCGAGATATCACCGCCAAATTCCTCGAGCCGCTTCATCGCCCACGGACTCATGAGTCCGGTCAGGCGTCGCCGCGGGATCCCATATTCCTTCTCGAGGACATCTCCCATGGTCTCCTTATCGAACAACCCGAGCGGGCTCTCAAAAATGGGGCTCAACTCCAGACTGGACGCGGAATTCTGATCCGATGTCTTGTCCCCATGCCTCACGGCTAGAACGTAGACTGGACAGACCTCCATGAGCAATTTGATGCGCTCGGCGAGCGATGATTTGCCGCTGCCCACGGGCCCAAGGAAATACAGGATTTGCTTTCGTTCCTCCAGTCCCTGCGCCGCATGTTTGAAGAACGACACCATCCGCTCGATGGTCTCTTCCATGCCGTAAAAATCAGCGAATTTCGGATACACGCAGATCGTCTTGTTGCCGAAGATCCGGCCAAGCCGCTGGTCCTTGTGCTTCGCCGTATCGATGACATCGGGTTCGCCGATCGCCGTAAGCAAACGCTCTGCAGCGCTGGCGTACATCATGGTATCGGTGCGACATCCCTCCAGATATTCCTGGAGAGACATTTCTTGCTCGCGCCTGGTTTCGTAGGAGCGAGCGAACGCCTTGAAGAGCGGCTGCTC
>Ga0076057_113_pt1 | contig 13773 bp, 21 predicted proteins | sample RifGroB1_FD_68088 | JGI IMG/M metagenome (GOLD analysis project Ga0076057, IMG submission 68088) | Parcubacteria (Kaiserbacteria) bacterium GW2011_GWB1_52_6
TAACGCTCGCTCAATCCTTCTTCGTTCGCTCGCTTCGATGTGCGTATATCCCATATGTTCTAAACATACAGGTGTTCTACTTCAAAGGTGAATTCGCGTCCGCAGCATTAGCGGAAATGTCACCAGGTTTCGGTCGCATCTGAACCACCGCAATGCTAAGACCGGCAATACGCGTCATGGGGTTTCCTTTCGTCTCTTCTGAATTGACAAAGAACATTCTTTTTTAAAGCGTCCGTCCGATGATTGATTTACGAAATCAATCATTGCAGGCGCTTTATGAAAAAGATGTCGGCAATGTCAAGGCGAAACCTTGACATTGCCGACTAATCAGGAGTGAGCGATGTTGTAGAGCTTGTCGGCAAGATCGATCATGATGTCACGACCTTGCAAAACATTGAGCCAGTGTTCCGGAATACCCTGAATCCCGAAGTGCGCACCCAGTATGCCGCCCGCGATCGCGCCGTAAGTGTCCGTGTCGCCGCCGAGCCTGCCGACCTTGATGATGCCATCGGCGAAGTCTGTTGCCTCGATCGATGCCCACAGTGCCGCTCGCAGTGAGAGCACCACCCAGCCAAACTTATTGTTGCCCGGCTCACTGCCTTTCATGTCACGTTCGTAGTCGGGTTTGGAGAGGTCAATATCGACGATCTCCTTGAGTTCCGCTTCAGGTTTTTCGAACCATCCAGCCATTTCCACACGTGTCTTACTCCACGCATTCGCGGGTGCGTTACCCAACAGCACATACTTCACCATATGGCTGTAGGCGACACATGCCCAGAGCGCCGACGAATTTCGATGAGTTACCATCGACTGCCAAATCGCTACGCTTGTGAGTATTTCCGAATTTCTGCACCCGTTCGGATACTCTTGGTTGCCGAACGCGAGTGGCACTGCAACGCATCTCATGAGGCTACCGTTGCTCGGAGGCGTGGGTATTATTCCAGCCTCGAATCGCGCAACCGATTCTCGGTAGGTCGGTGCATCGAGCGCCGCTCGCAGCGTGCGCCCAGAGCCATAAGCCCGCTCGGTGAGAATCGACTTGCGATCGACAATGAACGCGCGCAAACGATTATAGACATCTTCCTCATCGAGGCTTTTCTTCTCGATAAGGCTCAACGCGAGCGCTGCCGAGAGTTCTGAATCGTCGGTTGGCTGACCCTTTTTGATGGTGCGCCTGCCTTTGAACGGCTCGACATAATCGAACGGCTCGTACTCGTGCGGGACTAGCCCGCCGCGTGCCTCCATGTCCACCGCGATCTGCTCGGGTGTCCACATCCATTCATATGCTGCCAATAATGAATCGCCGCACTCGGTACCAACCATCGCACCGCGATAGCGGTCACGCATCGTTATCGTCATCACTCTCTCCTATGTTTGAATCAAAGAACTTTTCGACATTGCTTATCTCTCACAGTCGTATGAGATAAGCAAGGTCTGGCTCTAAAGACATCCGACTCGATGATTGATTTACGAAATCAATCATGTCAGGTGTCTTATAAAGATGCGGAGTGGAGTGGTAGTACAAACCACTCCGCAAAAATAAGTGAGAGGAATCAGTCCTTGAGTTCGTTTGCGATGATGGCCCCACGCGTCTGCATCGTATAGAGGCCGATGTGGTGAGTGATCTCGCGCGGATGCGCCGTCGTCTTCGGAAACCCGAGTGCGGCGATGGCTTCCTTGGGGAGATCATACGTGGCACTTGCCGGCTCGTAGAACACAATATCCTTGAGGGTCGGCATCAGGCCATGATTGCGCGCCGAGAGCATCGCGACGATGAAGTCCGAGCCACAGATGTCAGTGCAAATGCCGACGACGACGATTGCCTCAAGTTTATTCCGTCGAACCCAGTCGACGATCGCATTTTTTCCGTCGATGTCGATCGCGCCGACGAAGCCGTTGATGCAGTTCTTCGGCAGAATCTGCACCAGTCCGTTCAAGAAATGATTATTCGACGCCTTTTCAAGCCACGCGAGTTGCGGCACCAGTTCATCTTGTCCAGTCCCTTTTTCGCAGTGCGGCGGGTATGGTGGCTCGGGCACGCCTGGCGTATGAGAATCGCGAAAGACAAATATCGGCCGCTGTTCATGCACAAATCGACGCGCGAGTTTATCTGTCTTATCAACCATTTGGTCGACTCGGCTATCGGGAGCCGGCGGCGCCAAGGGGCCTGCGCCGGGCGTACAAAAACCGTTGACCAAATCGACCAGCACCAAGCCCGTATTGAGCGGCAGTGTGTAGGCAACCTGCCCGACGGGACACTCTTCCTGAAGCGCGGCGAGTAGTTTTTTCCGATCCATAGCACTTTCCTTTCTCTTCTGGCTGACAATGTGCTAACTAGTGTATAGTCTACACTAAGTATATTTCAATGCAAGAGATACTGCCACGTACTGAATATTCAAAACAATATGCTAGGATGCCGCGATGGAGAAAGAAAAATTCCCGATGCGCATCAATAAATACCTCGCGTCCAAGAAATACTGCACGCGGCGAGAGGCGGATACGCTGATAGAAAAAGGGCTCGTGATGCTGAACGGCAAGCGAGCGGTGCTTGGCGATAAAGTGCAGGAAAACGACGTCGTTGATGTGAAATTCCGGCAAAAGAAATATAAATATTACGCGTACAACAAACCGCGTGGCGTCATCACGCATTCGCCACAAGAGGGTGAGGTGGATATCGCGAGCACCATTGGATTGAAAGGTGTCTTCCCCATCGGCAGGCTCGACAAAGATTCCGAAGGCCTCATCATCTTGACCGACGATGGCCGCATTACCGATTCATTACTGAATCCCGATGAGGCACACGAAAAGGAATATCTCGTCGCGACAAAAGAAGAGCTCGCGGAAAATTTTAAGAAGAAAATGGAAAGCGGCGTGGACATCGAAGGTTATATGACAAAGCCTGCTATTGTACGCGTTCTCGGAACAAATAAATTTTCGATAGCACTTACCGAGGGTAAAAAACACCAGATCCGCCGCATGTGCGCCGCGCTCGGCTATGTGACCGCCCGCCTGCAGCGCCGCCGCATCATGAACATATCGCTTGCAGGATTGAAACAAGGCCAATACCGCCCGATAACAGGAAAATCGTTGAGCGACTTCTTGCAATCGCTTGGGTTCTAAATTATTGGAACGTAACGTTCGTGATGACGACGGGCTCGACGGGGCGGTCGGATTGGCCCGTCGCGACGTTTTCTATCGCGATCACGACGTCCATGCCGGCTGTCACTTTGCTGAAGACCGTGTGTTTGGTGTTGAGGAAACTATTGTCTTTCACGTTGATGAAAAATTGGCTGCCGTTGGTGTTGGGACCGGAATTGGCCATCGCTATCGTGCCGATGTCGTTGTGATTATTGGCGCGCAGCTCGTCGGCAAATTGGTAGCCCGGTCCGCCGGTGCCCCATTTTGCTATTTGTGAATCATCTTTCGTGAGCGGGTCGCCACCTTGGATCATGAAGCCCTTGATGACGCGGTGGAATTTGGTGCCGTCGTAAAATCCCGCTTCCGCGAGCTTGATGAAATTGGCCACTGTGTTCGGCGCGTCGGCAGCGAGAAATTCTATTGTAATATCCCCTTTATTCGTATGTAAAACCGCATTCATCATATTATTTTCTTTGCTCTGCTCGTTAGATGGCGTAGTAATAGCCGGCTGTTCGCTTACCTGCGCGGGTGCCGAAACCGCCGCAGTTTGTCCTTCGCTTGCAGATGCAGTATTTGCGGTCGGGTCGGAAAACGCAAGTGTTGATGTGGCGAATTGACCCGCCACTGTAGACGGAACGGCGCGCGCAAAATAGAGGTAGCCTCCAGCGAGAAGCGCAAAACAAAACGTGACGATCAGAATTGTCTTGTACATAGAGGCTATCGCCTCGCTCGCTGAAACGCACGGGAACCGCGCCGCGGCCTGCGCGCCGCCGCTTTCGCATGCTTCACCGCAAGGCGCTTTGATGTTTTTCGCGAGCGCGACTTCTTTCGTCTAATATCCACATACGGTCTTTTTGCCATAATCATCTGTATATATCACAGCTGCTGAACGAAAACAACATCAATCCGGTCAAACCGGTCCGATACTCTTGATAAGCCATGCGTCTATCTTCTCTATGATCTTATGGAGCCTTGGATATTGCACGGTATGCATTTTCACCCATGTGCGTATTTTTGGTGAATACAGCGAGAGGAGCATGAGGCCGATAGCGAGAAACAAGAAGCCTTGCAAAAAGGGCAGTGCGAGTCCCGCCAGCCCAAGAAGAATAAAAATAATTCCAAAGGTCAGTATGAGCGTGCGTTTGATGTGTCTGCGCATACAAAAAATCAGCACTTTTTCTCGTCCAGCTCCTCTTCGATCCGTTCCAGATGCGCATCCATGGTATTGAGCTTCGATGCCATCTGCTCCATCGTGTGTATTTCGGAACGCACCTCGCTTTCAGTTTTTTCCTCGATCTTTTTTTCCTTATTGAAGGCCGACAAGATAATACTTTCACCGATGAAGAACGAGACGAGTAGTCCGGTGAGAAGCAGCAATACGACACCTATGATCGCGGAAATGGGCCCATACAGAATGGGAAAGTATTCTGCCGTTTCCCACACACCCTTCCAAAACAAGATGATGCCGATACCTCCTATACACGCATAGAGGATCGGACGATGACTCAACCGCATTCGTATCACATCTTCCAATTTATCGAAAAAATCAACGATTCGTTTGATCATGATCCTTATTATACCATCGAAGATTTTAATCCGTAAACCTATGCCTCGACCGCAAAGCGTTCAAGGCACAGGTTTTCTGACTCCTCGGCTCGGAAATACAGAAGCTCGCTTCTGTATTTCACTCGCTCTACGTCGCCAGTAACAAAAAACAACCCTGTCCGACTCCGAGGAACATCAAGGGTTGTTAGTTCTGGCGGGATTTTTTGCCGCCAGGGCTGCGCGCGGGCGAAGTTGCAGTTTCTTGGTGCCCCGTTCACGCAAGCCATTTAAGTTTAGCATCATCTTGTCACTACCCAGTACACGATGACGCAATGATGAAAAGTGTGAAGCCGTTTATTCCCTGACCGATACCCGTCTCTCCGACGAACTTGTTCTGGAGCGCGTACGCCTCCAGTTCGTTTGGGACGAGGCATATGCCCATGCCGTACGTGAGCTTGCCGCTCACGAACTGAAGATGGTGCACCAGTTCGTGCAACAGCACCTCGTCATTGATGCCGAGCTGAAAATCAGCCCGGAGCATTATCATGTTTGGAAAATGTCCGGCCTGCACAGTCTTATCCCCATTGAAGACGCGGGCGAGCGTCACCGGTGGGACGAACACAATGGGCGGCGGCGGTACAAACTCAAACGTGGAATTCCTGACGATCCACTCCGTCAGCTCGACCGCGCGCTTCTCAATCAGCGCGGGATTTGATTTCTGTGCGTGAGCCGCAGTGGTGCCGAACAGCACCACCACGAGGAACGCACAAACGATTGCGGCGCTCCACGCCGCAGGGCGGTGCGTGTTCATAATATGGTCTCCTTATGTTCGCGGCACGTGGTGATCACTTACCGCTTAGCTATGGCAAACATTACCATCAAAAATTTACAATGTCAATACCAACTCTAGACAAAGCTACATTTTATTATATAGTCTTCACCGTGCGAGTCCGCGTGTTCTTTCACTCAAACACTGGGGAGGACGGGCCTTCTTTTTGAAAATTCACCTGTGATACAATTTTGGTATGAAAGCGGCGCTTCGGCATGTGATAACGATGCGCGTCATCTATGCGACCATTGCAGCGCTCGTCGCAGCAGCACTTTTTTATGGCGGATACAGTTACTATTTGCTCGATACTGCATACCGGGAATCGCAAGGTGTAAACACGACTGTGCAATACGAATTTGGAATTTTGATCGATAAACTCAAAGCGTCAAATGCGCAGATCGATCAGTTGAACACGCTCAATAGCGACCAGCAAACAGTTCTGCAAGCGCGGACGCAAGAGAAGGCGGCGATCGAGCAGCGGGCCCAATCGCTCTCCTTGACCGTCGGGACGCTCGACAAATTGGTACGAACCGACAAGCAACTGCTCGAAAAATATTCCTCGGTCTACTTTTTGAATGAAAATTATATCCCGAAAGACCTAACGGCTATCGATCCGGCATACGTGAACCGTCCGGAAAAAGAAGAGCGGGTGATCGCTGGCATACTCCCCCACCTCACCGACCTCCTCAAAACGGCGAGTGATGCGCACATCCCGCTGCAGATACTTTCCGTCTACCGCTCATACGGCGCGCAATCCGCGCTCAAATCCACGTACAAAGTGACGTACGGTGCCGGCACTGCCAATTCTTTTTCGGCAGATCAAGGATACTCGGAGCACCAACTCGGAACCACGGTCGATTTCACCAACCCGACCATTGGCGCCATGCTTACAAGCTTTGAAAAATCAATGGGGTACGCCTGGCTGCAAAAAAATGCGTATCTCTATGGTTTCAGTCTTTCGTACCCAAAAGGCAACACGCATTTCGTCTTCGAGCCGTGGCATTGGCGATACGTCGGCGTGGAGCTCGCGAAGAAACTGCATGACGAAGGCAAGACGCTTTACGATCTCGACCAGCGCGATATTGATACGTACCTCATTAAATTTTTCGATTAGGGCGTATACTTTTTTGTATGAATGAAGAAAAAAAACATATTCTTATCGTCGAGGACGAGCCTGAGATACGGGCGATATACGCACACAAGCTCACTGATTCCGGTTTCTCGGTACTGACGGCTCCGAGCGGTAAAGAAGGACTTGCCGCCGCATTGCAACACCAGCCGGACCTTGTTCTTCTCGATATCCTCATGGCCGACTTGAGCGGTATCGAAGTGCTCAAGCAACTTCGTGCGCACGATGAGTGGGGCGCGCACGTACCCGTGATACTTCTCACCAATGTCAACCCCATTGAAGCCATGGGAGAAGTTATCGGCAAAGACGTCGTCGACGCCATGCCGACGTACTACCTCGTCAAAGCGAGCAACGATCCGAGCGAGGTCGTCGCGAAGATAAGTGAAGTTCTGGCGGAGCCGATCACGTAGACAGACACATCACCAAATAGAACGGCGCGACCAAGTGGGTCGCGCCATACGTTATAGTGCACTCCGACGGCTCCACGATCCGGTCATTCCTGGGTCGCCCTCTTATTTTGTTGGAGATTTAACGTTTCTATGATGTACTTTTAGCAGTGAAAAATGAACAATAATCCCTTTTGAGAGGGAGAGAGGAGTACCGTCATGTTGCCCGTCCACAAAGCCACAAAAATGCATCCGGTCGATGCATACGAATTTCTCCACTGGCACTCGCAGCGCGAAATAGCCAATGCGGCTGCCGCTGCCAATGCGATGGTCGGAACGGAATTTTTTGCGAAGATGTGCGGCGACATGGTCAATGCCTCGCTCGCCGCAGAAGATTTCCGTCGGACTTTCATGCCGTTCGTGCCCGAGATGCCCATCCACATGATGAAGATGTACTCGGACCAGGTGGTCCAGATGACTGCCCAGAATTGGAGTGTGTACCTCGACACCGTGAAGGGAGAGGACCAGAAGACAATCGCACGGCGGCTTGAGATATGGAAGCATGTGCTCAACACTCACTACCCCATCGCCTCGTCGAAGAAAGAGTTGGTGCACGAAGAAGGTATCGTGAAGCTGTACCGCTACACGAGACTGGATAATGGATGTGAGAGAAAGCCAATCCCCCTGCTTCTGGTCTTCGCGATAATGAACAGACCGGCCGTTTTCGACCTGTATCCCGGCAACTCGTTCGTCGAATACATGGCCCTGCGCGGGTACGACGTGTACCTCGTCGACTGGGGAACTCCGGGACAAATGGAGAAAAACTTTACGTTCGGGACGTACGCGCTCGAGCTTCTGCCGAAGCTCATCGCGAAAATGAAGCAGCTCTCGGACAGTGAAACTTTCAACATATTGGGATGGTGTCTCGGCGCGCTGATCGTTTCCCTGTATGCATCGCTTCGACCGGATGAAGGTTTGAAAAAACTGATGCTCCTCACCGCACCGCTCGATTTCTCCGACGACGAACAGCTCACCTTCCGCAAATGGCTCCGGCATATCGACGTGGAGAAGCTGCTCGATCACCACGACGGGCTGATGCCCGCGCACATGATCGAAGCGGGTGCGCAGATGTTGAAACCGATCGACAACGGGATACGCAAATATCTTACGCTGTGGAACAAGCTCGATGATCCGGAATTCGTCGAGGGCTGGCATGCTCTCGATGAATGGGTCAAGATGAACGTTCCGATCGCTGGAGGCGCATACCGGCAGTTGGTGTTCGAACTCTACCTCGGCAACAAGCTCGTTGAAGGAACGTTCCGTCTCGGGAACGAGACTGCGCACCTCGGCAACATCAAGGCCGACGTGTTCGCGCTCATAGCCGAGAGCGACCACATCACGCCGCCGTCGCAGATACGTCGCGCGTTCCCACTGATCGGGAGCGCCAAAAAAACACTGAAAGAATTTTCCGGCGGACACATTGGTGTCATGGCCGGAGGTGCGGCAAAAGACAAAGTATGGCCCGGGCTCGATTCGTGGCTACAAGCCGACTAAATGATTGAGAGCCCATCCCGGCAACCGGGATGGGCTCTTTTACATGGTAGTTCATTACAGATTCAGATAGGTGACGGTGAGCTGGAGGATAGTGGCAAAAGATACCCATGCGAGATATGGGATGTTGGCGTATGCGATCCATTTGTGGTGCGGGTAGATAGCGATGAGAGCCCACACGAGAGTGCCGAGAACAAGGAGGACATCGACCGCTGCGAGAAGATTATTTTGAAGACCGAATTGAATCGGCGTGTAGGCGAGATTGAACACGAGGTTGAGGGCAAAGGGGATCGCTATGTTCGTGCGCAATTCCCTTCTGAACGCTTTATAGAATACGAAGCCGAACGAGACGGCCATGATGACGTAGAGCACTGTCCATACCGGTGCGAAAAGCCATGCCGGCGGCGCCCATGCGGGCTTGAGGAGCGAGGCGTACTGCGACATGGTGTCCATGCACCTAATAATCGCACATTTTTTCTGATTCCCTCCTTCTTTTCCCCGTTTTTCCTATTCTGTTTTCCTATTCTAGTCTTTTGCAAAACACTAGCATAGGTTTTCTGTGCTATTGGTTGAAGTGGAGAGAATTGCGGATAGTGTCGAAGACACTGAGGAGAGTGCTTTTGTCGAATTCGCGGACCGTTCCTTGAGGATAGTTGCCGATATTGCCCGAGTGGATGTAGTAGCGCACCGCCGTGCATGGCACGCTGCCTTGCAGCGCGAACACCTGTTCCTCATAGAGATTGCCCGCTGCCGCGCCGGTCGTGGTGGCGACAGAGTATGTGCTCGAGCCGATGGTCATGTCGACCGGCTTCACGTTTTGATAGAGATAAATGTCGCCGGTGCAGTTCTTGGCGCGCGGAAGCGATTCCACTGATATATACGTGTCTGTAGAGAGATTCGTGCCGGTCGCCATAGCGCCCGGAATGGTGAATTTCACGCCGCCGATTTTCTTTTTTGGAACGCCTTCATAGGCGTAGTTGGAATCGACGGTGAACGAGAGAGGATAGGTGACGGAAAATGTGGAGGTCGAATAGACGGCAGTGGTCGGCTGCTGCACCACCGGCTCTTGCGGCTTCGGCAGTAAACGAACACCGCGCAATATGAGCCCCGTGCCGAGGGCGACGACTAAAACAGCGATAATACTTGCGATAATATATTTTCCTAGCATACACCTATGTACCACCAATTCTCCTTTTTGTGAACACTTCCACTTTTTAGAGCTCAAAATATGTCTTACTGCAACGTTGGTTTGCGATGTGCCCGCTCAAACTCGTAAAGCGACACATCGACCACCTGTTCGGGGCGTAGCAGCGGCAACATGTGGTGCGGCATTTTTTCAGAAACTCTCATTCTGACGTACGGGCTCGACTTGAATATGTGCTTCTGGAGGAATTGCTCACGAGCCGCCATTGTCTTGTTGCTCTTGCCAGCTTCCTCGCCGAGCGAGGTGCGCAGGCGTTTTTCCGCCCTCTTCGGCACGATGCGCTCGGGGTCGGCGACGGGATCGTCGGTCGCCGTAATTATAACGACGGGTGCCTTCACTTTTTTTGCGCGCGGATTCAATCCGGAGACTCCCTCGACCTGACTTCCCAAACGCGAAAAAAATGTCCACGGGTAATGTATCATCTCGCTGAACATATTTCCCCGGATTTCAGAAAGCACTTTCTCGCGCCGCTGCCGCGTCTCCTCGTCTTCATTGGGTATTCCCCGCATTACATGCTCGCGAAGAGCGCTCATTGCACCTTCTTCCTGTTCGTAGAGCCCTGAACTATCGATAAGACCGAGTCCTTCAACGGAGATAGTGGATTCTTCTTCCAATATCGCAGCGACATCTATCGCCTCGTCGCCGCCTTTTGAATGTCCTATCAACTTGACGTTCTCGATACCGCTCCCTTCTATATAGCGCGCGACGGCGCGCGCTTCTTCGTTGAGAAAATCCGTTGATTTCGGCAATGTCGCGGCACCTTCATCGGGTGAGCTTGCGGAGATGGCGATGGTGCGCTCCTTGCCGCGCTCCGCGTAAGCGCGGCATATCTCTTCGATACTGCTATCGGTCGCCTTGATAGACCAGCCCGGAAGAAAAATTATGGCTTTGCTATGGTCCGCTTCCTCGCCGTGATAGGGAAATTCTTTTGCTATCAGGTCGACGGTTATCCCCGACTCGAGCCGGTATGATCTTTCTTCTATCCTTTCGATATTCTCGTCCGGCACCTCGATGTGTCGTTCATTTTTCCGCTCTTCGTGATGAAAACCCTCAAGCATCATGCCTCCAGTATATCGAATTGCGGCATTACCCCAACATCTGCGCGGCTTGTTGTTCAATGGCTTTTTGTATCTGACCTTCGAACAGCCGCAACATGAGCGGCAGCGTGGCATTAAGCTCGAATTCTTTATCTTTGACTTCAAGCGAGCCAGAAATGTGCTGCCCCTGCGCCGTGAACGCGAAGTGCAGCGTATCGCCGTCCCATCTTTCCTCGTCTATCGTCGCTTCGTCGCCGGGCTTCGGCCCGCCTCGCGTCGACTCGTCGCGAGTCGAGGTGGGCCGCGCCTCATCCAGCGCATACTTCACGCGCATGACCGCTTCCTGCCGCGAGAACTTGTGCGGGAATTTTATCTGCATAGATACACATTATAAAAGTGGTCGTTAATCCTCTCTTTCCTTATACTAGTCTTTTGCAAAACACTAGTATAGATTCTGCGCGAGGCGTCAGCTTATGCCGCACGGCGCTCCCTTCATTACGTTTGAGTACAAGTCCGGCTATCGCGAGTTTGCGCACATGATCGGATGCGTTCTCATAGCCGATAGCGAGTCGCTGCGAAATTTCATCTACCGACAATTCCGGCTCATGGTGCAACAAGTCCAATATCTGGAGCCGCCGATGATTTGCGAATCCTTTGACGATCCGCTCGATCTTTCTGTATGTGCCTTGTGATGCCATACTGCCATCTTACTTCATGCTAGTGTTTTGCAAAAGACTAGCATAGATTGATCCGTATAATTGATAGCACGGTCGAAAGACTGCACGAAATTCGCTTCACTTTCCCAAATCTACACTCCACTTCGTGACTGATAATATTGTAATATAAGGAAAAATTGCGAAAAAGGGGTATTATCCTTAGTATCCTGCGATATTGGAGCGGGAAAATTGGGGGGTCGTCTAACGGTAGGACTCCGCCCTTTGGAGGCGGCTATAATGGTCCGAATCCATTCCCCCCAGCAAAGTTGAAATTTCACCCGTTTTGATACGATATTCTTATGACCAATAAATCACAAATTAAGCTCTGCTTATTAGGAATATTTACGGTGCTATCTATGAAACAATGGCCAACGCTCTTCTTGAAGTCGGTGATTTATCTGATCGGACTCGCTGTGCTCGGGATTTGCGTGATCATTGCAGGTGTATCCATCTCGGGAAATGGAGGAATGTATCTTTCGATTTTAATTATTGCAGAGGTAGCGGCCATACCTTTTTTCTACGCGCTGTATCAGGGCATTCTTCTCCTTCAGTACATCGACCAAAATACTGCGTTCTCGGAAATGTCGGTGAAGGCCATTAAGAATATTAAAAATTGCGCATTCACAATAAGTGTGATCTATGCCGCAGAGATGCCGTACATGGTGTACGTTGCCGACAAGGACGACGCCCCCGGTGCTGTAGTGATCGGACTGGTCTTCATATTTGCTCCGCTGATCACTAGTGTCTTTGCGGCGGTGCTGCAGAAGCTTCTGCAAAAAGCCATCGACATCAAATCCGAGAACGACCTGACGGTCTAAAATATATGGCAATCAATATCAACATCGACGTAATGCTCGCGAAGCGAAAAATGAGTGTCACGGAACTTACGGAGAAGGTGGGCATCACGATGGCTAATATTTCCATATTGAAGAACGGGAAGGCGCGCGATCAGATTCTCGACCTTGGCGGCCATTTGCAAAGCTCTGGATTGTCAGCCAGGGGACATTATTGAATTTAAAAAGTAATGCGTACGACGACTATGACCCAAGTTCTAAAAACTATTGGGATAGTGATCATTGTGATTGCGGTTTACATCGGCATCCGCTACGTCGGCTCGGTCATACACTACAGCTGTGCCTTACCCGAAGCGGATGGTCCGCCGCCCATTTGTCTGACGGGCGAACTCGGCTGGATCATCACAGGCGGCGACCTGATCCCCCTTTGGACACGAAACTAGAAATCTCCGGCCCTCTCTTTTGCCGCGCAAGCGCTACACCAAGAGAATCGGCTCAATAAGAAAACCGCGTAACGGATGCGATTTTCCGTTACGCGGTCACAAAATTAAACGAGGCAAAGCAGAGGTGACATCCTATTTGCCACAATATTGTTTGATGTTGGCGTAGAATTCGTCGAAGGTTCGCGCCTGCGAGACATAATTCCTTCCCGCCACCCTACCGGGATCGTTCAGGCCCGGACAATGCTGTTTCTTCCAATTCATTACATGGTCATATCTCTGATCCGGACTCATTTTCTGCCACGACAAGGCGCCGGCAGGCGCGGCGAAAAGCGTCACTGCGAGAAGCGGTGTGACGATACCCGCGAGCAGAATTTTTGACATGTGTAGTCTCCTTTTCCGATGATCTCCACAAAGACGATAACAGACAAAATAGAAGTATCCAACCTCCGTGTGAAGGCTGTGTGTGAAGGCAACAAAGGAATAGCCCAAATTCACGCCATCATCAGCAAACTGCTGCTATACTGTTCCTATGAAAGGATACGTTGCAAATATAGAGAAGCTTTCATTAGAAGATGCAAATTTTAGAACGGTTTTATACACAGCGAAACATTCGCAATTGGTGCTGATGACGCTCAGGGCAGGCGAAGACATCGGCGAAGAAGTACATGGGGTGGATCAGTTTTTTCGCATAGAGACCGGCGACGGCAAAGCCGTTCTCGACGGAGTGGAACACGAGCTGCACGATGGCTTCGTCGTCGTCGTTCCCGCGGGATGTAAACACAACATCATCAACACGTCGCCGCACAATCCGTTGAAACTCTACACGCTCTACTCCCCGCCCAATCACAAAAACGGCACGGCGCATGCGACCAAAGCGATTGCCGAGGCCGACGAGGGAGAGCACTGGAGCGGCGAGACGTCGGAATGAAATTCACAGCTGCGCGGCGGCGGCTTTGTCGGCGATGACATGTGCGTGGGCGCTTTTTTGCAAGTAGGTGGCG
>Ga0076057_130_pt1 | contig 13593 bp, 16 predicted proteins | sample RifGroB1_FD_68088 | JGI IMG/M metagenome (GOLD analysis project Ga0076057, IMG submission 68088) | Parcubacteria (Kaiserbacteria) bacterium GW2011_GWB1_52_6
AACACCTCATGTATTGCTTTCATGGTCATGAAAGCGACGGTAACCTACTTTTGATCTATCCACTGAGCTTTCGGTAACCTTATTTATGATCTATATCGGCTTCTTGGAAATTTCATTCAGCTGGTGTATTGTTTATGTGTGCCTGTGGGCGAAAGCCCCTTTTCGGCTAAGGATTTCCAAAGCTGAAGGCAGGCATATCAAAGAAAGCCGTTTATGCGGCTTTTTTTGATGCTAGTCCACCTCAATTCCTTGTTGGTAGAGTTTTTGTCTATCTATTCTCCCGTGGGGCATCACACTCCAAAAATGAATCTTCCCATCTCCAATTCGTCGCACAATTACACGTATCAGAAATTGTTTTTTCTCTCCCACAATATGATGAAAGGCCCAATGCTCAACTTGCTTCATCTTTGTGAAGCCATCTTTTGCTGGCCCCCCGAACTTCTCCATATTGCATCTGTATTCTTGTATCGTCCCCGTTTTTCGTATGATTCTCAGGGCTTTCTTGAGAAGGCGAAGTTTTAGCTTTTGCTCGTTTACGTTTCTTGGCTGCCGATTCGGTTTATTCGTTAAATGGTAGAACCCATCAGCACTTAGAGTAACCGGGCCCTCAAAAAAGGGACAGTGGATGATTTCTTGCGCATCGTAAGCCGATTTCGCCTGCCGTATGATTTCGTGCAGATCATGCTGATCTTCAAGGATATCGGAGCCACTATTCTCGGTGTTCATTGGATGAGATTTTATCATGCTCCGTGCTTTTGTAACGCGAAATGACCCATCTGATTTTCCCTAAGCCAAGCCGTAATCTGGTGTAAATCCCGTCCTACCAGTGCAACACGACGCAAAAAGTCCGGCGCAATGCAGGATTTTTTGCATTTTTCGTCCCATCCGATGATACAATGACTTCATTAGCGGTTCATCGCGTAAAATCTATAGTTATTCAATATGAAAAGTTCAACAATCGTGTGGGGCATCGTCATTGTCGCGGGTGCAATTTATTGGTACGTCAGCACACAGAACAGTGCGCCCGCCACACCCTCGCCAACACCGACGCAAACACTACCTTCTTCGCAAGATGCCGGCGCGACGCCAAATTCATCTTCTCCAGTTTCCACAGAGACCAGCGTTTCTATCAGCAACTTTGCGTTCAGTCCCACCACTATCACCGTGAAAGCCGGCGACAAGGTGACATGGACAAACAATGACAGTGCCCCGCATACCGTGACGAGCAATAATAGTTCCTTTGACAGCGGAACGCTGAATAAAGGAGCATCGTACAGTTTCGTTTTTGCCACGCCAGGTACCTATTCCTACCGATGCACCTTCCACCCGTCCATGACGGGGACAATCGTCGCCACCCAATGAAGCTCCTCGCGGTGAGCTGCGGGATATTCGGCGAAGGAGAATAAAGGTTCCGCGGGGCAAGCCCCGCGGTATTAGGATGTGCTCGCTTCGCTCGCTCTATCGCGCGGCAAGCCGCGCGGTATTCGACCTTTTTTGCGTTGCGTCTTCGCTCGGAAAACATGAGAGCAAGCTCTCATGTTCCATCCTCGCTAGCCGCAATAAACATTTTTGCTGGCTACGTTCCGGTCACGGAGAACGTAACGGTCGTCTCTTTGGACATGATAAGGGTCGCGGCATCCTCACACCTGACATAATAGATGTATAGAGCGTCGGGAGAGAGGCTGTTGAGTGTATATGAATGAGTGGTGCTGTTAGTATCGACAAATTGTGTCATATACTTGAACTCCCTATCTGGCATGGTGTCAAAACGGCACGCGGCTTTCCTATTCGTCGTCACGGAAAGGATTGCAAAAAATGAGTTCCTTGGAATAACCGAGGAGGGAGAAACTATGGTGACGACAAGTGCGTCTGTATCCGTTGTCGTGGTCGCCACTACAGTATTTGTGGAAGAGGTCGGAGCGGAAGTTTCGGGAGCGGAGGTCGTGGCAGTGGGAGGTGCGGGGGGCGCAGGAGGTGTGGGCAACTCGGTGATCGTCGGTACACTTGGAGTGGCGGGGACCGCGCTCATTCCGTTCAATAAGGCGCGTGTCTTCGGACCAACGATGCCAACCTGTTCAAGTCCGCTCGCTTTTTGAAAATCAATGACTGCCTTTCTGGTGATGACGCCGAAATATCCCGTCGCACTGACCTTGAAATAGCCGGCCGTCGCAAGTATTTCTTGAAGCGATGTAACATCCGCTCCGCGAGACCCTACGGATAGCGGGCGGATAAAGGTAGCGGCGGATGACATAAGCGGGGCTGCCACAACCGCACCAATGATGAAAAAACGCAAAAGTAATCTCATACTATGAGTGTAGGGCCTTTCGACTATATTGTCGCGCCGCGAGTGTGAATAGAATGAAAAGCTGTCTTACCATGATGCGCATACGGACGATCTACTGCAAACTGACCACGCATAGCTCGAATACACCGGATCATAATATTCGTCCGAAGATGTCCACGTCCCTTCGGGCCCGCAATATATCATTAATTTGTAATTGGTGCCGTCAGATCTATAGCGATATGCATTTTTTGCTCCACTGCAAGCCGGGGCCGCACTCACCGGTCCGCCACGCGAGCGTGGGAGTGCCGGAATGTACGAAGGCGCAAGATTAGGAATATACACTCCCTCATTATTAGACACGGCATCGCCTGCTTCCGATGAATACCACGCGCCGCCTGTCGATGGGTAGGAGCTGTTGTCGATGTAATATGACTGCAGCGCAAGAGCAACCGATTTCAAATCGGTTTTTTGCTGAGCATTACGCGCTTTTTGACGAGCCATGCTCACGGACGCAAGTACGATAGTAGACATGATGGCAATGATAGACATCACGACGAGCAACTCGATGAGTGTAAACCCCTTGTCACTTTTGCATGATACTCCAATTCGTTTCTTAAGCTCTAACATTGCGTTACTGGTGGATTTTGTTCCCGTGTTATTTGGGGACATGGAAATCATCGTATCACGCAATGAGACGGAATTCTTTGAAAACGGCGCGGTAGAGTTCGATCACGCGACGTACCTCGCGCGAATCAAGCGCGCGGCCGATTCCCTCATGCGCGACGCGATTCCTAGAGCGATGCGCCTCCCATGCCAGGTCGATGGTATTGAAATTGGCGCGCTCGATCTGCCGCATTTTGTCGGCCATTGTCTCACCCTTGTATCCCTGCATATCGATTAGTTCGTTCAACACGATGTCAGCCTCAAGAATCGCAAGACGCCAGTTCTGTCCTGAATCCGACCTGGCCAACTCCTGGATATGGTTCCAGCGCAACTGCGTCTTCGGCACGTCGTGCGCCGCTACCGGATGCGCCGCTTCATTGAATTTCATATATTCCATGTGTCGTATTTGCCGGATACGGATGAAGCAGTAGATGATGAGAGCACCCGTAATGAGTGAAACGAACGTCGATATGGCGACGAATTCATTCCACATCGTATATAAGTTGTCGTAAATGACCGACGGCGTTGTCGTCTCTAGAAATTGAACGACACCGGAAGTGGTCACGGGCGCTGTAATAGGTGCAAGAGGCCCGGGAGTGACTCCGGGTGGCGCACCGCTGGCAAGCGATATAACCATTGCAGGTATCCACCTGAATACGACATCACCGATGAACGACCAGATGGAAACGAGGCCGCCGCCGACCGTGATAGTACTGTCCATGAGGAAATTATAACCTAGCGGAGCGAGTGATGTGAGAATGTATTCTCATATCCGAGCGAGCGACGGGTAAAGGAGCGAAGCGACTATACCTCGAATTTTTCTACGTCGTTTCCAATCGCGAACAATGTTTCTTCGCCACCATGCGGCCCAATTATCTGAAAACCGACCGGCAGGTCGCTGTCGTCGCTGACCACGGTACCCATAGGAACAGAGAGTGCCGGTACGCCGGCGAGATTCGCCGGAACGCTGAAAATATCTTCGGCATACATGGCAAGCGGGTCGGATTTTGCGCCAAATTTGAACGCAGGGGAAGGACAGGTCGGCGTGACCACGGCATCGACGGACTCGAAGGCCCTCGTGAAATCTGCACGTATGAGCGCACGCACGGAGCGTGCTTTTCGATAGTACGCGTCGGCATAGCCCGAAGAAAGAACAAATGTACCGAGCATGATGCGCCGCCTCACTTCAGGGCCGAAACCCACGCCGCGCGTTTTCGAATACACCTCTTGTATAGATGGCGCCTGCATCGAGAGGCCGTAGCGTATGCCGTCGTAACGAGCCAAATTCGTCGAAGCCTCTGCGGGCTGAATGATGTAATACACCGCGAGCGAATACGAGAGATTGGGCAGATCGATATCAACTACCGTATACCCTTTGGCGCGCAGTTTCTCGAGTGTTTTTTCAAAACACGCAAGAATGTCAGAGTCTGTTCCCTTCTCAAGAAATATGCGCGGGACGCCAATGACACGCTTCATCGGAGCATTGTTTTTTTTCATATCGGGCAGACTCGTGCCGTCGTTTTCGTCATGACCGCAAATCGCATCAAAAAGAATTTGAGAATCAGCAACGGTATGCGTGAGCTGACCGATTTGATCGAGCGAGGAGCCGAGCGCCATCAAGCCGAAGCGCGATACCGCGCCATACGTCGGCTTCAAACCGTTGAGTCCCGTATGTGATGCCGGCTGGCGAATTGAGCCGCCTGTATCGGAGCCGAGCGCCGCGAGCGCCATATGTGCGGCAACTGCGGCGGCAGAGCCGCCGGATGAGCCGCCGGGAACTCGCTTTGTGTCATGCGGATTTTTTGTCGGGCCGAATGCGGAATTTTCAGTGGAACTTCCCATCGCGAATTCGTCCATGTTGGTGCGGCCGAGAAACACCGCGCCCTGTGCCTTCAATTTTTTTATGACTGTCGCATCGTACGTGGCCACGTAATGTTCGAGTATTTTAGAAGCCGAGCTTGCGACACGTCCCTCGACAAGAATATTGTCCTTGATGGCGATCGGAATACCCGTGAGCGTCGAGGCCTTGCCTCGACGGATTTTTTCATCGGCTGTTTTTGCCTCATCGCGCGCGCTTTTTTCCCATACTTCGAGATAGGCGTGAATTTCGCCGTCTTTTGCTCGGATCGCGTCAAGGTAAGCGTTCGTGAGATCAAGTGCCGAATATTCTTTTGCATCAAGTGCGCGACGAGCCTCCACTATAGTAAGTTTGGAAATATCCATACTATTTTTTTCGAGAAATCACCTGCTTTACCGCGATACGATCGCCCTCGCGCGCGGGCGCCGCATCGAGCAATTTTTTTGTATACAATTCGGTCTCATGCGGATTTTCATCGGCACGCATGACATTACGGAGACCCTTGTCTTCCTGCACGCCGGAGACATCAACGGTCTGAATAGTGCGAACGAATTCGAGAATACTCGGTATCTCCTTCTCAAGCCGTGCAAGCTCCTCCGACGAGACCTCAAGCCGTGCGAGCTTCGCAAGCGCAGTTATGTCTAACTTTTCATTCATTTCAACATCCTACCAAAATCTTCTTCGGTGAGCACGGAAATGCCGAGCTTGCGGGCTTTATTGAGTTTTGAGCCGGCTTCGTCGCCGGAAACTACGTACGACGTCTTTGAGGATACCGAACCGGAGACCTCGCCGCCCAGCGCGCGCACTTTCTCCCCCGCTTCTTCGCGGCTCATCGAATCGAGGCCGCCAGTGAAGACGAACGTCTTACCTTTGAGCGGCTGCGGACCGGTTTTTTTCTCGGACTTCGCGATACGAATATGTGAAAGTAGTCGGTCGAGCATTTTTGCATGTTCTTTGGCGACGAACCATGAGACTACCGAATCCGCGACTACCCCGCCTACTCCCTCGATCGCCACGAGCTGCTCTTTCGTCGCGCGACGAACTTTTTCGATAGTTCCGAAATGTTCGGCAATATCGCGTGCCGTTTCCTCGCCGACATTCGGAATGGAAAGTCCGGTGAGTAGTCGCGCGAGGGGTACACTGCTCGCAGCTTTTTTGATCGCGGCGACTGCTTTTGCGGCGGATATTTCCGCAAAACCTTCGAGCTCGAGAAAATCCCCTTCGGTCAATGTGAACAAGTCGTCAAATGTCTGTACAAAACCCGCATCATGAAGCGTCGCCACGACAGCCTCGCCCACTCCCTCGATATCCAGTGCTTTTTTTGAAACGAAATAGGTAAGCATGCGACGTAGGCGCTCCGGCGATTCAGGGTCGACACAGCGCCACGCAGATTGCCCGGGGATACGTTCGATCTTTCCGCTTCCCCCGCATGCGGCAACCGATGTCGGCCACTTGAATGGCTTGGAATTTTTGAGGCGAAGCTCTTTGACCACCTGCACGATTTCCGGTATCACATCGCCAGCTTTTTGGATGATGACGGTATCCCCGATACGCACGTCGAGCCGTTTTATTTCGTCTTCATTGTGCAGTGTTGCGCGCGATACGGTCGAACCGGCGATCACTACTGGACGTAAATGGGCGACCGGCGTGATGACACCGGTGCGTCCCACCTGAAATGCGATGCTTTCGAGAATGGTCGTCGCCTGCTCGGCGGGAAATTTGAATGCGATCGCAAAACGAGGTGCCTTGCCGGTATACCCGAGGGCCTCCTCGAACGGACGCTCATTTACCTTTACAACGATGCCGTCTATCCAATACTCTTGATGTCGCCCCTTGCTCTTCCACTCTTCCCAATAGGCAATTACTTCGTCAATATCGTGTACGACTTTGTGATGCGGATTTACTTTGAAACCAAGCTCCCGCAAATATTCGAGCTCCTCGGCTTGGCTCGGCGGAAATTTCTCCGATGTCGCCGCGACATCGTACATGAACATATCGAGTTTGCGTGACGCGGCGATCTTTGGGTCGAGTTGCCGTATTGAGCCAGCCGCGACGTTGCGCGGATTTGCAAAGCTAGGCAAGCCCTCTACTTGTCGAAGGGTATTTAATTTTTCCAAATTCGCGGAACTCATCCACACCTCTCCCTCGACCGTGATATCGATCGGCCGCGAGAGCGAGAGCGGCACGGATTCTATCGTCCTGATATTTTGCGTTACATCTTCACCGATGAGGCCATTCCCCCGTGTCGCCGCCGTATGCAAAACACCTTTCCGATACTCGAGAACGACTTTCAAACCGTCGATCTTGAGTTCGCAGACATACGTCGGCCGCGCATCAGAAAAATGCTCTTTCAAAAACCGCTTCACGCGCGCGTCGAACGAGCGCATATCTTCCGCGGAAAATGCGTCATTGAACGACCACTGTGCGACGGTGTGGCGTATTTTTTTGAATTGCGGCAGCGGCTGCCCCGCGACACGCTGCGTGGGTGAATCGGGCGCGACAAGTTTCGGATAAACACTCTCAAGCTCCGAGAGTTCGTGCATTAGAGAATCACGCGCCGCTTCGGATATCTCCTCCTTGTCGTATACGTGAAAAAGGCGGCGATACCGATTGATCGTGTTTTTGAGTTTATCGTATCTTTCCTGAATATGTTTGGGGACCATGCAATGCGATTATTCGCATCATACCCCATTTGAAACTTGTTGAAAAAGCTTCAGAGGCGAGGTGAGCTGCGACCATATGGGAGCAGCGCAAGACCTTTTGAGGTATTGTGGAGCGCGCAGCGCGAACACAATATCCAAAAGGTATACGGCTTCTGTAAGAAGTCGAGAAGGGAAAAAAACCCGAGCCGTACTGAACGTACGGTGAGGATTTGAGCGACGAAGACAACGATATATATGAACTTTTTTAACAGTTTCTAGTAGGACAATTCAACCGAACGCTGCAGTGCGCGGGGAGACGTCGTTGTCGCGGCACAGGGTACATTGGAACCATCCGAATGAATGAGGTTGCGTAAACTGCCGCTTACTAATGTCTTTGAAAAGCGCGTAATGGCACAAATGCCATTGGGTTCTGATTGGAAAGAAAATACCGTCGNNNNAAAATACCGTCGAATTCCATGTAGGCGTTCCGCCCGTCCAGCTGATGAGAACACTGCCGGTGCTGCCGCCATTGCCCGGCTGCGCGGCTCCACCTCCCGAATTACCACCCCCACCACCCACTCCGACGACGACGGTAACCGTCGCCGACAAACCGGATGTATACGTTGCGGTGACCTGACCGCCATTGCCACCAAGGCCACCATTGCCTCCGCCGGTCACACCATTTCCACCTGTCCCGCCAGGCGACCCTCCACCGAGATTGACGCTACCCCCGCTCCCGCCGCCTGTGCTGCCATTGGCACCAGTCGTTCCGTTTTTATTACCACCACCTGCTGCGCCGCCAGCATTACCAATTACCGTACCGTCAAACGAGGAAGATCCGCCGGAACTTCCGTTGCCGCCGTTAGTTGAACCATTTGAACCTCCGCCGCCGCCGCCGCCGCCGCCGTTCACTGTCACCGTCATTGTGCCGTATTGCGCCGGTGGCGTAAATGTGAACGTTCCAGGTACGGTGTAGTTGGCGGAACCACCCGAGACGATGCTTTGATTTTGCACAGCCGATACATTCAACACGGTGCCATCGCACGAGACCTGAAACGTGGCGGGTGAGTTCGTTGCAAAAAGTTGTTTATTGATATCGTTGTAGAGCGTGCATTCGGCGGCCGTGTCTGCCGCATAGAACGCGAACTGTGAATCCCGTCCGATTGAAGAAAGGTTGAGTTCTTTTATCGCGATACCGTAAATGGCGGCTCCGATGGCGAGCACGATCGAGGAGACGAGCGCTGCAAGCAAGAGGGTAAACCCCTTACCACTTTTTGAAAAAAAGTGGTAAGGGGTGAATCCCGCGATAGATTTTGTCTCCCCTTTTCGATTGTTTTGTATCTTCATACTATTCCTGTGGATATGGCCAGTTATAGAGGTTGTCGGAAATGGTGAATGAGCGCGTGTTGAAGGGAGAAGTATCCCAACTCACTGTCACTGAAACACGCACCTCATCCGGATTCAAGAAAACAGCACTAACGGAGCGCGTGAAGGAGGTGTTCGTCCAGCCCGACGCATAGCCGTAGAGATCACAATTTCCTTGCGCATCGCAACTCGTCTGAAGTACTTTGCATTCACCGCCGGGATCAGATGCGCAGTCGGTGAGCGTAGCGGGAACCGTATGTGTATCAACTCTGAAGGGGGCCCCCGTTGTATTGGGAATCCCTTGCATAATCGGTGTCGGTGTACCGAGTGCCGATGCGAGAATGTTGCCGTCGCGGACGCTCCGCACCGCCTCTATTCCCTCCTGTGCGAGATAATAGGCAGTTATCTGGTCTCTTGCGTAGATAGCACTCGAAAGCGCGAGCATGGTCAGCGACATGGGAGCGACGATCGCTATGGTGAGGAGTGATATCGCGACGAGTGTCTCAACGAGGGTAAACCCCTTACCACTTTTGTGCAAAAAGTGGTAAGGGATGAATCCCTCATGTATATTTTTTGTTCTTTGTTTTTTGATATTCATACTCATAGATCAATTGAACGCTGCACCGATGTCACTTGAATATGGAACGAGGCCTTTGATTTCACGTTCTGCGCGGATGCTGTGCCCCGTATGATGGCGGTCATTCGCGGCTGCACTGTATCGCTTGGGGTCGTTCCGACCGCATAGAATTTCATACTATCGATCGTTACTTCGGGAGACGTGATCGGGTAACTCGTCGCTCCGCCGTCCGTCGACTTCCATAGTTGTCTCGTCGCAACATCATATTTGTAGATCCATTGGTCAGTGAAGGTATTTGGATTGCCTCCAAAGTGTTCAAAAGTAAATTGTATGTTGTCGCCGTCGGTCGTGCAGTCCTTCGTGAGAAGATTCTGCGGATTTGAGCCGCAATAATAATACGTGCCCATGCGGACATTCCTCGCCATATCGTCGAGGGCGATATTGAGATTGTTCATAACGGATTGCAGCGCCTGCGCCTTGCGATTGGCATTGACGAGCGCGAGGAGCGCCGTGACGCAAACGACCATAACGATCGAGAAGAGCGCGACCGACACGACCACCTCGATGAGCGTAAATCCCTTATCACTTTTCAAAGAAAAGTGATAAGGGATAAACCCTTCTGAATTTTTCATCGGTCTCACTGACATACAGTAATGGGGTCACAACGTTGCACGGAAATCTGGCCATTTTTGAACATGACGACACTCATCGTGTCTTCCCGCGGAGATTGAATGACGATACGGCCATTTGCGTACGTGTTGACATCCTCCGTACCCCCTACACCATTGGCACGGATGTATGCATCGGGCTGCGGCCGCTTATACACCACATCGAGCTTCGAGAGCGTACAGTCTTGGACTTGGGGTCCCGAGACAGGCGTCGCACACAAGCTTTTTATACTGAATCCGCGGGTTATATTCGTCGTCTGCACGAGCTCACCTGTGTCATAAATACCGTCTTGCGGCAAAACAGCGTCGGCAAAGAAAGTGTATGAGGTGTTGCTGCTCGAGAGATCGAAATGCAAACCATACGGCGCATTAAAATTGGATTGCTGGAAACGAACTGTCGCAATGCCGTACACTTGCGCCTGTCGCACGGAAAGTGCGATGTCATAGGAGAAATTTTCGAGAAGAACCACGCCGCCAAAGCGCGAGTTGTTGGCCAGGACGATCGATGTAATGACGACTATGACGCCCACGACCGCGAGCATTTCGATGAGCGTAAACCCCTTACCACTTTTTGAAAAAAAGTGGTAAGGGGTGAACCCCCGTTCCAAAGTCTGTATATGTCTCATAGGAAAAAGAAAAAGTTGAGTTGTATGCTGGAGAGAACCGCGAACCACACGCCAATCGTACTCATGATCAGAAATGGGCCGAAGGGCACCTCGCTCTTCATTGTAAATCCCTTACCACTTGTTAGCCACAAGTGGTAAGGGATAAACTTCGCCACTATCGTTCTCCATGCACCCGATGAAAAGAATAATAGCGGCATGCTGACGATCCCGCCGATGATGAAGGCGAGAAAAAGCGCGAGAAGTCCATTCTGTATGCCCAAGAGCCACCCCATACCGAGTGCGAGCTTCACATCACCAAATCCCATCCATGTTCCCTTTGAGACAAACCAGAGTAGGTATAGCGGCATGGCGACGAGCGGCCCTGCGATAAGTATTGAGAGCGGATCTGCTTGCAGAGGAACGAGGGAAAATTGCGATACCAGCGCGAGGAACGCGCATGAATACACCCACTCATCAGGAATGATGGTGTGGCGCAAATCATAGGCAGCGATAGCAATAAGGAGCGAGGCTATGGCGAGGTAATCGAGTAAAAGAAAGAGAGTTGCCATCCCATGGTTTACAAACAATGGAACAAGTGCGACTCCCACGAACGCAAAGAGAATTCCGGTCATCCCTTCGACGAGTGGATATTGAACTGAAATTGACGCGCGGCATATCCGACAGCGTCCGCCGAGGGCGACCCATGAAAATACGGGGACGAGATCGTACCAGCGGAGAGTGCGTCCACACGACATGCACGCACTCCGTCCTCCGAGCATACGAGCGCGATGCCGCAATATGACGACATTGAGAAAACTCCCGACGATAAGACCGAGAATTCCAAAAACGAGAGCAATCATTACACAAAGTATATCCTACGAAACCGGCTCTCCTACGGACGACGTAGAGCGAGAGCAATGCGAAAGCTTGCTTTCGCATTGCCGAGCCGAGGAGTTCGAAAACCGACAACGGTTTATGGCCGCATGTCGTAGACTTGATCCGTAGCGTCGTTTGTACCGTCAAAATCATTTGCACCCCCAAAAGCAACTGCTGGAATTTCAGTGCTCCCGACCCATGAACTATTGTTGCAAATGGTGCCGTCAGCTGTTGGATAGGTACCTCCCGCAGCCATGTCAGCGTCCTCGTTAAAATTCACGGATGCCGAATATATCTCGAGTTTTGCGCCGAGATGATAACTCGCACATATCGCTGCCGTCGCCCCCGCGCCCTTCAGTGCTGCATATGCATACGGGTTGCCGGTCAGTGGGTCATTGGGAATCGCCGGTATGAACCCGGGAGAGGTCAGGGCGGAGAGAGTTGTTGGGTACGCATCGTGAAACTGATAATACATCTCAAGCGCAACCTGCATCTGTTTGATATCGGCGATACGTCGACCATCGCGGCCGCGTTTTCTAGCGTTGGTAAGAGAGGCCATCACGATCGTCGTCAGAAGGCCGATAATAGCAATGACAACAAGAAGTTCGATCAAAGAAAATCCCTGCCTACCGGCAGGCAGGCCTTGCTCTTTGTGAGTCATGTGCCGCTGAAGCATGTCTTTTTCTAAAAATCAACTATTCCCGACCGCATAGTTCATATTGGCGCCCCCAGAATAATCGGCAATGCCGACCAAATTAATACCCGAGGCGCAGGTAGAAGCAGGAGTGGGGGGCGTCATCTCAAGGAGCGCACCGATGCAATATGATGTCGAATTCGAAGCGGCATTGGATACGTAATTGTATACGACTGAACCACCTGAAGGATCGGCCGATAATACTGAAATATAGTTCGGAACTAAAGAACCCTGAATACCCGTAACGTTGCCTGCCGTCGATTGATTCGGATACGTACCATTATTGTCATTCGCGTACAACTCAAGCGCATTCTGGAACTGTTTGAGATCAGATATACGACGCGCGTCGCGACTCTTTTGTCGTGCGGCATTAAGCGATACCAGAACAATTGAAGCCAGGAGACCGATGATGGCGATGACCACCAGGAGTTCTATCAGGGTGAAGCCCTCGGTCGTAGCCCTACGGGTGAGACCTCTATCTCTTGTGAATGGTGAGTACATGTAGTTATGATTATAGCACTGGTAAATAAAAAACACACAACTACCTGCAGTGGATTATGCACATGAGAACACCTATAAATCACCATAATAATGAAACTCCTCGCAGCAAGCTGCGGGGTATCTGCAAAACTCTTCGAAGCCGACAACAAACGAGAACCCCAGCACGAACTGGGGTTCTCTTCGGGCACAGTCAGGTCAAAACACTTACGGACAAACTACCGTGGTAGCAGCAGTTGCAGCAGGGGTAGTCTTGCCGGTGCTATCTACGCAGAAGTACTTAGTCGAGTCGGTTACCAACTGGCCGTACACGGCATACGCGGAAAAGGCACCCGAGGCAACCGTAGCTTTTACGGTAACCGCACCTCCGTTGGTCGCGGCATCCGCTCGCAACGTGTTGCAGTTGCCACTCGTGGCGTTGATCGTATCGGTCGCCGTAACACAGGCCGAGGCACTGGATGTGTATGCACCACCGGTAGAGGCTTCTGTTTCTATTTGGGTGCGAACTTGACCGGCGTCGCTAATGATCCGCGTGTCCTTACCCTTGTTGCGTGCGCTGTTCAGAGACACGAGGATGATAGACGCGAGGAGGCCGATGATGGCGATGACCACCAGGAGTTCTATCAGGGTAAAACCTTGCTTTTGTACTGATTTCATAATTTTAAAATAATTACTAATGTAAACACTTATAAATGTACACCTGTTCGTGTAGGCATATTGTATACCGCTCACACCCTTCCCCACGAGGCCTCTTGTGGATAACTTTTGAGGTTGTCGCGCTAAAGCGCTCTTGGTCAGGTATCGAGCGTGGTGAAGTTGTCGCCTCGTTTTGCACCGTCCTCATCCTGATTCTCGATGTACTC
>Ga0076057_118_pt1 | contig 12714 bp, 11 predicted proteins | sample RifGroB1_FD_68088 | JGI IMG/M metagenome (GOLD analysis project Ga0076057, IMG submission 68088) | Parcubacteria (Kaiserbacteria) bacterium GW2011_GWB1_52_6
AACACCTCATGTATTGCTTTCATGGTCATGAAAGCGACGGTAACCTACTTTTGATCTATCCACTGAGCTTTCGGTAACCTTATTTATGATCTATATCGGGGGATAGGAAACACAGTGAATTTGTTTTACTATTGGTTAGTCACTAGTCTCTAGTGGCTATCGTGGGCCTATAGTTCAGTGGTAGAATTTCTCTCTCCAAAAGAGAAGACCGAGGTTCGAATCCTCGTGGGCCCGCCTTCCTCTTTTCGTCACAGCGGACTTCAGAGAGGTGATACCATTAGTACATGCGTCATCTCCATTTGCGCAAACGGCTATCGCGTGCACTCGAGCCGTATCCGGCGAGTACGAGAGGAAAGCGAGTGCTCGATGCGATCATCTATTTCATTGGTATTGTAGGACCGCTCGCAGCGATTCCGCAGCTTGTCAAAATCTATTCGATGCACGACGCATCGGACATATCGCTCATATCATGGAGTACGTGGGCGCTTTTTGATATTCCGTGGATTATTTATGGTTTCGTGCACAAAGAGCCGCCGCTCCTCATCGCATATACGCTCTGGCTTGTCTTCAACACGCTCGTTGTGGTCGGCGCGATACTCTACGGCTGATTTGGATGCGATCGCGTCCACCATTTTCTGAATGCTAAGATAAGCACATGTCGCTCGAAGGAAACAAACGTTCGGGGTTATTGGAGGCCGGTGCATTTGCAGCCGCTCTTTTGGGTGCCATCGATCATGGCCCCGCGCAGGCGCTCGAGATGCCGCATGGCATGTCGTGGGAACAAGGCGTGCGGGAAAGAATTCGCGGCGCTGTAATGAAAGAGCCTATGGAGAGCGAAGCAATGCATCTTCGATTTACTGACGGTACATCCACATGGGCCGCGGTATATGCTGGCAAAGCAGAGATAATTACGGACGAAAAGGGTGTAAAAAAAATGACAGTCCAAAATACCTTACAACAGGAGATCAGCTATCTTTCTAAGAATTTTAGAGGCAAAACAGTAGAGACACGTTGCTCGATCCACACTCATCCAGATGCTTTTAAACAAAGCACAACAACTGGTATAGAATTTTCGCCACCGTATGAACCTCCCAGTACGGATGACGTAAAAAAATCTGTTGCGGGAAATTCATTTCGAAGAACTTATGCAATACTTGGCATCGATGTAAAAGATGACATCTCCGCTGCGGCGGACACAAAAGGTATTTGGTATTTCAATCAGGCCGGACGAGAGTTCAATGAAAAAAATCTAGAGGAATTCAAAAAGATTCAGGGCACATTTATCGGGCGCAGTTATTTCAATAAAAATTTTAATTTCGATACAGAATATCAAAAATTACGTCAAGCGTATCGTGATTATCTTGGTGCGGACGTGCGTTTTGTTTCGTATGAAGATATTTCCAAAGAACCGCCGTGTGCGGGAGTCGATTACAAACCAGGCACTTTGAAACCGAATTATGACGTGAGAGTGAATCAGCCGGAATCTGTTCCACGACAGAAGGGACTAGCTCCGAAAATAGAATCACAAGGCAATGCACCGACACGTCCGAGTCTCGGGGATATCAACAAACCAGGGATACGCCCGCGTTTGGACGACCAGCAAGGCCCGCCCATCTTTCGTGTCGGCCCACCGCAACGATAAAACAGCACTACGGAACTCCAAGTCGGCGTGAAAGTGCTGCTCAAGAATCCGGAAGGAATGTATTTGCTTATGCACTCTTGAGCCACACTTGAACAGTTTTTTTAGTCGGCCAGTTACATACGGACTTCAGAAGGAGCGGATTGGGGACACGTTTATTTTTGTTCTACCCTTTACGTCGGGAGCAGCGCGCGGCTATTGGAACGAGAGTGAATGGGTACAGCTTGCAAAGTTCTTAGCGACAGCAGTCGACTGACAGCGGCTGCTTTTTGTATGCTATTTCTTGAGCCACATTTGAACGACCTTTTTGATCTTTTGTTTTTCGGACGGTTTGAACCATTGGATTTCTTTGTTGCGCTTCCAGTAGGCGAGCTGTTTTTTGGCGTACCGACGTATATCACGATGTAGCTCGTCGATCATTTCTTGTTTCGATATTTTTCCTTGTAGAAAACGGGCAAGTGAACGGTATTCGAGTCCGAGCTCCTCCATGCGCCTGTATGAGAGCCCTTGCGTATGCAATTTTTTTGCCTCTGCCACCATGCCGATTTTGATACGTGCAAGCAGTCGTTTTTGGATCTTTTGTTCAAGCTGTTTCAATCCCGGATTGATCCCTATCCACAGCGCATCAAATGTTCGACCTCGTAGGTCGAACATTGGGACGTAGCCGAATGATTCGACGATTTCAAGTGCGCGAATGAGGCGGCGTTTGTTGTTGCGTTCGCTCGGCGTTGTCATCTGTTTGGCGCGACGCGGGTCACGCTGCTTCAGTAGAGAATAGAGGTGCGCGGCGGTTTTTCTATCTAGCTTTTTTCGCAACTGCAGATTAGGCGGCACTTCAGGCAGAGTAATACGGCCAGCAAATGCATCAATGTAATATCCCGTCCCGCCGACAAGAATCGCTATTCTAGTGTTTTGCAAAACACTAGAATAAGCTTTGCTCGCATGTCTGACGAAATCTGAAGCGGAAAATTTTCGTTTCGGTGATGCGACGTTGAGAAGATGGTGCGGCACGCCGCGCATTTCACGCTTCGTTATTTTCCCTGCGGTACACCTGCCGCGAATCGGCAGAGATGACCTCGCCATTGAATCGGCGCGCGATCTCGACCCCCAAGGCGCTCTTACCCGATGCTGTCGGGCCGACGATGATCAAGACTTTTTCCATACTGTTACCTTACTTTATATTGACTAATTAATGAAGTATTATGGCGCAATGTCCGCCTTCGCCGAAGGCTACGGACGGGCAATGCCGGGATGGCGGAATTGGTAGACGTCCACGACTCAAAATCGTGCGAGGGTAACCTCATGAGAGTTCGAATCTCTCTCCCGGCACAAAACACAGCGTGATATAATTGCCCTCATGGCCAGTCCCTATCAAAGTGATTCGATATTTTGGGTGGAGGTGGATCGGATCAAGCCGAATCCCTTTCAGCCGCGTAAGGTGTTTGATGAAATGGCGCTTGCGTCGCTTGCCGAATCGATCCGTCAGTACGGTGTCTTGCAACCGCTCACCGTGACCCGCAAGGAGATAGAGCGGCCGGAGCAAGGGATTTTTGTCGAATATGAACTCATTGCCGGCGAACGGCGATTGCGTGCCGCAAAGCTCGCAGGAATTGCCGCGGTCCCTGTTGTTATCCGCAACGGCGAAGACGATGACCGTATGAAGCTGGAGATCGCCATCATCGAAAATTTGCAGCGTGAAGATTTAAATCCAATCGACCGCGCGATCGCGTTCAGCCGTCTCGCCAATGAATTCGGTCTCAAGCACGCCGAGATTGGCAAACGAGTCGGCAAGAGTCGCGAATATGTATCCAACACGCTCCGAATATTACAGTTGCCGCAAGAAATGCGCGACGCACTAGCGGCGGGCGATATCAACGAAGGACACACTCGCCCGCTTCTCATGCTCATCGACCGTCCCGACGAACAAAAGACGCTATTCACCGAGATTGTGACTCGCAAGCTCACTGTGCGCGATTCCGAGCAAGTGGCGCGCCGCATCGCGACCGACAAAGTGCGTAAGACCGACCTCACGCCCGAATTGCTATTGCTCGAGCGCGAGCTCACCGAAAAATTGGGCACCCGCGTACGTATCGAAAAAAAGGAGCAAGGCGGAAAAGTACTCATCGATTTTTTCTCGGTAGACGATCTCGCGCACATTCGCTCCATGCTCGCGCATACACAGGTGGCACATCCAGTCCCTTCAATGAAAGCTGTGGCGGAGGGAGATGCGCTCGTTGCGGGAGAGACGCCGTCGGCAGCTCCTGAAGAACCGATCAAGATACCTGAACAACAAAAAGAAGACGACGACCTGTACTCAATAAAAAATTTTAGCGTCTAGAAATTGTATGCTAACTGTACGCTATAGCGCATAATTCGTTTTTTTCTCCATGGCCGCAAGCGCGGCGCGGATGTGCTTTTTTGCCATGTTGGTCTTTGCAATGTCGTGCCATTTACGCGACGGCTTTGCCGACGGCTTGGTGATGATATCCACCATGTCACCGTTGCGTAGCGCCGTATCAAGCGCGACCATTTTGCCGTTGACCCGCGCCCCCGACATTTTATTGCCCACATCAGAGTGCACCGCATAGGCGAAATCTATTGGCGTGGCATCGATCGGCAAGTCGATGACGTCGCCCTTTGGCGTAAAGACGAACACGCGATGGCTGAAAAAATCCTCTTTGAGGGTATCGAGATATCCTTCCGATGCGTCTGCGTCGTGCGCGTGCGCGAGCTCTTTCACCCATGCGGGGACGGTCGCTTTTGTGGTACTGATTTTCGTTTCGCTATGTGCAGCCTGTGAGTCGCCGAGCCCAAGGCTCGGGAAAAATTGCCGCATCCAATTCAAACCACGGCGTTTGTCGCCAGTGCCTTTCTGCACTTCTTTGTAGGTCAAGTGCGAGGCGATGCCGAAGAGCGCTTCGCGGTGTTGCGCCTCCGTGCGGAGTTGTATTTCGAGGGCGCCGCCGTCGCCGGTGTACACGGTCGTGTGGATGGATTGGTAGCCATTGGGTTTCGGGAACGCGATGTAGTCTTTGATCTTTCCCGGCACCGGTCGCCAGTGCGCATGAATGACGCCGAGCGCCGCATAGCAATCCGCCAATTCGGGGAAGATAATGCGCAAGGCGATGATGTCGTAGATTTTCGCGATGTCCCATCCCTTCCGCTCGAGCTTTCGGTAGAGCGAATAGATACCTTTGATGCGCGCTTCGGTGCGGAAGGTGCGCAGCGAAGCCTCTCCCAATTCCCGCTTCAGATCTTTTTCAACTTTCTCGAGCCGCTTCTCGTTCTCTTTTTTGCGTTCCTTCAAAAGTTCGCGTGTTTTTTCATATTCTTTGGGTAGCGCGAATGGGAACGCCGCATCCTCCAATTCTTGTTTGGCGATGCTCATACCGAGCCTATCCGCGATGGGAGCGTAGATCTCCAGCGTCTCTTGGGCGATCCTCATGCGTTTCTCCTCGCGCGGCACGAATTGGAGCGTGCGCGCATTGTGGAGGCGGTCCATGAGTTTGATGATGAGGACGCGGATATCCTTGGCGGTTGCGGCGAAGAGCTTACGCAGACTTTCCGTGTGTCGCTCCATTCCCTGATAGCGCAGAGTTCCGAGTTTGGTCACACCTTCGACAAGTGACAGCACTTCTTGCCCGAACATCTCCTTCATCGTTTCCGCTTTTACGCCGGCGTCTTCGATCGTGTCGTGCAGCAGACCCGCCGCGATCGTGGAGGCGTCCAATCCCGCCGAGGCGAGCAGGAACCCAACTTCCGCAGGATGTGTAAAGTACGGATTGCCCGAAAAACGTTTTTGACCTTCGTGCGCCTTTTGCGAAAATTCGTATGCTTTCATCACAAATGCAACGTCCGCATCGGTTTTGCTCGGCATAGCGGCCAATATTTCTGCAAGCGGACGCGGGTTGACGCTGCTCATATAATTGATGATACTTCGCGCAGCGAAGTTGGGCAATGAAGGAGATAAGGACATGGTCGCACCAATGATCGGCCGTTATCCGGTCTGCGGCGAGTTATTTTTTTGCACCCGCAAGCTTATGTGGATTGTGATTCTGGCATGTCTTCAGTGAGCAGCGCTCCGGGATCGTCTTTGTGCCTTCTCCTCCTCCGCTAAAGCTTCGGAAGGACTGCGGGACTACTTTTTACCTCCAATTTTATGAGGGTTGTGCATTGGACACTGCTTGTTACTACAACGTTCTGGGATTGTCTTAGTCCCTTGCATCATCAAGGAGCCGCACATCTCGCAGAGGCGGCCGGTCGGACGCGCCTTGATTGTGTTTTTACATGCTGGGTAATTCGAGCAGGCGAAGAAGACGCCAAAGCGGCCGCGGCGCTCTACCATCTCGCCTCGTTTGCCGTTAGGCGGATTAACTGTGCAGACGGGACACTGCGCGCCGGTCTTTCCTTTTGCTTCCTCGATAGGATCTTTTCTCACATATTTACATTTAGGATAATTGGAGCAGGCGATGAAGCGGCCGTAGCGTCCTTCACGTTCGATGAGTTTACCATCCTTGCAGTCGGGACACATCTCGCCGATTTCCTTGGGCGGCGCTATTTCGCTGCCGTCCTCTTTGCGCGCGCCGAGACAATTGGGGAATTTTTTGCAGCTCATAAAGCGGCCGGTTTTTGAGAGTTTGTACTCCATCGGCCCACCGCAGATAGGACAGGGGAATTCAGAAGGTGCATCACCCATTCCTGTTATCTTAGCAATCTTCGCCTTGCTGTTCACTGCCTTTGTAAACGGCCCATAAAACTTCTTGAGAGTCATCGCATATTCGCGCTTGCCGTCGGCGATCTCATCCAGCTCGTTTTCCATTTCCGCGGTGAAGGTGTCGCTGATGTAATCACCAAAATTGTTCTCGATGAATGTAGATACCACGTCGCCTGTCGCGGTGGGGAGAAGCGTGCGGCCCTGCTTCTCCACATAACCACGAGTCTCGAGCGTGCGGATGATGGTCGCATAGGTCGACGGGCGGCCGATACCGCGCTTTTCAAGTTCCTTCACCAGCCCCGCTTCGCTGTAGCGCGCGGGTGGCTGCGTTTCCTTGCCTTCAGAGCGGGCGGCAACGAGTGTGAGCGCGTCTCCCGCGACTACCTTCGGCAATTCCACATCTTCGCCGCGCGCGTCCAGATCGGCTTTGAGCCATCCGTCGAATATCACGCGAGAACCGGTCACGGTAAAATTGGGAATTTCTTCAGTCTCGACGGTTGAAATAATTTTTGTACGCAACGTTTTCGCATCGGTCATCTGGCTCGCGAGAGCGCGTGCGCGAATAAGCGCATATAATTTTTTCTGCTCTTCGTTGTGGCCGAGGCTTCGCTTTCTTGCATCGGTCGGACGCACCGCTTCATGCGCCTCCTGTGCAGTTTTACTCTTTGTTTTATAGACGCGCGGCATCACATACTGCTCGCCGAATTCATCGCGTACGGTGGCGACCAGCATATCCTGCGCTTCTTGCGCAAGATTGGTGCTGTCGGTACGCATGTAGGTGATATAACCGGATTCATACAGCTTTTGTGCCACCTGCATGGTGCGGGACGGAGAAAACCCGAGCCGTGTCGAAGCCGCCTGTTGCAGTGTCGAGGTGGTGAATGGCGCTTTGGGTGTGCGCGTCTGCTCGCTCTCTTCCACAGCCACGACGCTCCACGAATCTCTTTCGGCCGCTTTTACTATGACGTCTGCCTCTTTTTGCGATTTTGGCTCCTCGACACATGTTGCGGTAAACTTCTGTTTTTTAGAAGTTTTTAGATCAGCGGTGACAACCCAGAATTTTTCCGGTACAAAGGCGCGAATTTCTCGTTCGCGTTCCATTAGTATACGGAGTGCGGGTGATTGGACGCGGCCGGCGGAGAGCCCGTATCTCACTTTTTTCCACACGAGTCCCGAGAGGTCGTAGCCGAAGAGCCTGTCGAGCACGCGGCGCGCCTCCTGCGCCTTGCGCAGGTCCTGATCGATGGTGCGCGGATTCGCGAGTGCCGCTTGTACCGCGTGCTCGGTAATCTCATTAAATACGATGCGCTTCGGTTTCTTGAGGCCGATCGTTTCCGCAAGGTGCCACGCGATCGCTTCGCCTTCGCGGTCGGGGTCGGTCGCCAGAATGACTTCGTCAGATTTTTCAGCGACAGATTGCAGCTCGTCGATGATGTGCTGTTTTTCTTTCACTATCTGATAGCGCGGCACAAAACCACCCTCGACATCGACGGCGTCTTTGTTGCTCTTCGGCAGGTCGCGTATATGTCCCACCGAAGCGCGGACCGTGTATCCCTTCCCGAGATATTTCTCGATGGTCTTGGCCTTTGCTGGAGATTCTACGATAACTAATTTCATAATTTTATTTTGTGAATTTTTGGTGACTTGCCCTGAGCTTGTCGAACGGGTTCTACTATTACGAGTTTCGTATACAGGCACGATTCATATCCTATAACCCTACCACGTGTCAAGCGTGGCGATTAATTATTGATGAAATTATCGTGCCCGTACAACTCCCAATTCTTCGACGATAAGGCCTTTTATCTCCATCGTTGAAAGGAGGATGTTGGCATCTTGAATTTCCATATCAAGTTCACTGATTAATTCATCGCGCGAGAGTGGGACGGCGATCGCTATGAGCACGCGCTTCTCGTCATCCGAGAGATCGGTGCGGAGTACATCTGTCGTATCCCGTTTCGTAATACCAAGCACTTGCAAGATATCCTCGGGCGAGGTAATTGCCGTTGCGCCGAGGCGCAGGAATTGATGCGTGCCTCTGCTCTCGGCACTGAAAATGGAGCCTGGCACCACCAAGACTTCGCGGTTGTAATCCGCTGCGAGGCGCGCGGTGATGAGCGAGCCAGATTTTTCTCTCGCTTCAACAATGAGCGTTGCTCTGCAAAGACCCGCCATGATGCGATTGCGTTTGGGAAATGTGTAATCCGTCGCTTTCATACACGGCTCCTCTTCGGAGAGAAGCGCGCCGCCTGCTTTCAAAATCTCTTTCGCGAGCCCTACATGCGCCCGCGGATATAGAATGTTCCAATCAAGCCCCGAGCCAGGGACGGCGACGGTCGTAAGTCCCGCTTTCAGGGCGGCTTTGTGTGCTTCGCCGTCCACTCCGTAGGCTAGGCCGGAGACAATCACTATAGGGTAGCCGCGGAGTCCCTCGATCAAGTGTTCGACCACTTGTCGGCCGTACGAAGACACGGCGCGTGAGCCTACGACCGCAAGCCACAGGTGGTCATGCGGTGGCAACTCGCCGCGCAAGTAGAGCTGTTTTGGCGCACCGGGAATCTCACGGAGCAGTGGTGGGTATTCGCGGGGAGTCAATAATTTGAGCGTGTCAGCCGTAGTGGTATCATTCATACTAATGTTGGACATCAAATTTATCCGCGAGAACAAGGATATCGTAGAAGCGGGCGCGCGCAAGAAGCATATCACTGTGGACCTCAACCGTCTCATCGAGGTAGACGATAAGCGCCGTGCGCTGCAGGCGCAGATCGATCAGAAACGCGCGGAGCAAAATGTAGCATCAAACGCCATGGCCTTCGCGAAAGACGTAGAACGCAAAGAGATCATCGCGCGGATGCAAACACTCAAAGAGACCCTCAAACTCGAAGAAGAATCACTCGCCGAGATTCTCAAAGAATGGCGCGGCCTGATGGTGCAAGTGCCCAACGTCCCCGATATTTCAGTGCCGGAAGGGGAAGGGGATGCGAATAATCAGGAAGTACGACGATGGTCATCTGATTCCGGTTTTGACGGCAAGGCAACCGAAATTCCCTGCCTGCCGGCAGGCAGGGATTTCGAGCCGAAGAACCACGTGGACCTTATGCTCGCGCATGATATGGCGGATTTCGAGCGCGGCACCAAGGTCGCCGGCTTCCGCGGCTACTTTTTGAAAAATGACGGCGCGCGATTGGTGTGGGCGCTCGAACGATTCGTCGAAGACCATTTCACCAAAGGCGATTTCACACCGATGATAGTGCCTTCGATGGTGCGCCGCGAGCCATTTATGGGCACCGGCTATTTGCCCCAGAGTGAAGAAGACTTATACAAGACGCAAGATGCCGATTATCTCGCGGGGACCGCGGAAGTGGCTACGATGGGATATTACATGAACGAAATTTTGGACAAAAAAGACCTGCCGATAAAATTCTTTTCTTTTTCGCCATGCTTTCGCCGCGAAGCGGGCAGCCACGGCAAGGACACACGGGGCGTTTTTCGCATTCACGAATTCGTGAAATATGAGCAGGTCGTCCTCTGTGAAGCGTCGCATGAGGAATCGGTCAAATGGCACGAGGTGCTCACGGAAAACTCCGAAAAGCTGCTGCAGGAACTGCAGCTCCCGTATCATGTGGTCATCAACTGCGGCGGCGACCTCGGATTGGGGCAGGTGAAAAAATACGATATCGAGGCGTGGATGCCGAGCGAGAAAAAATATCGCGAGACGCACTCGTCATCGTATTTCCATGATTTCCAAACGCGACGGCTCAATACCCGCTACCGCGACGAGGGCGGAACCGTGCGCTATGTCCACTCGCTCAACAACACCGCGCTTGCGATGCCGCGGATCCTGTGTCAGATAGTAGAAAATTATCAGGAAGCGGATGGTTCGATCACAATTCCGGAGGTCCTCCGGAGGTACATGGGAAAAAATGTCATCCGAAAAAATCGTTGATCTCCGAGGTAAACGAGCGCTCTTCTTCTATCGACAGCGGCCGCCTGTCGATAAACGCGTTCCGCTGCGCGAGCGCAAAAGAAAATTACGCCTCATTGCGCTCACTGTTCTTTTTCTGATCTTCGCTGTGGGTGCCTTTGGACTTCACTATGTATCGTACATGGGACGATTCTCCGTGAATTCGATCGAGGTGAAGGGTGCGGCAACGATCGACCCCGGTGTAATCAGACAGTACGTGGATCATGTCCTCAATGACGGCCCTCGCCATTATCTTTCGCGCAGCAATATATTTCTCTATCCGCGCAGTGTGATCGAGAAAGATATTGTGATCGATTTTCCGCGAATCAAATCGGCGACTCTCTCGCGTCCCTCATTCTTTTCCACGACGCTCATTGTTACTGTACAAGAGCGCACTTTTTTTGCGCTGTGGTGTCCAGACGCTTCGAAGCAGGGATGTTATCAGATGGATGACAGCGGATATATCTTTGCGGAAGCCGCGGTGGACAATCCAGCGAAATATATATTCGGCGGGGGTTTGCCATCGGCACCCTCAACGATTGGTCAGGTATTTGCGCCATCGCACCTATCGGAAATTATTGCGCTTTTGGAGCGATTCACGCAGACGGCATATATACCGGAGGGTGCCATCGTGGAAAATCCGCGTGATTTTTCAGTCCCACTGAAAGATCGTTTCATTATTAAGGCATCATTCGATATGGACCCCGATACGCTGATAAAAAATCTTCAGCTTATTCTTTCTAATCCGCCGTTGCGCGGAAACGAAAGAAATATCGCCTACATAGACCTCCGCTTCGGCGACAGGGTGTATTACAAGATGAAGGGGGATACGCCCGTCCCCCAGGCACAATAACTGCACGATAAAAGTGTCTGAAGTAATAGGGCGATATATCGCCCTATCCGAGTGTCGTTTCAAAACGCGCCTCAACAGAGTAGTATGGCGAAATGAATGATTTCTGGCGAAAACTACCGAAGCCTTTTTTTGCATTGGCGCCACTTGAAGACGTGACGGACGCCGCGTTTCGCGCGCTCATCGCGCGGCTGGGAAAAGTTCCTCGACCCGGTTGGCGGGGCGGGCCCGACGTGATGTTCACTGAATTCACCTCCGCCGACGGGTTGGTGCTCGCGCCACCCGAAGGGAAAAAGAAATTGCTGAAAAAGTTTTTGTACGGCGAGAAGGAGCGACCTATCGTCGCACAACTTTTTACATCAGTGCCCGAGCATATGGAAAAAGCCGCTAAGATGATCGCTGACATGGGATTTGACGGGGTGGATATCAATATGGGCTGCCCTGATCGTGCCGTCGAAAAAAGCGGCTGCGGCGCGGCGCTCATCAAAAATCCAGCTCTTGCGCGAGAGCTCATACGTGCAGCACAAACGTCAGGCCTTCCTGTTTCGGTCAAAACCCGCATCGGCTACAAAAAAGATGAATTGGAAACGTGGCTGCCGGAATTACTCGCCGAACATCCCGCCGTCATCACTCTCCACGCCCGCACGCGGGACGAAATGTCGGACGTTCCCGCCCGCTGGGAGCGCATCACTCGCGCCGTCGAGATACGCAACCGTATCCAAAATCCTAGAGGCGATGCCTCTAGGATGACATTCATCGTGGGAAATGGTGATGTGAAAGACATTGCAGATGCGCACGCGAAAACCGCAGAGACGAAATGCGACGGCGTCATGCTCGGCCGCGCCGTCTTCGGCAATCCGTGGTTATTCTCATATTCTGCAGAATGTGAGAATGTTCATACTCCCCAAGAGAAGGTCGAGGCGCTATCGGAGCACCTTTCTCTATTCGAGGAGCTTCTCGGCGGGACGACCAATTACGCGACCATGAAAAAACATTTCAAAGCGTACATTTCAGGCTGGAATGGTGCAAAAGAATTGCGCATGCGGCTCATGGAGACCGAAAATATAGAAAAAGCGCAAGAGATTCTTGCCAATGCTACGACCAATTTTTCTTGACGGTAATCCGTCCTAGAAAAATGAAGTGCCCGAGTGGTATACTGCCCGCATGAGTCTAAAAAAGGAGACGCAAACGGTGCTTTATCGCGCGTACCGGCCAAAGAATTTTAGCGAGGTGCGCGGACAGGACCATGTAGTGAAAGTCCTTGCAGCGGCCATCAAGAATAAAAAAACATCACACGCATATCTCTTTGCCGGCTCGCGGGGGACGGGGAAGACTTCGGTCGCGCGTATCTTGGCGCGCGAGCTCGGCGTAAGCGATAAGGACCTCTACGAAATGGATGCCGCATCCAATCGCGGCATCGACGACATCCGCGAGCTCCGCGAGGGCGTGTATTCGATGCCGTTTGAATCGCCGTACAAATTTTACATCATCGACGAGGCGCACATGCTCACCAAAGAGGCGTGGAACGCGCTCCTCAAAACACTCGAAGA
>Ga0076057_116_pt2 | contig 11976 bp, 11 predicted proteins | sample RifGroB1_FD_68088 | JGI IMG/M metagenome (GOLD analysis project Ga0076057, IMG submission 68088) | Parcubacteria (Kaiserbacteria) bacterium GW2011_GWB1_52_6
TTTTGAAGAGAGCACTGCTGCCTGTCGTAAGATCAAGGCGATAAATACTCGGTGGTACCACGAACGAACTGAAGGAGTAGAAGAGCTCGTTGCCCTCTGCTTCTGACGAGAATCCACCCGCCGTTCCTAATCCCGGCAGTTGGAGCTCGCGGACGACCGTCCCATTCAAGTCATACTGTTTGATGACCGTGTGTACATTGTGGAGAAAGGATACAAATAGGTGGTTGCCCACCACATCATATTCTTCCACGAGTGCATCACTTTCCGGAATGAGTACGGTCGGGTGTATCCGGCCTTGTAGCGCCTCGTTGATGTCAAGGACTTCGATGCGCCAACGCGGTGCGTTGTAATTCGTGCGAATATAGAGCTGGCCGCGATGAGTCATCGTCGAAAACTCGGACCCGGGCTGCTTTTTCAGGACCAAAATGAAGTTCCCTCCGACCTTTCGCATGTCCTTGATGAACAATTTTGTACAGTGCAGACCGTTCACTTGGCACCATACCGTCGCTTTGAGAAAATGACCGTCTTCAGAAAGACCGACAGACGGAATGTCTTCCTTCTTCAAGTCATCACCGAAGACTATCTCATCTCCAAAAGGGTCCGAACCCAGAAGGTGATAGTAGACCCTCTGATGAAGCTTTGGTTCTGACAGTGGAGCTCGTGGGTCGTGCTTGGTGTACCAAAATCCGCTACCGTCGGCATTCCACGTATTGAAGGACGGATATCCTTCAGCCGGAATTGGTAGATCGGCGAGGTCATTACCAGTCGCGACATGCATCACACGGAGTTCTTCCCGGTCATTTCCGGCTTTCGAAAGGCCGTAGACCATGAATTTTCCATCACGCGATGGTGACCAACTGGAGAGTGTAGTCGTTTTATCCCCGGAGAGGGTATTTTGGTCGATGAGCACACGAGGTGTGCCACTCAGTCCTTCTTGGACGTACAGCACGTTCATATCTTGATGCGCGTCTCGTTTGAAGAAGAAGTACCGACCACACCGGCCGTACGGAGTACCATAATCATCGTGCGCGAACAGTTCAGTGAGTTCTTTGCGTAGCTGATCGCGAACAGGAATGCGCTGGAAGTATGCCTCTGTCTTTTCAGCCTGACCCCTCAGCCATTCTTGAACTTCCGGTCTCTCGTTGCTCTCGAGATAACGATGGGGCTCTACCCATGTCTCGGTTTTCGCTTTGTTGTTCACTTTGTCCTCCATTGTTTAGAATGATTGTGAGGGTTCACTCGGGCCATCATAGGCGTGACGTATACATTGTCAATCAAAGGCTTGGTCATTGCGGAGAGCACTTCATTTTGCTAGTATCTGCGGACATGAACGCAACAGTCGATATGCAGACACTCTATGATGCCGGGGCGCATTTTGCTCTGTCGCGCGCGCGAAGGCACCCCACCGCTACCCCCTATATTTTCAGCACCAAGGATCGCACCGATATTTTCGATCTGGAAGAGACGATCAAGCGTTTGGAGTCTGCAAAAGCGCTCGCGGGTGCCATAGCGGGGAGCGGCAAGCGGGTACTTTTCGTTGGCGGTAAGAATGAGGCTATCTCAATCGTGAAGTCGGCAGCCGAATCGGTGGGGGCACCGTACGTCGCAGGCCGCTGGATCGGCGGTTCCCTGACGAATTTCAAAAACATCCGCAAGCGTATCGATCGGCTTGAAAAATTCATGAGCGAGCGTGAAAGCGGGGCGCTTGAAAAATACACGAAGCGCGAACGTCTCATGATCGATCGTGAAATAGAAAAACTTCTCGCCCGTTTCGGTGGGTTGGTCAAAATGACCGAACTCCCCGGCGCGCTTTTTGTCGTTGATTCGCGTCATGAAGATACGGCGGTCAAAGAAGCCAACCAGCTTAAGATACCGGTCATCGGCCTCTCGAGCTCCGACTGCGATTTTTCACTCGTACAATATCCGATCCCCGGCAACGACACATCGGTGCGCAGTATTCGTTTTGTTGCTGAAGCAATCGCAGAAAGTTATGCGGCAGGTCTCACCCATAGGCCTACGACCGAGGGGGAGAAAGTGCCGGCAATCGTAAAATCAGATATAAAAACTGCGCGCCGATAAAATCTTTGGTATAGTACGTGCATGGTTGTTATTGGAACTGAACAGATAAAAGCACTTCGCGAGGAGACCGGTGTTTCGATAATGCAGTGCAAAAAAGCACTCGAGGAAGCGGAGGGCGATATGGAAAAAGCCAAGGTGATATTGCGCAAATTAAGCTCCTCCATAGCGGGCAAAAAGGCTGACCGTACGCTCGGCGCGGGCGTTGTCGCGGCATACACGCACGCAGGCGGCTCCGTCGTCGGCGCCGTCGTCCTCATGACCGAGACGGATTTCGTATCAAAAAATGAAGGCTTTGCGAAATTAGCCTACGACATTGCGATGCACGTGGCTGCGATGAAGCCGCAGTTCCGCTCCCGCGAGGATGTGCACGACAGCGACATCAAGGCGGCGCGCGAAGTCTTTGAAAAAGAAGTGGAGAAGATCGCCGGTCCCGCACGCGAGAGGGCGCTCATGGGCAAACTCGAAAGCTATTTGGCTGAGCGCGTGCTCCTCGAGCAGCCGTTCGTAAAGGATTCGAGCATCACGGTGCGGCAACTCATCGAGCAGGCGGTGCAGAAATTTGGTGAGAAGATCGAGGTTGTGCGTTTCGAGCGCCTTTCGGTGCGATAAAAAAATAATATGCTTTTTGCAGCAGCCATATTTTTTGCATCCATGATAGGGATCACCTCTCTGTTCTATATGAAGTATTTGGAATTGCGTCGCGAGCGCGTGCGGACGTCGACCTTCAAAGAAATGGCGGACGGATACGCACTCAATCTTAAGCAGCTTCTGGCGCGAAGCAGGTCTGAAGCGGCAAAATCGGTGCCGATCGCCGTGCTCATCGTGCGCCTTGCGGTGCGCGAGTTCGCACTACAATCGGCTGCACTCCTCCAATTCGGCGAACGAAAGGCACATCAGCTTGCTGATATGCTCTCCCACAAACACCACTTCGAGCGCCGCGAGACGAGATCGGATTTTCTGAGGCAGGTGGGGGAACATCCGTTCCGAAGCGCCATCAATACAAATGGCGCCATGACAAGCGCCGAGGCACCGCGGCCGCTCGATCTCTCGACCGTCTCTACAGTGCCGAGTGCGGCAGTTATTTCCAGTGTGCCCACATCGTCAAAACCGAAAAGTCGGAGGAAACGCACGGCAGCAGAAGTGGGGAACAAGCGCGAAGCAGTAAAACTTTCCGAACGCGATGGAAGTACAGGCTAGAACGTGCACCACCACTACTTCATGCATTGAACGTATGAACGTGTCACGCGCGAGGTTCTGAAAGTCTTACTGCTTCGCGCTTGAATGAAGTGCATAATGAAGGCAGAATAGTGAAGCGCCGCCTTAGCTCAGTTGGTAGAGCAACGCTTTTGTAAAGCGAAGGTCCCCGGTTCGAGTCCGGGAGGCGGCTCCAAAACTTGCATTATTCAAGATATTGTGGCATTGTACATCCAGCAAAAAAGACAGGAGGACGTCATGACAATACGACCGGTAATCATCCTAAGTACGGCTAGGGACATTGTGCCGACGCACGATGTGCGATATACCACGCGGTATCAGGGTCTAATAGGCTCTGAAAGCCGCGTGAAAATATCGTCAATTCGCTTTCGGTCGAAGATGGGACATCCGTCGAGGGAGCTTGCCGAACGCCGGCTCCGGGCTCAACTGGGCATCGACAGATTGGTGAAGGTCTTCATCGTATCCATAACACCTTTTGCCGGCTACGTCAGAGCGTGACCGGTATTTTTCCCAGACGGCGGGTCTCATCCCCGCCGTTTTACTTTTGTGCCGAGGTCGAGGTCGCCGTTTTTTTGAGGGTTGCGAGCTGCGGCAGTATCTTCGTCACGTCGGCGACGCTCTGAAATCCGTAGTAGGCCTTATCATTAATGTACAGCGCAGGAAACTTGTCTTTCACATTGTCGATGGATATCAGCGTCTTCAGCGCCGAGACATCGAGGTTGTAATCGAACGAATAAATGCGAAGTTGCGGATACGTCTGCGCAAGCGACGTCAGGACATACCCCTGTTTTTGGCAGTCGGTGCAGTCACCTTCGTTGGAATAAAAATAGAGAATGAAGACCGGCTTCAGTCCGCAGCGCGTCGCGAGCTGTTTCATCAGGAGGTAGTCCTTTATTTCGAGCAGCGAATAGAGGCGCTTCAACCGTATCACTTCTTCGGGATTTGTCTGCCCGTGACCTTCCATATATGAGAGCTGGTTGGCGAGTGTTTGCAATTCGCTCGGGAGTATCGTGTTTTCGGCGACATCGGCGCACGAGTGCTGCTGGAGCAGGTCGAACTGCGTCTCGATCGAGAGGATGTCGGTCGAGATATTGTCTTGTGTCGTGCGGATGTCGGCGATGCGCTGATTATTGAAATAGTTGCTCGCGTAGAGCGCGGTGGCGAAAATGAGCGCTGTTATTCCGAAAGCGACGACATAGGTGCTCCAACGAGCGGTGCGGGTATTGACTACGGGGTCCATAAATCGCGACTATACTCTCATTTGTAATTATCGCCACTGGACGCCTGTTTTGAACATTGCACGGAAGACTGCGGCGAGAAGCCACACAGGGGCGAGAAAACTATAGAAAAAGAGGAACAGCGGCGTTGCCATCGGCGGCTTCTTTGAGCCCGTTCCGATGAATGACCCGATGCAGATGAGTACCAGTATGACTGCAACGCTCGCGACGACCAGCATAAAGAGCGCGCTTGTGTTGATGTAAAAAGGATCATACGAGAGTTGCGGATGCACTCCCATTATCTGGATACGCATCAATTCACCCTGTGCATACAGAATGCCGTACCACATGACGCGGAAGAAAAAATAGATTCCCGTCGCTATTGAAAAGATCGCCCATGGAAGAATAATGATGCCGAGATTGCCGAACGCGCGATTGCCGAACATATAGCGGTAGTCCTTGGCATTGCATATCCAACCATACGTCCAGCGCACGCGTTGCCGGTAGAGCGCTCGCAGCGTGCGCGGCGTCGAGGTGTGTACGACTGCCCGTGGCGCGTTGGCAATGAGAAGTCCCGCGGCCTGAATGCGGAGCGCCATTTCCATGTCTTCGGTGGAGTGGGCATAGCGCCAGCCGCCGAGCCGACGGACGATGCTTGTCCGGAATATGGAAAACGGCCCCGGTGTGATGAAGACGGAGCCGAGCGCCGCAAAAATAAAGCGGTTGAAGACACTCAGTCGGTACTCCACGTTTTGCATGTGCTGGAGAATTGTCTCCGGATTCTTCACATGGATGCCGGGAGTCACAGCGGCGACCTTCGGGTTCTTGAATATCGACACCATTTCCTGCAATGCATATTTCTCGACGATTGAATCGGCATCGAGACAGCCGATCAGTTCCGCGTCTATTTTTTCGAGCCCCAGATTCATGGCGGTATGTTTGCCACCGTTCTCTTTATGAAAGATTCGCACTCGCGAGACGCCGCACATGGTATTGCGAAACTCGCTGGCGTTTAGATCAATGGCAACGTCCTCACTGCACTTTGGGTTTGTGGGGACGTCTGTGCGTTGTTGTGCTCGGACATTCGCAATACCATGCGCGGTGTCTCGTTCGTTTATGTACTGGCTTGCGATTTCGAATGTTCGATCGGTCGAACCGTCGTCGACGACGATAATGTCTAGTTTCTCCCTGGGGTATTCAAGAGCGAGCAGCGAACGCATGGTGGCTCCTATCGTTTTTTCTTCGTTGAAACACGGTACGATGATTGCCACGTGTGGAAAATGAGTAATGCCAGCGCGTTCCTTCGCCCCTCTCCTTCCAAATTTTCTTTCAAGAAATGAGACCAGCAAAAAAATCTCAAAATAGAGACAAAGAAAAATAAGGGCATACACGATGCCGATGCTCATACTGATATCGCCCATGTAGGCTGTTTGTACCATAAAACTATCGTTTTGTAACTCTGGTGAAGGCGGTATACTTTCAAAATGCAGCGAGGACATACCCATCCCATCTCATCGCTCATCCGCGAGGCGAACGGCATTTTCTATGAAATGGGATTCACGCTCGCTGAAGGTCCTCTGATCGAAAGCGAATGGTATAACTTCGACGCGCTCAATGTGCCCAAAGACCACCCTGCGCGCGACATGCAGGATACTTTTTTCATCAAAGACGAGCCGGGAATGGTGTTGCGCACGCATACTTCTCCGGTGCAGATCCGCTACATGGAAGAGCAAATAAAAAAGGGAAATCTTCCGCCGTATCGGGTCATCGTTCCGGGTAAAGTATTTCGCAATGAAGCGACCGACATTACACACGAAGCGGAATTTTTTCAGATCGAAGGGCTCGCGGTCGGTGAAGATGTGACGCTCGCGCACCTCAAAGGAACGCTCGAGAATTTTTTTCAACAACTGTTCAAGGGCGCAGATGTTGAGATACGGTTTCGCCCGAGCTTTTTTCCTTTTACCGAACCATCGGTCGAGGTTGATATGCGATTAGTGGGAGAGAATGTGCCCGAAAAATTGCGCGACAAATGGATAGAGATGATGGGTGCGGGCATGGTGCATCCGAGTGTCCTCAAGAATTCTGGCGTCGACCCCGAAAAATATCAGGGCTTTGCATTTGGTATGGGCCTTGATCGTCTCGCGCTCTTACGGTGGGGAATAGACGACGTGCGTCTCATGCATTCCGCCGATCTCCGCTTCATCAATCAATTCTGATATATGAAAATTTCTCGCGACTGGCTCCAAACATTTTTTGAACAACCGTTGCCGGATGCGGCGGCGCTTGCCGACGCACTCACATTTCACGCGTTCGAGGTCGAATCCATTGAAAATGTGGGACTTACGAAGTCCCACATGGATCAAGTTTTTGATGTGAAAGTGACTCCCAATCGCGGCCACGACTGCCTATCGCATCGTGGTATTGCAAAGGAAATCTCGGCTATCCTCAATATTCCGCTCGCACATGACCCATTAAGGATGAGGTTAAACCTCATTCCCGTGGCGACAAATCTAGCGATTTCTATACAAGAACCAAAATTATGTTCGAGGTATATCGCGGGAATGATCCGCGGGGTCAAAGTCGGTCCATCCCCCGAATGGCTCCGTAAGCACCTTGAGGCTGTTGGACAGAAATCAATCAACAATGTCGTCGATGCGACGAATTTTGTCATGTTCAATATCGGCCAGCCGCTGCATGCCTTTGATGCCGGCCAACTTACGGAAAAAGGAGGACGTTATGCAATTCAAGTTCGCCTGGCTCGGGTCGGAGAAAAGATGCTCGCGCTCGACGATAAAGAATATGGGCTCTCGGATTCAATGATGGTTATTGCCGATGCGCACTCCGGAGCTGCTATCGGCGTTGCGGGAGTCAAAGGCGGCAAACCTGCCGGCGTGAATGAGAATACAACCGATATCATCATCGAATCTGCCAACTTTGATGGCGTATCCGTGCGAAAAACAGCAGCAGCGCTCAAATTGCGTACCGATGCATCTGTGCGCTTTGAACAGGTGATTTCACCCGAATTAGCGGCATACGGCATGCACGCTGTCGCTGGCCTCATTGTAAAAGTTGCAGGCGGGGAGATCGTTGGTTTTGTTGATGAATATCCATTTAGGACACACCGCGTCCTAAATGGGATCGAGGTTTCAATCAAAGAGGTTAATCGTGTTCTTGGAACGAATTTTGGTGAAACAGATATTATAGACGTATTCACTCGTCTTGGACTCCCGTTCGAGAAGAATGACGACGCATTCATCGTCACACCGCCATTCGAGCGCCTCGACCTTCTCATTCCCGAGGACATCATCGAAGAAGTTGGTCGCATCGTCGGCTATGACAAAATTTCAGCTGTCGAACTTCCGCCATTTCCCAAGCAACCAGAAGTTAATCCAAATTTCTATGCGGCGGAACATGAGCGGGAGGATTTGATATCAAAAGGATATTCAGAGGTCTTCACGAGCGTGTTTGCGGACAAAGGCGAACGTGTGGTCACCAACAAAGTCGACGGCGTACGCCCGTACTTGCGCACCAGTTTGATTCCCGGGCTCGAAGATGCGCTTTTAAAAAACGCCCGCAACAAGGATCTGCTGGGTCTCAAGGAAGTGAAATTGTTCGATATCGGCACGGTGTGGAAGAGTGGCAAAGAAGTGACAATGCTCGCTACGATCGGCGAAAAAGAGAAGGCGAACGAGAGGGTGCTCGAACCAATCGCCGTCAATACATATGAACATTTGCCAACATCGTCAACAGGGAATTATCAGACATTTTCAAAATATCCATTCATCGTTCGCGATATTGCCATGTGGGTACCTGCCGGGACAGAGGCGGACGACGTTCTGAAGGTTATACGAGAGAACTCGGGCGAACTTCTGGTCCGAAGCGAGAAATTTGATGAATTCAGAAAGAACGACAAAGTTTCATACGCGTTCCGGCTCCTATTCCAATCATTTGACCGGACACTGTTCGATGAGGATGCGAATGCTCGTATGGAAAACGTGAATGACGCAGTGAAAGAAAAGGGCTGGGAAGTTCGATAATTCCGATAACGACTTACGATGTCGTTATGATTGATTTCGTAAATCAATCATTCTTCATCGCTCTTTTTTACACCACCTTTTCTATCTTTTACCCCTAGTCAGGGCGGTGTTTTTTTGCTACACTTAACCTATCAAAATATGGCTGAAAAGAAGCATAAATCTGTCAAAAATCCTACCCCCACAAAGGGGGGTTCCTCATACGGAGCGGCCGACATTACCGTGCTCGAGGGCTTGGAGGCGGTGAGGCGCCGTCCGGGCATGTACATCGGCACCACGAGCCTCTCGGGGTTGCATCATCTTGTGTGGGAAGTGTTCGACAACTCGCGCGATGAAGCGATGGGCGGATTCGCCAATGATATTGAGATAGCGCTTTTGCCGGACAATCTGGTGCGTGTGGCCGACAACGGCCGCGGTATTCCGGTCGAGATCCATCCCAAGACAAAAGTTTCCACGCTCGAAACGGTCATGACCAAGCTGCATGCCGGCGGCAAATTCGGCGGCAGCGGCTACAAGGTATCCGGCGGTCTGCATGGTGTCGGCGTTTCGGTCGTCAATGCGCTTTCGTCGTACGTGCGGGCGGAAGTGCATCGCGACGGCGGAAAATTCGTTCAAGAATATAAGAACGGCGGCAAACCGGTCGGCAAGACCAAAAAGATCGGTTCATCCAATCTGCATGGCACCATCATTACCTTCGAGCCGGATGCCACGATATTTCCCGAGCGCGAATTTGATTTTGACACCATCGTATCCCACATGCGCCAGCAGGCGTATCTCGTGCGCGGATTGCGGATCTCGATGCTTGACCTTCGTCACGCCCCTTCGACAGGGCTCAGGGCAGGAGGAAAAATAAACGACAGTGAGGTCTACAACCTCCGTGAGCTTGGGCTCGATGCGCCATCGACCACGTTCTATTTTGAAGGCGGCTTGCGCAGTCTCGTCGCATTCCAAAATCGCCACCTTGAGCCCATCCACAAAAATATTTTTTATATCGAAAAAGAGCAGGACGGCGTCACGGTGGAAGTCGCGCTTCAGTATGTCGATGACATCACGGCGCGCCTCTCGGCATTTGCCAACAACATTTACAACAGCGAAGGCGGCATGCACGTCACCGGATTCAAAGCGGCGCTCACTCGTACGCTCAACAACCAGATAAAGAGCAGTGGTGGCAAGGAGAGCGATTCATTCACCGGCGACGACGTGCTCGAAGGATTGACCGCGGTCGTCTCAGTCAAATTGCGCGAGATCCAATTTGAAGGTCAGACGAAAGCAAAGCTCGGGAGCGTCGAAGCGCGCAGCGCGACCGAAACTGTCTTTTCAGAAGGGTTCAATGCATTTCTCGAGGAGCATCCGGAAGAGGCGCGCAGCATCATCGGCAAAGTCACGCTCGCGATGAAAGCCCGCAAGGCAGCGAAGGCGGCCAAAGATTCTATTCTGCGCAAAGGTGCGCTCGACGGCATGACACTGCCGGGCAAACTCGCCGACTGTCAGACGAAAAGCGCCGATGAAGCAGAGATATTCATTGTGGAAGGAGATTCGGCCGGCGGCACCGCGAAAATGGGACGCGATCGGCGCACGCAGGCGGTATTGCCGCTGCGCGGCAAGATACTCAATATCGAACGCGCGCGTCTCGACAAAATGCTCATGTCCGAACAGATAAAAAATCTCGTTGTCGCGATGGGTACGGCCATCGGTGACATTTTCGATATCGGCAAATTGCGCTACCACAAGGTCATCATCGCGACCGATGCCGATGTGGATGGCGCGCACATCCGCACACTCTTGCTTACGCTGTTCTACCGCCATTTCCGGCCCATTATCGATGGCGGATACCTCTACATCGCGCAGCCGCCGCTCTTTAAAATAAAAAAAGGGAAAGAGATCATCTACGCATATTCCGACGAAGAGCGCGTTGCCGCCGTCGGCAAAGATATGCCTGTCGAGGTTGAGGAAGTCACTCCGGAAGAAATCGGTGAAAGTGAAGAAACAGAGAAGGCAAAAAAATCGCCAAAGGTTTCCGTCCAGCGTTACAAAGGCTTAGGCGAAATGAACTCGGAAGAATTGTGGGAGACGACCATGGATCCGGCCCGGCGCATTTTGAAACAGGTGGCCATCGAAGATGCACAAGAAGCCGACCAGATCTTTGACATGCTCATGGGTACCGACGTGCCCGCCCGAAAATCGTTCATTCAGTCGCACGCCAAAGAGGCCACTCTCGATATATAATCGAGGGAAATGGACTCTATGGAAAACTCTGACAAGCTGCGAAGAAATAAGATCACACGGCTTGGGATGGCTGGCACGGCGCTGCTCGGGCATTTAGGGGGAGATCCCGTTCTTGCCGATGGAAAAAAAGGCGATCTTCTGCGTGAACAGCAGCGCGTTGAATTTGTAACGAAGCCGCAAGTCCTCGATTACATGAAAGAAGCACGCCTGCGATCCATGATCGCAAACGCACAGAAAAAGCTCCAGACGCAGGATGTAAAAAGGGCGATTGAGGGCAAAGGATCCAACCAACTCGGTAGAATTTTGAGAGCGATAGAGCTTCCGATCACCGGCTATGATCTTGCAAAGACCTCGTGGGATCCGACGGAGCTGCACCGTCGCTATCCCGTACAAATCGTCCATCACGGCGGCACTTTTGATCGGCTCGTTCCGTCGTTTGACAATTCAAAAGCATCATTCGCGGTGATATTGGTACAGTGCAGTTCACTGCTGCCGGATACAATGTTCGTCCCGAGCAGGTTATATCTGATGACCCTGCTGTCACGGATGCGAATATAGACGGTGCTCTTGTCGCGGTCGTGGGCATTGATCCTGATCAGACCGCCGACCCGAAAACCGGACATAAAACTCTTCCCGGGATCGCAAAAAAGATGACGCCGGCGATGGTTGAACAAGCATTCGGTGGAATAAATCCAGCTCAAGGCCGTGCAGAGTGGTTGGAACACGGAAAAAACCTTTTCGTCATAATCTTACCGCCAGGGGAATCACACGGAAGCGCAATCGGCATGTCGGGTTCGCCGGTTTTTAAGGGCACTGCGCTCGCGGGAATTTTCATGGGCACAGGATTTTGGCGCGACCAGAATCGCACCGTTGATATTGCTTTTTTTCATGGTATCGACAGTATTCGCACGGCACTCAAGAATCCACAGACGGTCACTATTGCCAACGACAGAACGACAGACGGGAAGAGGGAACCAATTGATCTTTTCAGCCCGCGCCGCCTTATTGATCAGTAAAACATCTAGTTTTTCATATGAACATGAAGAGTTTCTTGTACTTATTCTATCCGACCGAATAGAATAAGTACGGTGGATCGCTGCACCTACTTTTTAGTGTCCATCTTTGGGAGCAAACCCCTCGGCTTTAGCCGAACCTTTTAAGATAGATCAGCCACGTACGCTACACTGGAGCGTATGCAACTCTAC
>Ga0076057_119_pt1 | contig 11853 bp, 16 predicted proteins | sample RifGroB1_FD_68088 | JGI IMG/M metagenome (GOLD analysis project Ga0076057, IMG submission 68088) | Parcubacteria (Kaiserbacteria) bacterium GW2011_GWB1_52_6
TGCTATTCTCAAGACTGCATTAGCAAACGTTAATCGAGCGACGAAACCGACAAAATGATTTCCGCGCCGCTGGTAACACTTACTTATGATCTATAGCGTATCGGGGTTCGAAACACTACTGTTATCGCTATTAACGCTCGGGGCAGTCCATCCACCCTCAAACGTCGCCCCGATGGTATGGCTGACAGCAACATTTGCGAATTCGTATTCGTTGAGCCGACCACTTGAGACACTGTCCACCTCGACATCATCAATAATATATGTGGCGCTTGGAGCCATTGTGTATGGGTAATCATCTCCCTCGTCTACCTCGAGTGTCCCGCTTGGCGTGATGCTTCCACCCACACCTGAAGACGCGATTATTGTGATGGGTGTATACGTGACAATGGCACGAATGGCCCCGATCCATACCTTACTACCGTTTGTAGCAGTTTTTAGAACGCCAATCTCGAGGTCGGTCCCACTGTCTTTTACAAAATCGGCAACGTCTATAACCTGACTTTTAGCTGTACACACTCCCGTACCGGTTGTCGCAAGGTCGACGCCGGAGTTCGTAGTTATATTCGTATCATCGTTATGTACAAATGTTTGGTACGTGCCTCCCGCTGTGGTTGGTGCCTGATCCCACACAAATACTTCAACGCCAGTTATGGTACTGCCATTAGGTATCGACGATTCGTTCAAATTTACGGACTCACGCTCGTTGACAACACTTGTTGAAACATTGTCATTTCCATCCGCAGAAGAGTCCTCACAATCTACCGGGTCACTATCATTAACGTCATTTGAGTCCCCGTCCCATGAACTAAAATTGCCGTTGCCCGTCGGACTGAGCGTCGTCGTAACGGAGGCAAACGCAAATCCTGCCGGAGCAGCGAGGAGGGCGAGGGAAACAATGGTTGCTGCAACCGCGCGATTGGTAAAAAGAGAAACTTGTTTAGAAATATTCATGATCCCAATAAATTAATGACTACTAATGAAAACCTAATATGGGGCTTACCATGTACCCCGTGAAGGCACCGTTAAGCTCCCAATGTATATCAGATTGAGGTAAATTGTCAACCTTTCCAAAGTATTGCATAATATATTCATGATACGGAGTATACTTAATGTGGGACTTCGTAAGTCCCACATTATTCTAAAAGTGATGTCTCTAGGGCATCCCATTCCATATCTTTAAGAAATGACTCGGTCTTTTTCTTAACGCCACCATATGCATCTTCAAAAAAATCTTTCCTCAAAATGGATGGGAAGTTCTTCTTTCCCCAATAATCTTGAAAACTGCTCCAACGATAATTTTTTAGATGTTCAAGAGCACCTTCTGAATTTGTAAGTCGCCCGGTACGCCAACCCCTTGCTCCGGTTACAAAATCGAGCGGATTAAGATGAATATAGTGCAAAATATGCAGAAAATGTGCATCACGTTCAATGAGTATCTTTTTGGTGCGGCCCTGAAAAAGCGTCCCTGTTCGTTTGTGGATATCATTGTAATATTTCGCGTACCCAATATTCAATTTGCGGATGAATGTAGTAATGCCGCCCTCTCTTCGTTCAGAAACAAGTAAATGATAGTGATTCCCCATCAGGCACCAACCATGCAGATCAACTAATTTCTTTCTGTCATCCGATGTGGGACTTACGAAGTCCCACGTACCGCGACGGTATGCGTCTGGAGCTGGCTTTTTGTCGTTGAATTCATACAGATCGTGGACAAAACGCGCATGATCAGCGGTATTGTTAAAAATCGTACGCTTATCGACACCTCGATTGAGCACATGATATAGCTCCATGCGCAGGACTATAACAGAAATGTGGGATTTCGTAAGTCCCACATGAGCACACCCACGATGAAATGAGCTACCACGCCGCAGAACGGATCGGGTAGTTCATTTGAAAAACTCTTTGCGGATGTGCATGACGTCGTGGTGGAAACCGATGTTCTCACGGCGCGGATACGGCAGCTCTATTTTGTAGATGGAATCGATGGTGCCTTCGCGTATGAGAATGACCCTATCCGCGAGCGAGACCGCCTCTTCGATAAGGTGAGATACCATGACGATCGTTTTTTTCGTTCGCTGCCAGACCTGTATGAGGTCGTCGTGCAGTTCGGCGGTCGTCTTCGGATCGAGCGCGGAAAATGGCTCGTCGAGGAGGAGTACCGCCGGATCGACGGCAAGCGCCCGCGCAATACCCACGCGCTGACGTTGACCGCCGGAGAGATCGGCGGGATATTTGCCGCGATATTGAAAAATACCGAGCATGTCGAGCTGGCGATCCACCGTGCGCGCCAGCTCTTCCTCGGGCATACTCTTCTCCCGTAATCCGAGCGCGACATTTTCAAATGCGGTGAGCCACGGAAAGAGTGCGCCCGCCTGAAATGACATGGCAACATTCGCCGGTTTCTTGATGATGCCATTGGTCGGCTCCTCGAGGCCGGCGATCAGTTTCAAGACCGTCGTCTTGCCGCCGCCGGAGGGCCCTACCAGACACACAAATTCCCCTTCGCCGACCCCGAACGACATCCGCCGCACGGCGGCGTTTTTTTCTCCCGCATATCGCTTCCCTACTTCCGAAAATTCAATGACGTTGTTCATGTTATTCAAATCGAAAACGTTGCGAATAGTGCAGTAATTTTTGCCACACGAAGAAATTGATGAACGCTATCATGACGACCATTATCAGAACGGCTGTAAGAAAAATGCCGTTCTGCGCATTCGCCGCCGCCGACACCAAAATACTTCCGATGCCGAATAGGTCTTGCGCGGGCGTCCCCCCCGGCATGTATGAATGCAGCGCTTCGGCAACGATGATGATGTTCCATCCGTCGGCGACCGCGAGGATGGAGCCGGTGACGAGTTGCGGAAAAACGGCGGGCAAAATGAGTTTCCGAATGTATGAAAAACCGCGAAGTCCGAACACGTGCGCGACATATCCGATATCTTTCGGGATTATCTTGAGGCCGCCGACGAGCGCGAAGACGATGTTCCAGAGCATGTTGAGAAACAGAATGAAGATAGCCGCTCCGTTGAGAAAGTTGAATTGCAGGAAAACCACGATGACGAGGGGAAATACTGCGAGGATCGGAATCGACTCCATCACATCGAATACCGGCAAGAGCAGCGCCTCGAGCGTTTTATTGGAGATGGCGAGGAGTGCGAGCGGGACCGCAAAGATGAGCGAAAAAATATAGGCGACCGTGATACGGCCCAGTGTATAGAGAGCACCCTGCGCCATGGTGGAAAAAGACACGACCTCGGAGCTGTGCGGCGCGAATACCGGATACGCGCTGTAAATCACGTACATCAGCGCAACGATAAGGAGCGGCCCGAGCACGATTGTATACAGCCGGTGCGAGAGCGACAGCGGATAGCTCAATACAAACGTATGACTCGCGTGGTGTATGTGCCGAGAGTGCCTCATTCCCCTCCATTGTATCCTATTCGGAGAGCTGGCTTGACTCGATGATAACAATAGGTTTTAATAGCCAAAGCTGCAATTTGGCAGCATAGTGCAGGTAGGAGGATGTCGTGGATCAAGTGACGGATACAGACGAACCAATCGGCTATACGCCGAGAAAATATACAATATTCGAGGAGCAGATCGAGGACAGCTGGCTCTTCGACACCGAAGATGTAAACCGTCTTATCACTGACTGGGTCGGTAATGCAACCCCCGGGCCCCGTTTCAGGATACTACGCATGACGAAAGAAGATGTGGTCGAAGCAATGAAAGCACACGTGCTGAATTGCTACGAGCGCGATCTGTCCCCATTCGCCGGCGTCGCGGAACTGCGGCTCATCATGGAAGAGCGCGGCCTCAATTCCTGACCACTACTGCCCCACAGAAGGCCTCTCATAAGAGGTCTTCTTTTTTGCTGATATACTTTCACAGATGACGCTCCGAGACAGCATCGCACAGATAATAAAAGGAGATGCAGTAGATGACGGCGAGACTCGTCTCAAGTATAGCCGCGATACGAGTATTTTTGAACGCACGCCGCAAGTCGTCGTGTTTCCCAAAGACGCCGACGACGTATCGGCGGTCGTAACATTCACACACGAAGAAAAAAGTGCAGGGAGAGAGGTTTCGGTCACCGGCCGCTCGGCCGGTAGCGATATGACCGGTGGCGACCTCACCGATTCTATCTCGATGGTGTTTATGAAATACATGAACCACATCATCGAGATCACGCGGGATTTCGCGGTGGCCGAGCCGGGAGTTTTTTATCGCGACCTTGAGAAAGAGACGCTGGAAAAAACAGGTAAGATCATCGCCTCCTATCCAGCATCGCGCAATCTGTGCGCTATCGGCGGCATGGTAGCCAACAATTCCGGCGGCGAACTTACGCTTCGCTACGGCAAGACCAACCGATACGTCGAGGAGCTTGAGGTCGTGCTGTCTGATGGTACCAAAACGACAGTGCGCGCACTTTCACCCGAAGAATTAGCGGTCAAAGAAAAAGAAGATTCATTCGAAGGTAACATCTATCGTGACGTACATGCGCTTATCACCGAGCATGCCGAGGAGATAAAAACGGCGCGTCCCAATGTCACAAAAAATTCTGCCGGCTATCCACTCTGGGACGTTGTTGATGAAAAAACTGGAACATTCGATCTCAATCAACTCATCGCCGGCTCGCAGGGCACCTTGGCGCTTGTGACGAAAGCGAAAATACGGCTCGTGAAAACCAAGGGTCATCGCTCGATGCTCGTCGTCTTCTTGACCGATCTGGGGATACTTCCGGATATCGTCCACCGCGTGCTCAAATTCGGACCCGAGTCGTTCGAATCGTATGACGACCAGACCATGAAACTCGCGGTCAGGTTCATTCCGCAGATCATCGGTCACTTCGGTATCGTGCAAATGATACAGCTCGGTTTTGCGTTCATTCCGGAAATGTGGATGGCGCTGACGGGCGGCGTGCCGAAGCTCATCGTCATGGCTGAATTCGCCGAAGACACGGCCGAAGAAGCGCTCGAGAAAGCGAAAGCCGCTGCGGCATCACTCGACGGCCTCGCCGTGAAAACGAAGATCGCGCGGAGCGAGACACAGGCTGCCAAGTACTGGACCATCAGGCGCGAAAGCTTCAGCCTACTTCGCAAGAACCTGCGCGGCTTGCACGCGGCGTCATTCATCGACGATCTTGTCGTACATCCCGACGATTACCCGCGCTTCATTCCGGAATTGAACACCATTATGCAGGAGCATCATCTCATATACACGATCGCGGGCCATATCGGCGATGCCAATTTTCACATCATCCCGCTCATGAATCTCGCCGATCCCGCGGCACGCCGGGAGATCATGGTACTCACGCCAAAGGTGTACAAGCTCGTGGCAAAATATAAGGGCTCCATCACCGGTGAACACAATGATGGCATAATACGGACGCCGTTCCTTCCCATCATGTACAGTGAAAAGATGATTGAACTCTTCGCGCAGATAAAAAAGATATTCGATCCGCTGGGTGTTCTCAATCCCGGCAAAAAAGTCGGTGGCACTATCGCAGACATTGAGCGAAGTATGATAAAAGGAAAGTAAGTATGAATCCCGTTAGAAGTTACGGAAGTTCTGACAGTAGTATAATGTCTGCATGTGTTTCGGTAGTCGATTTTTTACCAAACATACTAGTCAAGTTGGAGGCGCAAGCTTCCTACTTCTAACGGGATGAATATTCTGGTCATCTATGGCAGTCTGAATGAAAAATCCCTCAATAAGGAACTGGCCGAATCTATGCCAGCGCTCGCACCCGAGAACATGCATCTCGAAATAGTACGAGTTCCCGAATTTTCTCTCTACAGTGCAGAGCGGGAGGCTGTATTTCCCGCCGACGTTGCAGCTTTCAAACAAAAGATCGCGGATGCAGACGGCATCATTATTGCGACGCCGGAATACAATCGCGGTATCCCCGGTTCGCTTAAAAACTGTATCGATTGGACGTCGCGCCCGTTTGGGCAACACCCGTGGGGCGCAAAACCAGTCGCGGTCTGCGGCGCTTCAGGCGGTCCGCGCGGCACCATCGTCGCACAGTATGATCTGAAGAGAATTATGAATTATTTCGGCGCGCGCCTGATGGGAACACCAGAATTTCATCTGGATAATTCCGACAAAAAAATAGAAAACGGCGTCCTCAAAGACGAAAAAACAAAAGTGCTTCTTCAAAAATATATCGCCGCCTTCAAAGCGCACGTGGAATTGTGCGGTAAATAAATAAAAAGAGGCTCCACACCGATATAAAACACTCTCACATTCTTAAGAATATGAGAGTGTTTTTATCAAAGAAAAGTCCCGCCATTTGACGGGACTTGTTTTCGACTCGGGCTCTGTTTTTAGTTTTTGTCGTCCAGATAATACATTTTCTTGTCTTGCGGACAATCTTCTGCTCGATCAACGATGAGGTGGCCCTTCCCGATCGCTTCCAAGAAGACCTGCAACAGTCTCTCTTCGGCCCCTTCTCGCGGAGTGAGCCCGTTCCTTTTTGCGATCCCGATCATTTCCGCAACATACGCTTTGGCGTAGGTAGTCGCCTCGCTTTTGAGCACGCATTCTGTGATCGGTGTCGTGGGTTGCTCATCCCGTTCGTCGACATATCCGATCGCCGGGAATGAAGCGAGAACTGTAAGTGAAAGAAGTGTTGCCGCCACGAAACGTTTCATCTTTCAAGCTCCCCTCTGGTTGATTTCTACTTCCCACACAAATGTACCACTCCCCCTATTGCGGTCAAGCGCGGCGGCGGACGATGAGCATGACGATGATGAGGAAGGCAAAGAGCGTGGCGCCGAGTAGTGGAAATGTGATGTAACCGAATTCAAAAATGATGCGCTGCGCGCAGCTAACGGTGCCGCTTGCCGGACACGGGAGCGATCCCGACGGGAGCACTTGGAGCGCGTGATTATAGAGGGCGACAGTAAAGCCGATTACCGAAAGTGCGATCGAATACATGGTCACGTTTGTATCTTTTCGCCAAAGTGCTACCGCGAAAAGAACGGCCTGTGAATACATGAACACGCGTATCCACCAGCACAAGGGGCACGGTTCGAAACCCAGGATCTCCGAATAGTAGAGCGATATCCCCATCGCGCCGAGTACCGTTAGAAACCCGATCCATATCCCCCACTCGCCGACCGGCCGTATCACGTCGTCGAGGAACGTGTATTGTTTACGCAATAGATATGCAAGAAACAACGCGACGGTAATTATCTGGAGAACGACCGCCACGAGCGCAACAAGATAGTTCAGCGTTTCGACGCTCATAGATGCTACTTGGGCAACGTGCAGCTCGAGAAATCGGCGAGCTCTTGCAGCGTGTGTTCGCCGGTCAATACCGTTGATGTCGCGGGATGCGTCCACCACGGATAGTTGGTAACGCCCTTATCTTTGCATATCTGCAGCTGACCCTGCCCATCGGGGGTGGAGCATTCTATATATGGCAAGTACTTTTGCGCTGTACCGAACATCTTCTTCGTATTCTGACAATGTGGGCACCAGAACGCACCGTAGAAAATAACGCCCGAGTCTTTTATGCACTGCGCGAAACTATCGAGCTTATTCGGTCCGGCCTTTGCAAAAAACGATGCACCAATGCCGAGCACAATAAGTACGAACAGGCCTATCCAAAAAATAGTAACTCCCCTTTTCATGATTAAAAGTGTAGCATAGGCGCTTTTTGAACAAAAGCTCACCGCGCAACGACCGTTTCGACGAACCGCGCGCATTTCGCGCACTTACAGCCAGTTGGCTTGATGAACTCATCAAAATATTCTTTGCCGTAGTCAAAGGTCAGCTCCTCGCCCTTTTCGATATCGCGCGCCGCACTAATGAGAATGCGGCCATCCACGATATTCGCTTCGCAATTCGATTCACACGAATGATTGATGTAGCGCGCGATATTGGCGCGCACACTGCCGTCGATCGTCCAGTTCCGATCTATTTCAAAAAGATAGCGCGTCGGGAGCGCATCCGCGACCTCCGTCGGTATTTTTGTTCCGGTATATTCTATGATGAAATCTCCTTTTGGGATCGCTTGTATCGCAAAAAGACCGTGCCCAAGGCCGGGATGAGATTTTTGTATTGCGTAACGCACTTGTATGATCGCCCTTCTCATTGTGGCGCGAGTATACCCCTTACCACTTTCCTTGGAAAGTGGTAAGGGGTATAGCATAATGGGCCCATGGCAAAACGTGAAAAACTTTCAATGGAACCATACAAGGGCGTTCGCGATTTTTATCCTGAAGACCAATTTATTCAGCGCTATCTGTTCGAGCACATGGAACGCGTCTGCGAGCTTTTCGGATACGAGGAATACGCGGCATCGGTCTTGGAGCCATCCGAGCTGTACCGAAGTAAAACGTCTGAAGAAATAGTGAACGAGCAGACGTACACATTCACCGACCGCGGCGACCGTGAGGTGACGCTTCGTCCCGAGATGACACCGACTCTCGCGCGCATGGTCGCCGCACGCGCGAGAGAGATCCCCTTCCCCGCGCGCTGGTACACGATTGCCAATGTCTTTCGCTACGAACGCCCGCAAAAAGGCCGCCTTCGCGAACACTGGCAACTCAACGCCGACATTGTGGGCTCGCCTGGTGTCGAAGCGGATGCGGAGGTAATAGCAATGGCGCACGGCATCCTGCGCAGCATGAGCGCCGAGGAGCGCGATTTTGAGATACGCGTTTCGGATCGTCGCATACTGGACGCCATATATGATTCCGTCGGTATCGAAGCGGGCCAGCGCGCCGCGGTGACGCATATTCTTGATCGACGGGCAAAGATGGACGACTTTGAAAAAGAGCTTGGGGAACTCGTCGACAGCTCGGCGCAAAAACTCATAGAAGAATTGGAGCGCACGACTTCGAGCGCATATCTCGAAGACCTCCGAGTGAAACTCGGGCACATGGGCATCAACAACATGATCGTCGATACTAAGATCACGCGCGGATTTGATTACTACACCGGCATGGTGTTTGAAGTATTCGATACCGACGAGAATAACCGCCGTTCCCTCTTCGGTGGCGGCCGCTACGACAATCTCCTCGCCTCCTTCGGTGGCGGATCAATCCCCGCGGTCGGCTTCGGTATGGGCGACGTGACCGCGCGCGACTTTTTGGAGGCGCACAACCTTCTGCCCGTCTATGCGCCGGCAACCGAGCTCATGATCGCTATCGTGGAAACTGATGCGACCGCACACGCGGTACAACTCGCGCAAAGTCTGCGGCGAGAAGACGTCACGATTGCCGTCAACTTCTCCGGCAAACGCATCGGCGACCAAATAAAACAGGCGGACAAAATGAGGATCCCATTCGTGATCGCGGTCGGCGCGAAAGAGCGCGAGAGCGGACGCTACGCGGTCAAGAATCTCGCGACCGGCAATGAGATCACCCTCCCCGCCGACCGCATCGCCGAACATTTGTTCAGTTCACTTGGGTAGAACTATGAAAGTGATCACCTTCGACATCGAGACGGCAAATTGGATGTCGGATACCGGCTCCAACGACCCCGCGGACCTCACCATCGCCCTCGTCGCCGTGCATGACTCCGAGACAGGGCAGTATTCAAGCTATCTCGTCGATGAACTCTCGGCGCTGTGGTCCATTCTTGAGCGCACCGATATTTTAGTTGGCTACAATTCCAACCATTTCGACATTCCACTTCTCAATAAGTATTACCCCGGCGATCTTTCGCGCATCAAGAGCCTCGATATCATGGCGGAGGTACACGCGACACTCGGACGGCGTCTGAAGCTCGACGCGCTCGCCGAAGGCACGCTCGGGACGAAGAAAATCGCCAACGGGTCGCTATCGGTGCAGTGGTGGCGCGCGGGCGAGGTAGAAAAAGTACGCGAGTATTGTCTCAAAGACGTCGAGATCACGAGGCGCATCCTCGATTACGCCCTTGAGCACAACGCGCTCAAATATAAAGAACTCGGCGCGACAAAAGAGGTCAAACTCGACGCATCAAAAGTGAAACGAAGGGCAACGGCGCGATGACCTACACCATGGGTTTTTAATCCGTCCACCACTCGAAGAGCTTGACCCGCCCCTATGAGACGGTAGGCTTTGTGTAGACAAATTATCGTCCGCAGCGGAGAACGCGAAATGGTGCAAACACCCGGGAAGACCATTGTGTGGCGCAGTGTTCGATGCCATGTTCCCAGTATCCTCACAACGATCCGATACTATTCGGTCATACCGCTCGTGCCGCTGTTTTTGACGGGACATACCATCGCCTTCACCCTCGCGGCAATAGCACTTGCTCTGACAGATTGGTTTGATGGGTATCTATCTCGGCTATGGAAGTGTTCGTCGTTGCTTGGAGCAGAGTTTGACATAGCTGCAGATAAGAACCTGTGCGCATTTTTTCTGGCAATCGGTCTCGTAAGCATCGATCATTGGTTGGGATATGTGCCGATAATCCTGCTCATCATCTACCATGCCGTTGTCATCGAAATGCGATACACGAACAATCTGCTTTTCAAATCGAGTAGGGTAGCGAAGGCGAAAATGTTCATTGAAATGCCGAGTCTTATAGCAACATATACGTATGCGAACGACTTCGGACTCGAATGGATCAACGCCGTCGGGTACGGATTCCTGTGGCTCACGGCCGCGCTCGCCCTATGGTCATGGTGCCATTACATGGGATACCTGCCGGATTGGCCGGAGTGTTTTTATCCAAGAAAAATCTGACGCAACGACCCATCACACAAATGTGATGGGTCGCACCTTTTCGTACTCTCTATCTGTGTTACAGTAGCCGCACGCCCAGATAGCTCAGGTAGTTAGAGCATCCGCCTGAAGAGCGGGGGGTGGTCAGTGCAAGTCTGACTCTGGGCACATTAATTCTCGTTCACTGCGGCGTAGGGGTACCCGGGTGCGGAAAAAACGATATTTTATCGGTGAATTCTTTGAACATATTTTGGAAACTCCCGAGCTGCGTTTGCGCGGAAACACCAGTCGCCTGCACTTGATTAAACGCCGTGAGCATTTTTTGCATGCTCTCATTGAGGTACGTCATGTAAAACCAGATCGGCGCTATAAAAATCGCCCCCCAGATGATGAATTTCAACAGGCTCCCGACAAATGCGCGCCGACGCATGCCGTGGAGCATGTCGTTGTTCTCCTTCGTCATCTTAAAGATGTCGTTCAACATGTTCCGATTCGGATCCATATGCATTTATTGTACCACTTCAAAATGCTAGAGTGAGTGCTTAGCTCTCGTAAGCCTTTCGGGATTTTGAGAGCGTCGTTCGGAAAAAATAAGAATATGGGATATTCTTATTTTGTTCCTCACTAGCTCTCGTAGTTCAATGGATCAGAACGGACCCGTCCTAAGGGTTTGATAGAGGTTCGATTCCTCTCGAGAGCACCAGACAGGCACTATATGCCGAGTAATTCATGCAATTTTTCCTCGTCGTAGCCGACAACGAGCTGGTCGCCTACATAAATGACCGGTACGCCCATCTGTCCGCTTTTCTGTATCATCTCCTGACGCCGCGGAAGATCGCTCGCAACGTTGTAATCCGTAAACGGCACTTTGTGGGCGGTAAAAAATTCTTTCGCTTCGTGACAGAAGTGACATGTTGGCGTTGAATAAATCGTAACTTTTTGTTGTGTGGCCATGTGCGTACGCAATTACTTATAATTATAACGCGATTGTATCACATCGGGTTATCCACAGGTCTTTTGTGTCTCTATTGTACCAAACTCGCACCTTTTTCCAAAACAAAGTGAGGTAATGACTTCGCACGCTCTGCGTGCGTGGTGAAGCGAAACTAAAGCGTACGCTCGGAGAAAGCCCCACGCACTGGCGAGTACGCCAGCAACCCCGAAAGAAAAAACACTCCTTGCATTTCTG
>Ga0076057_124_pt1 | contig 10481 bp, 10 predicted proteins | sample RifGroB1_FD_68088 | JGI IMG/M metagenome (GOLD analysis project Ga0076057, IMG submission 68088) | Parcubacteria (Kaiserbacteria) bacterium GW2011_GWB1_52_6
CTTCTACCGTTGCCTCTTCTTCGGAAATGGCAGCGGCGATCGTTTTCAATCCGACGGGGCCGCCACCATATTTATCGATCAGAATCGTCAGGATGTCGCGGTCGATCTGGTTGAGACCGCGCTCGTCGACCTCGAGGAGTGCGAGTGCTTTTTTTACGGTTTTTATTGTGAACGGCTCGCCCATCACTTCCGCAAAATCGCGCGCGCGTTTCAAAAGATAATTTGCGGTGCGTGGCGTCGCCCTACTTCTGCGGGCTATTTCATGCAGCGATTCATCGTCCACTTCAATCCCGAGTACGCGCGCCGAGCGTTTGAGGATAGTCGCTATCTCGGGGGTCGTATAGTATGCAAGACGGAACGTGCCGCCGGAAAAACGAGACCGGAGCGGTGCGGAGAGCATTGAAATGCGCGTCGTTGCGGCGATGAGCGTGAACGGAGGGAGATCAAGCTGCACCGTACGCGCAGCCGGTCCTTTGCCTATTACGATATCAAGCACCCCGGACTCCATCGCGGGGTAGAGTATCTCTTCGATGGTACGGTTGAGGCGGTGGGTTTCATCGATAAAAAGCACATCGCCGGGGGAGAGATTGGTGAGGATGGACGCGAGATCACCCACACGCTCGATAGCGGGACCGGGCCGATCTCTTTGGTTATCAAATGCGCGAGCGTCGTTTTACCGAGGCCTGGCGGACCATACAAAAGGACGTGCTCCGGCTGGTGCTCGCGTTTTTTGGCAGCCGAAAGGAGAATACGGAGGTTCTCTTTTATCGTAGGCTGGCCCACGTATTCCGCCCAATCAGCCGGTCGAAGCGCATGATCGAGTGTGCGCGGACTTTTTTCACCTTCATTTTTCATAGGAGTGAGGCTTGTCGAAGTCCAAAAAAGAGCTCAACAAGGCCCAAATATACTATTGACAAATTTATTCTATATGATATTATTCTAAATAGGTGCGCCTGCGAGCGCATTTCTATTATACATCCAGAGGCGCACAGCTTCGGGCGATGGTGACTTATCCAAGGACGGCGGCGGTATGCCGCTTCGGCGGCCTTACGGCCCCTATCCTTAGGTCAAAGTTGCAACTTTTTCTACAAAAAGCATCGCCCGAAATTGTGCGCCTCTGATTCTGGAAGAATCACCCTGAGCGAAGTCGAAGGGACAATTCAAACCTAAAAGCAACGTATCATCCGGTTGCATACGCGCAATCGGGTTTTGTGGTATAAAATTTTTCACTACTACGAAATCGTTTCCAGCATAACTTCGTCGTGCAGATCGACGACGCGACCGAGCTCTTCGAGAGAGGTGACACCCTGTAGTACTTTGGCTGCGCCGTCTTGCGCCATGCGGCGGATCTGTTGGTGCTTTGCGGCGTGCCAGATGTCGCGCTCGCTCGACGTTTTGCGCACCGTCGCTTCAATTTCTCTGTCCATCAACACCACTTCGACGACAGCAATACGGCCTTTGTAGCCGATGCCGCCGCATTTGTCGCAGCCTTTTGGGATGTACATAATTTCGCGATTTTGCGGTAATTCATCGGCGTGCGGAATATGCGCAAGGAGCGGCGCCATTATTTTTGCATCATCCCCCTCGATCTTTTTTTCTTGTCGGCAGTACGGACACAGGCGCCGCACTAATCGTTGGGCCATCGCGGTCGTAATGGCCGCGCCCAAAATATCGGCATTGACTCCCATGTCGATGAGGCGAGGAAAGGTGCCGGCGGCGTCGTTGGTGTGCAGTGTGGAGAAAACAAGGTGGCCCGTGAGCGACGCATTGATGGCGGTCGAGGCCACTTCGCCGTCGCGGATCTCGCCGACCATGATGACGTCGGGGTCTTGGCGCAACGTGGAGCGCAATCCTTCAGCAAAAGTGTAATTTTTCGACACCTGTGTCTGTACGATGCCGTCGAGGTGGTACTCGATAGGGTCTTCGATGGTGACGACTTTGATCTCGGGCGTTGTGACACGCGCCAAGAACGCATATAGGGTGGTTGTTTTGCCGGAACCGGTCGGGCCTGTGTTCAGTATCATGCCGTTGGGCTTCGCAATCTCACGGAGAAAAATTTCCTCCAGATATTTGTCAAAGCCGAGCGCTTCGAGCGGAAGCGCTATGGTCGTCGGATCCAAAATACGCATGACCATCGTCTCCGCGTAATTGCCCGGAAGTACCGAGGTGCGTATCTCGATCTCTTTTTCGTTGACGACGATTGAGAAACGCCCGTCTTGCGCGGCGTTTTTGATGTTGAGTTTGAGGCCGGAGAGCAATTTAAGACGCGATGATATGAGTGCGTAGGTGGGGAAATCGAATGTTGTGACCTCAACGAGGACACCATCGAGTCGGTAGCGCATGCGCACGGCGTTTTCTTCCGGTTCGAGGTGAACGTCGGATGCTCCGAGCGCGAGACCGCCGCCCATGATGATCTCGAGTACGCGCGAGACACGGTGAGTGTCTTTGCTTCCTGCGTGAGTGGCGATCTCTGTCTTTACGTCCGCGAGCAATTTCAATTTTTGGACCATTTCCTGGATCGTTTCATTGGAAAGTGTGAGAATACCGGCTTCCGTCTCCGTTGCGATGCGCTCGCCAGAGCGTCCCGATGCGCTCGCAATACTCGAAGGCATTGAGCGTCTCGGCTACCAGGCGCGTCGCTTCATCGTCTCGCAGGCGTCGCTCGCGCACGCATGGGATCGCTCCCACGACATTTCTTGGCTTTGTGGAACGCGGCCGTCTCCGACGAGCGTGCATCGTCTTCGGATATGAGACGCAGCGCGTCGGTATCTATCGATTGACTGGTCAAGTCGGTGTATTCAACGCCGTATTTGCCGGCAAGCATCTCGGCGAGCTGCTCTTCTTCTTTCTTGTGTAGCTCCTCCAATCGTTCCATTGATTTTTTCTCGTCAAAGGTTGCCATGTCCAGCTATTGTACCTCATATGCTACCAGCTGTTACAATCGCACCATGGTCCAAATTCATAGTGCGAATGAACTGATGGCATACGCCGCAGAATTGGTGTGCGCCATCACCCCACTCGCCAAAAAAGCAACGATCATGACCCTCTCCGGCGAGCTCGGGGCAGGCAAGACGACCTTCGTGCAGGGGATAGCGCGGGCGCTGGGGGTGGAGGAACGCGTCACAAGCCCGACGTTTGTACTTGAAAAAATCTATCAGCTTCCAATGATTGATTTACGAAATCAATCATTTTTGAGGTTGGTGCACATCGACGCGTATCGATTGAAGGGGGTAGAGGAGCTTGCCGCGCTCGGCTGGGATGAGCTGATACAAGATCCAGGAAATTTGGTGCTCGTTGAATGGCCGGAAAATATCGAAAGTGCGATACCCAAAGACGCGACCCGTCTTCATTTCGAAATTGTGGGTGATGGGCGTATCATCACAATGAATGACAGCACAAAAGACAAAAACTGAAGAGAAAAAAACAGCGCGGCTTGTAATTTTGGATTCGCACGCGATCTTGCATCGCGCGTATCACGCCATACCCGATTTTTCGTCGTCAAAGGGCGAACCGACGGGTGCACTCTACGGACTCATCTCGATGCTTCTCAAGATCGTTCATGACCTGAAACCGGATTACATCGTCGCCGCGCGCGACTTGCCGGGAAAAACCCATCGCCACGACGCATTCGAAGCATACAAAGCGACGCGTGTGAAGGCCGAAGACGAACTCGTGGCGCAGCTCATTCGCGCTCCGATTGTGTTCAAGGCATTCGGCATTCCACTCTATGAACACGCAGGATTCGAGGCCGACGACGTGATCGGGACGATTGTGCAAAAGTTGTCGAAGCAAAAAAATATCGAAACAGTCATTGCGTCCGGCGATATGGACGCCCTCCAACTCGTATCTCCGAGCGTCCGTGTTTTTACGCTTCGCAAAGGTTTGAACGACACGGTCATGTACGACGAAGAAAGGGTCATGGAGCGATACGGGTTTGGACCCGAACACGTCGTGGACTACAAGGCGCTGCGCGGCGACCCGTCGGACAACATTCCGGGTATCCGTGGTATTGGCGAGAAGACCGCGACCGATCTCATCAAGGAATTCGGTTCGATAGAAGAAATGTATGCAGCGCTCAAGAAAAAACCGGAGGGGTTTGCCAAAAAAGTAAAACCGCGGGTATTTCAACTGGTCAAAGACGGTGAGGAGAGCGCGATATTTTCCAAAAAACTGGGAACTATTCACTGTGATGTTCCCATCAAATTCGAATTACCGGAAACGGAATGGAATTTGACCGAACACACCGAAAGTATTTTTGCACTCTGCGATGAACTTGGGTTTCGCGCGCTCAAAGAACGGGTGAAGGGCGTTGTCGGAAAGAGCGCGACACCGGAGGCTTCGACCACCGAGGTTAAACCTCGGGAGATCGGTGAAAACGTTGATCCGAAGAAGCTCAAAGAGACCTCGGTTGCGCTCTGGTTATTGCATTCCGATACGACCAACCCGACACAGGATGACATCTTGAGCTATGCGCATACGGAAGATTTCAGGGCAGCGCGCGAAATGATCTTCAAACAACTGAAGGAAACGGAGAAGCTTCAGGGTGTGTTTGATCAGATTGAGAAACCACTGATCCCGGTGACAGAAAAAATGACCGAGATCGGGATACTACTCGATACTGCGTATATCAAGAAGCTGTCGCGCGAATACACGAAAGGCCTCGGCGAAATAGCGGGGAGAATCTATCAACATGCCGGCCACGAATTCAATGTCAATTCACCGAAACAACTTGGTGCGGTGCTCTTCGATGAGTTGAAGATCGTGAATGTGAATGGACGTCAGAAAAAAACAGCAGGTGGCGCGCGAACGACGTGTGAAGACGAGCTTGCAAAACTAAGCTCGCTGCATCCCATCATCGCCGATGTGCTCGCGTACCGTGAATTGCAAAAACTTCTTTCGACATATATAGAAAAAATGCCCGCGTTGGTTGATAGCGAAAACCGGCTGCACGCGGAATTTGTGCAGACAGGGACGACGACAGGTCGCATGTCGAGTCAAAATCCGAATCTGCAGAACATTCCGATTAAAAGCGAATATGGCCGACGGATCCGGAGCGGATTTGTCGCTTCACCCGGCTTCGTATTAGTTGCGATAGATTATTCGCAAATCGAATTGCGCATCGCCGCCGGACTCTCTGGTGACGAAAAATTGTCGCGCGTGTTCCAAGCAGGGGGTGACGTACATACAGCCGTCGCGTCCGACGTTTTTGAAGTGCCGCCGGAGAATGTGGACAGGGAAATGCGGCGGCGCGCGAAAGTGATTAATTTCGGCATTTTGTACGGTATGGGAGTGAATGCGCTGCGCGCGAACATGGGAGAGAATGTCTCGCGGGAAGAGGCGGCGCGGTATCTCTCGGCGTATTTCGAAACGTATGCGGGGCTTGCTCGCTATATCGAACACACAAAAGCCGATGCTACAAGAAATGGCTATACAGAGACATTGTTTGGCCGTCGCCGGTATTTTCCCGGTCTCACGTCCGTTCTACCGAATCTTCGCGCCCAAGCGGAGCGCAGGGCGGTCAATGCGCCGATCCAAGGCACGTCGGCCGACATCATCAAACTCGCGATGGTTGAAGTGGACGCGCTCATCGAAAAAAATGGCTGGCGCGAAAAAGCGCGACTGCTCCTGCAGGTGCACGATGAGCTCGTGTATGAAATTAAAAGAGAGGATTTGCAGGAAATTATGCCCGTCATAAAACACACGATGGAGTCGGTCGTCGATCCAAAAAAACTGTCCGGCGTGCCGATCGTTGCCGAGGCGAACACAGGGCCCAATTGGGGTGACTTGAGAAAGTTGTCGTGAAATATGGAAGATACCGGTACTATGTGCGTATGCTTCACCTATACACCGGAACCGACAGAGAAAAAGCGCGGGAGGAGATGAATACTGCGGTAAAGAAAGTTTCCCTGGCCGGGCAGGCAAAAGACACCGACGTTGTTCGGGTTACCGATGCGCACACTCCCGCCGATTTGAAGTCGGTGTTTGAAGGTGCGGGGATGTTCGGAGGGGTACGGACCGTAGTCTTGGAGGGTGTGTGGGGGAACGAGGAGATGCGCGCTCTCGCCGAGACGAATTTGAAATACATGCGGGATTCCGAGGAGCACTTTTTTATTTTTGAGGAGAAACCGGATGCGGCCACACGTAAGTCCATCGAAAAATACGCCGAGGACTCAAAACGGTTCGATCTGAAAAAAGGTGATGAACGGACGACCATTTTCGCGCTTGCAAGCGCACTCCGTAGTGGCAATAAAAAAGCACTCTGGGTAAGCTACCAGCGCGAGCTTGTAGGAAATGCTCCGGAGGCAATTCATGGCGTCCTCTTTTGGGGGGCCAAGGATATGTTGCTCAAAGCTCGGAGTGACAGCGAACGTTCCCGCGCAAGGAAACTGATCGCACAGCTTGCGGAATTACCACATGAATCGAGGCGCCGCGGCGTGGAACTGGAATATGCACTCGAGCGAGTTGTGCTTTCTGTGGCGTGATATCATTTACTTACTATATGAGTGAAAGCATTTCGTGGCGTTTCATTGCCGTTCTCGTTTTTCTTGCCGCCATCGCATTCACGACACCCTTTATTGTTCAGGCCGTTGGTCAAGAAGCCGATGCGATGTGTCTTCCTGATGCCAACCCGGATCCTTGCACGTGTGGACCGAAGTTTGATCCCGAAAAAAAGACCTGCTCTGGTCTTCCGACTAAATATAAGTGCTTTTGCAAGGACACAACAAACACTGGGATCACATCAGGATATTGCGATGCGACATTTCACTGCAAAGGCACGGCGTTTTCATCTGCCGCAGGTCAACCGGGCGGTGCGACCGGCATGGATCAGCTTATGCAAGCTCTGAAGGGCATTATGGATGCTCTGAAGGGCGGAGGCGGAGGATCACCACCGCCGTCATCACAGCCACCGACAGGGACCGGCTCGGAGGGTTGCAAGTCATCGTACTATCAGACGTCGGATCAAGCTAAATCAACGACCGATCCGTGCGCGTACTATGTGCCCGGTGGCTCTACAGATAGCAGCCTTTCTTCGTATGGCAATTTGTTTCCGACGAGTGGTGGCACTGATTCGGGTTCGCTTTTCAACTACTACAATTCTCAACCTTCCTTACAAGGACTTTCGCAGCCGACGAATAGCAACACAAACAACACTCAAACGGGTCTTTCCAATATCTCTACCTCGAACGGAACGGAGACGAGCGCAACTAACCAACTTCTCCGAAATCTCAACGGAAGCAGCACAACGTTTGGAAATTTTAATACACCAGTCACTTCTTCCGGCGGAAACTCTGCCGACAACTCCAATACCTCGACATCAGGCGCTTCGTTGAATGAATCGACGGTGAATCCAGGGACGATCTCCGGTTTGACTGACATCATTATGATGCAATTGCTTGGAGGTGCGCGCGGAAATATCGAACTTACGCCGGAAGGGGCCACCATCTACGCGGCGAATCGCGATGAGAGAAGTAATACCGAAATCTCCGGGTTTTACGGCTCCAATACCATGGGAACGCAGCCGACGGGCATTGTTGCGCGTCTCTGTACAAACAGGCCGTGGGCGTCGGGTACGTTCGCGAGTATAATCCCGCCCTCGTTCTTCGACAGTTTGTGCAAGTGGCAGGGCTATCAAGTCGGCACGCCGACTATTCCACCTGTCACTACACAGACTTCAACCGGCGGAAGTGCACAGGGAAATACCACGTTCATCGGCCAGTCGGGGGTAGCGACGACAACTGCGCTTCCCATCCCGCCGTCACCTCCGCCCCAAGTGGATATCTGGGCGGTGCCGACCACTGTATCTCTCGGCGCACGTACGGCGATATTCTGGAATTCACGCAATGTCAGCGAATGTCTCGTCATCAGTCCGGACGGTAATTTCCACGAAACGCGCCTCTCCGGCGGCGCAGCTACGGTGCCGATCACGACTGCCACCACATTTACCATTTCGTGCTCGGCGCAAGGCGGCCAGCACGCCGAAGCGTACGTCATCGTGCGACTGAAGATTTAGTCCGCCCAGTTGGATTCGAACCAACCACCAACTCCTTAAAAGGGAGCTGCTCTACCAAATGAGCTATGGGCGGTAACTCCAAAAATATAGCACTTACGGCCTAAAGCGGCGAGTTTCTTGAGTGATTTACAGCGGCCAGTCGACGGCGAATGCGCCTGCGCCGGTAAAGATGAGCGAGATGCAGATGACGAGAACGAGCGTCATGGTGACGCGGGAAAAGGGGAACACGGCGCTATAGTGTCGTTTCCACACGATGGATTTGAGAGCAAAGAGCGCTCCCAGAATCGCGGCGAGTTGCGTATACGCACCGAGCAACAATCCTGCGCTGGTAAGAGCGGTGAAAAATGTGAGAACGAGCGGGATCCACACACCGTTCGAGGCGAACATAAATTCAATACGTCCGAGCTCTTTTCGTTTGTTGAAATAAAAATACGTGAGGAATAGAAAGAGACATGCCGCGGTGATTCTAAGCAACGTGGCCGAGAGGGGGGAGAGGAACAACAGCTGGGGGAACAGGGAAAGCATGGGAAAAGTATACCCCTTACCACTTTGAGTACAAAGTGGTAAGGGGTATACCACTGTGCTAATCTGCCACCATGAATGAAATAGCGCTGCTTTTGCACAACATTCGGAGCTCGCACAACGTCGGCTCTATTTTTCGGACGGCGGATGCTGCGGGAGTGAAGAAAATGTATCTCTCTGGCTATACGCCGCGGCCCATCGACCGGTTCGGTCGGGTACAAAAGGATATCGCAAAAACCGCGCTCGGCGCGGAAAAATATCTTTCGTGGGAATACTACAAATCCCTAGCACGCCTCATTTCAAAATTGAAGCGTGAAGGATGGAAGATCGTCGGCATCGAACAAGATGCGCGTGCGAAAAATTATCATTCACTCAAACTGAAAAGCAAAACACTTTTTATTTTCGGTAACGAAGTTCGTGGTCTTTCGGGCAGTCTCCGAAAAAAATGCGACACCCTGATCGAAATCCCGATGCGCGGCAAGAAAGAATCGTTGAACGTATCAGTTGCAGCAGGTATCGTATTGTTCCAAGTAGTAGAAACGCATACATATCGAGTTTAATAATTCCAGTCCCGATACTTAACTTTAAAGTTAAGTATCGGGATTAGTGGAGTTAACGTTAGTACGTCAGCACATCCACCGTGCGGCCATCGGCGTCAAGAAGACGGATAACGTCGTGCGTATTGCGCCAGAGCTCGCGGCCGTAGCCGAGGTATATTCTCCACAAGTCTATATAGAACGACGGCTTGTACAGGTACATGTTGACGCAGCCGTTGTATGAAAGGGTGTTCACAATAAATGTTTTGCACGCGAACGATAGGTCGGATGGGAGAGTTTTGTCGGGGAATGTGCAGCGCGACAAGGAAGGAACGAAATCGAGGCACGCATCGCCGTACCGCTGAATATTTTCGGCAGTGAGAGGGAGCGCGTCTTGAGGGGAGGGGCACGCGCGGTTGAGGTCGGGTGAGAAATTCTGGAATTGTTGCAAGTAGCCTGTGCAAATGTTCTCGCGGAACGAGACGCCGACTGGCGACATGCCCGAATTGATGATGACACGCGCGTCTGGATCGGGCGAAAGCTCGTGCACCGGATTCACGACTCCCATATAAAATAGTGACGCTGCGGGCGGAATGCGGACACGAAGCCCTGTTACGGCGCTTTGCAGAGACCATCCTGCCATCTCTACAGGCGAGGTGTTCGCCGAGCTCGCGTGCAGCTCAATGTACTCGAGCTTCGGATCACTCTCGTTCGCGCTGCCGGTTCCCTGGATCGTAACCTTTCCTCGGTAGGGAGAGGGGGTGCCAAATGTTTTTGCATCGACCACGTCTTGTTTTATGGTGTTGTATTGAGATGCAATATCCGCATACCGATCCGCGGGTGTCTGATTTTGATCTGTTCCGTTGCTCCCCTCGGTATACTCCGAAAGATCAGCCCCTTGCGGCATCTCGATCTGCCACGGCAGCGTGATCATCGTTCCCGTCGAGGAGCCGGTGCCAAAGAGAAATCCGATCGGATCGGAGATGCTTTGAGCCGCACTTTTTATTTTTTGCACGCCGCCCTGCAGAAGCCACACGCCGAGCAGCGCAATGAGCATGAAGATGAAAAGAATAAAAAGGATACGCCTAATCATAATTACATTATACGGTCTTCGCCTTTAATTTTTCCAACTCCTCTCGGACGATATCAGCATCGCTCCATGGTGTTTTCGTTCCGCGCGGGCCGCAGATATTCGGGTCCGTGCCTTTGCCGGTAATGAGAACAGCATCACCGCTTTTTGCGCGCGCGAGCGCGCCCCGTATCGCTTCACGGCGATCCATGATGACCCCGGGAGTTCGCTTCATGTCTTTCGCCACCATTTTAACGATCGCGTACGGGTCCTCGTCGTACGGGTCCTCGTCCGTGAGAATGACCTCGTCGCAGTTTTCATCGGCTATTTTTCCCATGACGGG
>Ga0076057_133_pt1 | contig 10267 bp, 15 predicted proteins | sample RifGroB1_FD_68088 | JGI IMG/M metagenome (GOLD analysis project Ga0076057, IMG submission 68088) | Parcubacteria (Kaiserbacteria) bacterium GW2011_GWB1_52_6
AAAAGTTATTGCTGAAAAGAATCAACGTGCTACAGTTTCTACATTAGCAACAGTCATTTTTAACAAAAATGGGTGTTCTACTTGAGGGGTTTTTGTGGGTAAAAGTAATACTCACATAATAGCACCCCCCCCCCGACGGCTTGGCAAGTAGTGTGCACGGGATGTGGGGGGATAAAAAGTCATCCTGCCCATCTGGGTTATGAAGCCCTGATTTATCCAAACAGCCGCTTGAGTCGCCGATAGACTTTGTCATCGCCGCGTTTATCAACGAGGGGCACTTTCAGAACGTTGCCGTCAACGAAATAGATAATGCGGTAATCGCCAGAAGACAAACGGCGTAGAGGTGCATACCCTTCAAGTTGCTTCGAACGAGGCGGGTGCGGCCGCTTCGCGAGGAGAACTATTTTCCGAACAAGCTGATGCCGGTACTTCTCTGGAAGCGTATCGAGAAACGCTTGCGCCTCATCGAGTATTCTAATGTCGAGCATGACGCTTAAGAATACCGTCAAAATACTTCTGTGTTTCTTCAACTCCTAAAAAACGTCCCCGTTTCATTGCTTGGGTCGCTTGCATGCCGAGATACAGGTCCTCGATTGTCTCCATATCCACGGGAGAAAGGACAAAAGCGACCGCACGGCCGCGGCGCTTGATCGTAACGGGGCGGCGCTGGGCGGCGTCGATCATCTTTCCGAAACTATTCTTCGCTTCGCTCGCATCAAATACTTGTGTTTCCAATTTGCTCATCTGCCCATAATAGCCCAATTGGCCAATTGATCAAGCTGACGGAGGGTGCCCCCTATTTCCTCGACGCGACGATTTCTTCTTGGACGCTGCGCGGGACGACGGCGTAATGCGAAAATTCGAGATTCGGGACGCCGCGACCTTCGGTCGCGGAGCGGAGCTGCGTGGTGAAGCCGAACATTTCCGAGAGCGGTACTTTTGCGGTGACGACGCAGGCTACCCTGCGCTCGCCCATCGCCTCGATCGAGTCACACTATCAATGCGAAGCAATATCCCGCATCGTGGTTTTATATGCGCCTATGCAGAAGCGAAACCACGAACGCGGGCGGCCGCTGTCAGCTTTGTCGAGCGCCGAGAAGTAGCTCCCGCGATTTCGGTTTTTTATCAGCATAACCCCGTATCCTTGCGAGAGAAGCATCCAAGCAAGGAGCAAGCGGCCGACGCGTCCGTTACCATCTTCAAATGGGTGGATACGCTCGAAGCGCTGGTGAAAAGCCGCAGCAAGGAAAAACGGATGCGCTCGTTTGTGCTGCCTGCGCCACCAGGCGATGAGCATGCTCATCTCGGGGCGCACGCGACCTGGCGGCGTGGTTTCCTTGTTGTTCACGACGATCTGCCGCCGCTTGTATCCGTGGACAACACCCAGATCACGCGTCAGTACTTCGTGAAGTTTGATCAGACTGCGTTCGGTGAGACGAAACGGGCCGCGCACGGATGTAAACGCGCGAATGGCATTCTCCACTTCCAAGACTTCGTTTCTTGTAAGTGAGCGCTTTACATATCGATTCAGGACGATCGCTTCGACTTCCTTGTGCGATAAGCGACTGCCTTCGATCGCGTTGGATTCGAATATGAAATTGATAGCGAATCTTCGCCAAAAAAACTCACGCTTGCTCTCGGAGAGCGCGATCTGGTAGTAGTTCCACGCGATACGCGCTCGTTCGACGTCCACGTATTCCCTCTCCGAGATGCGCGCATCGGGAAGCGGGAGCGCCGCGACGATTTCGCCTGCAAGCGCCGACTCCCTTTTCTGCAGCTGCGCATACTGCGCTCGTAGATCGTTGGGGACACGCTTGCCTAGATATACCTGTATTTTTTTAAACTTTTTCCCGATCTTAACCCGCTTGATAAGGTAATAATACGGCTTATCTTTTATCTTTTTTCGTACAACCGTCGGCATATAGTTAGGTGCACTTTTAGTAGCATCTGTATGCTAGCACCGACAATCGGCAGACGCAAGGCCCCAACGATTTCTTCCGACTCTCCGCGATAGAGCGGAACCGAGTCAGGCAAGTGGCGCTATTTGCGGCTGGCAACGATGTCTTCCTGCACCCCAGTACCACACGCTTCGCGTGGCTACGGGGCAACTACCGCGGCAGCGCAAGCCGACGTGATGTGGTTATTCCACCTAACTTTATAACATTCCATTAATCTTGCAGAACTTTATAAAGTTTGTTATCATGCCAACCATTATGAGTACCCGCCAAAAACTCGAGATCATAAGGAAAGTGCTTGGTCTTACGCAGACCAAGCTGGCCGAGAGATTCGGGGTGTCTTTTGCGGCTTTTAACAGCTGGTGGAGTGGCAAATCGAAACCGAGATCGAAAATGCAGGCCGCCATAGACGAGCTGTTTTTGGAAGTTACCGGTCAAAAGGTGATTCCAGCAGATCTGCTGACAGCCAAGAAGCAAGGTCTGCAACAAAAGTCATCCGAACACAGGAGCGTCGTGGCTGAGATCTTGGATAATCCCGATGTCCGCGACCAATTTATTTTGAAACTCACCTATCATAGCAACAGCATCGAGGGCAGCACCCTTACCGAGCCGGATACGGCGGCGATTCTTTTTGACAACGCGGCGCTTCCACATAAAAGTCTCACCGAGCAATTGGAAGCGAAGAATCACCAAACAGCTTTGAATTATGTATTTGATCATGTCGCCAAAAAGGAGAAGATCGACGAGGCGCTGGTGCTTAAGCTCCATAGCATTCTCATGAACGGAGTCCGCCCCGATGCGGGAGTGTATCGCAACCATGCGGTTAGAATCACCGGCGTCAATTTGCCGACTGCAAACTATATGAGCGTTCCGAAGCTCATACATAAAATAGTGGCGATAGTTCCTAAAAAAACTTCGGATGTAGTCGCTAAATCAGCGGATGTTCATAGTAAGTTCGAGCAGATTCATCCTTTTTCCGACGGCAACGGACGAATCGGCCGACTGCTCATGAATGCAATGTTGCTCGGCGCAAACTTTCCGCCTGCGATCATCCGTCAGGAACAAAAACGGCTCTACTACACCTACCTCTATAAAGCGCAAACCAAGGGAGACAAGAGCCAATTGGAAGATTTTCTTTGCGAGGCGATCTTGGACGGATTCAGGATTCTGGAGCGCACCGACATTCGATGATATTCTCGACTTTTCTAGCCCATATCATCTATTTCCGGCTCGCGATTATGTCCTCCTGCACGTTGCGCGGCACTACTGCGTAGTGGGAGAATTCGAGGTTCGGGACGCCGCGGCCTTCGGTCGCACTTCGGAGCTGGGTCGTGAAGCCGAACATTTCCGAGAGCGGTACTTTTGCGGTGATGACGCGGGCTACCCTGCGCTCGCCCATCGCCTCGATGGTGCCGCGCTTCGAATTGATCATGCCCGTTACGTCGCGGACCTCACAATGCTTCTTTTACTTCCTGATTTTGGAAACCAGCGTCGAGAGCAGTTTCTTCACGCTATCCTGCGCCCCCAGCTCGCTGTCGCTCTTGACGAACGCGTTCCACTCGGCGAGTATTTCCGGATCCTTCAAATTGCGCACGGCATTTTCAAGCGAGAGGCGCGTATCAAAGTCTACCGCCGCATTCGCCCGCAGTACCTTGTCGACGAAAAGTGCGGTGAAATCGAGGACCCTTTCATTGATCTCCGCCTTTTGTGCCTGCGCTTGCAAGCCGCGGGCTTCAGCCGAGACGAGATAATATTGAAGGCCGAAAAAGACGTTGCCGACCAGGAGCGCTCCGAATACGATGAGCAAGATCACGCGCCTATTCATACAGTCCGTTTATTATAACCCGCTAATCGGCTTCGCCGGCGGTCTCGATAAAAATTATACAACAATAACAGCGCTACGATCGCGATCACCAGCGTCTTCCAGTCAAACAGCTTGAGCCATCCGCCCACCGCATGCATCTCTATATTTTGATGAACGCCGCTCCCTTCCGCCACGTCGAACGGCTCGCCTTTATACGTTTCGTACCCCGGCGCTCCAACCGCGATGTAATACGACCCGACGGGTACGAGGAACGAATACGCGCCGGAGACGCCGGTCGTCTGCGGATTCTGCTGTTGATACTCCTTCGCCGGCCACAATTCATATGCTCCCGACGCGGAGTTGAGCCGATAGATCGAGACCTGCGCGCGCGGGATTCGCGTTTCCTTGCCGTTGTTCAGCTCGTACACATATCCTTCCGGGTCTATGACGGCCGTCATTCGCACCTGCCGCGTCCCCATTTCGGGATCGACATATTCGATCACAGTGAAAACTTCGTATTCTCCGGCGACGACCGGCACCCTTATGTTCGCGGCATAAATGCCGTCTCCGTCCTGATCGGTATACTCGAATTCCTGCAGCACGAGCTTCCGCTCGACCGGCACCGCTTTGTCGGTTTTCTCCGCGAAGACCGGCAAGGCGAACACCGCCGCCGCAAGAAGCGATTTTTGTGGGATGTCAACCGCCGTTTTCGCCGCCGCAGATTGGAACACGAGATATCCTTTCACGCTCCGCGCCGGCCCGTCCGGCTTGATCACGAGGTTCAACTGCTGGCCGGAGACAACCGATATTTTTTCGCTCACGCTGCCCGTGTCGCCCACTGATGCCGCGACGCTGTAATCCACCCAGCCCGCCCGCCGCCCGCGCAAACACGAATTCCGAGGGAATGGCCTTCTTGGCTTCAGCGGACATATCGGCGAGCGGCACGCCCTGCGGTAGCGCGGCCGAGCCGTCCGCGAGTCCCGCGCGCGCGGTAAGCCCGGGCACATGCAGGGTAACGCCGCGTAATTTTTCCATATCGCTCACTTTTTTGATCCCCAGATCCTTAAGCGTCCGGCTGAGTTCGGGGAATTTCGCGGCGAGCGCCTGGATCCCGCGCGGAAGAGGCGCGAGCGCGAATTCTCCGATCGCGCTTTCCGGCAATAGGCTCCAATTCCCTTCCATCACGGCCGGGGCTGTTTTCAGAACTTGAGGCGGAGGCGGCGCCTCCGGCGCCGCGAGCTTCGGCTTCGGTTTCAGAAAGTCCGGCAGGATCGCCCCGATCGCGCCGGTTACGGATTTCGCGGCTTCCGATACGCCCTCCGCTACGCCCTCCGCGAGCGTAACGATGGGATTCACGATCGCGGGGATTACGGCGTTAGATGTCACTACACCGAATAAACCGACAGGCGGTCCGCCACCTCCGCTCGATGCCGCGGCGGGATCCGATTCGCTGGTGTCATCCGCGGACGCGCATCCCGGATCGGCCGGGTAGTCGGTTTTGCCGTCGCCGTCGTCGTCACTCGCGTTATTGCACTGCGGCCGTGCTCCGCGCGGCCGCCAATCGGTCGACACTTTATAGCTGACGGTTCCGCATGTACTCGTCGTCGAGCAGTTGAATACCACCCAACCGATGTCTTCACCCCACGCATAACCGGCTAAATCACCCGACGAGTCGATTGTGATGCCGCCCCCGGCAGGATCGAAATCTATCCACCCGGCGTTTTCCGTCCACGCATAGCCGGAAAGATTCCCTTCGCCATCATTGGAAACTTTATAATCCGCGGTCGCGCAAGAACTATCGTTCGAGCAGTTTAGCGATATCCAGCCAGCGCTTTCGCTCCACGCATAGCCGGTTAGCTCCGCATCCGTCACATGCACATTTCCGCCGCTCGCGCCGAAATCGATCCAGCCGCCGTTCTCGCTCCATGTGTATCGCGCCGAAGAATCGATGGTGCCATCCGTCGAAGACGCGAACGAAAGCCCTGGCGTGAGCGCGAACGCCGCAGTCAAAACGAGAGCGGCGAAAAGAAAACCAGTGCTGTTGAGGGCTCGCGTTTCCATATATCACGATGTCCTTCAATGATACTATAAAATCTGAATGTCATCCTTCACTTTTGAACACATCGAGCATGACCCCCCCCCCGCAGAAATTCGCTGTTCAGCTTTCAACGCCTCTACAAAGCATATCTCGACTGCCGCGAGCATAAGCGCTCGACGTACCACGCTGCGAAGTTCGAGGAGCACTTCGAGGCCGAACTGCTCGCGCTCGAAGCGGAACTCGGTAACCGCTCGTATAAGCCGGGCCGCTCGATCTGTTTCGTCGTGACAGAGCCGACGGTCCGCGAGGTATTCGCGGCGACGTTCCGCGACCGTGTCGTACATCATCTCCTCTATAATTTTCTCGAGCCGATCTTCGAGCCGAAATTCATCCACGCCTCCTACGCCTGCCGTACCGGCAAAGGCACGCACCGCTCGCTCGTCGACCTGAAAACGCACGTGCGCGCGCTCACGGAAAACGGCCGCTGCGAGGCATATTTCCTCCACCTCGACATCCGCAGTTTTTTCATGAGCTTGAAAAAAGACATTCTCTTCGGGCTCATCGAAAGGCGCGTGAAAAATCCCGAGATCCTTTGGCTTGCAAATATCATTATTTTCCACAATCCCGTCGAAAATTATTTCGCGAAGAGCGGCCGCGAACTCTTCGCGAAGCTCCCGCCGCACAAATCGCTCTTCCACGTCCCGAAAGGCCAGGGGCTCCCCATCGGCAATCTCACTTCCCAATTTTTCGCGAATGTGTATCTGAACGAGTTCGATCAGTTCGCGAAACACGAGCTGAAGGTCAAGCATTATTTCCGCTATGTGGACGACTTTCTGCTCCTCTCGCGGGACAAAAATCAGCTTCTGGAATGGAAGAGATCCATCGGCCTATTCCTCGATGAGCGGCTCGCGCTCGAACTCAACGAGAAAAAGCAGATCATGCAGGAAGTCTCGAAAGGCATCGACTGGCTCGGCTACATCGTGAAGCCCGACCACGTCGCGATCCGCCGCCGGATCATCCGCAACTTCAAGCGCAAACTCTATATGTTCGACAGGGCGTTCGGAAGCGAGCAAAAGCCTTCCCAAGAGACGCTCGCCGGTATGTGCGCGTCGGTCAACTCGTATTTCGGCCACTTCTCGCACGCCGACACCTTCAAACTGCGGACGCACCTATGGGAGGCGCATTTCGGCGCGCTCAAGAAATACATAGAGCCGGCGGACGAGCGGCTCGTCGTCGTACACCCGAAATCCGAGACCGTGCAAAAATCGGGGAGAGCCGGAAGCTGAAGATACCATTCCCGGGCGGACGCACCGCACGTAGTTCGCATTCGTCTTCGCATTGTTGTTCGTGTTGCCGTTGGACAAGTTGGTGTTCCACGCGTTCGCGGTATTGTTCGACACCGTCGTCGCGGACCAGTAGTTGCGATTGACGCCCGTACCCACATGCTCCGCCACTCGTCGAATCTCCGGAAGCCGGTCCGCTGCCTTGGCGCGGTGCGGCTTCCTGGCGGCAAGAGGTCGCTTCCGCGACCGGGCGGAGCCGCAATGGAGGAGCTCCCTTCCGCCGCCCGCAAGCGCCGGAAATCTGGCCCTCCCCGATATTTGCACGTGTGAAAGAACTCCGCTGATTATACATCGGCGGGAGCGTGCTCCGCCTTCTTCGACCATTCAAGCCAGCCCGCAAGCTGTTTGGATATCTCCTCGACCGATCTGTTGAACGCCTCGAAGCGTTTGAGCCCGAGGATCTTCAGGTCGGAGGCGAGGCGCAGATGGATGCGGAACCGCTCGAGAACAACTCGTGTCTCTTCGAGGACCTCGGACTTGCGCGTGCGCGAATTGGCCTCGACGATGAGATCGAGAAGCTGTGCGACGATTTCCTTGAGTTTCGCGCCGAGCGCGTACTTGTGCTCGCGCGGAAATTGGTGTACCGCGCGGTGCGTCTCGAGCGCGAGCTGGTACGCGCGCTGGAATATCGGCAGGTGGTTGTATTGAGCCATGGTTTAGAGGCAGCTCCATAACTTTATAAAGTTCCCGACCTTTTGGCAAACTTTATAAAGTTTGATAAGATTGACCCGAAACAAAGATATTATGACTATACGGCAAAAATTAGAAGTAATACAAGAAAGACTGGGCTTGACCCAAACCAAACTGGCACAGAGGTTTGGCGTGTCTTTTGCCGCTTTCAATAGCTGGTGGACGGGCAAAGCTGTTCCCCGCCCAAAGATGCGAATCGCCATCGAGGAACTCTATCTGGAGGTGACCGGGCAAAAAGTCATACCGCGCGAAAAGCTTGACGCCAAAAAGAAAGCATTGCTTCAGAAATCCTCCGCGCACACAAGTGTCATTGAGGAGATCTTAAACAACCCCGATATTAGGGACCAAATCATCCTAAAATTGACGTACAACAGCAACAGCATCGAGGGCAATACCTTGACCGAACCCGATACGGCAGCCGTGCTCTTTGAATATGTCGCTTTGCCCAATAAAAGTCTGACCGAGCAACTGGAAGCCAAGAATCACCAAACGGCACTGAATTATCTCTTTGACCACATCCTTAAAGGCGGAGCGACCAGTGAAGCTTTGGTCTTGAAACTGCATAGCATATTGATGAATGGGGTACGCGCTGACGCCGGATCTTATCGCAATCATGCCGTAAGGATTACCGGCGTCAATTTGCCGACCGCCAATCACATGAAAGTTCCTGTGCTTATTCCGGAAGTCATGGCCCGGGCCGCGGGGCAAAATAGCGACGTTATTGCCGCGTCCGCCGGCGTACATAGCCGCTTCGAGCAAATCCATCCTTTTTCCGATGGCAATGGCCGTATCGGACGCCTTTTGATGAATGCGATGCTCCTAAAAGTCAACCTCGCTCCGGCTATCATCAAACAACAGAAAAAGCAACTTTACTATGGCTACCTTTACAAAGCTCAAACAGCGGGCGATCAAAGCCAGCTGGAAGATTTCTTGTGCGATGCCGTGATGGACGGGTTCAAAATCCTGGAAAGAAAGGATATTGAATGAAAATGATCAAATCATCCAAATGCCCGAATCATCAAATCGCTCAACTTGCCGGGCGGACGCACCGCACGTAGTTCGCACCCGTCTTCGCATTGCTGGACGTGCTGCCGAATTATTTATACACTCGCGTAGTGTCCGGCTGCAAATTCATACTGTCCGATAAAAATATGCTTGAGCGGGTGAATGGATCGTACCTCGTAAAACACGATCATCGCTTCCCGATATTCTACCTCCCCAACGCTTCTATAGGACAGCGGCGCGCAATCATGCGCCACGAGTAGCGCATTCGCGACAAGCCGCGCCGTACGTTTATTGCCGTCTTCAAAGGGTTGTATGTAGCTGATGGCCGCGAGCGAGAGAAGCGCCGAAGTATATGGGTCTTCGGCGCGGTGTATCGCCGCATACGAGCCATCAAGCGCTTCACGGATCCGATGCGGATTATCAAGAGGCTGATATGCGGTTCCGATGATACCGACAGGCCGGCTGCGAATACCGCGCTCGACGCCAAGCCCGTGCACGAGCAATCTATGCACTTCTTCGACTGTAGCGCGGCCAATACCCTTCTTGAACACATCCTTGTTCGAGAGCACGAAATCAAAAGCTGTTTTGTGGTTGAGGATCATGAGCGCTTCCGCAGGACTGTGGTCGGGGGCACGGACACCGTCGCGTATAAGCCGCTCTGTGTCGAGAAGCGTGTATGTGTTCCCCTCAATCTTCGACGACTTCCACGAAAGCTCGATCACGAACCGCTCCAACTCTTTTTCATGGAGCGCTTTCGACATATCCCGTGACCGCTCATGATATGATCCGGTCGCCCGATCGAGCGCGGCGCGTTCTTCAGAGAAGAAGAGTGTCGGGGGAATGGCAGGGAATAGTTCAAAGTCGAATCGTTTTGAAGCGGGCCGCGCGTCCGGCTCTACTGCGCAATACTGATGAGCGTCGATCGGTAAAAACAATCTACCAATGGACGTGATCGCATACGCGACGGATCGCCCCTTGCCGCTCGCAGTCACATAGCCCGCCATACGAAGCGCCGTTACATCCCGTTTTACGGTCACGAGTGACACCTTTTCTTTCAGGTGCTCCGATATTTCAGACGAAGAAACGGGCTGATTTCTGAGAATAATGAAGGCGATGTCTTCCTGTCGTTTTGTTAAAGGTTGCATAATCGTATCAGATAATATCTATAATCATATCACAGTGATACGATTATACAGGCCTGCAATCCGAAATGTGCGGACAATCTGGCGTCTTACATGATATGCTTCAAAATCCGAACAATACTCAAATGACTCAAATTACCCAATCATCAAATCGCTCAACTTGCCGGGCGGACGCACCGCACGTAGCTCGCATTCGTCTTCGCAGTGTAGTACGTGTAGCCGAAGGACAAGTAGGTGTTCCACGCGTTCGCGGTATTGTACGACACCGTCGTCGCGGACCAGTAGTAGCG
>Ga0076057_117_pt1 | contig 10194 bp, 12 predicted proteins | sample RifGroB1_FD_68088 | JGI IMG/M metagenome (GOLD analysis project Ga0076057, IMG submission 68088) | Parcubacteria (Kaiserbacteria) bacterium GW2011_GWB1_52_6
AACGGCGAAGCTTTTCACCACAAAACAACCACTGGTATTGCCTACATGTTAAAACTAAATCACTTGGTAGAAGAAAAAATTCACCAACGTTCTATTGGACCTTATTCACTAGTTACTCAACAGCCATTAGGTGGTAAAGCACAGTTTGGTGGCCAGCGTTTTGGTGAAATGGAAGTCTGGGCGCTAGAGGCTTATGGTGCCTCCAATACTTTACAAGAAATTTTGACTATCAAGTCTGATGATGTACCAGGTAGATCAAAAGCTTATGAAGCTATCATCAAGGGCCAGCCAATTAACCGCTTAAATATTCCGGAATCATTCAATGTTTTGGTTCGCGAGCTTAAAGGCCTAGGTCTAGAAGTAGAATTGATCGGTAAACGCGAAAAGAAAATAGAAGATATCGATGAAGTAGTCGCTGAAGCCTTAGCGGCCGAAGCGCCAATCGTCATCACTGAAGAAGATGGTCTCGCTGAAGTCAGCGAAAATAGTAAAGAATAAAGTTTATAATATATTACAAATTATTTCCCCTTCCGGTAACTTATTTTCCCCCGCGTAGCGGGGGAAAAGCAAGTAGAGGAAACAAAATAATAAGAGTAAATAAGAAATAATTATTATGCCTACTCCTTCATCAACCAAAACTACTTTTATGTTGCCAGAGCAAAGCACAGTTTTAGAGTTTGATGCCATCAAATTAAAACTTGCTTCTCCTGACGATATCCATGAGTGGTCACACGGCGAAGTCGTGAAACCAGAGACGATCAACTATCGTACTCAAAAGCCAGAAAAAGATGGTTTGTTTTGCGAAAAGATTTTTGGACCTTCCAAAGATTGGGAATGTTATTGTGGTAAGTACAAACGCATTCGCTACAAAGGAGTGGTTTGTGATAAGTGTGGCGTAGAAGTGACACGCGCAGTGGTGCGTCGTGAACGCATGGGTCACATTGATTTAGCGGCGCCTGTTTCTCATATTTGGTTTTTACGTGGTATTCCATCTAAAATTGGTCTAGTGCTAGATTTGGGTGTGCAGGCTTTAGAAAAAGTGATTTACTTTGCTTCTTTTGTGATCACTCATGTGGATGAAGCAGCTCGTAAAGAAACTATTGAACAAATTCAAACCGAATTAAAAACTAAGCGTAAACAAATCGACAATGAGTTTAATCAACGCGCCCAAGAAATCAATAATCGTAAAGCCAAGTCTTTAAGCCAGGGCGAATCAGCTAACAAAGTAGAAAAACAAATCGAAAAAGAATTGATTGATTTGAATGTGGCAAAAATCGATAAACTACAGACCTTAGAAGAAGCCGCCGAGACTGCCCTGAAAGAATTGAAAGAATTACATGAATTACAAATAATTTCTGAAACAAAATATCAGGACTTATCCATGCGCTATGGTCATGTCTTTGAGGCCAGCATCGGCGCGGAAGCGGTCAGAGAATTGTTATTAACCGCTGAATTGTCCCAGGAATACGTAGTGCCCGCCGGTTCGGCCGAGGTCGAACACCCCGAACCGCTGCAAGGTTTCGACCAAATGAGCCCCGTGGAATTGTCTTTCATATCCGCGAATGCGTCGCCGGTGCCGCAATAATTATCGGCGCCGCTCGTGCACGCCGTCCACCCCATCGCGTACCTGCCCGAAGAGGGCGATCCGCCGTTGTTGTAATCGTCCGCCCCGCCGTTTGCCTGCGAGCCGCCGGTGAAAGCGCCGCTTGTGCCGTTCCAAAGATTGGCGAGGAGCGTGCCCGCGGTGCCGCACCACGTGTTGCCGGTGCTCAAGTAAGCGGCGGTTACCGACAAAGTGCCCGCGGCGCTCGCGTTGTCGCAGACCTTGGACGCATCGGTGTCGCCAAAAAGAGTGCCGCTAAAGCCGAAAATGGCGGTGTCTTTTTTAATGTTGCCGGCTGCCAGATCCGCATCCACAGCCGAGAGCGTGGTGGCGGCGTATTGGCCGGCAGACACGGTTTCGTTTGCCGCTGACAATGTCTGGGCGCTCATGTCGCCAGTTACCGCCACTCCGTCCACCCAGGCGATTTTGCCGGACAGCATATCGCCCGCTACTGCGTCTCCGGAATTCGTCATGCACCATCTGTCGGTTCCGTCCCCGTCCCCGTCGTACGCAGTAGCGACAAGATTTCCCGAAGCGTCGAACGTAGCGGTATTGCAGGCGAGGTTCAGCGTGCCAGCGACGCTGGCCGCCGTGGAGGACGAGAATGTTTTGCCGGAAAATACGTCCGCCGCGCCCGCGTCTCCCGCGGCTTCAAGCATCGTGCCCGTAATGCCGAAAATATACGAACCGCTCCGGATGTTCGAGGCGAGAAAGCCGGCGCTCGATGTGGAAACAGTCGCGGCGCCGTCGTAGTAGCCCGCGGCGGGCGTGAGGAGGAGCGAGGTGGAGGAGGTGGCCGAGCTCGCCGCGGCGGCATCTCCCGATTTGATCGCGATCGTGCCCGTGACGCCGAGGTACGTGGTGTCGGAGAGGACTTTCGCAGGATTTATCGTGGGGATGCCGTTGTAGATTTCGGTGAGCGTATGCAGGGTGGAGCCGGGCGCGGCGGAGGGCGCGAATGAGTGCGAGCCGAGCGTCGCTTCGGCATTGGTCGTGAGGCGCGTGTAGATATCGGAGAGCGTGTAGCCTGTCGCCGCGGGCGACGCAGACGGGGAGAGCGAGCCCGCGTGCGCGATGAGCGCGACGCCCAAGACCGGCGCAACAACCGGCAATGCAAGCCTCGCGAATTTGAACGAGGCGGCTTTGATCGTCCGGAACATTCTCGCGCGCCTTCGGCGGCGCAGACGCGGCTTCATATCACTCCCGAAATAATACGGTTCCATGTGATGTATTGTAGCACCATTTTTTGTCTCAACGTGCATGATGCCACCCCTACGCCCCGCCCACGCAAGAGGGCTCAGTGGATTGCAAAACTATTTCCTGCTCGCGACGATGTCTTCCTGCACATTTCGCGGCACGACGGCATAATGAGAAAACTCAAGATTCGGGACGCCGCGACCTTCGGTCGCGCTTCGGAGCCGGGTCGTGAAACCGAACATTTCGGAGAGCGGGACTTTGGCAGTGACGACGCGGGCTACCCCGCGCTCGCCCATCGCTTCGATCGAGCCGCGCTTCGAATTGATCATGCCCGTCACATCGCCCATGAATTTCTCAGGCACGACGACTTCCAGTTTCATTATCGGTTCGAGTATCACGGGTTTCGCCTTCGAGACCGCCTCCTGCATCGCGTTGATAGCCGCGAGCTTGAAGGCGATCTCGGACGAGTCGACTTCGTGGTAGCTGCCGTCGTAGAGATCCACGGACACATCGACGATCGGGAATCCAGCAAGTACGCCGCGATCCATCGCTTCCTTAATTCCCTTTTTGATGGGCGTGATGTATTCCTGCGGAATGACACCGCCCTTTATGTTGTTGATAAATTCAAAATGGTCCTCGCGCTCGACGTTGTTCTTCACTTTCTTTCCTTCCACTACCGCTTCGAGAGGCTTCACGCGTATCTTCACGTGCCCATACTGCCCGCGGCCTCCCGTCTGCTTGATGTGTTTGTATTCCACGTCGCTCGTGCCCTGCACCGTCTCGCGATACGCGACTTGCGGCTTGCCCGTGGAAGCCTCGACGCCGAACTCGCGCTTCATGCGATCAACGATGATTTCCAAATGCAGCTCGCCCATTCCCGAGATGATCGTCTCACCCGTTTCCACGTCTGACTTGATGCGGAAGGTCGGGTCTTCGTCGGAGAGGCGCGACAGCGCGATGCCCATCTTCTCCTGATCGGCTTTCGTCTTGGGCTCGATGCGCATCGAAACGACCGGCTCCGGGAAAACTATCGCTTCGAGCGCGATCGGGTGATCCGGATCGCAGAGCGTGTGACCAATCTTCACCTCTTTCATGCCGACAGCTGCTGCGATCTCGCCAGCGTATACCATCTTCACGTCTTCCCGCTTATCCGCCTGCAATCGTACGATGCGGCCTACACGCTCTTTCTTGTTGTTGGCGGAATCGTACACGGTTTCACCGACTGAAAACGTACCGGAATACACGCGGAAGAATGAGAGTTGCCCGACGAACGGATCAACTTGGAGCTTGAATACGAGTGCAGCGAACGGCTCCGTATCGGATGCGTGACGTACTTCTTCGGCACCTGTGTCGGTGTTGTGGCCTTTTGCGGGCGGGACTTCGAGCGGCGACGGAAGATAATCGACGACCGCGTCGAGGACGAGCTGCACGCCTTTGTTCTTCAGCGACGAACCGGTCAAAACGGGAAAAATTTTGTTGGCTATCACGCCGGTGCGAAGCGTCTTTTTCAAGACATCGAATGGAATTTCCTTTCCGTCGAGAAAATCAGCCATTACCGTATCGTCGTTCTCGACGATGCGCTCCACCAACTCGTGGCGATATTTTTCCGCTTCGGCTTTCATGGCGGCGGGAATTTCTCCGGCGACGACGTTCTTTCCCATGTCGCCTTCGAAGTGGTACGCCTTCATGGTGAGTAGGTCGATGACGCCCTCGAATTTATCTTCGAGACCGATGGGAAGCTGCATACGCACCGCTTTATTCGAAAGTCGGTCGAGAATAGAGGCATACGATTTTTCAAATGATGCACCCGTGCGATCCAATTTGTTGATATAGCAAATGCGCGGCACTTCCGCTTCTTCGGCGTAGCGCCAGTTGGTCTCTGATTGGGGCTCCACGCCTGCGACGCCGTCGAAAACGACGACCGCGCCGTCGAGTACGCGCATCGAGCGCTTCACTTCCGATGTGAAGTCGATGTGCCCCGGCGTGTCGATGATGTTGAAACGGACTTTTGCCGATGTGTCGGTACCCATGTATGACGGGTTCCAAAAGCATGTGATGGCTGCGGCGGTGATGGTGATGCCGCGTTCGCGCTCCTGTTCCATCCAGTCGGTGACGGTATTACCCTCGTGCACTTCGCCGATCTTGTGGCTCTCTCCCGTGTAATACAAAATACGCTCCGACGTAGTCGTTTTACCCGCATCGACGTGCGCGACTATTCCGAAATTGCGAACTTTTTCGAGTGGGTAATCCCGTATCATATAATTCAAAAAAATAATCGCCCTGCGGCGCCTGCCTGCCGGCAGGCAGGTGTATGTAATGTAGCGGAGAATCTCGGAAATTGCAAACAAAAAGAGCCCGCGATGGGCCCTGATTAGAGATTAAAGGCGAGGTCACTTTTTTTCTACTCCTCGTCCTGGCATTGTTTTCTTACTGCGGATCCATATCCCCTGCGACGCAAGGAGCGCGACAAGTAATGTGACCGTTTCCGGGTGCAGCCGCATCTTTGGATATTCCTCTGCAATCCATTCCTGCAAACTGCCGCCGTATGTCTTTTGCGCCGACAACCAATCGGCGACCATTTCACGTACGTACACTTCGGACATCGGCAAAGGCACGCCTCCGCGCGCCCAATAGTTCCAGTGGTGCGTATTGCGCGACCAGTGATGGTCGAGAGTGGCCTGCCACTCTTCCCGCTCTTCAGGAAATTTCAAGACCTGCGTGCGAAATCGTGGCATGAATTCCGCGCGGGAAAATTTTGTCATGTCGTGCATAATGAGCTGTAGGAGTGGGATCCCGCCGATCTGTAGTCCGAACCAGAGCACGTACCATTTATGCCGCAGAATGCGCGCAATAAAACGAACATACGCCATCTTGCTTCCCTTTTTGTCTTTCTACACGGTATCATGCGGCGCAAAATAGAAAAATCCCGCACTTCCTTTCGAAAGCGCGGGATCATCGTTTTTCTTCAGGCTTCTTCTCGCGAACCTGCGTCGAATCGATACTGGTATTCTTCGGCAACAGGGAGAATGTACGTCTCGTAGTAATATTCGGGAGTCTTTTGATACGAGGCGAGAAGTGCCTTCAGGTCGTAGGTGGAATACCCGCCGACCATTGTGCGCTGGCGCATCAAGGCACTGTGCAATTCTTCGACTTTTCTGTTCGACGACTCACGCTTTTGTCGCTCGAGAAACGCTTTCAAGAGCGAGCCGTGCGCCGAATACTTTTGCACAACATCCTGCGCGATCTCATACCCCTCCTCCGGCGAGATGGAGTCGGCCAAGACCGGATTTTTTTCTGCATCGCGCTTTTGCCGAAACTCACTTAAATAAACAACCTCTGCGCTCATGGCTATTCCTCCGCTGATCTATGTGACTTCCGTTACCGTATCCGAAGCGACGTTATTTTGCAAATCGTTGTTTGGTAGTATATTCAAGGATAGAGAAACAGGAGGAGGCTCACAATGACAATACACACCGTGAACCGTGGTTTCGCGCTTGCCGCGCGAGAAACACAGGCACAGATTGTGCCATACCTCACACGCGTACTTACTCCCGTGTTCGGTGATGATGCCGAGCAGACGGTAGATGAGATAGCAGGTTTCATGTGCAAAAACATCAAAAGTGGGCCGCGTGTCGAGACGACATTCCGACAAACTGCACGAGCACACAAAAGAACACAGAGACGCCTCCCGAAGTAGGCGTCTTTTCTTCATTATTGTAGATCGAATAGAGCAGCGACTACCACGCAAAGTGAGCAAACGCCTTATTGACCTCCGCCATAAACATATGACGTTTGCTCATGCGGCCATGCATGATATCGTCATATACATGTCAGGCAAGACTTCGCATCTCCCCAAAGCTCGTCTCGGTGCGATAGAGCGTGAAGTGCTCCAGGAATTAACTTTCGGCGATCTGCTATTTGGCTTTCTCCTTTCCGCTCGATCAACAAGGCGATTTTATAAGCTCGCACGAGAGCGGGCCACATATCGATACCGACGCAAACTTGCCGTTGAACGGTTGGAAGAATCTGGTTTCATTCGCTCTCGAGGTGGTCGGTTATCAATCACAAAAGCGGGTCGAGGTGCCTTAGGCGAGATTATTGGCATAACACGCAGTTTTCTCGATACGAAAAAATGGGACGGCAAATGGAGAATTATTGCATTCGATATTCCGGAAAAGTTTGCAAAACTGCGGAATAATATCAGAGACGTTCTTAAAAAGGCCGGCTTTGCTAAATTACAGCAAAGTATCTGGATTTTTCCTCACGAGTGCGAGGACTTCGCACAGCTACTGAAAGAAGAGTCACAACTTTCACGGTACATCCTATACGGTGTGCTGGACCGTATCGAGGACGAAGGGCGGTTAAAGAGACTATTTAAACTCTCTAGGTGATATGACTCTCTAGTATACGGCCGTGTTTGACAACGTCATACGTCACGAAATGGGTTGGGGCCTGTAACTACCACGCGAAGTGGGCGAAGGTTTTGTTGGCTCCCTCCTCCGCCAAGGCTGCGGACGGGCACAGTCGGCCATGCGGTGCGTCGTTTCTTTTTTGGTGACGGCGACGCCTTCGCCTTTGTGCGCGGAGGATTTTAGATTATCTTCGGAGAAGGTTCAAAAAATCTTCCACTGATAATTTTGCTTGACGAAGAATGCTCGCAAGATCCTTTCGTGAAACATCGCGAGTATGTCTTGGCACGGTCGCAAACCTTCTCTGGTCAAGCGCGTGCCTAAGAAATACGTGGCTTCCTCTTTGTCGAACGATAAAACCAGCTTTGAGTAACACGCGAATAATCGCCGTGGCGCCAAGCATCGGCAAAATACTTATGCGTATACGGTAACGGGGCCGGAGATTCGAGTGCTCTTTCCTCTCCCAACAACGCGCCCCTCATCATCCACCACCATTTTCCCATCATCAAACGCGACCTCGCACAGAAGTTCAATAAGGTCTTTCGCCATGTACTTCGCGTCTGCGAGCGTCGAGCCCTGAGTCATCGTCTTGTCGAAACTCGGGACTTCAACAAGGTGGAGTTTATCTTGTTTATCGTACCAAATTGCCGCCTGAAAAACTCCATACTTTGTCTTGATGGAATACTTTTTCTTCATACGTCCATTCTATGTCTGCCGCCATGGACACGCAATGAATTGAATTACCACGCGAAATGGGCGAAAGCTTTGTTAGCTTCTGCCATTCTGTGGGTGGTTTCTTTCTTGGTGACGGCGATGCCTTCGCCTTTGTGTGCGGCCTTTATTTCATTGAGGAGAGTCTCCGCCATTGGTTTACCCTTGGTGCCTTCGGCGGCGTCTACGATCCAGCGCATGCCGAGCGCGAGGCGACGCTGCGGATTTACTTCGCGCGGCACCTGGTAGTTGGCACCGCCGACGCGGCGACTGCGGACTTCCACCGTGGGCGATGCTTTTTCGAGCGCATCTTCGAGGATAGCGACCGGATCGCCGTCTTTCTTGAGTTCGTCCATCACTTTGTAGACAATCTTGCGCGCCGTGTCCTTCTTGCCGCGCTCCATCACATAATTTATGAGTTTCGACACCTTGAACGAGCCGTACACTTCATCTGGCAACGGCTGTTTTCTGTTTTTTACTGCTCGACGCATAAGAAATAGTAAGTAGTTAGTAGAAAATAGTTAGTAATGAAGATTTTACTTAGCTGCCTTAGGCTTCTTGGCTCCGTAATTCGAACGGCCGCGGCGGCGCTTGTCGATGCCCGCCGTATCAAGCTTGCCGCGCACGATGGTGTAGCGCAGACCAATGTCTTTTACGCGACCACCGCGCAGAAGCACGACCGAGTGCTCCTGCAGATTGTGCCCCTCCCCCGGAATGTACGCGGTAACTTCCATGCCGTTGGTGAGGCGCACGCGGGCAATCTTGCGGATGGCGGAGTTCGGTTTGCGCGGCGTCTTGGTCGTTACGCGCGTACAGACTCCCCTCTTGAATGGCGCCGGATAGAATGAAGGGCGATTTTTGAGCGTATTAAAACCGCGTGCAAGAGCGCCGGTCTTAGACTTATAGGTGCGCGGTGTGCGTCCCTTTCGTGCGAGTTGATTTATGGTAGACATTTCAATTAAAAATCCCCCAAGGGATGTGCGCAGGAGTGTACTATGCAAATTACATTCCTGCAATAGCACTTGCGATACTATAGATGAGATTACTGAATGAACCGCCGAAGAAAAGGATAATGATGAGCACGATGCCGAAACCGAGCATTGGTTGGTGTTCGAGTCGTCGGCGCCAATTGTCATATCCCCTCGACAATGCTCGGGGCAAAATTGCAGAAGCAATTTTGGAGCCATCAAGCGGCGGAATGGGAATGAGGTTGAAGATGCAGAGCATGACGTTGATGACGACAACGAGAAAAAGAATGTCGCCGGCGAGCGCTCCGAGGAACCCGAGGCGTATCACAAGCGATGCCAGCAGCGCGATGGCAAGATTGGACGCCGGTCCCGCACCAGCGACGATGGCCTCGCTGAAACGGCCGGGTCGCAAATTGTACGGATTGTAGGGCACCGGCTTTGCCCATCCGAAAAATATCGGCGAGCCGGTGAGCGCGAACGTAACGGGGAGCAGTATCGAGCCGAAAAGGTCTATATGCGGAATGGGATTGAGCGTAAGGCGACCCGCATAGCGCGCGGTCGGATCTCCCAGAGAATCGGCAGCGACCCCGTGCATCACTTCGTGAATGATGGCGGAGAAAATGATGATAACGACGATAAACAGCTGATCGTAGAGCATACGGACTTACGATACCATATCGTCTTTTTTATTCGCGCGAATTGTTGCGGCGTACTCGATAATCTCAGGTGTCTGTGTAAATCCGAAATGAATTTCGGGATAGTTTTTTTCCAGTGCCTCGGCCGCTTTCACGACATCCATCGCCGTTCTGTCTCCCGCAGTTGTACCGGACGGCACCATATCAAATAAGTCGGGCAAACCGTCTTTATTCTCTTCGTGTGGAGCTAGACGACCAACACTATCGAGTGTGTAGTGATCCCGCAGAGTCGCATCGGCACGCTTGAGTAGTATATGGCAAAATATGACTTGATTCGCTTCTATGTCCACGCTGTGACGAATTTGATCCATTCCGAGGAAATCACGGGCCCGCGCGGTTATTTCAAACTCATCTACTCGCGACTCTAATTTTTTTGCCTGCGATGCAATCCGTTTCTCCAAATTCATGCGGGCACGCTCCACAGGATCCATGTTCCGTTCAAGCTCGTCGCCTGCCGCCCACGGACTCTGTTTCATTTCCTTCATAGACACGAGTATACCGTGTATCTGCGTCGCTATAGATCATAAGTAAGTGTTACCAGCGGCGCGGAAATCATTTTGTCGGTTTCGTCGCTCGATTAACGTTTGCTAATGCAGTCTTGAGAATAGCAA
>Ga0076057_135_pt2 | contig 7414 bp, 11 predicted proteins | sample RifGroB1_FD_68088 | JGI IMG/M metagenome (GOLD analysis project Ga0076057, IMG submission 68088) | Parcubacteria (Kaiserbacteria) bacterium GW2011_GWB1_52_6
ACGCCTTGGGACCCTCAAAGGCATCGCCTCAAGAATTCAAACTTCCCCGCCCGATGCTCCATGCCTCCTCTGCCCCTGCTTCGCCAAGGCTACGAAGGGCATGGCAAAGCTCCGGCGGGCCAAGGGAGAATAATTTCGACTTCTCGTTTTCTGGTTTGAAGACGGCCGTAAGAAAAATAGTCGAGGCAAACTCTCCACTTTCCGATGAAATGAAGTCCGGTATCGCGCGCGAATTCGAAGATGCCGCCACGGAGGTGCTGGTGAAAAAAACACTGCGGGCCATAGAGGAATACGGGGCAAACACGGTCATCGTCGGCGGCGGCGTATCTGCCAATACCCATATCCGCCGTTGCCTCGCCGAAGCGCTCGAGCGCGAAGGATGCCCATCGCTCCTTGTTCCACCACCCGAGCTCGCCACCGACAATGCCATCATGATCGCACTCGTAGGCTATTTTCATGCACTAAAGAGCGATTTCGCCGATCCAGCGTTACTCACAGCCATAGGAAATCTGCGGCTCGCCTAATCTATACTGATGGTAGTGAAGGAGGTGTGCAGTGGCGCACAAAAAGAAACGGAAGAAACGTCTTAATCCAAAAGAGAAGACTCGACACCATCGCAGGCCAACATCGATCCACGGTACAAGCGACCGGAGAAATCTTTCCACAGTCGTGCGCGAAATGCACGAAGCGTGGCACCATGTCTTTGGAAACATGTGTGCTCCTAAAATTGCGGCAACAATTGAGTCGTTGGCGAATCGCCCAGACTTACACGTGGCGTGCATACGAAGGCCCGAGCCGTTCTATGATTTTCAATGCCATGCTGAAATCAAACGAGGTCGTAGGTGCGGCATCTCGTGCATCATGCCATTCGTTGTTGATGATTTAATTAAATCGTGGAACAGCCTGCAAACCCTTATTGCGAAAGCAACAAAAATGGAAGCATCTATTGTCAACACTGTTGCGTATATTAATGCACATCTACTCGACGCTGATTATAAACTTGAACTGATTTAGAAAGTCGCGGCCGTTCTTGGATGACGGCCGCTTTTTTTAATTCATGGTAATGTAGCTGAATGGAGCCATCAAAAGCACCGGAACAATTCCTGAAACCGTACAATTCCGCGGAAAATGAGCCGCGAATGTTGGAGTTGTGGGAAAAGAGCGACTATGCCAATCCCGACGTGTGTATAAAAAATGGTGTAACCGCGTTTGACGCGGAGCCGTATTCAATAGTATTGCCGCCGCCGAACGTAACGGGCATCCTGCACATGGGCAGCGCGCTCATGATAGTCATCGAGGACATTCTCATCCGCTATCACCGCATGCGCGGCAAAAAAGTGCTCTGGATACCCGGCACCGACTCGGCCGCAATCGCGACCCAAGCGAAAGTCGAAGGCGATATTTACAAAACGGAGAAAAAAACGCGGCACGATCTCGGCCGCGAAGAGCTCCTGAAGCGCGTCAATGCATTCACTGAAGAAAGCAAAAAGACCATCATCGACCAGACGAAGAAAATGGGTGCGTCACTCGACTGGAGCCGGTATGCATACACAATGGACGAGAAACGATATGCGGCCGTCATGGAAGCGTTTGTCCGAATGTACAACGCCGGATTAATCTACCGCGGTGATCGTATCGTCAATTGGGATCCGAAATTGCAAACGACCGTGAGCGACGAGGAGATAGAGTATGTCGAACAACAAGATTCATTTTATCATTTCAAATATGGCCCGTTCGACATCGGCACGGTTCGTCCCGAGACGAAATTTGGTGACAAGTACGTGGTAATGCACCCCGATGATGAGCGGTACAAAGACTACACACACGGCCAAAAGATCGACCTCGAATGGATCAATGGCCCCATTACCGCGACCATCATCAAGGATAGATCAGTGGACAGGGAGTTTGGCTCCGGCGTCATGACGATTACGCCGGCGCATTCGCTCATCGACTTCGAGATAGCGCAGCGACACGGGCTCGATATCGAGTGTGTAATAGACGATCGTGGCATTCTCCTCCCAATAGCCGGGGAATTCGCCGGCCAACACATTAAAAAAGCGCGGCCGCTCATCGTCGAGAAACTGAAGCAAAAAGGCCTCATTTCAAAAATAGACGACGGTTATGTGCACAATGTCGCGACCAACAGCCGTGGCGGTGGCATCATCGAGCCGCAAATCAAGCGGCAGTGGTTCATCGCGGTCAACAAGGAAGTTGAATTTCCTGACCCTTCGACGGAGCTCAGGGCAGGCGGGAAGAAAATGACGCTCAAAGAACATATGCGCGAGACCGTTTCTTCCGGCGCCGTGGAAATCCTTCCCGAACATTTCAGTAAGATTTACTTCCACTGGATAGACAATCTGCGCGACTGGTGCATATCGCGGCAGATATGGTTCGGCCATCGTATTCCTGCGTGGTTTAAAGGCGACGAAGTGAAGGTGCAGACTGAATCTCCCGGTGCCGAATGGCAGCAAGATCCCGACACGCTCGACACATGGTTTTCTTCCGGATTGTGGACATTCTCAACGTTGGGATGGCCCCACTTCGCAAAAACGGCCACACGGGGCGAGCCCGGACCGGAAAATGATTTAGTAAATTACCACCCTACTTCCGTCCTCGAGACTGGCTACGACATTCTCTTTTTCTGGGTCGCGCGTATGATACTGATGTCCGGATTTTTGCTTGGCGATATTCCATTCCGTAAAGCATTGCTTCATGGAATTGTCCGCGATGGACAGGGGCGAAAAATTTCAAAATCGCTCGGCAACAACATCGACCCTCTCGACATGGCAGCAAAGTACGGCATGGATGCGGTGCGCATGTCGCTCATTGCCGGCATGGCGCCGGGGACCGACAGCAGGATATCGGAGGAAAAGATCCGCGGCTACAAACATTTCGCCAATAAGATATGGAATATTACGCGATTTGTTCTAGATAACAATGTGGGACTTACGAAGTCCCACATATTGCCGGATGATCTAGTGTTGGTCGATGAAGCAAGGAAAGTTGCTGACGAAGTTTCGAAGCACATTGATTCATTCCGGCTCGACCTCGCTGCTGATGCCGTTTACCACTTCGTGTGGGATCGTTTTGCCGCGGAGATACTTGAGCAATCGAAGGAAATTTTGAAAGGTTCTGACGCAGACGCCAAGAACAGCCGCGCCGCAGCCTTGCACGAAATTTTAATTATCTCGCTCAAACTTCTCCACCCGTTCATGCCGTTCGTCACCGAGGCTATCTGGCAGCAATTGCCACAACCCACCCTCGCTTCAAGCTCCGGCGAGGCGAAGAAAGAGTGTGACCTCCTCATGGTCGCAAAATGGCCCCAATAGTGAGACCGGCAATGCCTGTTGCGAACATCTCGCGTGCAATGAATGATCAATCACGACATACAGTGGCGGTGAGAATCGAAAAAACAGGTACTTTCGTACCGTTCGCAATAGGCACTGCCGGTCGAACTTAAAATTAACGGTATAATGAGTTGAATGCCCGAGCTCATATCAATAGGTGCTGCAGCGGCCGGAGGATTATTGCCCGCGCTTGCCTGGCTGTGGTTTTGGCGGCGCGAGGACGCGCCGCATCCGGAGCCGCGGCGGCTTATCGCACTCGCCTTTGCAGCCGGGATGATCACTGTCGCACTCGTTATCCCTGTCCAGCGGTACTGCGCCGCCGCGAAGACGACGAGCCCATCGACCCCGTCATTTACATGGTGACGGTCGCGCTCGGTTTCGCGGCGGCTGAAAACTTCCTCTTTTTGCTCTCCCCACTTGCAGGAACCACCCTCACCCAAACTCTCCTGACTGGAAACCTTCGCTTTGTGGGCGCGACACTGCTCCACATTCTCGCCTCCGCTACGATCGGTGCAGCTATCGGTATCTCTTTCTACAAGAAGAAGCGCATCAAGCGTCTGTATGTACTCGGCGGAGTTATCCTCGCCTTCCTTTTGCATAGTGTTTTCAACTTTCTTATACTTAATACACCAGAGGGCGATCTGTTGCGGACCTTTGTATACGTGTGGATCGGAGTAGTGGCGCTCTTGGCAGTATTGGAGTACATAAAACGCATTCACCCGCGCTGGAGATGATATACTTATAACAATAGAACTATGAAAAAACCTTCCTTTCTTGCTCGACTGACCGGCAGCTCGGACGATGCTGATTATTTCGGGAATTCCGGCGGCAATCGCGCGGTATTTGAAGGAGAGGGCGAAGAGCGCCATACACATATCAAGCCGAGTGCTGCCGCGGGCGACTGGAAAGAAGGCGACGAGCCAGGCGGTGAGCTTGCGGTGGACGTGTACCAGACGCCGGAAGCGATTGTGGTAAAGGCACTCGTCGCGGGCGTGCAGCCGCAGTCCATCGACATTGCGCTCACACGAGAACAGATCACTATCAGCGGCACTCGCGAAGATGAGCGGGAGGTGGATGAAGATAATTACTTCCAGCGCGAGCTGTACTGGGGCTCGTTCACCCGCACGATCCTTCTCCCTGAGGAAGTCGATGTGGATATGGCCGAGGCAAGCGAAAAACACGGCATCCTCATGATCCGCCTGCCGAAAATCAACAAAAAGAAACAAGCTAAGTTGAAGGTGAGAAGTCGTTAACCGTTAGTGGAGAGTGATTGGTGAATGAGTTCACTAATGGCTAGTGGCTATTTACTAATAACTGTACGTGCTATACTTTCTCTACTTAAAAATTAAATAGTAATCTATGGAACCATCCGCTCGCTCATCTCTGTCATCTAATCTCGCGATCCCGCTTTCAATAGTCATTGCCGGCGCCTTGATAGGCGGTGGTCTGTATTTTGGTGTAAGTAAGAATGCGACCGGGCAGCAAGCGGCTGCAGCCATCGCGGCGCAAAAAGTAAACATCAAGGATGTGAAGATAACCGCTGACACTCCGTATATCGGCAAAGCAAATGCTCCCGTCACACTCGCCGTCTGGACCGATTACCAGTGCCCCTTCTGCAAAGCGATAGAAGTCGGCGGCGTTCCGCAGATCACGACCGAGCCTTCGTTCCCCATGCTCATCAAAGATTATGTCGATACCGGCAAACTCCGCATTGTCTTCAAGGATTACACGTTCCTCGGCCAAGATTCAACCACTGCGGCCCTCTATGGCCACGCCGTCTGGGCCACCTATCCCGACAAGTACTTCGCGTGGCGCACGGCGATGTATAAGGCGCAAGACGAGGAAGGCGATCAGGGATTCGGCGACGAACCGTCCGTCCTCGCACTCATCAAAAAGATACCCGGCATGGACGCCAATAAATTAAATGCTCTCGTCGCAAAGAATAAAGACGCGTACGCCGCAATGATAGCGTCCGATCAGCAGGAAGGCGCTGCCTTCGGCATCAACGGCACTCCTGGTGCCATCACCGGCACGCAATCGATCGATGGCGCGCAGCCACCATCCGCATTCAAGGCCGCGATCGACGCGCAACTCAAATAATCTTCAAAGTCCCAGACGATAGATGTCGAATGAATTCTCACCTTCGAACATGTCGGAGGGATTTGGCAGATATATTTTGCCGCGCGAAAGTTCGGCCGTCGCGTCATTCAAGAGGCGGTGGAAAACCGCAAAATCATCTTTGCAATCGCGAAAATCAATCACGTAGCGGCGCATCTGCGGCGAACCGTCGATGTTCTTCCTCTTCTTGCACTCATGCAAAATGAATCGCCGCACCGGCTTACCGTATTTTTCCTTTACGGTGTAATAATTGAAAATCGCCTGAATAACGAATAGTGTCTTTGCCGCGCCGTAGCCCGAGAATGAGTCGACGAATTTATGATCGACGATATCGAGCGCCCGTCTATCTCCCTTAAAGCGAACGACGAGGTCGGATATAGCTTTGAGGGGTAGCGGAATGCCTTTGACGGTGGCTGTTGCTTTTACTTCTACACCGACTACGTCGTATCTCGGCGGACGTGCGAGATAAAAAGATACTGCCTGCAGATAATCGCGCTCCATTGATGTGCGCTTTTTCTTTTTTGCCGCCCTCGTCCTCGCTACGCCGAAATTAATTTCAAAATCAGCAACGCTCCGCAAGTGCTCCAAGCCAAGCTCGACAGCGCCTTCTTTCGTGATACCACCGTAGAAATGCTGCAGCGCCACGTGACCGGCGCGGCCGATCACTCCGGCGGGAGAGCTCGGTGTATCGTGCACGTGTTCGACATAGCGCTTGTACCACGCCAGCGGATTCCGCAAAAAGGCCATGAGCGATGAGTGGCTCCAGTGTGCTATTGGTATTTCTTGAGGCAATTCGTCCATGCGAGCAGTATACCCCTTACCACTTTTTCTCTAGAAAAAGTGGTAAGGGGTATACCAGCCATTGACTGAACGTGTGTTTATTGGTACAGTAAAAAATCGGAACGGAGGAGAACGAAATGGCCGAGAAACAATTGCGGGATCCGTGGATTATGAACGAACGTGGCCAGCGCGTGTGGAACGCAAAGGTTGCGTTCGGAGACGCATGGAGTCTCGTGACTCCTGTCGAACGACGATTTCTTGTCGTTGTCGTTATTGGTCTTTTAATTGTTCTTGGGATCCACTGGTCGTAGAGACCTGCAAATCCCCTTCCCGCCCTGTCCCGAAAACATTCGGGGCAGGGTTATTCTTTTCTTATATACGACACACTTCCACGATCTCGCCCGTCCTCACATCGACGAACAACCCGACCACATGTTCAAAAATGCCAGGCGCTGCCACGAGCTTCGTCGCTTGTTCAATATCTATCTTGTGTTGCTCGTTGGGCACCATGTGTCCTGCACACTCCGAATGTCCTATAACGACGGCCTGTTTCGAACCGTGATGATGAGCGGAGATTCGTGCCAATTTGAATGCGCGCTCCCGCTCCCCTGCGTCAGAAATTAAAATACCATCGCACCCCGCGATGGTAATGGTGTCGGGATGATCCACGCCAAAATTTGTGCGGCACCACGCGTTGACCAGATCGTTCGTTCGACCATCCATGCAATCAAAAACCGTACAAAACGTACCGTGGGAAGACATATGCCAAATATATTACAACAAAACTTATATCTTTACAAAAAAATTGAGGCCTCATTCGTCTATTGCATTTCTTCGGTAGTATAGATACCATCGCACAAGGTAGTGAAAGGGACGCAGCAATGAAAAATGGGATGTTGTTTGAGATCTGCGACGCTATCTATGGGCTCTTTACACCGACCGTGTGGGAGGTCATCTACGTGATTTGTGTGGCTCTCCTGCTAAGCGAATACTGGAAATTGCTCGGCTGGTTTTTAAAGTAGAAACGACTCGTTCTTGAATTCTTGAACGACCCCGCCTCGGTGGGGTCGTTTTTTAGTGTCCATCTTTGGGAGCAAACCCCTCGGCTTTAGCCGAACCTTTTAAGATAGATCAGCCACGTACGCTACACTGGAGCGTATGCAACTCTA
>Ga0076057_128_pt1 | contig 6568 bp, 6 predicted proteins | sample RifGroB1_FD_68088 | JGI IMG/M metagenome (GOLD analysis project Ga0076057, IMG submission 68088) | Parcubacteria (Kaiserbacteria) bacterium GW2011_GWB1_52_6
CCCAGAATTCATTGGCGAAAACGGGCGAAACAGTGTGGGCGTTGCTTCGCAACGCCCACACCTTATCTTCTTCAAAACCTTTTAGTTCGTTTGTGGTGCCCGGGACAGGACTCGAACCTGCACGCCCTTTCGGGCTTATCCACCTCAAGGATAAATGTCTACCAATTTCAACACCCGGGCATATTTTTGTCAATAGTCGCAATCCCACACCCTAAAGACGCTCGCCTACTATAGCGAACATTCTAGTTATCTTCAAACGTTTATGCGCGAGGCTTTATTCGCTTTTTGATTCCACCGGAACTGCGTCTGCTTTCACATCAGCCTCCGCTTCTGATTCGAGTTTCGATTCATCCGTTGCGGCACCGCCCATCATGCGAGTGTGGCGCAATTGACGACGGGCCTCGCGCGCCACTTTTTCGCGGATGTAGTAGAGCTTGGCGCGGCGCACACGGCTTCGTTTGACGACCTCTATTTTATCGATCATCGGGGAGTAGATGGGAAAAATCTTCTCGACGCCGACGCCCGATGCGACGCGTCGCACGGTAAAGGTGCCGCCGGCCTCGCTCCCGTGTTTGCGTGCCAATACCAAGCCTTCAAATACCTGCAATCGGTACTTACCCTTTTCTTCGATCTTCTGCCACACACGCACCGTATCCCCCACCCGAAGATCGAGATTTTTCCGCGCTTCCATATCTATCGGCGATGTTTTTATGACCATAAGTTGTAAGTTGGAGCACTATACCACCCCGCCTCCTTTTTAGCAAAAAAGAAAGAAACCCCGTCATTGCGACGGGGTCTCGATGCGGTAGTTCAACTGCTTCCTGAAGATCCAGATCAGATAAAGGTGTCAGGAACCTTTTATGTTGAATGACTGGAATCGTTGGCTCGGCGCGTGCCATTCGACATCGACGTCTGAAACGCGCGAGAGGAACGTTCCCTTGTGAAGATGCCCGATAAATTCCTCAAGTTTGTCGTGATATCCCTGCGCGACGACCTCGACCGTAGAATCCGGTGTATTGCGCACATACCCCACGAGTGCTAAATGCCGCGCGTACTCCGCGACGAAGTTGCGGTAGAGAACGCCCTGCACGGTGCCCGACACAATGCATCGGATTTCTTCTATTTCATTCATGCGATCATTTCCGCTGGACGAGGTACTGGACGAACAAACTTTTGGTTTTGCTCTCCTCTTTGAAATCGTGGTACACGTGCTCGATCGTGAAATCCTTGCTCAATATATCGATCATGTCGTGCTGGTAAATCGGATAGAGATCGAGCTTGCTCCACAACTTGCGCTCTTTGTCGTAGTAGTGGAGCACAACCACGGTATCGCTGATGTACGCGGGAAATACAATAACCTTTTCTTGGAACCCGTGGTAGTACACTGTGTAATCAAAATTGAAATTCTCGAAAATCTCGCCCGTTGGCAGATTCATGAGCGACTTGATGTAATCGTAGTTGCGGGAATCGAGAAAGAGGTAGCCGCCGGGCTCAACGAGTTCCGCGAATTTGCTAACGACGCTTTGCTGCGCCTTCTTGGTATAGTCACGCGTACCGCCGCCGATGTAGGTGAGCGAGTTGCCGGTGAGAAATGCGAAATCAAACAGGTGGTCATATCCAGGATTCGCTTTGGGGAGATCGAGCCAGTTGGCCTTGTGGATCAAGACGTTGAGCTTTTTCTTATGGAGCAACACCTGCGTTTGAAGAATGAAGTCGTCGTCAATTTCGTTGGCCTCCACAGATTCGAGCGCGTGGCCTTCCGCGCGCGCGAGTTCGATAATGCCGCACAGTTCGGTGCCGCCGCCGACGCCAAGGTCGAGCACATTTTTGAGCGACTTGCTCCTGATGAGGTCGAGAAAAAATCGGGCTTCGGATTCTTTCACGCCACCTTTGAATTTTGGATAAATGTCGCGCTCCCAGCTGATGAATTTGAAATCTTTGAACTCCTCGATCGGATTGCTGATGTAGGGCAGTGTGTTGACGAACGACATACCGATACTCTAGCGCATAAGAAGAACCCCGTCATTGCGACGGGGTCTCGATGCGGTAGTTCAACTGCTTCCTGAAGATCCAGATCATGAGGAGTGGTAGAATGAATCCCATCACTGTTACCAAGATCATGAGTGTCCCCAGATTGCTGTAATCGGCCTGTACAACGATCACACTGGCTTCGCGTGTCGCCTGCGAAACGGGATAGAGTTGTGTAAGCCATTTGGTCGTGATGCTCGACGTTGATAGTGCAAGGTTCATAAGGCTTGCCGCAAGCGCAAACCATGTAGCCGGATTGCCGAATCGGGCGACCATCGCAATGAACGCAAGGATCGGTACCATCGACAAGTGTCCGAAGGGCGACTCGAGAGCAAGGTCAACGATCGCGATCGTGCGCGCGCCAAAGCCGAAGTGTGCCTCTGTCCAGTGGTGGAGTCCGAAGTACATGCCCACGGTGGGAAGTGTCAGAATCGTCCCGACCACCGTCAGAAACGCCAATACTGGAGCGACCGAGTAGTTACGCAAGTGTCGCGCAGCAAAGACAAGCCCAAGGAGTCCCAACACGCTACCGATGATCTGCAGCCGCCCCAAGAACTCTTGGTCAAATCCCAAGACATCTACTTGCCACCACCCGACACCTGGCCCGGCGCTCGGCATAGACCGGAACACGAAAGCAACAGTGGCGACCGCAATGAGTGCACGTATCACTTTTTTGTCGAGCTTTCGCGCCAAAATGTAGAGAAACGTCCCAACGGCGATCGCGGTGCCCAGCCAGACAACCTCGGCTTTCCCTGAAAGAGGCATGAACTGTATCGCGATCACAAATAGTGCGAAACCAAGCCCGCCAAAAAGAATGGGCTTGTTCCATTCAGAACGATCGAACGATCGCTGTTTCCAAATAATCGCGCCGAGGATCGAGACCAGCGGCACAACGCACGCAATGAGAAAAACGATGTGGTATGAATCATTTGCATCTTCATTACTGCCGATGAGCGCTATCGTGCTTGCGAAAGAAGCGGCAACGAGTCCGCCGAGCGCAACGGCAATTCTCCCCAATATCTGTATGCTCCGCGCGTCTCGCTCGTCTCCCGTGTTCATTTCCGACGTCATGGCATCCGCTGTCACATCTTGAATGACCAGTCCTACCGCAACGACAACAGAGGCGATGTAGTAGACGCCAAGTGATGAGCCAAGCTGAACTATCGGGGGCCATCCGCCCGCAAGACCAGCGAACAGTAAGTATCCGCATGCGACGCACGCAGCTCCTACGAATATGTACGCCCGACGCGGTGAGCCGAGTATCGGACGCACATCGACGAACTGCCCGAAAAGCATCTTGAGCGTCCACGGCACGCCCACCCAGAATGCAGCGAGCTGCAGCTCGGTCGCACTGAACTTGAGGACATCTTTCGTCCAATAGAATGCTGCGATACCGGTAACGCCGGTAAGGCCGTAGGCGAAATACACCATAAGAAATGGCAGGTATGCCACTTTCATCGCACGCACCGGCTCGATGACCTGATCCTTCAGCCACACGGCGAAGTTCGGTCTCTCAATAATTTGTCCCACTACTTTTTTCCTTCTATATGAGCTGGCAGCATTCTCGTTGTGAAAACGATGCGTGTCAATGACATCGCCTTTTATACATGATCAATACCGCACACTAAAAAACCTCCGGACTAGCCGGAGGTTTTACGGACAACGTAGAGCGAGTGAAGCGCGCGAGCGCGGCTCGCGCGCTTAGGGGCCGAGGAGTTCGAAAACCGATGCATCGGTTTATATATACGCTCCTTTGAAGAGAGCCGCCCATCCCTGATAGGCATGGAGTGCGGTCTCTTTTATGTCGCCCAATCGCTGACCATTGTGGGAGCATGCCTCAAGGTAGACGGCATGCGGGTCGCACGTAGGAACGATCACAAAAACCTTGCACGAGGAGAGCTGACCCAAACGTCGGCAATACCGATAATGATAGCTCTCGGATAAGAGCTCATCGATCCGTTTGCCCAATCCACCGATCATTCCTTCGTGCATAGCAGCGCCGCATTGAATGAACAAAGTGAATCCGGGATGACTAGCCATCCGATCGGGGGCGAGCATCCAGAAGTCGACGGGGATCGAACGACGTTCGAGTTCTCTTTCTACGACAGAACGCACGAACCGCTCGTTCAGCTTCTCCCCGAACAGATCAACTACGTTGTTCTGTCTGCCTATAAAGCGCACGAGAGGGCATCCTCGGACGAATCCGCATACTTCGACAACGTCATTCATGCGGTAGCGATAGAGGCCTCCACCGGTGGTAACGATGACCGAATAGAATTTTCCGATCGAAAGCTGGTGTGCGAGCGCCACCTCTCCACTCTCCGATTCAAACTCGAAAAAGTGAGAGAGCAGGGAAAGGGCGGATGTGTCACCGGAGTACGGGTAGGAAACGAACGCTTCCGTCGCGACAAGACCTTTGGGCTCGATCGTGGCACGCGGAAACAGTTTTGTGATCTCGTGTAGCGAATTCTTCGCGTTGCCATGCGCCCAGCAGCTGATCAACTCGAGTCTCGGCCACAATGATTCATAGATCGTTCTTCCGCGTGCATCCGAGGCGCTGATATCTCCTTCGCGGAGAAGACGCTCACGGAGCATTTCCTCGGATCGCCGTGGCGAAGAGATGAGACGCGAGCGGATACGTCGGTCCACGCCAAACTCCACGCGGAGATCGGCCGACATGGTCCCCCTTCTTACATCTTCGGCAAGCCGATCATACGAATCTTCGAGAGGTTGGAGCAAGAGCTTCAGGAACGTTGGGTTCCACACGGAAATCCAGGTAATATTCTTTTCCTGGAGAAGCAGGCGTAGCGTAGCGTACTTGAACGCGTCTATATCTTGGACGAGCGCGAGCTCTGAAGGGGCGATCATTACATTACGAAGCACCCATTGCACGAAGGAATTGAAGTACATGCGCTCGTCATCGAAGCCCACTGGTATCCCACCCGTAGTCCGTCCGAGCTTTTCTCCGACCGGTGTGACCGACCAGTATGACCTCCCCCGCATAAGTCGGGGATGATTTTTCATGAGTCGGAATACCCACGGATCGATCCCGCTCCTGAATTCTGAAAGCAAAGACTGAGTATATGGGATCAGTTTCGATGCGTGCGTCGAGCCGCTGGTGAGGCCGAAGCGCTGTACGTCGTCGGCGGTGAGCACATGCTTCGCACCAGCCGCGGCCTTCTCTATGTATGGCAACAGGTCTTCGTACGAAGATATCGGCACGGCACTCTGGAACGCATCCACCGTATCAATCTTCGGAAAAGAGTGACTGGCGCCGAATTCTGTATGTGCGTTTCTCCGCACGATGTCGAGCAAAAGTTCGCTCTGTGCAGACTCCACGTCGCCGGCGGCCCGCCTCCACAAGCGGCCTCTCCACGCCGCATACAGGAACCACGCTCCGTTTGCGAGTCCGTCATATCATTATTGTCTTTCTCGTTCTTGAGATCATGTCGGCAACCTTCGCGCGGGATAGCCTGCTTTTGAGTACGTTGATGCTCATATACCCCATCGATACGATCAAAACATGGCAAATGGACCGTTAGATTTCTCGGTCTTGCCTTGATCGAAGGCCAGACCCTGCATTCAGTAAGGCATTGGCAACACGCTCGCTGATAGCATAAACCAGGGAAACAAGCGGTGCGTGTTCAAAAACTCTAAAGCTTCCAAATCGCTCTCCGTATCACCCCACGCGGCAAAGAGGCATTGACGGATTGATCTGCAAGGCTGTTCCTGCACGGAGCAGCCTTTTTCTATATTGAAAGCCCCCGAACACGAAGTTCGGGGGCACGAAGTTGCAGAGGTTGTCCAATCAGAAGATGATGACCAGCATGACGATGCTGAGGACGACGAACATCACGGTGTGGGCGATGGCAGAGAGTGTCCGAGCATCGTTGCTCGCGAAAGCATATTTGACATAGTCATATTTCTTGACTTTGCCTTCGCCCTCAAACACCAGTTTACGTTGGGGAATGTGGAATATCCTGAACGAGTGCCAGATAACGCTACCAAGAGCGATCCAGGTGATAGTGCCGCCGACAATGGCCCATATATTCGCCCCGAGAAAGTACCAAAAGATGAAGGCGAAGGCCCACCAGCCGACCGGAGTCTTCACGAAGTCGTTGACCTCTACCGATAGCGCCTTGGCAGTAGCGCCTACCGCGGTGGCGAGATTTTGGCCGACGTCCGCCCATTCCTTGGCCTGCGAGACCGTAACCTTCGGGACGGCGATCTTTTCTTCGGCCTTTTTGATGTTTTGCTGGGCTTCAATGACCCTGGCGGCAAGCTTGGAGTCCAACTTACCGAGGTCGATCGTGATCTGCTGTGCATTGGCGTTTGCCATACACATCGAGACGCTGAATAAGGTCGCCGCAGCAATGCGTATGAGGTGTTTCACTTTCGTAGTCCTCCGTGTGAGGGCTCCCTGTAACGTCAAAGAGCCAGTTCGCGAATTCACCTTTGAAGTAGAACACCTGTATGTTTAGAACATATGGGATATACGCACATCGAAGCGAGCGAACGAAGAAGGATTGAGCGAGCGTTA
>Ga0076057_127_pt1 | contig 6272 bp, 8 predicted proteins | sample RifGroB1_FD_68088 | JGI IMG/M metagenome (GOLD analysis project Ga0076057, IMG submission 68088) | Parcubacteria (Kaiserbacteria) bacterium GW2011_GWB1_52_6
GAATGCGGATAAACTCGTGATGCGCGCGCACAAAAAGTTGGACAAGATCGAAAATTTCATCGAAAAAGGAATGAGGAAGCCGATACCGAAGAAACAGAGGGGGGAACGCATTTATCCGCCGGAAGCGGAAGCCTTGCTCAATATGGTCGACACGTTGAAATTCTTGGTACAATGAAAGCAATGAATCATCGGATGATTGCTATTTTCCTGACCATTTTTTCTGTCGGACTGATTGGTGTTGGTTATCTGCTACGAAATCCTTTTTTGGTTGGTTTGTGCCCGAGTTCTACAGATAATTGCTTGAGTGAATCTCTACGGTATGGGATCGGTAGTCCATTATTTTGGAGCATTTATTTACTCCCCGTACTTTTTTTCGTCCTCGCTTTCATTCGCCGAGAAATCTTCAGTGCCTGGTGGAAGGTCGCATTGCCTGTTGGAATTGTTTTCCTCGTCGTCATTTTCGTTACCCCCCCGTTGGGAGAGAATATTTCAGCAGATAGAACCACCGTGACCGCCGCTCTCGTTAAGATATTCGTATTCGTGAGCGCAATTGTAATAGCATGGAAATACAAAAGCACAGCGAGGCTTTGTTGACTTTCAAAAAATGCCGTGTATATTGGTTCTATTAGTTCCGCCATTGGCGGACAGTTTTTTTAAAAAAGGCCTTACAACACAATCCATATGGCACTATTCGACCTCAAAACATTGAATTCGGCACTCGAAGAATTGCAGCAAGAGCGCGGCATTTCGCGCGAAAGCGTCATTGACGCGCTCGCCACAGCGCTCGCCGCCGCATACCGACGTGAATACGGCAAACGCGGTCAGATCATACGGGCCACCATGAATCCGGAGACGGGCGACGTGGAATTCCGTCAGGCCAAGATCGTCGTCGACAAAACTTTGGTGAGAGGTCCCGAGGAAGCCGAGGAGGAGGACTCATCACGCCGAAGCGAAGCGGAGGCGGATCACCGCTCGCGCTTCAATCCCGAACAGCACATCATGATAGAAGATGCGCGCCGCATTAAACGCGATGCGGTGCTCGATGAAGAAATTTCGTTCCCCCTCGAGAGCAAGGAGGATTTCGGCCGCATCGCTGCGCAAGCGGCGAAGCAGGTCATCATGCAAAAAGTCCGAGAGGCCGAGAGAGCTTCGATTATTTCAGAATACGGACAGCGCGAAGGAGAGATAATCACCGGCCACGTGCAACGCTTCGAGCGCGGCAATCTCTACGTCGACCTTGGTCGCGCGACCGCGATCTTGCCCTACGATGAGCAAATCCCCGGCGAGAGGTACCGTCAAGGCGAGCGCGTGCGCGCGCTCCTCCTGCGTGTCGACGAGGGTGTGCGCGGCACCTTCATCCGCCTTTCCCGCTCGCACCCGCACTTCCTTACCAAATTGTTCGAGACCGAGGTACCAGAAATGGCTTCTCATGTCGTTGAGGTCAAAGGTATCGTGCGCGAGCCCGGCAGCCGCGCAAAGATCGCCGTTTTTTCAAATGATGATCATGTGGACCCTGTCGGCGCACTCGTCGGTCAGCGCGGTGTACGTGTAGCCGTCGTCACGAGCGAGCTCGGCGGCGAAAAGATAGATGTCGTTGAATGGTCCGCAAATCCAGGCGATTTCGTAAAGGAAGCGCTCAAGCCCGCGCAGGTCCTCGGTATCGAACTGAACGAGGACGATAATCGCGCCGTCGTACATGTGGCCGAAGACCAGCAATCACTCGCCATCGGCCGCGGCGGACAAAATGTGCGCCTCGCCGCACGACTCACCGGATGGAAGATAGATATTCGCGGAGTAGGTGGTGAACAAGTTGCCACCGATACAGGAGAAACAAAAGCGGCCGTCCAGCCGACCAGCGTAGAAGATGTCGGGGGACAACCCGCCTCCGCCGAAGGCTTCGGCGAGGCGAGGGAAAGTGCCTTCGACGAAACAAAAAAAGAAATGGGCGATGATAATGAGGCCGCCGACACGGGCGAAGGAAATATCGACCCCGCCCTGCAAGACCGTGACGTCGAAAATGAAAAAGTGGAAGAGCAGCAGGAAGAAGTGGCCACCGATAAAGAAAAAGACGCCGAGTAGCGTTTGCCAAATCAGCGGTTATACCCTATGGTTATACGGAAATGTTAGGTTTTTAATAGTTATTTAGAAAAAATTTTAGTTATGGACACCTATCTGTTGTATGCCGTGGGCGCCGGAGTTCTCGCTCTCGCGTACGGCCTATTTTTAGTTATCAATATCCTCAAGCAGCCAGACGGTGAAGGAAAGATGGTGGAGATAGCGGAAGCTATTCAGGCCGGAGCAAAAGCATACCTGAATAGGCAATACCGCACCGTCGGCATTGTTGCCCTCATCATCATAGGCGTGATGTGGCTCGCCAATTTTTCCGGCACTACTATCGCCGGATCGTGCTCGGTGCTGTCCTGTCCGCCGTGGCGGGATTCGTCGGTATGAATATCTCCGTGCGCGCCAATGTACGCACGGCTGAAGCCGCCAAAAAAGGCCTCAAAGAAGCCTTGTCGCTCGCATTTCAGGGAGGTGCCGTGACGGGATTGTTCGTCGCGGGTCTTGGTTTGTTAAGTGTGACAGGATTTTATATGGCGACCAGAGACATATCGGCTCTGGCAGGTCTCGCGTTTGGAGCATCTTTGATCTCTGTCTTCGCCCGTCTCGGCGGCGGCATCTTTACCAAAGGCGCCGATGTCGGTACCGACATGGTAGGCAAAGTCGAATCAAATATTCCCGAAGATGATCCGCGCAATCCCGGAGTCATCGCAGACAACGTGGGCGACAACGTGGGCGACTGCGCCGGTATGGCCGCGGACCTGTTCGAAACGTACGTGGTCTCGGCGGTCGCTGTCATCTTGCTCGGCTCATACCTGTTCCCCAATTTCCCCAATTCCACCGTATACCCCCTCCTTATCGGCGCCGTTTCCATCGTCACCACCATCATCGGCACCTGGTTTGTTCGCTTGGGCAGATCGGGAAACATCATGGGCGCGCTGTACAAGGGTCTCATCGTTACGGGTATCCTTTCTGCGGTCGCCTTCTACCCCATTACGTTGTTGGTCATGGGTGGGAACGGTACATACTCTGTCGCCAATCTTTTCTACTGCTCACTGATCGGCCTCGTCGTGACTGCCGCCATAGTAGTGATCACCGAATACTACACAGCGACAAAATATAGGCACGTCAGAAGGATAGCCCATGCTTCCACGACCGGACACGGCACCAACATCATCCACGGTCTCGCCGTCGGGATGCAAGCGACTGCTCTGCCGGTCCTCGTCATCGTCGCGGCTATTTTGGCCGCATTCCAGTTGGCCGGATTGTACGGCATTGCCCTTTCGGTGATGTCCATGTTGTCCCTGACCGGTATCATCGTCGCGATCGACGCATTCGGCCCGATCACCGACAACGCGGGTGGCATTGCGGAAATGGCAAAACTAGGCAAATCGGTGCGTGACGTCACCGATCCCTTGGACGCGGTCGGCAACACTACCAAGGCCGTAACCAAGGGATATGCCATCGCTTCCGCGGGATTGGCTGCCATGGTCCTCTTCGCGGCATACACGCAAGCATTGCAGGCAAAAGGCATTTCGTCCTTGTTCGATCTTTCCGATCCGAGGGTACTGGTGGGATTATTGCTCGGCGGTCTCTTGCCGTATTTGTTCGCTTCGATGGCGATGAGCGCGGTCGGCGAAGCCGCTAAGGCAGTGGTTGAAGAAGTGCGCCGCCAGTTCCGCGAGATAAAAGGAATCATGGAAGGCACGGCGAAACCTGATTATTCCCGTTGCGTTGACATCGTGACCAAGGCTGCGCTGCGACAAATGATCGTGCCGGCGCTCATCCCTGTCATCGTCCCGATAGCAGTAGGCCTGACTCTGGGTCCCGCAGCTCTCGGCGGACTTTTGGTCGGCACGATAGTGACCGGATTGTTCGTCGGTATTTCAATGACGGTCGGCGGTGCCGCATGGGATAATGCCAAGAAGCACATCGAGGAAGGAAATTTCGGCGGTAAAGGTTCTGAAGCGCACAAGGCGGCGGTCACCGGCGATACGGTCGGCGATCCGTACAAAGACACCGCCGGCCCTGCGATAAATCCGATGATCAAAATAATAAACATCGTCGCACTACTTTTGGTCAAGTTCCTGTAAAAGGTTCCTCCGTCGAAGTTGTCCACCGTTTCGCGAGCGCTTGACGAAATGAGCGATGCTCTATAATGCGCACATGCCTGCGCAGACAGAAATTCCACGACAACCCGTTCAAAAAGAACCAGTCGGTCCCCTGATTGGGATCGGGATTATCGTTATTCTCGCACTCTTTGGCGCTCTTTATTTTTGGGCCGCGGTCGTGAATGGACGCATCAATAGCAGCGACCAGCTCCCCCTCATCACGGGTAATGACACTTCGACGACAACCTTCTCAACGACGACCATCACCGTTGTTAAATAGTTTGCGATAAACCTGCACAGGTTTTCTGACTCCTTGGCTCGGAAATGCAAAAGATCGCTTTTGCATTTCGCTCGCTCTACGTCGCCAGTAGAAACCGTTTGCGACTACACTCCTCCCGCCTGCCCGCCCTTTCAATAATTTATTCATACTCGGCTATCTTTTGTTATTGAATTGTGGTAATAAATCGTAATGACTGAACAACAGACGAAAGGTTCGGGGATGTCCACACATGTTGTGTCGAACGTAAAAGTTTCGCGCGATGAGAAGCTTTGGGAAGTGGAAATTTCGGCGGAAATTCCAGCCGAAGGGCTTGCTCACTATCGCGACGAGACGCTCAACGATATTCGAAAAAATGCGAAACTCGACGGGTTCCGTCCGGGAAAAGCGCCGATCGAACGCATCGTGCAGATATACGGAGAAGATGTTATCGCGCGTCAGAGCTCCGAGCGTGCGATACAGCACGAATTGCCGGAGATGTTCGCAAAAGAAAATCTCATGATAATCGAAACGCCAAAAGTGACGATCGACATGCCGAAGGCAGGAAAAAGCACCGCTTTTACAGCGCGCGCGGCACTCGCGCCGAAGATAGAGCTCGCCGATTACAAAGCCATCGCCGCACAAAATCCCCCGACTGGCGGGCCAGAAGTCGAAGTTTCAGACACGGAGCACCAAGAAGCGATGACACACATGAAGCGGGAGCGCGCACGCATCGACAAGATCGAGGCCGGGACCGAACCGCAAAAAGCCGCGGAGGAGTCGCGCACGCTCGAGGAAAAAGACTTGCCCGCGCTCGATGACGAATTCGTGCAGGCACTCGGTTATGAAAATGTGGAGAAATTCTCCGGTGTGCTCCGTACGAATATTCAGAACGAGAAAGAAATCCGCGCACGGGAGAAACGCCGGGCCGCTATTCTCGAAGACCTCGTCAAAAATTCGAAGGTATTTTATCCCGCGATGCTTCGCGACTACGAGCTCGATGATATGGAGGCGAGACTGAAGGACGATGTCGAACGCTCCGGCGGCTCATGGGAAGGATACCTCGCGGAAGTGAAGAAGACGCGTGAAGAAATTCGCGCAAGCTGGCACGACGCCGCCGACAAACGCGCAAAGGTGCGTCTCATTCTCGGTGAGATCGCACGCAAAGAAAAAATAGAACCCGACGAAAAAGCACTGGCGCACGAGCTCGAACACGCGCGCAAACAGTATCCACAAGCCGACCCATCAGCCCTCCGCGCCCACATCGCGCACGCGATGCGCAACGACGCCACCCTCAAATTTTTGGAATCTATTTCCTAACTGACCAAAGAGCCGCGCAGTGCACGGCACCCCGTTCTTACACTTCGGGAGCACGTAAACCGTTGCTCCGCATGTTGATACGCTCGGCGATTCCTGTAAGAAGTGCTTCTTCGATTGTCCCCTCCATCTCTTTTTCTGAAATTTCTTGCCGCTCGGCAATTTTGCGGTGCAACCGATTCACAACCACGTTGGCTACCAGCATTACTTCTTTGTCGTTCAACGACTCTCCTTCTTGCAATAATCCCGACTTTTTGTGGTGCTCGATAAATTGTCGGACGTTCGCCTCCACCTCACTCATTTTGGCAGGATCTGTCTGCCGCAATTCCATCGCATAATTCGCGTGTTCGCTGTGTTCAAGATTATTATGCATAGTTCAATTTTTAAACTTCTATATCTATCATAATATCATCTCTATCAAATCACGAAAACTCACGAGTTGAATAGAGTCCTCGACCATGGCTTCGCCAGTACAGGCTTGCCGCGTCGAGGATTGGCGTCCCTTGCGGGAATAGTTTTTCTTGCTC
>Ga0076057_134_pt1 | contig 5965 bp, 3 predicted proteins | sample RifGroB1_FD_68088 | JGI IMG/M metagenome (GOLD analysis project Ga0076057, IMG submission 68088) | Parcubacteria (Kaiserbacteria) bacterium GW2011_GWB1_52_6
TACACTTTGAAAAATTCTTCCGACGACGTAACGGCCGTGCCCGTCATACCGGCCAATTTCTTGTAGAGCCGGAAATAATTTTGAAAGGTGATCGAAGCAAAGGTGCGCGATTCTTGCTGCACCGAAACGCCTTCTTTTGCCTCAATGGCCTGGTGCAAACCTTCTGCCCATCGCCTCCCCGGCTGCATTCTGCCGGTCAACTCGTCAACGATGACTATCTGACCGTCCCGTACGACATAATCCTTATCAATCTTATAGATAGCCTTCGCGCGAACGGCGGTCTCGAGATGGTGAACGTACTTGATGCCGGCATCCGTGTATATATTGTCTATGCCGAGTTGTTTTTGAGCCTTTTCTATGCCAGCATCGGTGAGCGTTACGGAACGATGTTTTTCCTCGACGACATAGTCTTCTTCATCAACGAGAATACTCGCGATCGACGCAAAGCGACCGTAGAGCGATTCTGCCTCCGCGATCGGCGCGGAAATAATCAAGGGCGTTCGCGCTTCATCGATGAGAATAGAGTCTATCTCGTCAACGATCGCAAAATGGTAATCGCCCGCACTCGGCACGCGCTGCCGCAGACGCTCCGGTTCATATTCAAGATTGTCGCGCAGATAATCAAAACCGAATTCGTTGTTGGTGCCGTAGGTGATATCGGCAGCATACGCCTCGTGCCGCGTGCAGGGTCGCATATACTCCTGGACCACTTTGAAGGAACCCATCTCATCGCGTATCGCGTCGTCGGCCACGAAATCCTCGGAGGAGTTTATCTGCGAGGGGTCATACAAAAAAGAAGATTCGTGGTTGATGATACCCACCGAAAGTCCGAGCGCGTGGTAGATCTGCCCCATCCACACGCCGTCGCGGCGCGAGAGGTAATCGTTGACCGTGACGATGTGCACGCCCTTCCCGGTAAGCGCGTTCAAGTATGCCGGGAGTGTGGCGACGAGTGTCTTCCCTTCACCCGTGCGCATCTCCGCGATATCGCCGTTGTGGAGGATCATGCCGCCGATGAGCTGCACGTCGAAATGCCGCTGGCCCAGGCTTCGCTTCGACGCTTCGCGCACCACCGCAAACGCCTCAGGCGCGAGGTCATCGAGCACTGTTTGTTCCACCGCTCCGCGGGCAAGCCCTGCCGCAAGTCTATTCCTGAATTCGTGCGTTTTTTCTTTCAACTGCTCGTCGGTTAGTTTCCTGACACTTTCCTCAAGGGCATTTACCTTCAGTGCGATAGGCTCCGCGCGCTTAAAAGCCGCGGTATTTTCATCTCCTATGAGACTCTTCCAAAACGCCATATCGTCATATCCTATCCTAAAACAATCGCCTATGCGACGGTTATCGGTTATTGTTGGAATATATGGATGAGCCTCGATCAGAAAAACGCATCAAAATACTGTTTGTTATCGACAAATGGCAGGCCGGTGGTCGGCAGCGAGTTCTCCAAGAACTTATCAACGGGCTGGACGCAACAATGTTTGAAACCGTCCTCCTTATACTTTCAAAACCAACGTCATCGTTCCCATTCCCGAAGACACGTGTCTGTGTTTTGCCGCACATGCGGTATCGTTCATATATCCTTCCGTTGGCGCGTATCGTCCGAGCAGAGCGGCCACATATTGTTTCCTCTCATCTTGGCGTATTGATACTGCCGATCATTCATATCGCCCTACTCATCTCGCGAACACGTCCCGCCGTACTATATTCGATCCAAAGTGTCTTTGACCTCACCTCGTACACACACGCCGCATATCCTTGGATCTATCGATACATGATCGCACGATCGCTTCGCGCCGCGACGCGCATTACTACGGGTTCGGAAGGGGCGATGGCGCCGTTATCAGCGGAATTCGGGATACCTCCATCTCTCATACGAATGGTTCCCAACCCCGTATACACGTCGGGACACCACCACTCTCGTGATTTCGCGTCAACACGTACGACAGTTCGTATCCTTTCCGTCGGGAGACTTGCGTATCCAAAAGATTTTTCAACCCTTCTGCGAAGTTTCAAAAAGGCAAGGGAAATATCAGCAATTCCGCTTTCACTGTCAATCATTGGGGACGGGGCGGATGGTGTCGCGTTGCGGACAGAAGCGCATGATCTCGGTCTTGGTGATTCAATATTCCCGGGGGAGGCAGCGGTCGATAGTACAACGTTTGAGAATGTGGATATTTTTATCTTTAGCTCACGTTCTGAAGGAATGCCGACTGTTTTGATCGAGGCCCTTGCCTTTGGAGTACCCGTGATAGCGACCGACTGTGATTTCGGCCCTCGTGAATTGATACAAAACGGCACCGGCGGCTTTCTCGTTCCCGTCGGCGATGTTGAGAAAATGGCAGATGCGATACTGCGCCTCTGCGCTGATCCGCAACTGATGCATGCATTTTCCGAGGCTGGGCCTGCCGCCGTCAAAAGATTCGAATGTACCAATGCAATACGTGAGTGGCAGCAACTCTTTACTGACCACGTGAAGAGGGGTTGAACGATATGCCGGATTTGAATACAATGCACGACACCATTCCATGAAAGTATTGATCACCGGTTCGCACGGCACACTCGGAAGAGCCTTTACTCTGTATCTGAAGGAGCGCGGCATCCCCTTTTGCCGGTACGATAGGCACCATCCTCTACATACGGAGCGTGATTTCGATAGCGTTGTCAATTTTGCAGGTCTCACGGCACATTCTCCGGAAATGGCCGACAAAGGGGCGGCCAATCTTTTGCATGAGGTGAATGTCGAAGGGACAAAACGCGTTCTTGCGTTCATTGCGAGAAACAAGAAGCTTAAGCGATTTGTACATATCGGCACGAGCGCTGAATACGGCTCTTCCAAGACGACGCTAACGGAACGAAGCCCTTCACGGCCGCAAAATGAATATGGCAGGACCAAGCTCGAACAGACGAAACTCGTAGAAGAGTTTTCCCGAACATATGCCGTGAAAACTTTCAATCTGCGCATATTCAACCTTCTCGGCGTTCCCCGGCATCCGGCGCAAAAAAAACAATTCATCGACGAGTATGTGCTTTCGCAATTGCTCGGCAACGCCCCCACGACCGCGGTGAGTAATACGAAAGATATGCGCGACTACATTGATATGCAAGACGCATTCGACGCGATCCTCGCGGCGCTGATATCGAAAAAGGGGTCGCGGTATGAGCTGATCAACATCTGCTCCGGAGAGGGCACCTCGCTCTCTAAACTGGTACGCATATTCGAGCATGAGACAAACCGCAGAACTTCACTGGTAAGTACGAATCGGTCCGCAACGCGGTATGTCGGAAGTCGCTTGAAAGCCATGCGACTCCTCGGTTGGAAACCAACGCAGAGCTTGGGCGATATCGTATGCGCCGCAACTGCTCGAAAAAAGAGGGTTCTCATCGTCGGTGCCGGCGTCGCATGCGAACTCATTCTCAAAGAATTCGAGAAGGACTCCAACGCTGATGTGATCGTGGCAGGCATCGTGGACGACGATCCAAAAAAACAAGGGGGGATCGTACGCGGGGTGAAAGTTATAGGAACGATAGGCGATATCCCTCACTTGGCATCGACGCACCATTTCGACCAAATACTTGTCTCCGTGCCATCGGCCGGCTCGCGCGTGGCCGCGCGCGTCGCGAGTCTTGCACCGCAGGGCATTCCGATCAAAGTCCTTCCGAGCATCGCCTCGGTTATCCTCGGCAAAGTAAGTCTCGCCTATATACGCGACATAGATCCCTCTGATATCATCGGTCGACCGCTCGTGAAGACCGATCAGCAGCGTATCGCCAAGAATACGACCGGTAAGACCTTTCTCGTGACGGGCGGCGCAGGATCGATCGGCAGCGAGATCATCCGCCAACTCTTCAACTCCAATGCGAAGAAGATAATCGTACTCGATTCCTCTGAAGTGGATATCTTTCATCTCTCACAAGAGCTTTCTCGCGAGCGAGGTCATGAGAGGCCGGAACTTGTCTTCAGGCTGGGAAATATCCGTGACAGAGAGCGCCTTGAAGAGATCGCGCAAGAGCATAGGATCGATTGCGTAGTACACGCCGCAGCGTACAAACATGTCCCGCTCTTGGAAATGAATCCGGGCGAAGCGCATAAAACAAATGAGCTCGGCACACGAAACATCCTTGACATGGCGATTACACATCATATCCCTGACTTTGTGCTCATCTCGACCGATAAGGCAGTGAATCCATTAAGTGTCTTGGGAAGGACGAAGCGTGCTGCGGAGCTACTGGTACAGCAATATGCACAAGAGCACGGGGATATGCGCTTCATGGCCGTGCGGTTCGGCAACGTACTCAATTCCTCGGGGAGCATGCTCCCGACATTCTTGCGACAGATCCGCGAGCGCACTCCCCTTACGATCACGCACAAAGAAGTGACGCGCTATTTCATGTCAATTCCCGAGGCAGCTTCGCTCGTCCTTATGTGCTGGGTTATCGGCGAAAATGGCCAGCTCCTGCTTCTCGATATGGGAGAGCCGGTGAAGATCCTTGATTTCGCGGAAAAACTCGTGCGCATGCACGGCCTCGTCCCCTACGAAGACGTCCCCATCGTCGAGATCGGCCTGCGGCCCGGCGAAAAGTTGCACGAAGAACTCGCCTATGACGCGGGAAAATTGCGGCAGAGCTCTGTTCCTCGTATTTTTATCGCCGAAGAGATAGATCGCCGCTATCGGCGTCCCATAAAATCGTAAATGCTTTCTTGAGCCGCTTTTTTCGATGAAAAACGATCCCCGAGAAGGGGATCGTCTGTTCTCTAGCTAGAGAAGCGACCGACTATAGTCGCTTCTTTTTCTTCGCCTTTGCCTTCTTTTTCTTTGCCATAGGATAAATATTTTTGGAGTACTAAGATCGACCCCGCACTCGCAGACGTTAGTCGCGAAGAACGTTTTATCAATTATTGCATCGCTGCTCGCGTACGAATGATTTTAATTTTATTTATGTGGATAACTTTCTAAAAAATTTTTCATTAGTGATATTGCAAATAAAGAATTTGTGTTGAAAAAATAAAAAAGTAGAGAATGTATCGAGGTTCCGTACTTATCTTGACCTATCGATCAAAATAAGTACAGGCTAGAATTTTACAAAACAAAAAAGGCACAGTGCGGAGGACGGGTGCGAGCTCCAAAGTGAAAGTCAATGTGAGTGCCGCCGCCCTCCGCACTGTGCCCTTCGTAGTTTTGACGAAGAAAGAGTGCGTTCCTTTACCTCGCCGAAGTCTTTGACAAAGGCGGGTACACATTCAGCGTACCACAAAAATTCCGAACAGGGGTTAAAAAACGCAAAACCCACCGTGAGGTGGGATCTACGCGACTTTCATTGTGCCCCCACTTCACACGGATGTGTGGCACTCACATATTTAATATAGCATCCCAATAGAATCGCGCAACGCGCATGCTGTACTTTTGCAGTGCCTGCTGCAATGATCATTCGTGTTACCCCACAATCTTTCTTCCGCTGCGCAACCGCCAGTATTTCCATGCTATTACAATTGCGCTCACGAATACGAATATCACGACGAGGAAAACAATTCCAACAGGCAATGCGACCTTCCACCAGGTATTGAAAACTTCCCGTCGTACAAAGGCGAGGACGAAAAAAAGTACGGGGAGCAAATAAATCGCCTGGAATAGGGGGAATCCGATTCCAAAAAGTGTATTTTGGGAAATACAACCGCCCCCATTTCCAACACATAATCCAAAGCTATTGGGATTCGAGAGAATATAACCTACCACAATCAAAACCAACGAGAGACCGCATGATATTAGGGAAATTGATCGACTATCCATATATTTATTGTACCAAGGATTTCAACATGTCGACCATATTGAGCAGGGCTTCCGCTTCCGTCGGATAAATCCGCTCCCCTCTCTGTTTCTTCGGTATCGGCTTCCTCATTCCTTTTTCGATGAAATTTTCGATCTTGTCCAACTTTTTGTGCGCGCGCATCACGAGTTTATCCGCATTC